>WNGD01000065.1_pt1 | contig 122286 bp, 122 predicted proteins | sample 5400671 | NCBI WGS metagenome assembly WNGD01 (sample SAMN13153369, study PRJNA577476) | soil metagenome | isolation source: 40 cm soil or saprolite under grassland replicate 2 | place: USA:California | collected 2016-06-15 | reverse complement strand
TGACGGCAAAGCCGGCACGGCCTCTTCAGCGACGTCGCAAGGGACGTCGCGGTCCTCAGGGGTCGTGGCAGCAGTCGCATCGCCACCACCTCTGAGGCGCCTTCTAAAGAAGGGGGCTCGTGGGGGAAACATGGTTTCCCCCACGGGAGCGTGCCGAAGGCGAGGGCCGCTCACGAAACCCGCTCCCGCACGATCCGTCCCAGAATCCCGTTCACCAGCCGCGCAGCATCGTCGGTTGCGTACCGTTTTGCCAGATTGACCGCTTCGTCGATTGCCACCTCGTCCGGAACCTCCTCTCCGTCCAGCTCGTGCAGGGCGATGCGAAGGATGTTGCGCTCGATCGCGCCGAGCCGGTCGGCCGTCCACCCTTCCGCCGCCTCCGTGATCCGGCGGTCGTAGTCCGCAGCCTCCGCGGCCACGGCGTCAGCCGTCTCGCGTGCGAACGGATCGACCTCGCCCTCGTAGAGCGATGCAAGCGGCTGGCCCGTGACGTCCCACTGGTAGAGAAGGAATAGTGCAGTCCGACGCGCAGCGCGGCGCCCGCTCATTCGACTTCCTCGACGGAGACGTCGACACTCCCGATCCGAACCGCACACATGGTTGCAAGCGCGTCGGCCACGCGTTGCTGAACCTTGCGCGCCGCCTCCGGAAGCACGAGCCCGTAGCGCGCCGTCAGCTCCAGCCGCACGCTCGCCTCACCAAGCGCGACGTCGACGTCGAGCCGGCGCCGTCCACGACGGACCTGCACGCCGTCAACGGACTCCGCGGCCTGGATGACGAGACCGGCCAGGGCCGGCGGAGTCACCGTGATCGTGCCTGCAGGTTCCACAACCACCAGGCTCATAGGCCGACTTCTGGCCTATCAGCGGTGGAAGGGGCGTAGGGGGAAACCGGGAGGTTTCCCCGCTGCGGAAGCGACCGTGACGGCAAAGCCGGCACGGCCTCTTCAGCGACGTCGCAAGCGACGTCGCGGTCCTCAGGGGTCGTGGCAGCAGTCGCATCGCCACCACCTCTGAGGCGACTTCTAAAGAAGGGGGCTCGTGGGGGAAACATGGTTTCCCCCACGGGAGCGAGCCGAAGGCGAGGGACGCTCATGCGGCGCCTACCGCCGCCAACTGCGTCTCGTCGAGAAAGCTCGTCGAATACCGACCGCTCCGGAACGCGTCGCTCGAGAGGATCTCCATTGCGGCGTCGCGCGTCGTCGGCACCCCTCGGAGCTCGAGCTCGCCGAGTGCACCCAATGAGCGCTCGATCGCGGAGTCGCGGTCCTCGTCGCACACGATCAGCTTGCCGATCAAGGAGTCGTAATACGGCGAGATCACCGATCCCTCCTCGACATGGGTGTCGAGCCGGATGCCGGGGCCGAGCGGAGGCCGAAAGCGCTCGATCACCCCGGGCGCAGGCGTGAAGCCCCGGGCCGGATCCTCGGCATTGAGGCGGACCTCGATGGCGTGCCCACGTCTCGGCGCCCGCCCGGTTTCGTGCAACTGCTCACCTGCAGCGATCTTCAGCTGCTCACGCACGATGTCGATTCCGGTCACCAGCTCGCTCACCGGATGCTCGACCTGGAGCCGCGCGTTCAGCTCGATGAAGTAGTACGAGCCGTCCGGCGCGAGGAGAAACTCGAATGTGCCCGCGTTGAGATAGGAGATCGCATGGCACGCGCGCGCGACTGCCGACTCCATCGCCTCGCGCGTCGAGTCGTCGAGCGCCGGCGACGGCGACTCCTCGATCAGCTTCTGGTGCCTGCGCTGAATCGAGCATTCCCGCTCGCCGAGAGTCAGCACGCCCCCGTCCGCGTCACAGAGCACCTGGATCTCGACATGCCGCGCCGGAGTGATCAGCTTCTCCAGGTAAAGGGTCCCGTCGCCGAAGGCGGCCAGGGCCTCAGCGCCGGCCCTCCCGAATGCATCCTCGAGATCGTCGGCTCGCTCGACGAGGCGCATGCCCTTCCCGCCTCCTCCCGCCGCGGGCTTGAGCAGCACGGGGAAACCGATCTCCGCGGCCGCGGCGCGCGCTTCGTCCGCGCCGACCGCCTCGGTTCCGGGAACGAGCGGCAGCCCCGCGTCCGCCAACTCGCGCTTCGCCTCCACCTTGTCACCCATGCGCGCCATCACATCGGCGTCCGGCCCGACGAAGACGAGGTCGTTCTGCTCGCACGCCAGGACGAACTCCGGATTCTCGGCCAGGAAGCCGTAGCCGGGATGAACGGCGTCACAGCCCGTCGTCTCGCCCGCAGCCACGACCGAAGCAAGGTTCAGATAGCTCTCGGTTGCGCTCGGCGGTCCAATGCACACCGAGCGATCCGCGAGCCGCGTGTGCAGTGTGCCCGCGTCTGCTGTCGAGTACACGGCGACCGCTTCCACGCCAAGCTCGTGCAATGCGCGGATGATGCGCACCGCGATCTCCCCACGGTTCGCCACGAGCACGCGCGAGAACATCGTTAGAGAGCGTCCAGCGGACGCGCGGTCAGCGGTTCCAAGTCGAACAGCCCGAGGCATCGCTTGCAATGCCGACCGTAGAGGCCGTGCCGGCTTTGCCGGTGCGGCCGTCTCGGTGTAGACCTAGACCGCATCCAGCGGCCTTCCCACGACCGGTTCCAATTCGAACAGTCCGAGGCATCGCTTGCAATGCCGACCGTAGAGGCCGTGCCGGCTTTGCCGGTGCGGCCGTCTCGGTGTAGACCTAGACCGCATCCAGCGGCCTTCCCACGACCGGTTCCAATTCGAAGAGCAGTTGCCCGAATTCAACGGGCGCGGCGTTCTCGACATGGATCCCGCGCACGATGCCCTCGACGTCGGCCTTCACTTCGTTCATGAGCTTCATCGCCTCGAGGATGCAAAGCGTCTGCCCCGCGCCGACGGGTTGTCCCTCCTCGACGAAGGGCGGCGCGCCCGGCTGCGGTGCCCGGTAGAACGTCCCGACCATCGGCGCCTCGACGCGCACGATGCCGTTCGGCGCAACGGGTTCCAGTTCGGCATCTTCCAGAGCCGCGAGCGGAGACTCGGTCGGCGCAGCTGCCGGCTCGTGCTCCTCGGTGCGCCGCACGGAGACGCGCATGCCGGCCTCCTCGATCGTGACCTCGCCGATCCCCGTCTCCTGCACGATGCGTACGAGCTCGCGGATCCTCTCTGCCCGGGCCTGATCGACCCCGCCGGCGGAGAGCGCGTCGCCCGACGAGCGTCCGCGGATCGTGCGGAGCAAGGGTTCCGCGTTGTCGCCGAAGAGCCCGAGGAGCAGCAACTCCTCTTCGCTGGAGGCGAGGCCTTCGGCCTGGGCTCGAACCTCCTGCAGCGGCGGCGCGGTCGCATCCTCGGTCGACTCCGGATCGGCGGTGAGAGAAACGATACGCTCGATCGATTTCTCGATCGGGGCCGGCGTTGTGCCCAGATGACCTTCGACGAGCGAGCGCAGCTCGTCCACGACAACCGTGTAGCGGCTCGCGGAGAGGACGTTGAGCAGCGCCTGCGAGCCGAGCACCTGTCCGATCGGCGAAGCCAGCGGCGGCCAGCCGACCTCGGCGCGGATTCGGACGAGCTCGGCGATCGTCTCGTCGAGTCTGGCGCCCGCCGACTGTGCCCGCAGGTTGGTGTCGAGCGCCGCGACGAGACTGGCCGGAAGGTCGTGCCGCGCGGCGCGCACCGCGACACGGGGGGCAAGCGGCGTCACCGGTTCGTCGCCGATGTGCTCGTCGACCACGTCTGACGCCTCCCAGAGAGCCGCTACGTCGATGTCGCAGTCGAGCCCGAGCCCTGCCAGCGCCTCCGCGAGCGCTTCGCCCGACACCCGGTGAAGCGTGAGCGCGATCGGATAAACGGCGGACGCGATCAGGTCTGCTCCCGCGCGTGCAGCCTCGAGCGCGGCGGCAAGCGCGTTGCCCCCTGAGCCCTGGCAGTAGATTCCGACCGGCAGATCGGTGACCTCGCGCAGTCCCGTGACCAGCTCGCGTGCGCGATGTGGCTGCAGGGAGCCGGTCGGGTCGTGCAGCAGCACGCGCACTGCGCCGAGATTCGGCAGTTCTCTGGCCTGTTCCATGAGGGGGTCGTTCTCGCCGGTCCGGCCCGGGCTATAGACGAGCCCGGCCTCGAACTCGCACCCTGCCCTGGCGACGGCATCCGCAGCCTCGCGCAGGTTGGAGACGTCGTTGAGCGGGTCGTGCAGACGAAAGACGTCGATGCCGTTCTCCGCCGCACAAGCGATGAATCTCCGGATGAAGTCGTTGTCGACCGGGCGAGAGCCGACGAGGAAGCGACCCCGCAGCGCGAGCCCTAACGGTGTCTTCACGTGCGCCTTCAGCGCACGGATCCGCTCCCACGGGCTCTCTACGCCCCGGCGGACGGCGCTATCGAAACACCCACCTCCCGAGACCTCGAGATAGGCGTAGCCCGCCCGGTCGAGGATCGCCGCGATCCGCAGCTGCTCGGCCGTCGGCAATCTCCCCGCGAGCGGCTCCTGCCCGAGCAGGCGGATCGTGGTGTCGGCGAGGGCAGGCATGCGGGGAGCCTAGCGCCCTGCCGAGCCAGGATAGGTTTTGCAGTCATGGAGGTCCATGACCTCAGGCCCGGGCTATGGCGTTGGACCGCGTCGCATCCCGAGTGGAATCACGCCGAGCAATGGGGGCCCGCGGTCGGCTCCGTCTATGCGGAGCTTCCTGATTCCGTGGTCGTCGTCGATCCGCTGATCCCGGAAGAGGAGGAGGAAGGGTTTTGGTCGGCGCTGGACCGCGACGTCGAGCGGCTCGGTGTCCCGGTGCACGTGCTGCTGACCGTGCACTGGCACGAACGCAGCGTCGCGACGGTACTCGACCGCTACAACGCGACGCTGTGGCGCCCGGAGGAGAAGGGCGAGCTGCCCGCCGGCGTGCACGCAGAGGTCGTCAAAGGCAGCGATTGGGTCGAGGCGCTGTTCTTCCTCGAACTACATCGCGCGCTCGTCGCTGGGGATCTCCTCATCGGGAAGGACGGCGGCGTCGAGCTGCCCGTGCGCTGGTTCCCGAAGGGCGAGCAGGAGTGGGCCGAGCAGCAGCTCAAGCCGGAGTTGCGCAAACGCCTGGGCGAGCTGCCGGTCGAACTCGTCGTCGTGTCGCACGGCGATCCGGTTCTGGAAAACGGCGCCGAAGCGCTACGCCGGGCGTTGGCCTAGGCCCGCGAGATATATCGCTTTTCGCGCGGATCGACCTTGATGCGGTCGCCCGTGTTCACGAAGAGCGGAACCTGCACGACGGCGCCCGTCTCGAGCGTCGCGGGCTTCATGACGTTCGAGACCGTGTCACCCTTCACCCCGGGCTCGGTTTCGGACACCGCCAGCTCGACCGACGCCGGCAGCTGGACCCCGGTCGGCGCGCCGTTGACGAGCAGCATCTGCACTGAGCTGGACGGGAGCATGAACTCGAGCGCATCCTCGACGGTGGCGCGAGGAAGTGACGTCTGCTCGTAGGTGTCCTGGTCCATGAACACGACCTCGTCGCCGGAGTCGTAGAGGTATTGCATGTCCTTCGTCTCGGTCCGCACGCGGGGGAACTTCTCGCCGGCACGGAACGTCTTGTCGACCACTGCACCTGTATCCAGGCCCTTGAGTTTCGTGCGGACGAACGCCCCGCCTTTTCCCGGCTTGACGTGCTGGAACTCCACGATCCGCCAGAACGAGCCCTCGAGCTCGATGTGCATGCCGTTCTTGAACTGGTTCGTGTTGACGGTCTCGGCCACGCGGGGAGAGTAGCTATCAGCCGACGGTGATCAGGTCTTTGCGGAATCCGGTGAGGTTCCGAACGCCGTCGTCGGTGACGACGACGTTGTCCTCGATCCTGATCCCGGCCCGCCCCTCCAGATAGATCCCGGGCTCGACGGTCACCACGTTGCCGGTGGCCAGGGTGTCCGTCGATTCGGTGGAGAGCCGCGGCGCTTCGTGCACCTCTAGGCCCAGCCCGTGCCCGAGCCCGTGGCCGAACATGCCGGCGAACGCGGTCCCGTCGACGACACGCCGGGCGGCGGCGTCCGCATCGATGCCCCGGACTCCCGCGCGCAGCGCGTCGAAGCCCGCCTGCTGCGCGGCGAGCACGAGCGCGTAGGCCTCCTTGATCGGCCCTTCGACGAACCCGGTCGTGAACGTCCGGGTGTAGTCGGACGCGTAGCCGCCGACAACGCAGCCCGTATCCACGATCACGGTCTCGCCGCGGCTGATCTGGCGATCGGTGGCACGACCGTGCGGACGCGCCGAGTTCGGGCCCGACGCGACGATCGTCTCGAACGCGACGGTTTCGGCGCCCTCGTCGTGAAAGAGCTGCTCGATCGTCCACGCCAGGTCCCGCTCGCTGCGGCCGATGAAGCGCTCCTCGACGAGCCGCTCGAAGACGCGGTCGGTGATCTCACACGCGTGCTTGATCGCGCCGAGCTCATCGTCGTCCTTGACTGCGCGCAGCGCCTCGACGAGACCTCGTCTGGGAACGGCCTCGATGGAGCCACCACGGAGCGTCTCGTAGCCGGCGTGCGACACGAAATCGGCCTCGAAGCCGATGCGCCCCGACAGCCTGCCCGCGAGATCGGCGAGCAGCGCCCGCTTGGTCTCCTCGAACTCCACACCCTCGACCGCACGCGCCGCCTCCGAATAGCGAAAATCGGTGAAGAGGCGAGCGCGATCCTCCTCGACCAGGAGCGCGGCGTTCGAGCTCTTGAACCCGAAGAGGTAAAGGATGTTCGTCGGGTTGGTGACGAGCAGCGGCTCCTCGAGCGATTCCCGGAGACGCTCGATGCGAGGATTCATTGCGCAGCTCCCACCTGCTCGACGATGAACTCGAGCGCTTCGCGGTAGCCGTCTGCGCCCTTGCCGACGATGCGCTTCGCCGCCAGGTCGGCCACGACCGACGTTCGCCGCCACACCTCCCGCTCGTCGATGTTCGAGAGGTGCACTTCGACGATTGGTGCGTCGAACAGCTCCAGCGCGTCGCGAATCGCATACGAGTAGTGCGTCCAGGCCCCGGGATTCACGACCACCCCGTCGGCCCAGTCCAGAGCGTCGTGGCAAAACTCGACGTACTCGCCTTCGTGATTCGTCTGCCGGCACCGGACGTGACACCCGAGCGTCGACGCCCATTCGTAGATGCGCGTCTCGAGCTCCGAAAGCGACATGCCGCCGTACACCGCAGGATCGCGACGGGAGAGGACGTCGAGGTTGACCCCATTGAGGACGACAACCTGCACCGCCCGACTTTACTCTGCGAGCGCATGTTCTCTGTACCACCTCCACGGCGGCGACCCGTTGTTACGGGGAGATCAACTCGTCGAGGGCGTGGCGCACGTCGTCCGCTGGGACGGGGACGTCCCAGTGGGCACCGTCCTCGCCGAGGAGCACGAGCCCTCGCTTCTTGTCACGGCCGAGCGCGGCCCAGGCACGGTCGCGGTCGACCCGGACCGGGCGTGGATTCAACACATCTTCGACGACGTCCGTTGGGCGGCCCGAGAGCCGGAGCGCTGCCAGCAGGCCGAGTGCGACGGCGTCCCCGTGCGTCACTTCCTCGTAGCCGGCCGCCGCCTCGAGGGCGTGCGCAAAGGTGTGCCCGAGGTTGAGGATCGCGCGGCGGCCTCGATCGAAAGGATCGCCCAGGCACACCGCCGCTTTGAAAGCGGCGCAGGCCCGGATCATCGCCTCGTCTTCGAGTTCCCAGAGCGGACGGCCCACGAGCAGTCCCGTTTTGACCACTTCCGCCATGCCTTCGCGTCTCTGCGCCGCATTCAGTGTCGCCAGCACTCCCGGGTCGGCGATGACTCGACTCGGATAGTGGAATGCGCCGACGAGGTTCTTCCCGGCCTGAAGGTCGATCGCGGTCTTGCCTCCAATCGCTGCGTCGACCTGGCCCAGCAACGTCGTCGGCACCGCGATCCAGCGGACGCCGCGCATGTACGTCGCGGCGGCGAGCCCGGAAATGTCCGTCGTCGATCCGCCACCGTAACCCACGATCGTGCCCCGCCGGTCAAGTCCGAGCTCGTTCCATAACCGGTCGAGAACGGCGGGCGTCTTCGCCGCTTCTCCCCGCGGCACGCGATGGACGGCTGCAGGACCGAAGTCCACTGGATGGATGTCGAGCACGTGCTCGTCACCGATCACGGCCACGGCCTTGGGGTCTGCGCCGAGCCTGGCCGGGAGCGTTGCGAGCAGTCCTCGCCCGACGTCGATCTCCAGCGCCGCGAGCAGGACGTCTTCCGTGCTCTCGACGAGGCGCGCCGAGACCGTTTCGTACAGCGGCTGCCTCTCGTCGAACAGACGGCCGAAGTGACCCTCGTCTTGCGCGAGTGGACGGCCGGTGTCGCGGACGCGGTCCCATGCTGCGGCCACGTCGACGTCCACCCAAAGGGTGAACGCGTCGGTCAGCAGCAGCTCGCGTGTCCGGCCTGAGAGAACGGCGCCGCCCCCCAAAGCGATCACTGCCGGTGTGGAGGAAGTGAGAACCTCGGTGGCGACCTCTTCCTCGATGCGGCGGAACTCGCGCTCGCCTCGGACGAACAACTCGCTGACGGGACCGTGTCGCCGCTCGATCTCACGATCCAGGTCGACAAACGGCCTGCCGCTGAGGCTCGCGACCTCCTGGCCGATCGTCGACTTTCCCGCGCCCATGAAACCGACGAGCGCGAGATGACGGTCGAGCGCGCCTACCGTGGCGACCAGTCGATCCGCTCCAGGTACACGCGGTGCGCGGCGAGGAAGTCGCCGAGCGCGTCGCCGCCAAACTTGTCTCTTGCGGCACGTGCGAGCTCCCATGCCACGCATGCCTCCGCGACGACTGAAAGCGCCTCCACCGCGGCGGTGTCGCTGCGTTCGACGAGCGCCTGCGCAGGCTCGCCCGTCTGCAGGTCGACCGACGCGAGCGGCTTCATCAGGGTCGGCAAGGGCTTCATGGCGGCGCGCACGACGATCTCCTCCCCATTCGAGACGCCACCCTCGATCCCGCCTGCGCGGTTCGTCTCGCGGTAGAGCCCGCGGTCGTCGCGGAGGATCTCGTCGTGTGCAGCGGAGCCCCGCTTCGACGCCAGCCCGAAGCCTTCGCCGATCTCGACCCCTTTGACCGCCTGCGTGCCCATCAGCGTCGCGGCCAGGCGAGCATCGAGCCGGTCATCTTTAGTCGCGTATGACCCGAGACCCGGAGGGACGCCGCGGGCGCGAACCTCGACGACGCCGCCAATCGTGTCCCGATCTGCGCGCGCTTCGTCCACGAGCTGCTCGAGATCGGCGGTGATCACGTGCCCCGCGACAGACACACCGATCTCGGAGAGCAAAGCCTTCGCCACGGAACCAGCTGCGACGATCACGGCGGTGTGGCGCGCGCTTGCCCGCTCGAGCACATCGCGGACGTCCGACAAGCCGTACTTCATGGCGCCGGCCAGATCGGCATGTCCCGGCCGTGGCAACGTCACCTCTTTTGTCCCCTTGCCTGAAGACTCGCCTTCCGGTTGCCAGGAGCTCATCCCCCATTCCCAGTTCTTGTGGTCCCGATTGCGCACGACGAGGGCAAGTGGCGTTCCCAGTGTGCGCCCGTGACGAAGGCCGGCGAGCACCTCGACCTCGTCGCGCTCGATCTGTTGACGCGGACTGCGGCCGTAGCCCTGCTGGCGCCGGTGCAGGTCCGAGTCGATCGTCGGCTTGTCGAGCAAGAGACCGGCGGGAAGACCGGTGAGGATCGCGACCAGCGCCGGGCCGTGGGACTCCCCCGCAGTAACCAGGCTCAACGCCACGCGGCAAGCCTACTCCGCGTTCCGCGCGGCTACGGCGCTGCGAGCACGCGGTGCCGGTACGCCACGACTTCGTTCATCGGTGCAGGTTCAGCAAATCTTCACGATAGGCAAGCGCCACGGCCTGTGCACGACTATGGACGCCGAGCTTGGTGAGGATGTGCTCGATGTGCGTTTCGACTGTTTTTGGGCTGATCACGAGCCGGCCGGCGACTGCGACCTGGTCGAGCCCTTCGGCCAGCATTCGCAGCACGTCCGACTCGCGTGGCGTGAGAGGCGCGCTGATCAGCGCCCGCGCACCGTTCACCTTGTGACCCCGTCGCAGAAGCAGGCGCACGCGCTCGACGAGCTCGTCCGGGGCAAACGGCTTCGTCAGGTAGTCGTCGCCCCCGATGAGCAGACCCGCGACGCGATCGAACGGCTCGGTCCGCTCCCCGGAGACGAAGATGATCGCGATCGACTCCCCTACTCGCCTCCGTAGCTCGGCGCATACGGCGTAACCGGAGATTCCAGGGAGATGCACGTCCAGGACGACCAGGTCAGGCTCGATCGTGGCCGCGAGCTCGAGGCCCTCTTCACCGGTCGCGGCAGGAGTCACCGTAAAGCCGCCTAGGCTGAGCGCTGCATCCATGACCTGACGCATGCACTCATCGTCGTCGATGACGAGAACGTGGCCGCAGGGTCTTGCCCGGTTCGACATCCTGGGGCCCCCTGTCTCTGCTTCGTTGTACACGAGCGACGTTGGGTTCGCAACCCTAGGGCGATGACCCGAAGCAAGTTCGGGCGGGCGCCGTCTTTCCTCGAGGTTCGGAATGCGCTTACTTAGGTGTTCGGCCAGGCACAAGACAAGGGAGGGCTCATGAGATGGACGCGTTGGCGATTCATCGTCGCCGCCTCGTTTGCTGCAACGGCTTTGCTGGGGCTGAGCGGGACGGCTCCTGCAGCCACGGGAGACAATCTGAGGACGATCACCGCCGACCAGAACGGCACCGATTGTGCGGACGCCAACCGAACCGGCAATGCGAACGGCGCCATCGGAACGGGCATCGCCTTCGACGGAACGAACCTGCTGCTCTCCTGCTGGAGCGACAACACGATCGTCGAAGTCAGCCCCCTGGACGGCTCGCAGGTGACGATCCACCAGATCTCCGGCGTGTCGGGGCTGGGTGCGCTCGCGTGGGACAACACCGATCAGCAGCTGTGGGCGTGCAAGAACCCGCCGGGGTCGGTCGTGGGAACCATCGACCTCGTCACGAACGCGTTCACGACCAAGTTCACGAGCGCAGGATGCACGGACGGGCTCGCTTATGACGCCAACGATGACACGATCTGGTCGAGCGCGGACGCGGCCTCCTCGATCCAGCATTACCAGCTCGACGGCACTCTGATCTCGAGCACGAGCCTCGTCGGCGAGCTCGGCAACTCGATGAATTCAGGGATCGCCGTCGGCGGGGCGAAGCTCTACCTCGCGAACAACGGTGGCCAGCAGATCTACGAGGTCGCGAAGGATTTCTCGACCTTCACCCTGTTCGCAAGCTTCCCGCGCCGGCTCGAAGACCTCGAGTGCGACAACATCACGTTCCTGCCAGACGGCAAGGCGGCGATCTGGTCGAACGACGCCTACGACAACACCCTGAATGCGTGGGAGATTCCATTCGGCGTCTGTCTCTTCGGCGGCGGACCGCCCGCGCAGATCACGCTCTCCCCGAAGACCGCCACCAACGTCGTCGGGCACCAGCACTGCGTGACGGCGACCGTCACGAACGCGATCGGAAACCCGAAGAAGGACATCGACGTCGTGTTCTCCGTCACCGGGGCCAACAGCGCCGGCGGCACCCAGACGACCGATGCGGCCGGAACGGCGACGTTCTGCTACACGGGAACCGTCACTGGAGTGGACGTGATTACGGCCTTCGCCGATGCGAACAAGAACGCCGTCATGGATCTCGGAGAGCCGAGCGACACTGCCTCCAAGACCTGGACGCCAGGGCCGCCCGCAACGCTCACGTTGGCACCGAAGACGGCAACGAATGTCGTCGACGCGCAGCACTGCGTGACGGCAACGGTCAAGGATCAGTATGGGAACGCCACGCCGGCGATCACGGTGCGCTTCTCGGTTACGGGATCGGTCACGACGAGCGGCTTCGTGTTGACGAACGCCAGCGGGCAAGCAACCTTCTGCTACCAGGGCCCGCCGCTAGCGGGCGCGGACGTCATTACGGCGTACGCGGACACCAACACCAACTCCGTTAAAGATCCGGGCGAGCCGGGTGACTCGGCTGCGAAGGAATGGATCTTGCCGCCGAGCACTGCCGGCTGCAAGGTCACCTACGGTGGCCGGATCACGGCGGCGAATGGTGACAAGGCGACGTTCGGCGGCAACGCGATGGTCCCGGCCTCGGGTGCGCAAGGGCAAGAGGAGTACCAGGACCATGGATCCGTAGCCAACCTGAACGTCCATTCGATCGGCGTTGACGTCCTGACCTGTGGCCGCGACGGGACGTCGGCGACCATTTTCGGCACCGCGACGGTGAACGGCTCCGGTTCGTACGCGTTCCGGATCGACCTGCAGGATCTCGGTGAGCCGGGAGTGAGCGACACGTATCGCATCCGCCTCTCGACCGGCTACGACTCGGGGATGCAAACCCTGAACCAGGGGAACGTTCAGATCCATCTGTAGCCGTAGACCGAGAAGACGTACTCAGTGGGCCCGCTCAGTGCGGGCCCACTGTTCTTGCGAGCCGCTACGCAACCGTCAGGGGCGAATTGCCGCTCGCATCACGTCGAGCGGCGCGGGCACGCCGGTCCAAAGCTCGAAGGCCGCAGCTCCTTGCGCGACGAGTACCTCGAGGCCGTCGATCACACGCGCACCGGCCACTTCGGCGGCCCGCGCAGTCGCTGTCGGTGGATAGGGCAAGTCGATCAGGGTCTGTCCCCGCTTCAGCTCCACCAGGACCTCGTCGCGTTCCGACGTCGCGTTGATCACCAGGTCGACCTCGGCGACGTCGGGTGGCCACGACCCGCGGCGGGAGAAGCGGGCGGCGTCAGGCAACGCTTCGGCAAGAGCAACCGCAACGCCTCCGTCCCCGACGATCGCCGCATGTTGGAACTCGAGTTCGCGCAGGATCGAAGCGTCGGTCGAGTAACCGAGAACCTTGTCGCCGCGCACGTCGAGAGTGTTGACCGATGAAGCGCTCGTCTCAACGAGCTTCGCAACCGCAAGCTTGTGAGGCGTCGTCACGTTCGCGCCGGCGAAGCCGAGCGCGACGAGCCCTCGCACGGCATCCTCCAGACCCTCGCCGGTGACACGCAGCGGCACGTACGCCCAGTCGAGCCCTCGCGCCGCGAAGGCCGCGTTCTGCATCAGCGGCGACAGCGACTGCGCAACCGGATCGCCGAGCAACCCGACGAGCCGTGTCTCACCCGAGATCAAGGGCCGTAGCCGTGCGCAGCCGAGTAGTCCTTGAAGGCCTGATAGCTCGCGGTGAAGAAGTGATGCTTTTTGTCGGGCTTGCGCACGAAATAGAGGTACTTCACCTTCGCAGGATGCGCGGCCGCCTGCAGTGACGCCAGCCCTGGGTTCGCGATCGGGGTCGGCGTCAACCCTTTGTGCTTGCGCGTGTTGTACGGCGAGTCGCTGTGAAGCTGAGACTGACGAATCGACTCGGTGGGCGGGATGTCCAGCCCGTACCGCAGCGTGGCGTCGATGCCCAACGACATGCCGGCGTGCAGGCGGTTGTAGATCACCGCGGAGACGAGCTGGCGCTCGTCGGGCGAGAGCGTTTCCTTCTCGACCATCGACGCGATGATCAGCACGTCGTAGGGCGTCAGGTTCTTGGAACGGGCGTACCCGAGATCGACCTGCTTCCAGTTCTCGCAGAAGGCATCCAGCTGGTCCTGCACGAGCTGAGCCGAGGTCGTGTCCTCGAAGAACTCATAGGTGGCCGGGAAGAGGAAGCCCTCGACGGTCTGCACCTTGTTCCGGAAGCACAGTGGCACGCGCGGCTTGGCGGTCGCCGCAAGATAGTCGGCCTTTGACAACCGTGGCTTGATCTTCCGCTTGCGCGCTGCGATCTTCGCCACCGCGGCAACGCGTTCCGCCATCTGCCTGCGCGTGAAGCCCTCCGGGAAAACGACGTGGAACGGCTTCGGCATCGCGATCACGGTCTCGACGGTGCCCGTCGCGGTCGTGCGGGTCACCGTGCGGTACACGAGGGTGCTTGAGAGCGTCGACGACTGCGCGGCGTGGTCGCTGCCCGTCCCGCCGCCGATCGCCGCAACAGCGAGCCACCCGAGCCCGCCGAGAACGAGCACGAGCAGAGCGAGCGCGACCGCGCGCCGCGTGGCGGCCTGGCGAGGGTTGGGCCCTTGCGGAGGGCGCCCCTGCCGCGGCGGCATTACGCCGGGGCGCTGCTCGCCCACGTCAAGTATCCGGAGAGAAGATGTGCCGCCGCCCGCGCGTCTTCGGCCGCGTCGGCGGGCGTCTGTTCGGCAAGGTCGGTCGTAAAGCGTTCGTCGAAGGTGACGACAGGGACGTTCGTCACGTCGCTCAGAGCGTCGACGAAGCGCTCCGTCTCCCGTGCCTGCTCCCCGCGTTCGCCGCGCAGGGTGAGTGGGAGCCCGACCACGACGCGGTCGACCTCGTGCTCGCCGATCAGCGCCGCCAGACGGGCGAGCCCGTCACCGGTCGCCGCCTCCTCGACGACACAGAGCGGTCGTGCAATGGTGCCGGTCGGGTCCGAGACGGCGACGCCGGTACGCGCCCGGCCGTAGTCCAGTGCGAGAACCTTCACCTGAGCGCTGCAGCGATCGCTTGCTTACCGGCTTCCAGCGCGTTTCGCAAGCCGGCGGGATTCTTGCCGCCTGCCTCACCAAGCGTGGGCCGTCCTCCTCCGCCTCCCTCGATGTGCTTGCCGAGGTCTCGCACGAGCTTCGACGCATCGAGGCCGCGGCCCACGAGTGATTCGTCGAGGTTGACGACCAGATAGACGCGCCCATCGTCGACGGAGCCGACGATCACGCCGGCCGCCTTCTCCTGCTGCCGTAGGCGATCCGAGAGGTCGCGCAGCGCGCCGCCCTTGAGCGACCTTGCCTCCGCAAGTACGACTCCTCCCTCGTTCTCCACGATCTCGAAGTCTGCGGCGGCAGCCTCCTTCGGCTTCTTCGCCTCTTTCCGGACCCGCTCGAGCTCCGCGCGCAACTCGTCTGCATCGCGCCTTGTCGCGTGGAGGTACGCATGCGCCTCGCCGGACGTGATCGCCTCGATTCTCCGCGCGCCTGCGCCGACCGAGCCCTCGGAGAGGATCACGAACGGTCCGATCTCCGCCGTCGACCTGACGTGCGTGCCTCCGCACAGCTCGCGCGAGAAGCCGGGGATCTCGACGACACGCACATGATCGCCGTACTTCTCGCCGAACAGCATCATTGCCCCGAGCCTGCGAGCCTCATCGATCGGCGTCACGAACGCGCGTACGGGCAGATTCTCGAACACCTTCTCGTTGACGAGGTGCTCGACTCGTTCCCGCTCTTCGTCCGTGAGCTGCTGCGGATGCGTGAAGTCGAAACGGAGCTTGTCCGGTCGCACGGCAGAGCCCGCCTGCTTGACATGCTCGCCGAGCACTTCGCGCAGCGCCTTGTGCAGCAGGTGCGTCGCCGTGTGATTCGCCATTGTCGGGAACCGGACGCCCCAGGCCACGACCGCTCGAACCCGGTCGCCTTCCGAGAACCCGTCGCCCTCGAAGAGCAGCGCCTGATCTTCCTCCAGCCGATACGCCTCCCGGAGCTCTGCGCGGACGCCCGACCCGTCGTCGCGCTCGACCCAGCCGGCGTCGGTGACCTGGCCGCCGCCCTCGGGATAGAAAGGCGATTCGCGCAGCTTCGCGAGGAAGAGCCCGTCGCCAAGATCCTCGAGTGCACCGATCTGCGTGAGCACCTCGGTCTTCTCGTAACCCACGAACTCGGTGCGAAAGCCGGCGCGCCTGGCGAACTCGGTTGCCCGCTTGTCGTCCTTCGAGATCGCCCCACGGGAACGCGTCCGCTGCAGCTCCATCAACCGCGTGAACTCCTCTTCGTTGACGCCGAGCCCGCGCTCGCGTGCGAGCTCGCGGGTCAGCTCGAGCGGAAAGCCGTAGGTGTCGTGCAGGCGGAACGCGTCTTCGCCCGAGATGGACTCGTCCTTCTCTGCAATCTCCTCGAAGAGTCGCAGTCCGCGCTCGAGTGTCTTCCCGAAGCGCTCCTCCTCGGCGGTCAGGACGCGGTGAATCTCTTCGCGGTGCTCCTCGAGCTCCGGATATCCGTCCTTCATCTGCTCGATCACGACGTCCGCGAGAGGTGCGAGGTACGGCGGTTCGAGCCCGACGCGAGCTCCTTGTTGCACGGCGCGGCGGATGATCCGGCGCATCACGTAGCCCCGGCCCTCGTTCGACGGCGCGATGCCGTCGGCGGCGAGGAACGTCATCCCGCGACCGTGATCGGCGAGCACTCGGTGCGCCTTCGTCGCCTCGGGCGAATCGCCGTAAGCGACGCCGCTCTGCTCGGCGATCCACCGCATGATCGCCTGGTACACGTCGGTCTCGTAGACGGTCATGACGTCCTGCAGGATCGCCGCCGTCCGCTCGACACCCATACCGGTGTCGACGTTCTGCTTCGGGAGGGGCGTCAGCTTGCCGTCGACGTGGAGCTCGAACTCCATGAAGACCAGATTCCAAAACTCGAGGAACCGTTCGCAGCGCGTGCAGCTCGGCTGGCAGTCCGGCTCGCCGCAGCCGTGCTCCTCGCCCCAGTCGTAGTACATCTCGGTGTCGGGGCCGCATGGGCCCGGACCGCCCACGGACCAGAAGTTCTCTGCGCGCGGCAGGAAGACGATGCGCTCGGTCGGCTGTCCAATCCTCACCCAGTGGTCGTAGGCAACCTCGTCTTCCCCGAGCCCGAGCTCTGGATCCCCGGCGAACACACTGACCCAGAAACGCTCCGGGTCGATCTTCAAGTGCTCGAAGACGAACTCCCAGGCGAATTCGATGGCGCCTTCCTTGAAGTACTGGCCGAACGAGAAGTTGCCGAGCATCTCGAAGAAGGTCAGGTGCGAGCCGTCGAGCCCGACCTCGTCGATGTCCAGCGTGCGGAAGCATTTCTGCACCGTGGTGAGCAACGGCGCCGGCGGTGATTCGCGCCCGAGGAAATAGGGCATCAGGGGCTGCATTCCGGCGGTGGTCAGCAGGGTCGAACGGTCGTCCGCGCGCGGAATCAGCGGTGCGGAGGGCCGGAAGACGTGCCCCTTGGACTCGAAAAAAGCGCGGTATCCCGCGCGCAGCTCGGCCGACGTCTGCATGCCTCGATTGTAGGGGTGCGGTCAGGCGGTCTCGGCGACGAAGATCGTGCTGTGGCGCCGGACCCGGAGCGGCTCGTCGAAGGGGCCGGCCGTCACGAGAGACTCCAGGTCTGCCCAGCTCGCAGCGAATCTCCGGACCGCCTCTTCGTCCATCGTCGCCCAGCCACGCGCGTCGCGCCGGGTGACAGAGGCAAAGTGACGCCGGAGCGATTCTTCGCCGTTCTCGCTACGAAACGTGAACCTCCGGAGCGACGTCTCACGTCCGGCGAGGTCCCAGAGCTCTTGCAGATGGTCGATTGCGTTCGTGACGGCGACGAGGCGCCCGCCCGGTTTCAAGACTCGTGCGATCTCAGCGAGAGCGCGATCGAGATCAGGTGCGTGGTACAGCATCCATGCAGCCACGACGACGTCGAACTCGCCGTCGGCACAGGGGAGTTCCTCGACGTCACCGACACGCGCGTCGATTCCCTTCGAGCGTTGGATCTCGACCATGCGCTCCGACTGGTCGATGGCGATCACCTCTGCGCCGAGCTCGCCCCGGATCCGCTCCGCGAGCTCTCCCTCGCCCCCACCGACCTCGAGCACGCGCCGCGGTGCTGGCTCCGCAACGGCTTCAAATGCGAATTCGCGAGGATCGTCGCCCTCGGCATTCACGTAAGCCGACTTGCGGGCCCTGAGGTTGTCTTCGGTCTCGTACTGAGCCCGGACGAAGGCAGCCTCGTCGATGGGTTGGGTCAACCCCGAGCGACTTTCGGCTCGCTGCCCTCCTCGGCGGCGATCTCGTCACGGATCTTCTCCAGCGACCTCCGGATCAGCCGCGACACGTGCATCTGCGAGATGCCGACCTGCTGGGCGATCTGCGACTGCGTCAATCCCTCGAAGAAGCGCAGATGGAGAATCCTACGCTCCCGTTCGTCGAGCACACGGAAGCCGGGTGCGAGCACAGCACGGTCCTCCGACACGTCGTACTGGTGTTCTTCGGTGCCGATCGACTCGAGCGGATCGAGCTCCTCCCCATCCTCGCTTCCGCCGCTACCCGAGGAGAGCGACAGCGACGAGTAGGCGCGACCGGACTCGAGCGCTTCGAGAACCTCTTCCTCTTCGACGCCGGCCCCCTTGGCGAGCTCCGCGATCGTGGGCGAGCGGCCCAGCTGCACGGTCAGCTGCTCGACGAGCTTGGAAAGTTGCACGTTGAGCTCCTGGAGCCCGCGCGGGACGCGGACCGACCAACCCTTGTCGCGAAAGTGCCGCTTGATCTCCCCGATGATGTTCGGCGTCGCGTAGGTGGTCAGCTCGACGCCGCGCTCGATGTCGAACCGGTCGATCGCCTTGATCAATCCGATCGCCCCGATCTGGACGAGGTCTTCGAGCTGCTCGCCGCGATACGAGTACCGCCGCGCGAGCGAGCGCACGAGCGACATGTACTGCTCGATCAGCTGCTCGCGCGCCTGCAGGTCGCCGTCCTCGTGGTAGCGACGCAGCAGTGCCTTGTCGGCTTCGCTCACACACGACCTCCTTTGAGAGCATCGAGCCGCTTCGTCAGGACGACCCACTGCGAGCCGTCTCGGTCCTCGATCTCGACGGTGTCGCAGACGGCGTCGAGGATCCGGCCGAGGTTGAGCGAATCCGCGCCCCCTTCCCCGAGCTCGGCGCGCACGGCGGTGAACGGGCCGACGGTCATCCGGAGCTCACCGTCCTCGACGAGCACCCGGAGGGTCACCTCCCTGCCGTCGCTTGGACGCTCGAGCAGCGAGTCGAGTGCAAGCTCGAGGTCCTCGAGACTCTCGAAGCTCAGGTTCAGCCGCGCGGCGAGCCCACCCAGCACGAGATGGGCGACGCTGTGGAAGGCGTCGTCCGCAGGCAGCGTCAAACGGATCTCGTCAGCGATCACGTCTCCCTCCAGTCCGATTCACTGGGTAGAACGAACAACCGGCATCACCGGTTTCGCAGGTGAGCGCTAGGACCTCCACCCTGTTCGGATACTACGGTTCAGGCTTGAATGAGCCCGGCCCCGACGACCACATCGTCCTCGTAGAGGACTGCCGCCTGTCCCGCGGCAACGCCGTAGGCGGCTCGGTCGAGCTCGAGGCGAAAACCGCCGTCGCGCTCATGGATGCGCGCAGGAACGGCGTCCGATCGGTAGCGGAGCTTCGCCTGCGCACGCTGCACGGGCAGGTAGAGGCGCCCTGAGGCTTCGATCGTGGTGCGGGCGAGCGCTTCGAGCCGGCCGACGACAACGGTGTTCGTTGTTGCATCCGAGCGGATCGCATAGAGCGGCTCCTGCGCCGCGACTCCGAGCCCCTTCCGCTGGCCAGGAGTGAACCGCCAGTAACCGTCGTGCTTGCCGAGCTCGTGTCCGTCTTCGTCGACGATCGAGCCCTCCTGGGCCTGGAGCCCGCGACGCTCGAGGAACGTGCGGTAGTCGTCGCCGGCAAGGAAACACGCCTCCTGACTCTCCCTGCGGCCCGCCGCTTCGAGGCCGGCGCGCTCGGCCTCAGCGCGCGTCTCCGCCTTGGTCTGTGCGCCGAGCGGGAACGAGATCCGGCCGAGCTTCGCCGGATCGACCCGGGCCAGCATGTACGACTGGTCCTTCCCCGGATCGAGGCCTCGCGCGAGCAGGAGCCTGCCGCGATGCTCGACGATCCGTGCGTAGTGCCCGGTTGCAAGCTTGTCCGCGCCCGCACGGTGTGCGAACGCCAGCAGCCGCGCGAAGCGAAAGCCGCCGTTGCAGTGGATGCATGGGTTCGGTGTCTTCCCACGTTCGTAACCCCGGACGAACGGGTCGACCACGGCACGCCGAAACTCTTCGCGGAGGTCGAGCGTCACGTGCGGGAGGCCGAGCGAGTGGCACGTCGCACGGGCAGCGAGCACCGCATCGGGAGAGCAACAGGCGCGCTCCGAGTCGGGCCCGTCGGGATCGAGCCAGAGCCGCAGCGTGACGCCGATGGCGTTCGGCAAGGACTTGAGCAGCGCAACGGCGCTGTCGACGCCGCCGCTCATCGCAACCGCGACCCGCCCGGTTGAACGTGGCGCCCGAAAGACGGGCCCGATCGCATTCGCAAGCGCGTCGACGGGAAGCGTCTCGCCCCCGACCGCAGCAGCCTCGAGCAGCGTCAACCCGACGAGAGAACGATCGAGCCCGGAAGCATCAGCCTCGACAATGCGGTCACCGTCGAAAGCAAGGCGTACGAACGCAAAGTCAGTGCCCCGAGCAGAATCTCCAATGAGTTCAAGCATCGAACCCAGGCTAGCGGCAACCGCCGCGAGTGCCGGCTCCGCCGGCGCTCGCCCACAACGGCTCTCGTAGCCGTGAAGTCATCAGGCCGCGCCGCAGGCGCGGCACGGCCTGGCCCTGCCGTGTCCTGCGCCCGCTGTGAACCTGGATAGCCAGGTGGGTGCCCTGCCGGCTTCCGGCCGAAGCCTTCACCGGACACAGGCTCCCTTAGCGTCTTTGTTGGTTCTACATTGAATGCGCAGGCCACGAACAGGGTCGGCCAATCGCAGCGTAGCGGCTACTTGGCGAAGCGCCACTGAACCGTCTGGGTTCCGTGGAGGTCGAGGCGATTTGCCAGTGCCTTTGTGATGTCGAGGTCCCGGCCGGGGACGTTCGGGCCACGGTCCACGACCTGCGTGAGGACTTCTCGTCCTTGGAAGCGGATGTAGAGCCTGACCCCGCAGGGCAGGACGGGATGGGCCACTCCCTCGGTCGTCGTCAGGAAGGGCTTGCCACAGGCGGTCCGCCGATGGCCGGCGGTTGGCCCGTACGGTGCCGCCTTGGCGGTGTAGTACCCGTTCTTCGTTCCAGGCACCGCGATGGCTCTAGGGAGGTTCCGGTTGCTACCTGCGTCGCGCCGGGTGATCGCGAGTGCGACGAGCGCGGCAATCAGCGTGATTCCCGCCAGCCAGAGCGCGCGCTGGACGAGTGGCGCATTCACGCGCCGACGGTGTGCAGCACGTCGCCGAAGGCGTCCCGCACGAGCCCGTCGAAATCCATCGGAAGTACGCCGTCGGGGCCGGCGAACTCGCGTAGGTACATCAGCAGATATGCGCGCTCTTCGTTGCGCACGACGTCGTCGGTGGCGTGATCGCGCGCCGCTCGCTCGAGCTCCCAGAGATTCCATTCCCGCGGGCCGTCGCTCGCGGGGAGGAAAGCGACGACACGCGCGGCCTCCGGCTCCGGTTGCGCTTCTGGTTCTGGCTCGAGTGGTGGAGGCCGAACGGCGACGATGCGTGGCGGCTCAGAGCTCGGCTCCGGCTCGAGCTCGTGCTCCGCCGTCGGCTCGGGCTCCGGCTCGCGTCGTGATTCGACCGGCGGCTGAACGCGAACGCGCACGGGCTCAGCAGGAAGAAAGGCGGGCGGTGCGGATTCGACCACGTGTGGCTGTCGGGCAACCACCTGCCTGGTCCAGACGACGATCTCGACGATCGCGACAATGATCCAGGCGCTTGCGACCACTGCGATGATCCACCAGGTGCTGAGCCGTTCGAGTCCGGCGATCACCGCAACCGCAATGATGAATCCGGCCTCGATCAGGAACCGGGAGCCGACGACTGGCACGAGGGAATCCTACGGCTGTTGCTCGTCCAGCGACTCGCCCGAGGCCAAGCCTTCGGACTGAGCCTCTTGCTTGCCGGGGCTCTCCGGCGCGGCCTCGTCTGCTTTGGTCTCCTCGACCTTGGATGGTGCGGCGGCCGAAACGGGCGGGGCCGAGACAGGCGGGGCCGCTACTGCTGCGGCGGGCCGGGTCGGGGCCGGCGGCGTGCGCGCCGACTCGGTCGCTTGCTGGACAGCGTCGACGATCGCCTGGCCGACGCCCTTGATCTCGTCCTCACCGAGCCCGGCCGCTGCGAGCAACTGCTCTGCGCCGGTCTGAGCTCGGCCAAGGATCGCGGACGCCTGGGCGCGGGCCCACTCGAGCGTCTGCTCGACCTCGGCTCGGGCCGAGTTGGTCAGTTCGGTGGCCTGGTGCCGCGACTGCTCCAGCAGACGGTTGCCCTTCGCCTCGGCCTCGCGTAGCTCCTGCGTCGCATCGCGATTGGCGTTCGCGAGCACCTCACGTGCTTCGTTCCGCGCTGCGTTCAGCATCTCCGCACGCTGGCGCTCGCTCTCCTGGCGGTAGCGCTCGATCTCGGCCTCACGATCCTGGGCCTCGCGCCGACGACGACGCACCTCTTCCTCGGTCTTGGACAGCTGCGCCTCGGATGCCTTCTGTGCATCGGCCTCGACCGTGTCCGCGAACTCGGACGCGGTGCGAATGAGATGCAGGGCGTCCATGCGCACCGCGTGCCCGGTGGGCTCGACGGATTGGCCGCTCCTGCTCGCTGCCTGCAGCACCCGCAGCTGCGCCTGCAGCTGAGCGGAATGACGCCGGAACGACTCGAATGCCTCGCGGACCTTGTCGGGGTCGTAGCCGTCCCCGCTCTTCGGCAGGTCTTCGAGGCGCGGGAGCGCGGTGAGCGAGGGTTGTTGTCCTGGTTCCTGTGCGGCCATCTGCGGCTAGCCCTTCTGACGAAAGTATGCAGGTTTCATCGGTCGGTCAGACCCCGAGGCTTTAGGCCTTCGGTGTCTTGACACTGATTCCAAGCTCATCGAGCCGTTCCTTCGTCGCCGGCGCAGGTGCACCTGTCAGAGGATCGGAGCCGCTGGCCGTCTTCGGAAAGGCGATCACTTCGCGGATGTTGGACTCGCCGGCGAGCAACGCGACGAACCGCTCGATCCCCAGGGCGAACCCTCCATGGGGCGGTGCGCCCATGCGCAGCGCTTCGAGGAACCAACCGAACTTCGCCTGCGCCTCCTCATCGGTCATCCCCATCGCGCGGAAGATCCGCTCCTGGATCTCCTGACGGTGGATCCTGATCGAGCCGGAGCCGAGCTCCCACCCGTTCCAGATCAGGTCATAGTGCTGGCTGAGGGCCGCACCGGGGTCGGTGTCGATCAGGTGCTCGTGACCCTCGACCGGGCCCGTGAACGGGTGATGAACGAACGTCCACCGGCCCGTGTCCTCGTCCTCGAGGAACAACGGGAAGTCCAGCACCCAGAGAAGCTCGTCGCGGGACTCGTCGATCAGCCCGAGCTGCTGCCCCAGATGGAGCCTCAGGGCGCCGAGTACCCGCTCCACCATCGGCGTGCTGTCTGCGACAAACAGGACCGTCGATCCCGGTGGAGTGAGAAAGGCCTCGACCTCCTCGTCCGAGAGAAACTTCGCGATCGGCGAGCGCACCTCGCCGGACTCGTCGAAGACGAGATAGGCAAGCCCCTTCGCGCCCCACTCCTTTGCAAACTCCTCGAGCTTCTGCAGCTCGCCGCGTGAGAACGTCTCCGGCACGACGAGATAACGGACCGTCTCGGCGCCCGCGAAGACGCCGAACTCGGAGCCACGCGTGACGGCCGTCCCCTCCTGGATCTCGAGGCCGAACCGCACGTCCGGCTTGTCGGAGCCGTAACGCAGCATCGCGTCGGCGTACGCCATGCGCGGAAACGGCCGTGACGGCGGCTGGCGGTCGAGTGCTTCGAACGATGCGACCACGACCTCCTCGAGCACTTCGAGGACCTCCTCGCGTGTCGGGAAGGCCAGCTCGAGGTCGAGCTGCCTGAACTCGAACTGCCGGTCGGCACGAAGATCCTCGTCCCGCCAGCAAGTCGCGATCTGGTAGTAGCGGTCGAGCGCGCCGATCATGAACGTCTGCTTGAAAAGCTGCGGCGACTGGGCGAGCGCGAAGAACTTGCCCGGTTGAAGACGCACCGGCACGAGGAAGTCGCGCGCGCCCTCGGGGGTGCCGAGGGTCATCGAGGGTGTCCAAACGTCGATGAAGCCCTGCTCCTCCATCGAACGGCGGATGGCGGCGATCACCGTGGCGGAGAGACGCAGGTTGCGCTGCATGCGATCGCGCCGCAAGTCGAGGTAGCGGTAGCGAAGGCGTGTCGGCTCCTCGACTCCCTCGTCGTCGAGCTGGAATGGCAGCGGCTCCGAACGGGCGACGATCTCGAGCCCGCCGACCTGGATCTCGACTTCGCCCGTGGGAATGTTCGGATTGACGGCCTCGGGCGCGCGGCGAACCACGTCGCCTCGCGCATGTACGACGAACTCGGAGCGGACGTCGTGTGCGACCTTTGCAGCCTCCGGCGCATGGTCGGGGTTGACGACCAGCTGGACAATGCCCGTGTGATCGCGCAGGTCGATGAAGATGAGTCCGCCGTGATCGCGGCGACGCGCGACCCAGCCGGCGACCGAGACCGTCTCTCCGACGCGCTCGGGGCTGACCTCGCCGCAGTAGAGATCACGCCAGCGGTTCATCCCGTGATCCTGTCGACAATTTCGTCGAGCGGGGCGCTGAAGTCTTCGCGGCCCTGTTGCCGGACGGTCGCCTGGACACCGTCGACGAGGACCGTCCAGCCGGCACGCAGTCGCGCGGCCTGAGTGAGCTGGCCCTTCGTCGAGCGTCCGGCGTAATCCATGTCGGCACGGAGCCCACGACGGCGGAGCTCGGCGAGGAGGGGAAGGATGCGAGCACGTTCGGTGTCCGGCTCGCACACGAAGAACACGTCGATGAGCAACGGCTCAGTTCGTTCCGACCCGATCGAGAGCAGGAGCCGTTCGATGCCCGCGCCGAACCCGATACCCGGCGTGGTCGGCCCGCCGATCGCCTCGATGAGCCCGTCGTAGCGACCGCCACCGCAGATCGTGTCCTTCGCGCCGATCGCCTCGTCCTTGAACTCGAACGTCGTCCGCGTGTAGTAGTCGAGGCCGCGTACGAGCGTCGGAGTGACCTGGTAGCTCACGCCGTAGGCATCGAGGTATTCGCGCACGAGGGCGAAGTGCTCGCGGCACTCCTCGCAGAGCGACTCGCCGATCTTCGGCGCGCCCGCCAGCAGCGCCTGGACTTGCTCGCTCTTGACGTCGAACACCCTGAGCGGCGACGTCGCCCGTTTGGCTCGCGCCTCCTCGTCCAGCTCCTCGTCGTGCTCGTCGAGCCACTTGGCGAGTTGCTCGATGTAGGCGGGACGGCATCTTGCGTCGCCGATCGAGTTGAGCTCGAGCACGTAGTCGGTCACGCCGACACGGCGCAGAAGCTCCGAGTACAGCTGGATCACCTCCGCGTCGATCGCAGGATCGTCGGTGCCGATCGCCTCGACCGAGAGTTGCCAGTGCTCCCGGTAGCGGCCCCGCTGCGGGCGGTCGTACCTCCACATCGGCCCGACCGTGTACAGCTTCTGCGGCTGTGCCTCACGGTGAAGACCGTGCTGGATGTAGGCGCGGCAGATCGGAGCCGTTGCTTCCGGCCGTAGCGTCAGCGAGCGCCCGCCGCGGTCGCTGAACGTGTACGTCTCCTTCTGGACGACATCGGAGCCGCCCCCCGACGTTCGGACGATCAGGTCGGTGTCCTCGAAGGCGGGCGTGTCGATGCGCCGGTACCCGTACCGGGCGCAGATATCCTGTATCTCGCCCGTCACCCACTGCCAGAGCGGCTGCTCGGACGGAAGGATGTCGTGGGTGCCGCGCGGCGCTTCGAAGCGCGTCACGCGCGGAGCTCCGCGAGAAACGGATTCCGGACGAGCTCGGCGCCCAGCGTCGTCTTCGGGCCGTGGCCGGAATAGACGACGGTTTCCGGCGGAAAACGGTCCGCGAGCTTCCGGATCGACTCGACGAGGGTGTCCCAGTCTGCGCCAGGTAGATCTGTCCGGCCGACCGAACCGGCGAAGACGACGTCGCCGGAGAACAGTGCGCCGTCGGCGTAGTAGGCGAGATGCGCCGGGGAATGTCCGGGGACCTGCAGGGTCTGGAAAGAGATGCCCGCCAGCTCCAGCGTTTCGTCGCCGCGCAGGAGCACGTCGGGCGTATACGGCCGGAGCTGGAGGCCAGGGGGCGTGAAGCTGTTGAGATCCTCCAGCAGGACGCGCTCCTCCTCGGCCATGTGGACCGGAGCGCCCGTCGCTTCGGCCAGATCTGCCACGCCGCCGAGGTGGTCCCAGTGGCCGTGTGTGATGAGAATCGCAGAGCAGCGAGCGGCGAGACCGCCGAGCTCGTCGAGGATCCGCTCGGCGTCTGCCCCGGGGTCGACGACGATCGCCTCCGCCGCGGAGTCGTCGGCCCGAACCACGTAGCAATTCGTCCCGATCGGACCGAGCTCATATCGGTTCACTGCAAGGCTCACGAGGCGTTTGAGTCTAACGACGACCTGTCTCGGCCCCTTAAGATCAGCGCAGTGCAAAGCTGGAACCTGCGCGACATCGAAACGCCGGGCGGAACTCGGTCGCCGGTCGTCCTCCGCTCCGACGAATCGGCGCGCGCCGTGCTGATCGCGCTCGAGCCCGGACAGGCGCTTGGCGAGCATCAGATGAAGGAACGGGCGCTCGTCTCGGTCGTGGACGGCTCGGTTCGGGTCGAGTCAGGTGGTGAGACGATCGAAGGCGGCGAAGGCTCCTTCTTCTCCTTCGACGCAGACGAGCGGCGCTCGATCTCCACGGACGACGGCGCACGGATCCTCCTCGTGTTCGCCCCGTGGCCTGGTGAAGGCCACTACCGCGGCGACGCGAAGGTCGATTAGGGGCTGGTGTGAAATTCGGCCGTCGTCGGAGGGCGCTCCAGACCAAGCCGGGCAGTGCGGTCGTTCGCGGTGCGTAGCGGCGCTACGTGCCGCGGGCGAACGTGCTGATCCGGCGCCATGTCTGGTGCGTCATCCGGCCCGGCGGAATTTCATATCAGGCCTCACCTAACAGCTACCGGGCTTTTGGATTGTCGCGCCGGGCCTGGCGCTTCTGCAGCATGCGGTACGCGAGCGAGTCGGTGAAGTAGCTGAACGGAATGAAGAACGCGATCAGGAAGACCGCGGGGAAGATCTGCTGCGCGAGCGGCAGGTTCCGGTTGAGCAGCATCATCGCCACCACCAGGATCGGACCGAAGAGCAGGGCCCGCCGGGCGGAGCGCCGCCACGAGGGCGGCTCGACCTTCCGGCCTCTTCCGGTCGCCGATCTACCGCTGTTGCCGCCCTTGCGGGGCTTCGACTCGCGCTGACCGTTCCTCTCGGCGCGCAACTCGGACGGCTCGACAGGAACCTCGTTGCCCTCGTCGTCGAGATACACGTATTCGTACTCGTGCCGGCGAGCCTTCTGGTGGCGACGGCGCTGTTTCTTGGTCGGCATGCTTCTCCTAGCCTAACTCCGCGGGCTCCCCCTGGAGAATCACCCCGGCCACGGGATTCCCTCCGAGGTGGTAGGCGAGATACCGCCAATCCGGCGCTTCGAGGAGTGTTACGTCGGCGTCATAGCCGGAAGCGAGCCGCCCCCGCCGTTCCGGCCTCGCGAGCACGTGCGCGGCATTGACCGTGCAGGCGGCAAGGGCTTCCGCCGGCGAGAGCCCGAGCTGCGTCGCTGCGAGGGAGCAGACGAGCGGGAGGCTCTCGCAGAAGGCGCTGCCCGGGTTGAAGTCGGTCGCCAGTGCGACGATCGCACCCTCGTCGACAAGGGCCCGGCCCTGCGGCATCGGCCGCCCGAGGAAGAGGGCGCTGGCGGGCAGGAGCACCGCGGCCACGTCGCTCTTGCCTAGTGCCGCGACGCCTTCGTCCCCCGTCGCCTCGAGATGGTCGACCGACCGAGCGCCGAGCTCGATCGCGAGGGGAACCGCACCCTGTTCGGTGAACTGGTCCCCGTGCAGCCGCAGGCTGAGACCCGCGCCGGCGCAAGCGGTGAGATAGCGGCGAGCCTGGGCGACGTCGAAGGCGCCACGCTCGAGAAAGACGTCCGCCGCCTCCGCGATCTCCGCGGCGGCCGGAAGCACCTCGGCCAGCGCGAAGTCGAGGTACGCGTCCGCGTCGTCGAACTCCGGCGGCACAGCATGCGCGCCGAGCCACGTCGGAACACCGCCCGCGGCTTTGACGGCGCGCAGCGACGCGAGCTCGGTTTCGAGATCGAGGCCGTAGCCCGACTTCGCTTCGAAGGTCGTGGTCCCTGCGCGCAACATCCACCCGCGGTGCCTGTTGACCGCGTCGGCGAGGGCTTGCTCTCCTGCCGCCCGCGTCGCCCGAACGGTCGACATGATCCCGCCACCCGCTGCGTGGAGCTCCTCGTACGACGCGCCGCCCGCACGCAATGCGAACTCCTCCACGCGGTCACCCGCAAAGCACGCGTGCGTGTGGCAGTCGACGAGCCCCGGGATCGCGCAGAGACCGCGCCCGTCGACTTCCTCGATCGCTCCCTCGATCCGCGGCAGGTCACGCATACGGCCGACGGCCTCGATCGATTCGCCCGCACAGAGGACGTACGCATCCTCCAGCACGTCCACCTCGCCGAGTGCGCGGCCGCGCAACGGCGCGGCGTTGCCGGCGGGAGTGGCGAGCTGCACGAGGTCGCGGACGAGCAGGCGGCGCTCGCCGCCCATGGAGCTCATTCGCGGTCGCGTGGCCGCATCGGCGCCTCGAGCCCGTGCGCTTCCGCAGCGGCGACCGCCTCGGGGTAGCCGGCATCGAGATGACGCATCACGCCGATGCCCGGATCAGCGGTCAGCACACGCTCCAGCCGTTCGGCCGCATCGTCGGTGCCGTCGGCGACGACGACCATGCCTGCATGGATCGAATTGCCGATGCCGACGCCGCCGCCGTGATGAACGCTCACCCAGGTCGCCCCGGCGGCGACGTTGAGCAGCGCATTCAGGATCGGCCAGTCGGCGATCGCGTCGGAGCCGTCGCGCATCGCCTCCGTCTCGCGATAGGGAGAAGCAACCGAGCCGGAGTCGAGGTGATCGCGGCCGATCACGACCGGCGCCTTGACCTCACCGGAGCGGACTAGCTCGTTGATCGCGAGCCCCGCGCGGGCGCGATCTCCGAGCCCGAGCCAGCAGATCCGCGCCGGGAGCCCCTGGAAGGCGACGCGCTCCGGTGCGAGCTCGAGCCAGCGCTGCAGGAGCGGGTCGTCCGGGAAGAGGTCGCGGAGCACCGCGTCGATCGCCGCGATGTCCGCCGGCTCACCCGAGAGCGCCGCCCACCGGAACGGGCCGACTCCACGACAGAAGAGCGGTCGGATATACGCCGGGACGAAGCCCGGATATGAGAAGGCCTCGGCTACACCAGCTTCACGGGCCTCACCTCGGAGGTTGTTGCCATAATCGAAAACATAACTCCCGGCTCGGACGTAGTCGAGCAGTCCTTCGACGTGACGCGCGATCGACGAACGCGCGCGCGCGAGGTACTCGTCCGGATCGGCCGAGCGCAGGGCCGCAGCCTCTTCCACCGAGAGACCGGAAGGGATGTAGCCGGTGAGCGCGTCGTGCGCCGCTGTCTGATCCGTCACGAGATCGAAGTGCTCGCCGCGGCTCGCAAGCTCGGGCACGACGTCGGCTGCATTCGCGAGCAAGCCGACCGAGAGCGCACGACCTTCCGACGCCGCTGCGCGAATGCGCGCGAGAGCGTCGTCGATCGACTCCGTTGCCTCGTCGAGGTACCGCGTCTCGATCCGCCGTTCGATGCGCGACGGATCCACCTCCACGCAGAGGATCGCCGCGCCAGCCATCGTCCCGGCCAACGGTTGCGCACCGCCCATCCCGCCGAGCCCCGCCGTGAGGATCGTGCGGCCGGAAAGGTCGGGCGAGCCGAAGTGTGTTTTACCGGCTGCAGAAAACGTCTGGTACGTCCCCTGCAGGATCCCCTGTGTGCCGATGTAGATCCAGCTCCCGGCGGTCATCTGGCCGTACATCGTGAGACCGAGCGCCTCGAGACGGCGGAACTCGTCCCACGTCGCCCAATGCGGCACGAGCATCGCGTTCGCGATCAGAACACGAGGTGCGCCCGCGTGTGTCCGGAACACGCCGACGGGCTTGCCGCTCTGCACAAGCAGAGTCTCGTCCTCGCCGAGCCCGATGAGCGAACGGACGAGCGCGCGCAAGGCCTCAGGGTTTCGCGCGGCCTTCCCGGAGCCGCCATAGACCACGAGCTCCTCCGGACGCTCCGCCACTTCGGGGTCGAGGTTGTTGAGCAACATCCGCAGCGGCGCTTCCGTCGCCCACGCGCGCGCGTGTAACTCCGTGCCTCGCGGAGCGCGGATCTGGGTAAGGTCGCCGCACAGCTCCTCGACCATCGCTTCCACTGGGCGCGTCGTGCTCATAGGCCGACTTGTGGCCTATGAGCGGTGGAAGGGGCGTAAGGGGAAACCGGGAGGTTTCCCCGCTGCGGAAGCGACCGTGACGGCAAAGCCGGCACGGCCTCTTCAGCGACGTCGCAAGCGACGTCGCGGTCCTCAGTGGTGGTGGCGGCGGTCGCAACGCCACCACCCCTGAGGCGACACCTAAAGAAGGGGGCTCGTGGGGGAAACATGGTTTCCCCCACGGGAGCGAGCCGAAGGCGAGGGACGCTCACGCGAGCTCGCCGACCTCGGCCTCGACCGCCGCGACCAACGACCCGTCCCTAACCGCGCCGGCCACGAGCTCGATGTCGCGCGCCAGCGACCGGTCGTCGCCGAGGCGGGGCGAGAGCGAGCGGACGAACGCATGGGTTGCGCGCACTCCGGGCCCCGGTTCGAGGGGCGCGAGGAACTCAACCGCCTGGGCGCCGGCGAGCAGCTCGATCGCGAGGGCACGTTCGGAGTTCGCGACGACCTGCCACGCCTTCAACCCGGCAGCATTCCCCATCGAAACGTGATCCTCCTGGCCGGCGCTCGTCGGGATCGAGTCCACGCTCGCCGGATGACACAGTGACTTGTTCTCGCTGACCAGCGATGCGGCGACGTATTGCGGGATCATGAAGCCGGAGTTCAGTCCGCCGTCCAACGTGAGGAACGCCGGCAAGCCGTCGGAGAGGTTCGGGTTGACGAGACGCTCGACTCGGCGCTCAGAGATGTTCGCGAGCTCGCAGCACGCCATCGCCAAAGCATCCAGCGCGAATGCGAGCGGTTGTCCGTGAAAGTTGCCGTTCGAGACGAGGAGCTCGTCCTCGACGAGCACGAGCGGATTGTCCGTCGCCGAATTCAACTCGACCGCAACCGTACCTTCGACGTAATCGAGCAGATCGCGCGACGCACCGTGCACCTGGGGCGCGCAGCGCAACGAGTAGGCGTCCTGCACCTTGTCGCACCACCGGTGCGCCTCGTTGATCGCCGATCCCTCGAGGAGGCGGAAGACGTTCGCGGCAGAGTCGCGCTGCCCGCGCAGCGGGCGTAAGCGATGGATCTGCGGGATGAAGCTCGTGCGCGATCCCTGCAGCGCCTCCAGCGAAAGCGCACAGGCCAGGTCGGCCGTCTTGGCAAGCCGGCGCGCCCGCGCCACGCCGAGCGCGCCGAACGCCGCCATGAACTGCGTGCCGTTGACGAGCGAGAGGCCTTCCTTCGCCTCGAGCCGCGTCGGCTCGAGACCTGCCGCTGCAAGCGCGTCCGCCCCTGGGAGCAGGTCGCCGCCGTGCCAGGCCTCGCCTTCCCCGACGAGCGGCAGGGCGAGATGCGCGAGCGGCGCGAGGTCGCCGCTCGCCCCGACCGAACCGCGGCTCGGCACGTATGGCAGCACGCCACGGCCAAGGCACTCGAGGAGCAACTCGACCGTCTCGATGCGCGCGCCCGAATTCCCCTTCGCCAGGGCGTTCGCGCGTAGCAGCATCGCGGCGCGAACGATCTCGTCCGGATACGGCTCCCCCACTCCGCAGGCATGACTGCGCAGCAGTCGCAACTGCAGCTCCTCCGTCTGCTCCTCGGGAATCGACTTCGAGACGAAGCGACCGAAGCCGGTGTTGATCCCGTAGGTGTGCTCGCGCGTCCCGTGTGCGGCCCGTTCCACGAGCTCGCGAGCGGCGCGCATCTTGGTGCGCGCCTCGTCCGACAACGCGGCGGCGGCAGCGCCGGAGGCGACCGCCCACACGTCGTCGATCCGGAGATCCTCTCCGGTCAGGCGGATCGCGGTCGCCTGAGCCATCGCGCGGCCAGTCTAGCTCCGGGCCCCGCAGCTCTCACGCGCGGCGCTCGAGGAGGCGGAGCTCGAGAACATGCGAAGCGTTGAAGCCTTCGATTCGGAGCATCGCGCCGGCAGCCGCGGCGGCTGCGCCTGCGGGCATGAGCCCGACGAGCTCCGCGCCGGCCACGTCGACCCCGCGCAGACGGGCTTCTTCATCGACTCGACGGACGATCTCGTGCAGCGCGGCGGCCTCATAGTCCTCGACGTTCATGCTCACCTGCGCATGGCCGGCTCTCGGCAGGAGCAGCCCGAGCGCCCGCACACCCGGGAACCCGCCACCTTTCTCGCGCACCACTGCGGCTATGGCCCGCGCGATCTCGACGTCGTCCGTGGCGAGGTTGACGTTGAACGCGATCAGCGGCCGGCGCGCGCCGACGATGACGCCGCCCGCGCGCTCATCGAGTCGCGCGGGTCCGTAGTCGGGACGAAGGTCGCCCGCGTCGATGCGTCGCTGGAGCTCCTCTGGACCTCCCTGCCGGTAGAACGCAGGTCCTCGCCCCGCTCCGGACTCGCCGTAGAGGAAGACGGGCAGGCCGAGCTCCGCGCCGATCCGGTCCGCGAGCCGCAGTGCGCAATCCCGCGCCCGCTCGCGATCTGTCGGATCGAGCGCGACGATCGGGACGACGTCTGCAGCGCCGATCCTGGGATGAGCTCCGTCGTGACTGCGCAGGTCGATCCGGTCGCGGGCACAGGCGACTCCGGCCAGCAGCGCCTCGACGAGCGACGTGTCGTCGCCGACGAGCGTGAAGACCGACCGGTTGTGATCGGCGTCGGAGTGAACGTCGAGGACGTCGGCGCGCACAGCGAGAGCGGACCGTACCGCCTCGATCGTCCCGGCGTCACGTCCTTCCGAGAAGTTCGGCACCGACTCGAGTGGCAACTCCACCGCGCGTACTCTACGAAGGTGTGAAGGCGTACTACGACCGCCGCGCGCCCGAGTACGACGACTGGTGGCTTGGCCAGGGTTTGCACGCAGACCGCGAGCGGCCCGGTTGGGAAGACGAGCTTCGCCTCCTCGAGGGCATCGTTCGAGACTTCTATTGCCACCTTGAGGAAAAGGAACGCGAGCGCTTTCTGACTGAAGCCCGGCGTGTCGCGCCGGAGCTCGTCGTGGTCGCGTCGATCAGAGGCGATGGCGACGACTTGGAGCGCTGGGAGGAGCGCCGGCTCGAAGACGGCTCGCGGTGGAGCATCTACAAGCGCGTGTTCGAGGGACCTGACCTCGCTGCCGAGCTCGGCGGCAAGATCGTGTTCAAGGGCGGCTGGTTCGTGGTCGTGCGCGCTTGACGCGTCGACGCTCGTCCTACCGGTCGCTCGCTTCGCTGCAACGTGACCTCCGTGTGTGCCGGGCCTGCGTCGAAGCCGGCTTTCACCTCGAATCCTTGCCGGTGTTGAACGAGCAGGTCGGCCGGCACGCATACATGTACGGCCAGGCGCCCGGCGTGGTCGAAGGACAGGAGAGGAGGCCTTGGCGCGGGCGCGCGGGCAAGACGCTCCGCCGTTGGCTCGAGCTCGAGGAGGACGAGTTCTACAGAACCTTCTATTGCGCCTCGGTGACAAGGTGCTATCCAGGACGTGCTTCGTCGGGTCGCGGCGATCGCAGTCCGGCGCCCCGCGAGCAAGAGCTCTGCTCGTTCTGGAAGGACTGGGAGCTCGAACTGCTGCGACCGCGGCTGATCGTGCCGGTGGGCGGGCTCGCCATCCGCCGCCTGATCGGCATCTCCGGTCTGGCGGCGTGCGTCGGCCGCCGCTACGAGCTCGACGGAGCGGCAGTCGTCCCTCTGCCCCATCCTTCAGGCGCCAGCAGCTGGCTCAACTCTCCGGCAAATCGCGAGCTCACTGCACAGGCCGCCGCGTTGGTGCGCGAGGAACTCGCTCGCCTGTAGGGACAACGCCCGACGCTAGATTTCAGGGGTGATGGAGCGCAGCGGAACGCCGTACAGGGTGACATTCGCCCGCCTGCTCGGCTTCTTGCGTCCCTACAAGGTCTCGCTCGTCGTCTCGACACTGCTCGCGATCGCCTCGCAGGGTGCACAGATCGCGGTCGTGTGGGTCACCGCCCACGTGATCGACGATGCGGTCATCCCGCGCGATGCCGGCAAGCTCTGGATCTTCGTCTGGGCGATCATCGGCCTCGGGGTGCTGCGAGCCGCGTTCATGGGCGCACGCCGGTTGATCTCCGGAAAGCAGGCCCTCGCGGTCGAGATGGACATGCGCCAGGGGCTCTACCGGCACCTCGTGCGGCTCTCGTTCGGGTTCTACGACCGCCATCAGACCGGACAGCTGATGTCGCGGGCGACCGTCGACCTGCAGGGAGTGCGCTTCTTCCTCGGCTACGGCCTGATCTTCTTCTTCCAGAACGTCCTGACGGTCTTGTCGGTGACGGTCGTCCTCTTCTTCTTCGAGTGGAAGCTGGCGCTGATCGCGCTCGCGGTCACGCCGGTCCTCGTCGTGCTCGCCTACCGTTACAGCCACGTCGCCCACCCAACGCTGCGCGACGTGCAGCAGAAGCTCGCCGACGTCGCCACCGTGGCCGAGGAGAACATCGTCGGCGTCCACGTGGTGAAGTCGTTCGCGCAGGAGCCTCAGGAACAGCAGAAGTTCGTCGACCGCTCGGAAGCGGTCTTCCAGCAGACGGTGCGCGCCAACCGGCAGCGGGCGCTCTACGTCCCGTTCATCTCCTGGGTGCCGATGCTGGCGCAGGCTGCGGTCCTGCTGGAGGGGGCGCGGATGGTCACGCGCGGGGAGCTGACCGTGGGCGGCTTCATCGCCTTCAACCTCTATCTCGGCATGTTGATCATGCCGTTGCGCTCGCTCGGCATGTGGATCGGGCAGGCGCAGCGGGCAACCGCATCCGGAGAGCGGATCTTCCAGGTGATGGACGAGCCCGAGGAGATCGCGGACCGGCCCGATGCAATCGAGTTGCCGGAGGGAGGCGGCCACCTGCACTTCGAGGGCGTCGGCTTCGAGTACATGGATGGGCGCCCGGTCCTACAGGACATCGACCTCGAACTCGCGCCCGGGAAGACGATCGCGCTCATCGGCCACACGGGCTCGGGCAAGACGACTCTCACCTCCCTCGTGCCGCGGTTCTACGACGTGACCACGGGTCGGGTCACGCTGGACGGTGCAGACGTCCGCGACGTGAAGTTGAACTCCTTGCGCAACGCGATCGGCGTCATCTCACAGGATCCGTTCTTGTTCTCGGCCACCGTCAGCGAGAACATCATGTTCGGCGCTCCCGATCTGGACGATGCCGAGGTGGAGCGCATCGCCCGGCTCGCGCAGGCGCATGAGTTCGTCAATCAGTTGCCGGACGGCTACGACACCGTTATCGGGGAGCGCGGCATCACACTCTCGGGCGGGCAGCGTCAGCGCCTCGCAATCGCCCGGGCGCTCGCGGTCGATCCGCGTGTGCTGATCCTCGACGACGCAACGGCTTCGGTCGACGCCTCGACCGAAGCGCGTATCCGCGTCGGATTGCGCGAGGCGATGCGCAACCGGACGACATTGATCATCGCCCACCGTCTCTCGACGATCGCGCTGGCCGACGAGATCGTCGTGCTGGACGACGGACGCATCGCGGCCCAAGGCACGCATGATGAGCTGCTCGCCACGAGTCAGGTGTACCGCGACATCTACGAGCACGGCCTGCTCGAGCGGCAGTTCGCGGACGCGGTGGAGGCGCGCGCGGAAACCGACGCGCTGGAGGCCGCATCGTGATGCGCTCGTTCGACGTGCAATCGACACAGTCATGTGAGTTTTCTTTCGGTACCGTCGATGCCGGGTGGCGGGTGGCGTCTTTCCCCTCCCGGGTGGGGCCGCGCGCGCGTGCACTTGAAGGAGGTCGCCGCCCGTGAGGGTATGGCAGCCGGGCACCCACCTGAGCTCGATCAAGAAGGTCGAGGTCGACGACTGGTCCTGGCGGCGCACGCGCCGGCGGATCGGGGCCCTCGCCGGGTTGGCCAAGCCCTACAAGGTGCGGACCGCGTTCTCGATCGTCTCGCTGCTCGCCGCGACGGCGACCGCGCTGGCGCCGCCCTTCCTCGCCAAGTACGCGGTCGACGATGGGATCCGTAAGCACGATCTCGGGTTGCTCTGGTGGATCGTCGGCGCGTTCGTTCTGGCCGGTCTGCTCAACTGGGCGATGAGCTACGTGCAGACGTATCTCACGGGCTGGGTCGGCGAGCGCATCCTGGCCGACCTGCGCATCGCGCTCTTCCGCCATCTCCAGCGGCTCTCCCTCGGGTTCTACGAGCGCACTCGCGCGGGCGTGATCATCAGCCGGCTGACGAACGACGTCGAGGCGATCGACCAGCTGGTAACCGACGGGGTCACCAGCCTCGTGCAGAACAGCCTCACCCTGATCGGCACCGCGATCCTGCTCTTCGTCCTCGACTGGCGGCTTGCACTCGCGACGCTGGCGGTCATCCCGCTCATGGGCATCGCGACCGTGATCTTCCGCGTTCGCTCCACGCGAGCGTATCGCGCAGTCCGCGAGCGCCTGGGCCTGGTGACCGCGACGCTTGCGGAGGACATCGCGGGCATGCGCGTCGTACAGGCGTTCACGCGCGAGAGCGCGAACACGCGGAACTTCAAGGCCGTCACCGAGCGCTACCGCGACTCGAACATGGAGACGGTCGTCCTGAACGCCCTCTACTTCCCCTTCGTCGACCTCCTGTCTTCGATCGCACTCGCGGTTGTGCTCGGCTACGGCGGCCATCTCTACTTCAACGGGGACGTCACGCTCGGAACGCTGTTCGCCTTCATGCTCTACGTGCAGAATTTCTTCGACCCAGTACAGCAGCTATCGCAGCTGTACAACACGTTCCTCTCGGCCACTGCAGCGCTCGACAAGATCATGGACGTCATGGAGGAGGAGCCGGAGGTTCTCGACCGGCCGGGCGCGGAGCCACTGCCCCACGTGGAAGGCCGAGTGGCCTTCGACCGGGTCCGCTTCGGCTACGGCAGGGGACCGGACGTCCTGCACGAGCTCGACCTGGACGTCCCCGCCGGAACGACCGTCGCGCTCGTCGGGCACACAGGCGCGGGCAAGTCCACGATCGCAAAGTTGCTCGCCCGGTTCTACGACCCGCGCGACGGCCGCATCACGATCGACGGCCACGACCTTCGCGACGTGATGCAGGCGTCGCTGCGGCACCAGCTCGGCATCGTCCCTCAGGAGGGATTCCTCTTCGCGGGCACGGTGACCGAGAACATCGCGTTCGGCCGACCGGACGCCACACCCGAGCAGGTCGTGCAGGCCGCACAGACGGTCGGCGCGCACGATTTCATCCTTCGCCTCGAAGACGGCTATGAGACGCAACTGCAGGAACGCGGCTCACGCCTCTCGCTCGGCCAGCGGCAGCTCGTCGCGCTGGCGCGCGCGCTGCTCGCCGATCCCCGGATACTGATTCTGGACGAGGCCACCTCCTCGGTCGACATCGGCACCGAGCGCAAGATCGAGCGGGCCTTGAGGCTGCTGCTCTCCGGGCGAACGGCCTTCATCATCGCCCACCGGCTGTCGACGATTCGTGATGCCGACCTGATCGTCGTGCTCGAGCACGGCCGGATCGTCGAGCAGGGAACACACGAGGAATTGCTGGCGAAACGCGGCCTCTACACGTCTCTCTATGGAGACTGGGCCGCAGACGTGGCCTAATACCCCTATGGCCCTCGACAAGGAGACCGAAGAGCGGATCGAACAGCCTGTCTCGGAGGAGGCCGAGCGCGAGACCCGGCTCAGTCCCACCGAGGCCGTTGCGCAGATGAAGATCAACGTTCCCGTGCGCGGCAACCGCAAGCTGCGCAAGCTGCTCGAACGGGTGAGCGAGGACACGCAGCTGAAGGGATGGTGGCACGCGTCGAACGTGAACGCGGTGGCGCGAATGCAGATCAACGACCATTCCTGGGTGCACATCCAGATCGTCGCCAACATCGGGCTCAAGCTCCTGCGTCAGCTCACGAAGCATCACATCCAGCCTTCGGTCGTGCGCGACTACGGCTACGACGACGATGATGCAGAGGTGGTGGTCCTGCTCGGCGCGTTGACCCATTGCGTCGGGATGTCCGTTCACCGTGAAGGGCACGAGGACTTCAGCCTCTTCCTGGCCGAGCCAAAGCTGCGCGAGCTCCTGCGCGACATCTACCAGGAGCCGGATCTGACCATCATCGTCTCCGAGGTGCTCGGCGCCATCACGAGCCACCGCGACTACGGCAAGCCGTTGACCCTCGAGGCAGGCATCGTGCGCGTCGCGGATGCGCTCGACATGGAGCAGGGCCGCTCACGCATCCCCTTCGCCCGCGGGTCGATCTCGATCCACTCCCTCAGCGCGGCCGCGATCGAGGACGTTGCGATCAAGGACGGCGAGCACCGTCCGGTGCTGATCGAGATCACCATGAACAACTCCTCCGGGATCTATCAGGTGGACAGCCTGCTGAAGGCGAAGCTCCAGGGCTCGGGGTTGGAGCAATACGTCGAGGTCGTCGCGCACATCGACACCGAGGCGGAGAAGCGCCTGGTGCCGATCTACCGGCTCGAGACCTGAGCGCAGAACAGGTGATGTTCATGCAGGTTCCGGTAGGTTCTTACCGCCTGCGTGGGGGTTTTTACAGATTCAAAATCCCCCTTGTGCGGGTGGGCGAAAGCGACCCTCGAGCCGACTCGGCTAGTGGGGAGGGCCCAACGGGGTCAGGGGTGCCGCAGCCCTGGATCCCGGAAGCTCCCCAGCTTCCCGGGCCCTCTCCATTTTCTTCGGACCACTAGCGGATCTTCTTCGGAATAACCTTTCGCAACATCTCACCCTTTGGTGGGCACCATCGTCACGGTGATTGTCTTCCTCCGGGCGGTCTTTGGCACGGCGAAGCCGCAGTAGGCTTTCCCCTTGTGAGGCAGGGGCCCGGGAAGAAGGCTCGGGCGAAGGCACCATGGTCGGCGTCAACGCCCGCTTACCCGCTAGCGCTTTGCCTGCCAGCCGCGCAGTCGTTAATGATGCTGCGTCAGCCGATCGACGCGCGAGGACGTCGCCTGCTCTTCGGGTTGCTGCTCCTTCACTTCTTTCGAGGCCCGAGTCGGCGGCAGCATCGCCCAATCGTCTGTTTCATGCAACTGTGAGATCTGCCGGCCAATCGTCCCGAGGATCGCGGCCAACGCGAACCCCACCAGGAGCGACACCCCGAGGAACGAGCCCACCCCGATCACGATCCAAACCCACATCGGCATCTCCATTTCGGATGCCGCAGGCTGCTCTCCTTCTTTCGTTTCCCCGTCCTCTTGGCTTGGCTGCGGGGAGAGCCCGGAAAGCTCGGAAGCTTTCGAACCGACCCAGGGCTGCGGCCCCCCGGGGACGATCGTTCCGGGCCCTCCCCACAGAAAGAAACGTTCGTCCCTATGGGCCGGAGGGACTACCCCCAACGGGGGTAACTTCAACCTCATAAAAGCTCCGCCACTCCGGCCTAAACCTATGCAAGACTGATCCTTGCTGCCGGCAACGCCGCAACGGCGGCAACCCGAAGTCTGGTCGAACGGGCGCGCGCTGCCCCTGGCCGTTGGGATAGATCCGACCGCCGAGGCCGCCAGCGCTAATCAGGCCAGCGGTCATCTCTGGTTTCTGCCGTCAGCAAGGGTCAGCGCCAGAGCGTCGGCAAGACTGACGTTGCCGAGCTCGGGGGCGGCCATTGTCGCGCGCCGCAGATCGCGGTCTCGGATCGCCCGCTGGAATCTTCCGTGTGGACTGCCCTGGCTCATCAGGGGTAACTGACCGCTGGGGCTACGGCAGACCTCGACTCTAGCGCGGGCCTGGCGCGCACCCATCGCTGAGGGACAGGTCTTTGGGTTTAACCGGTCTCGGAAATGCCGATCTGTCCACCAGGGCCGGGCGCGGATGGTCTCGCTTGGGGAGACGGCAGACTGCGGCTAGCTCCGGGTGCTTCCACTTCTGCGCCTGGCCCCAGTGGTGACCTGGGTAACGTGTTTGGTCGAGAGGCGGGCGGGCAGCCTGGGGTTAGGCCCTCGATCGACGCGTTGGCGTCGCCGCAGTCGCCGACGCGGTTCCCGGGGGCCTTTCCGTTGCCGGTTAGACGAACTGGCGAACGCGCGTTTCGCGTTGATCGCAAGCCCGAGCCATGACCGCGCGGCAGAACGTCCGCGACTCATCGCCGCCAGCGAAGCGACGCCCACAAAAGCCAGAGCAGCGGCCGGCAATCGCTCCGATGACGAGGCGCCACATAGCCGGAGAACGAGTCCGAACCAAAATCCCACTCCGCGTTCGGGTCGTACGTCGCCTAGCGAATCAGGCACCAGTGAGTGCGCTCACCACGGCACCGAGCAGAACCATTCCAAGCACCAGCCGCGCAGTTCGAAAAGGCCCATACGGGATTCGAACCCGTGCCGCCGCCGTGAGAGGGCGGTGTCCTAGGCCACTAGACGAATGGGCCGAACGGGATTCAGTCTAGCGAGGCAGAACAGTCGTCCCTGCTGGGACGCCACGGCGAACACCGCTAAACCGCTCTTTCACAAGAGGCGTCCCGTCGAGAAGACCGCAACTAGCGCCGGTACAATGGCGGCCCGTTGCGGGGTCGTCTAATGGTAGGACGCCTGACTCTGGATCAGGTAGTCAAGGTTCGAGTCCTTGCCCCGCAGCCTCAAAGACCCTGAACGGCAAGGTGACGACTAGATCGGTGATGGCGGCGCTTCACTAGAGGGGCTGGCAATGGTTCTCGCACCCCACACCGTAAGCGCGTTCGTATCGGCCACCTGTAGCGCTCTGCGTCGCGGGGCGGGAACGTAAGAACGATTGCGCCGTCTTCAAGGCGCGGGTCCGGGTTTGGGGGGCGGCTTGCGTCTAATCGCCGCCTTCTCGAAGTGCATAACAATCTGCTTCCGTTCCTCGCCGTCACTCATCCTGCGTTGCCTCCTTCCGTCTTGCATGTTGGGCCGGCGCCCGTGCGCTCGAGACCTCGACGAGAGCAAGCAGAACGCTAGATTACGCCGGACCGCGGGGAAGGCGTTCCCGCCGGCAGAACATGACCGAGTTGAGCTTCCAGCTTCCCGAAGCCTCCATTGCAGTCGAGGCGACTGAGGCCGAGCGGTTGTTCGAGGAGCTCGACCGGCTCGGCACGCGACCCACAGGGCAGGACTACGCACGCATGGCACGCCGCGTCGGAACGGCCGCCCACGAGCGCTCCGTGCACGCCGTCGAGCTGCTCGACGTAGCTGAGAACGAGAAGGTCCTGCGAGCCCTGGAGCATCTGGCCATGCGTGACGAGCTGAGTCCCGGGCTCGTCTCGCTCTGGGAGGGTCTCACGCGCGACGTGCGGCCGGTCCCCGTCTCTTACCGACTCGAGCTCGCTCATCTCGATGGCCGCGAGGAACGTCGTGACATGACCAGCCTGAGTGGCTCTTACTCCGTCGGTGATTTGATACCGGCACCAGCCGGTGAATGCTGGCAGGTCGTGGGCGTCGAGCCCGAAGGAGAAGGACCGACCCGTCTCTTGTGCGATCCATGTTGACTGGCGAGGCAAGAGCTCGCGTACCAGAAGACGAGCTCGTCTAGCGGCGGACCACGAGCGTGTGCGCCGCACGGTCGCCGAGTCGTTGCCCGTGCTGAGAAGTCAACGCGAAGATGGCGCCGACCAGATAGAAGAAGAGACAGTCGACCACTCGCAACAGGTTACGAACGACCGCTGCCCCGAATGTCAAGTGCTTCCCGTCTTCACCTATGACGTGGATGCCGACGATGCGCTTGCCAAGCGTCGCGCCAGTTGCGGCTTCGCACAAGACGTAGTAGCCGAGCCCGAGCAGCAGGAAGAGCCAGACCGCTTTTCCGCTGATGTCGATCCCGGCGTTCGCGTAGCCATTGCCGGTCTCGGTGTAGCCGCCGCCCGACAGAAGGCCGACAATGATTCCTGCCGGGAAGAAGACGATGACGGCGTCGAGGAGAACGGCGACGAAGCGGAGCGGGACGCCCGCGTTTTCCATCGAGTTCCTCCGCTCACGGGCTCGCAGGACGCCCGAGAGTGCGTCGTCTGCCTCCGGCGGTTGGTCGCCCATTTCCAACCTTGCCTTCACTCCCGAGGCAATCTCGTTCGCCTCCCAGGCCGGCACCCCGGCCTGACGGATCAACAGGTCCGCGAGATCTGTGTAGTCCCAGCTCTCCATGGCGGCAGCGACCGGCCGTCCCTCGGCGTCGAAGCGGTACGCCGAGACGGTTCTGCTCTGCTCATCGACGAGTACCTCGACTCTGCCGACCGAGGTCGAGAAGGACTCCTTCATGCGGAGCCCATGGCGGCGGGCTTCTCCATAATCGTGGCAATCGGCACTTCGGTGCCGGGACCCAAGCCCCTCTTTCTAGCGAGCCCGGCAGGCGCGGGAGCCGACCGTCACGCGCACGAGCGCATGCGCCGTGCCGGCCTCGCCGGTTGCATCGAGCATCAGCCGATAGAACCCGCGCCGAAGACCGCCAGGAAGCTTCACTCGCACCTTGTTCGTGCCTGACCGGAGCATCCCGAGCTGCCCGCGCTTGACGACGCGTCCGTGACCGTTCAGCAGGCGGCTGCGAACCCGTGCCGTGGCAGAGAGATCCACGCGCAATCGGAGGACCGACCCGGCCGCGCACACGAAGCGTCCCGGCTTGACCTTGACGGCCAGCGGGGCTCCACTAGCGGGGCTCATCGTCACGAAAACCGCAGTCCCGCGCTCCGTCAGTGCGGGTGCCGGCGGCAACTGGTTCCCGACGACCATCGGAATGGACGCGAAGAAGACGGCGTTCCGTTGTAGCCCCAGACCGCGCGCATTGGCTGCGCCGAGCGCCTGTGACCACGTGAGCCCGACGAGATCCGGCACGCCCACGAGCACGGGCGACATCGCTCCGACGTTCCCCGAGAGGTCGACAGCCACGACGGAGAACGAACGCGTGTCACCCGGATCGAACGTCCCCATCTTCACCTCGAACTCCGTGCTGCCCAGGTTCTTCCAAGGAGCTCCGTTGACGAAGACGACGTAGTTGGCGATGTTGTCGTTCGGCGCGGACCAACGCAGCGTCAAGCCGTCGGCTGCGACGACGCCGTTGAAGGTCAGCGGCTTGCCGGGCGCGACCGTGTCGAGGTGGAGTGTTCGGATTGCCGTCCAGGCAGAAAAATTCCCCGCGGAATCGCGCGAACGCGCCTGCCAGTAGTAGAGGCCGTCCACCGGCAGAGAGGACGGGGACCACTTTGCGAGCGCACCGTTCACGAGCGTCCCCGAGTTGCCGCTCCGGACGGTGCCGAGACAGAGCGCGTCGGAGCAGACGCGGAAGTCAACCGAGCCGGTGCCGGCGAACGCCGGCTTGCTGAAGGTCGCGCTGAGCTCGAGACCGTTGACCCAGGCGCCGTCCGCCGGCGCACCCACCGTCACAACGGGCAGGGTCGTATCGAGCTGGAAGCTTCGGGTCGCGCTCCAGCCGGACTGGTTGCCGGCGACGTCTTGGGCTCGTGCCTGCCAGTGATATGTCCCGTCCGGGAGAGCCGCCGGCGTTGCAGTGGCGGACCCACCGTTCGAAACCGAGCCGGAGCTGATCGACTGGACGACCGGGGCGCACGAAGCACCCGCCGGCGCTGCGCTCGAGCAGAGCTGGAACTCCACCTCGCCGGAGTCGCCTCCGGCGGTGGCGTCTGCGAAGGTCGCGTGTAGCTGCGGCAACCCGTTCGTTGTCAAAGCATCGGCCGGAGCCGTCAGTGCCGGGGTCGACGGAGCGACGTTGTCGATCTTCCAGCTGTAGGAGGCGGGGCTCGTATCGAGGTTCCCGGCCGGGTCAGTCGCCCGCACGTCGAACGTATGCGTTCCGTCGCCCAGCGCTGCGTATGACGCGGGGGTCGTGCACGCAGCGAACAGAGCGCCGTCGAGCCGGCACTCGAACGTCGAGCCCGGCTCGTTCGAGCCGAGGTCGAACGTGGCGCTCGAAGACTGGGTGTTCGCGACCGGCATCGTCGGCCCGATGGTCGTGGCCGGCGGCGTCGTGTCAATCGTCCAGGTGTACGACGCTGGGCTTGGATCGGTATTCGCCGCCGCGTCGGTCGCGCGCACATAGAAGGTATGCGCACCGTCGGCCAATCCAGAGTACGTCCTCGGAGTCGAGCACGACGCGTAGGCGCCGGCGTCTAGTCCGCACTTGAAGGTCGATGGAGATTCGTTCGACGAGAAGTCGAAGGTCGCGCCCGTAGCGATCGTCAATGCGACCGGGTAGCTCGGCCCGATCGTCGTGTTCGGCGGCGTCGCGTCGATCGTCCAGGAGTACGAAGCGGGGGTCGCGTCGACGTTGCCGGCCGGATCCACGGCACGCGCCTGGAATGTGTGCGCGCCGTCTGCCACACCCGAATATGTCTTCGGCGTCGCGCACGGCGTGAAGGCGCCGTCCAGGCTGCACTCGAAGGTCGAGCCGGGCTCGCTCCCGGAGAACGAGAAGATCGGGTTGGAGTCGTTCGAAAGCGACGGCGGATTCGACGTGATCGAAGTGCCCGGAGCCACCGTGTCGATCGCCCAGCCGTAGTTCGTCGCGGTGCCGGCATTGCCGGCGAGATCGGCTACCGCCTTCACGTCGAACGTGTGCGGCCCATCCGCGAGGGGCCCATACGAGTAAGGGCTGCTGCAACCCGCGAACGGGCCGCCGTCGACACGACACTGATACCCCGTGACCGCTTCGTTCGCGCTGAAGGAGAAGGTCCCACTCGCCGCATTAGACTGCGCGGGCGGCGGAGAACTGAGCGACGTCGTCGGCCCGGCCGTATCCATGACGAACGTGTTCGGCGAGGTCCAAGCCGACGGCAGTCCAAGCGTGTCCTGTGCCTGTGCGTCCCAGTAGTACGTACCGTCGGCCAGGGGTCCCCCCGGAGTCCAGCTCAACGTCGCGCCATTTGTGGCGGCCAGCGCACCGGAGCTCGGCCCTGCCGAGCAGCCGCTATCGGAGCAGAGGCGAATCGACAGCGTGCCGGCGTCCCCCTCCGGGTCGGAATACGTTGCGCCGAGCGAAGGAATCGAATTCGTATGGAAACCGTCCGCCGGTGATGACAACGCCGCCGACGCGAACGAGTTGGGCGTGGGATGGACTGTGATCTGACTCGCCGGGTCGTAGGCAAGGAGCGAGATCGTGTGGGCCGTGCTGCCATTCGTGTAGGCCACCGTCTGGTGCCGCCCGAACTGGACGCACAGATGCTCATTCGCAGCCAGTGTGAAGGCGGCCGAGGCTCCCGTCACCGTCGCGGTCAGCGCGGTCCCGGCGGCGTTCGTGATGACGTCGCCGTCGGTTGGGCCGATGAGATAGCTCGCGCCGACGGTCGCCCCCGCATCGTCGACCTTCCACATGGACACGGTGAGAACGGCTGTGCCGTTGTTGATCGCACCGGGCTTGACGCGGCGCGCGAAGGTCCAGTTGCCCGCCGGAAAGGACATGCCTCCGGCGGCGTCGACGACCCAGCCTTTACAGGTGGCGGGGAGTGAGGGAGCCGGACCGACCGTCGAGTAGACGGCCGTCGTGGCAAGGCCGGTGCCCGGAACGAAATCGGACCAGCCGACGCCCGGCGCTCCCGTAATGTGCCGCGTGTCTGCCTGGGGAAGCGCGGCGCCGCTAATCGCGCCTGTATCCAGATACGACGCCGCGGTCACACCACCTGGCGGGCTGGCGAGCACATAGTTCCCGAGCACGACACCTGTGGTCACCTTTGCGCGGTACAGGTCGGCGCCGATCTGCAGGTTGGAGACCGTGACGGAACCCAGCGCGGGCACGTTCGGAGCGTTCGAAACGGCGCTGGCAGTGCGAGCGTTACCGCTCGCCGCCACCTGGATGTACTGATAGCTCGCCATCGCGAGTGAACCGCTGCCGGCGAGGCCTGCAACGGCGTTCGGCGTACCGGGAACAGCCGGGCCCGCCGCTGCCAAGATCTGGAAGCTGGTGCCACTTACTGTCGACGCCGAGCCGTTGAGGTACAGAGTGCCCTGGTAGGCCGAGACCCCGGCACCCGAGCCGCCGACGAGCGCCGAGAGCAACAACACAACGCCCCCGGCAAGAACCGCGAGCAGGCGGAACCGACGGAGGGGTCGCTCCGTGGCGCCAGGAATGTCGCCGAAAGTCCGCAGGGTCATGTGTTGCCTTCACGCGCGCGTACAGAGACGCGAACGCTCCGGTGCAAGTCATCGGCCTGCGGACGCCCAGCCTTGATCCTCAGTCGAGTCCGCTCGTTCCCTCGATGGGGGGATTCACCGGCCGCTACCGCAAACGGGGGAGGAACCTCTTCGCGCTCGCTCCTACCGTGCGGTCTGGCTTTTGGCCTTTCAACTGCGGCCCACGGGGAATTGTGGGTGGAAGGAGTTTCGACAATGCGGCAGGACCGAACTATTCGTAGGGGCGTGCGTGCGAACGCGCTCTGGGGGCGCCGTGATGAATCTCGCTCGAACGCTCTCTGGGGGAGCGGAAAGCGCGGCTGGGTCACGCTCGCGCTCGCCGCGATGCTCGTCGTTCCCGTTGCGGGCAGCGCCTCCACGGGCAACACCGGCAACGACAGTGGTGCCTTCGTCCCGCCGAGCCTGCTGGCAAAGGCTGCGGCGAACCCCCTCCAGACCTTCAATGTCATCGTCCAGGGCGACAAGGGCTCCTCGAGCTCGGACGTCTCCTCTGCGGTGGGCAAGGAGAACGGCCACGGGATGCGCAGCTTCATGAGCATCGCCGGCGTTCAGGCCAGCATCAGCGGCAAGGACCTGCTGAAGCTGTCGCGTCACCCTCACATCGTCGCGATCACGCGCGATGCGCCCGTGAGCTCGGCGGGGTATCAGGATTCGACCATGTGGCAGGACTCGACAGACATGTCGATCCTCCAGAACGCGTTCGATCCCAACACCGGCGAGATCACCGGCCCTGCCCCGCAGGCGCCCGCGATCGCCATCGTCGACTCGGGCATCCAGAGCCGAAGTGACTTCGGCAGTCGCCTCGTGGCGAGCGTCAATCTCTGTTCGCTCTGCACCGACTCGGCAGAGGACGCCGAAGGCCATGGAACGATGGTGGCCGGTGTCGCGGCCGGCGCCGGCACCTATGCCGGTGGCGCTCCGAATGCACCGCTCGTCTCCATTCGTACCTCGAATGCCAACGGCGAGTCCAAAACGAGCGACGTCGTCGCTGCCGCGGACTGGATCCTGGCTCACGCGGCCCAGTACAACATCCGCGTCGCCAACTTCTCGCTGGCCGGTGCGAGCGACACGAGCATTCGCATCGACCCGCTCGACAAGGCGGTCGAGGCGCTCTGGCTCAAGGGAATCGTCGTGGTCGCGGCCGCCGGCAACCACGGTAACGGCGGTCCGGTCAGCATGTCCTACGCTCCCGGCAACGATCCGTTCGTGATCACGGTCGGCGCACTCGACCAGAACGGAACTTCCGACCCGAGCGACGACACGGTCCCGCCGTGGTCGGCCTACGGCAAGACGATGGACGGCTTCGGGAAGCCGGATCTCTCGGCCCCCGGTCGTTACATGCTCGCGCCTGCGCCGATGGACGGGACGATCGCGAAAACGGTTCCGGATCGTGTGCTCGCTCCCGGCTACATGTGGATGTCCGGCACGTCGTTCTCGACTCCGGTTGTCTCCGCTGCTGCGGCGCAGATCCTGGCGCGACATCCCGGGTTCACTGCGGATCAGGTCAAGGGCGCGTTGATGCTCGCGGCGAACTACCTCCCGAACGTCAGTGGGGGCGCCGCCGGCGTCGGCGAGATCGACGCGGGCGTAGCGTCCACGTTCGACGATCCGCCGAATCCGAACGTCGGCCTGTACCAGTTCGTGGCTGGCAACCCGGTCACCGGCCTGCGGACATTCGACGCTGCGAGCTGGGCCTCGTACCTGGCCTCCGGCGCTTCCTGGGCGCAGGCCAGCTGGGCCGATGCGAGCTGGGCCGAGGCGAGCTGGGCCGAAGCGAGCTGGGCCGAAGCGAGCTGGGCCGAGGCGAGCTGGAATGCCAACCTCGACAACATGATGGCGTCCATGGCAACACTCGCCGAGTAACTCTTCTCCAACGGCAGTTGACGGACGAACGCCGGCGCAAGCCGGCGTTCGTCTTTGTGCGCGGATCACCTACTACGGAAAGGGGGATGACGGGACCGGGAAGTGCGCCTACGTTCCATAGGAATGCGGCGGCAGGTGAATCTAAGCGGCGGTGAGCGGCACAACGCCCTCTGGGGGCGACGCGGCGACAACCGCAAGAACGCCCTGTGGGGAAGCGGCAAGCGCGGCATCCTTCTGACGGCGATTGCAGCAATGCTCGTGCTGCCGATTGCCGGCGGCGCAGCGACAAGCTCCACGCAAAGGAGGTCGGCGGCAGTCACCGAGTCGGCCACTTTGCTCGAGCTGGCAGGTGCAAATCCCGATCGAGTTTTCAACGTCATCGTCCAGACGCGCGGCGGAAGCGGCAAGAACGCCGCAGCGGAAGCAATCGATGCGGCCCGCGGAAAGCACCCTGGTAAGGCACGCGGGCTGAAAAAGGAGTTCTCCGTCATCAGCGGCGGAGCCGCCGAGCTCACGGGTGCGCAGATCGTCGATCTGGCGAGCCGCAAGAACGTCATCGCGATCACGGAAGACGTCCCGATGGTTACCAGCAGCAACCCCAACACCAGCACGTCGACATGTGCTTCGTGCCCCTTCGAAGGTGTGTATTGGCCCTACGTCACCGGGGTGACGGGCTTCTGGCAGAAGCCGGGGGCCAAGGCCGCACCTGCGCCACAGGCTCCGGCGATCGCGGTCGTCGACTCAGGCGTCGACGCCGGCAACTCGATGTTCGGCGGTCGGGTCGTCAAGCAGGTCGCGCTCACGTCGCTGACGCCGAATGCGAACGGTGACGGACGCGGCCATGGCACGTTCGTGGCAGGGCTTGCCGCCGGAATGTTGGGCAACTGGGGCGGTTCCTCGCCGACCTCGAAGATCATCTCCCTCGACGTGATGAACGACAAGGGGAAGGCGATGACGAGCGACGTGATCGCAGCCGCGGACTGGATCTACCAGCACAAGGACGAAAACGGCATCCGCGTTGCGAACTTCTCGCTCCACGCCGAGGGTGAGTCGAGCTTCCTGCTCGATCCGCTCGACCAAGCAGTCGAACGTCTGTGGTTCAGCGGCGTCGTCGTCGTCACCGCCGCCGGGAACTATGCCGTCGAAGGGCAGCCCAGCGGCGTGCTCTACGCACCGGGGAACGACCCCTTCGTCATCACCGTCGGCTCGGTGGACCTGAACGCGACGACCGATCTCGCAGACGACCTCACGTCGCCGTGGTCCTCTTACGGCTACACGCTCGACGGCTTCAGTAAGCCGGAGCTCGCGGCGCCGGGCCGGTACATGATCGGTGCGGTTCCGACAACGGCAACGATGACGGCCGAACGGCCGGATCGGATCGTTGCGCCAGGATTCATGTGGATGTCGGGAACGTCGTTCGCCGCCCCGGTCGTCGCCGGTGCCGCCGCCGACCTGCTCGCCCTCCATCCGAATTGGACTCCGAATCAGGTCAAGGGCGCGCTCATGGTCTCTGCCAGGGATCTGCCGGCCGCACGCGCCGGCAGCGCAGGCGTCGGAGAGGTCAAGCTCGATGCCGCTGCGCTGGTGACCGCGCCGCCCGATGCGAACGTCGCACTCGACAAGTTCCTCACGCCGGACCCCCTCGGCGGCTCGACCCCCGTTTTCGACGCGGCCAGCTGGGCGGAGGCCGCGCGGGCCGACACGGCCTGGGATGCCGCCTCGTGGGCCGACGCGTCTTGGGCTGCGGCGTCGTGGAACGACGCAAGCTGGGCGGAAGCTTCGTGGAGCGACGCCTCGTGGGCGACCGCCTCCTGGTCGGACGCCTCCTGGGCAGACGCCTCCTGGGCCGACGCCAGCTGGGCCGACGGCGAGACCGGCAAGCACGCCTGGGCCGATCTCAGCTGGCTCAACTAAGCGCCGATCTCTGACAGCGGCAAGACTCGGGCTGCTCCGGCTACTGCAGGGTCACTCGATGTCGAACGGTCCCGGCCCGTTGATGGCGTGCCTCGATCCCGATCTCCGTCCCCGCAGGCGCTTCGACGACCCACTCGAGCTTGACGAGGTCACGGGTGGATTCGTCGTTCGCCCACCAGGTCGTCGAGCGCTTGTCGGCCCGGCCCTTCAGCTGTCCTGCCTCGGTCTTGACTTCACCACCGACGAGCCGGGCGCCCTCCGGCAACTCGACCTCGACCTCGAGATCCCGAACGGCCTTCCGTTCCAGAGCTTTCTCCGTCACGTTCGTCGGCAGCCAGCCGGAGTTCTGCAGTACGAGGCGGACCAGGAACGAGCTCTCCCCCAGCTTCTCGACGTCGAGCGACCGCGCCTCGAGCAGAGGTGAGACCAGGAGATGGAAGAGCGCCCACTCCGAGTGCGGCGCGACCTCGTCCTCCAGCCGGTCGAAGGGAATGTTGAACCAGTAGTTGATGATGTCCCAGCCGCCCAGCTCGACCTTGCCGAGCTCGGGATGGTCGAACTCGTACCAGTCGACGTACGCGTCCGGGTAGTTCTTCTTCGCCCATTCGATCAGCTTGACGTCGTCCTCGATCGGGTGCTCTCTGATCCAGTCCGTGAAGTGGTAGCCGGACAGGCCGGCCTGGCGCTGAGGGCTCCAGAACTCCGTCGTCCACGAGAAGACACCCAGATGGTCGTACATCCAGTCGTGCGCGCCGCCTTTGATCGTTTGCTTCGGGTCGTACTTGAAGTCGTGGAATACGGAAATGGCCGGATAGCCCGTCAGCTCCGTGCCGCGCTCGCCGAGCAAGGTGTACGCCCGCAGGTCCGGTGTCGGAAAGTCGTCGTCCGGACGGCCGGCGTACGGCCGCAGGTGAACGCCGCTGAACGTGTGGTACGCGATGTGCCCAGTGATGTTCGGACGCTCGGTGACCGCCTGCACCATGGCGCGCACCTCCGGCTCGGAGGTCGGGTAAGGGCCGGCGCCGCGCTGCTCGTGCTCGGGCGCCCAGTCCGCGGGAAAGTTGCGGTTCAGATCCAACCCCTCGAGGGGCGGCGGAACCTTGATCGTGACGCCGTCGTAGTTCTCGATGCGGCCCTCCGCCAGCAGCCGGTAAAACGGCCCGTCCTCCGGCGAGTCGACGGGCTCGCGGCGGACCAGCAGCTTGCGTTCGTCGGGATGAGGATGCCAGGCGCCGTTCGGGTCCTCGACACGCATGTCGAGCACACGCCCGTCACCGTCGAGGTCCTCCACGCGGAGGCCGTCCTCCAGGTCTTCCCGCGGGTACGGCCGAACGCTCGAGCGGATGAAGCGCCGCTCCTCGAGGCCCCGCTCGGCACCGTCAGGATTCAGCCGGGGGATGACGTAGAAGACACGCGTGTCGAGTGCGCGCGTGACGAGGTCGTCCTTGCCGTGCCCGGCCAGCAGGCGGTGGATGAGGTGGAGCGCTGCGGTGCAGCCGGTCCACTCCATCGAATGGATGTTGGCCTCGATCAGGAACCCGGGTTTGTCGAGGTGAGCGCCCGTCTCGGTGTTGGTGACCGTGACGAGCCAGATGTCCCGACCCTCGTAGGACTCGCCGATCGACTCGAGCGCACAGAGGTTCGGCGCTTCCTCCGTCCACGTCCGCAGCGTGTCGGTCAGCTCGTCGTAGGCGTAGAAATGGTCGTACGCGACGGAGCGCACGTACTAGTGGATCAACTCGGCGACGAGAGAGGCCGTGTCGTAGGGCTCGAAGCCGAGCCGCCCTGCGATCTCCTCGCTGGAGGGCCTCGTCCCCTCCGCGAAGAGGTCGCGCAAGAGCTCTCCGGTCCTCGCGCTCCGCCACCAGTCGTCCCCGACCTCGTCGACGAGGTAGGCGCGCAACTGCGCGTGGCGGATCCAGGCGCGCAGATAGTCCGCTGAATAGAAACCGGGATCCATGTCGGCAAGGTGACCGTCGCTCGGATAGCGAATGCCCGTCGCTGCGGTCAGCCGCTGCGAGTAGTCGACGCTCTCCAGTCCGGCCTGGTCGAAGCTCGACCAGAAGTCGAGCTCGAACTGGAGCTTGGCCGTGTAGCGGCGGAAGAGAAGGGCTTCGAGAAAGATCGTCGCCTCCGCGTTCGTACTCGCGTCTTCGTCCGAGAGCGCGAAGTGCTCGGCGTGCCAAGCGGGCTCGCGGGTGATCGCCTCGCAGATGTACGAGTAGATCTCGGTCAGCGCGTGATCGCGAGAGAGCCTGCGGAAGGTGTACGGCAGATTCGGATCGACGCCCGCGTAGTGGAGGGCATGGCCGGCCTCGTGCAGGAAAGCCTGATAGTCGTGCAGCCCGCCTTGCGCACGGGTGATCAGGTGGACCACGTGGGGCGGGTCGGATGCGATCACGCAGGCCCGCGGAGACTTCTGCGGCCTGTCGTCGAGGTCGAGGCGGATGTTGCGGTCCGCGGCGAGATCGAAACCGAGCGCCGAGAGCGTGGCCAGGCAGACATCCGTCGCCCGCTCCTTTGTGTACGTGGAGTCGAGCGGCGAGAGCCGCCGGACATAACCCATGTGCGCGGATGAAGGCTCCTCCTCGCGGTCCGGACCGAGCAGACGCTCGAACCAGCGCTCCCGTAGCGCGATGTAGCGCCCTTCGACCTCGTCGCTCGCTGCCGCGAGCACCGATTCCAACTCGCGTAGCGAGATCTGCTTCTCCTCCTCGCTCCGCGCCACCGCGTCGGGCTCTTCAGTCAGGTCCGCCTCGAGCCCTTCGTAGGCGCGCAGCAACTCGAGCCGCTGCTCGTTGAAATCGGCCGACCTCCGACGATAGATCTCGCCGAGCTCGTCGCGCTCCGAGTAGTCGGAGATGATCGCGAGAGTCGCCATTGCGGAGCGAAGCGGAAGCTCCTCGCCCTTGAAGTTGACGCGCGCGGCGAGAATCTCGTTCTCGAGCTCGTCATCCTTCTCCGCGAGCTCGGCGGCGATGAGTCCGCCTTCGCAGGTCTTGCGGAGCCGGTAGAGCCACTCGCGCTGGTCTTCGTCGGCGCGCGCCTCCTCGTCCCGCAGCGCCCGCAACTGGTCACGGCTGAAGAGGTCGGCAAAGCGCGCGACGATCGCTGCCTGCTCCGATACTTCTTTCTCCCCCACGCGGACGGCTCGCCCTTCCTCCGACCGTTCGTAGAGATACCGCTGGAGCTGTTCCTCGAACTCCGCGGGACTGCGCACGGCAGTGGTCGACATCTCGAAGACTCTATCCAGCCTCGGAGCCGCTCCGCAGCACGAGCCTGGCGAGCGTGCCGGTCAGCTGATCGAGCGTGAAAGGCTTCGCGATGATCGCGTCGGCATCGACTCCTTCGAGACCCGGCGACCCGACCGAACCGGTGAGCAGCACGACCGGGACACCCGGGTTGCGCTCCCGGATCTCCGCGATGAAGTCGAGCCCGCTGTCAACGCCGATGTGGACGTCGAGCAGGACGATGTCGACGTCGGCCGTCTCGAGAGTCTTCCGGGCCTGCTCGATCGCCTCGGCTTCGTGCACCGCCCAGCTGTCGAGCTCCAGGTTCACGCGACAGAGAAAACGGATGGCTGCGTCGTCGTCGACGACGAGCACGGTGTGGCTGGGCGAGTCCACCGCGGCCCGCCAGTGTACGCGTATCCCGATCCTGGGACGCTCCGTTTAGTACTTAAAAATGAGAAGAGAACCCCGTGATTCCCAGGGGAAATTCGAGCGCGAGATCGACCGCGCCTCCGCGCGCTTCCCGCAGCCGTCACCCCAGTTCAGGCGCCGCTCCTGGTTCGTCTTCCAGCGCGCCCTCGACCCGCTCGCAAAACCTAAGCCGCTGCGCGGGCGGCAGCAGCACTGAGACGGCGCAGCGTCTCCTCCTTCCCGAGCAACTCCAGGCTCTCGAACAACCCCGGCGAGACCTTCGAGCCGGTGACAGCGATGCGGATCGGCTCGAACGCCTTGCGCGGCGACAGCTCCAGCCGCTCGGCCAGGCTACGCAGCGCGGCCTCGATCTCCGGAGCGGCGAACGGCTCCACGCGTTCGAGCTCGTCACGCGCTGCAGTGACGACCGGCGCGGCGCCGTTCAGCAGCGCTGGTTGCGGTTCGACCTCGCGGAAGAGGAAGCCCGCGAAGTCGGGGAACTGTCCGAAGCGCTCGATCTTCTCCTGCACGATCGGCGCGGCGCGCCGGACGAGCTCCTCGTCCCAGTCGTAGCCCTCGGCCCGGAGGAACTTGGCGAGCTCGTTCGCGTACTCGTCCTGCGAGAGCGCACGGAGGTGCATCCCGTTCAACCAGTCGAGCTTCTCGTAGTCGAACGTCGCCGGGCTCGAAACGACGCGGTCGAGGCTGAACCGCTGGATCAGCTCGTCACGCGACATGATCGTGGTCTTGTCGTCGAAGCTCCAGCCCAGGAGCGCGAGGAAGTTCATCAAGGCCGGTGCGTAGTAGCCCGCGTGGCGGAACTCGTCCACGGTCACGGAGCCGTGTCGCTTCGACAGGCTCTTGCCGTCCGCCCCGAGCACGTGCGAAACGTGCGCGTAGACGGGCGGCTCGGCTCCGACCGCGCGGATGATGTTGATCTGCTTCGGCGTGTTCGAGATGTGGTCCTCGCCTCGGATGACGTGCGTGATGCCGTCCCACACGTCCTCCATCGGCGACGCGAAGTTGTAGGTCGGCCGGCCGTCGGAGCGAACGAGCACGACGTCCTCGAGCTTCTCGTTCGGGAATTCGATACGACCGCGCACCGCGTCGTCCCAGGCCGTGACGCCCTCGTCGGGCATGCGGAAGCGGAACGCCCCCTCGTCCTCGTACGCCTTGCCCTCGTCCACCAGGCGGCGCGCGAGGTCGGCGCAGTCCTGCAGCCGGTCGAGCTGGAAGGTCACCTCGCCGTCCCAGTCGAGCCCGAGCCAGCGGAGTGAATCCTGAATCTGCTGTGTCGCCTCTTCGACCTCGCGGCTGGTGTCCGTGTTCTCGATCCGCAGCCGAAATTCCCCGCCCTCGTGCCGCGCGAAGAGCCAGTTGAAGAGCGCGGTCCGGACGTTCCCGATGTGCAGGAAGCCGGTCGGGCTCGGAGCCATGCGGACGCGAACGGACACACCGTTAGGTTACTGGCGTGCTGTTCGGTGCCCACTGTTCCGGGGGTGTGAAGAAGGCGCTCGACAACGGAGCGGCGATGGGCGCAGAGGTCGTGCAGCTCTTCGTCCAGAGCCCGCGCACCTGGCGGTTCCCCCAGCACGACCCGGCCGATCTCGAGACGTTCCGGTCGAAACGCGAGGAGGCCGCCGTTCCGGTCCTCGTCCACGCGCTCTACCTCGTCAACCTCGCCGCCCCTGACGATGCGGTCTATTCGAAGAGCGTGGACACCATGCGTGCGACCGTCGATGCCGCCTGCGCGATCGAGGCTGACGGGGTGGTCTTCCACATTGGGTCCCATCTCGGTGCCGGCTTCGACACCGGCCTCGAGCGCGTCGTGCCGGCGGTCGAGCAGGTGCTCGACCGCTGCAACGAGCGAACCTGGTTGCTGATGGAGAACTCAGCCGGGGCGGGAGGAACGATGGGGCGCTCACTCGACGAGCTCGCTGCGATCTTCGATGCGCTCGGACGGCACGAGCGCCTCGGCGTCTGTCTCGATTCGTGCCATCTCTTCGTCTCAGGCGTGGACGTCACCAATGCAGCCACGTGGAACGCGTTGCTCGACGACCTCGACAGGCGCATCGGGCTGGATCGCCTGCGCGCGCTGCACGCGAACGACGCCAAGGCGCCGCTCGGATCGAATCTCGACCGGCACGACAACATCGGCGACGGGCTGATCGGTGAAGGGCTCGGGGTCTTCCTGGCGCATCCGAAGCTGCAAGGGCTTCCCGCTGTTCTGGAAGTGCCCGGAGCCGACGGAAAGGGCCCAAACGCCGACGAGATCCGCAAGCTTCGTGAGCTCCACGCGCGCGCAACCTCGTAACTACCGTTGGACGATCCTCGGCGCGACCGCGTGGATCCTCGTCGCAGCTCTTGTCGTCGCCAGCACCTTCAGGCTCGCGTGGAACGGGCTGTCGTTCGCCGCGGCGGCGGAGGCTGCAGGGCGCCCGCAGCGGCGCCGCGATCGGATTGCAGCAGACCTTCCTGGCCGGGAGCGCCATCGTCGCGCCGATCGTGTTCGCCATCGTCGTCCACCAGGCCTCCTGGCGTCTCGCCTTCGTGCTGGCGGCGCTCAGCCCGCTGGTGGGCTACGCCTTGCTCAGTCCGCTAGCTGAGCGAAGACCTTGAACGTGGGCGTGCCGACCGGGAGCTCGTGGAATTCCGGGTTCACACAGCCCAGGTCGCCCGAGCGGCCCGCGCCGTAGCACTCCTCGACCTCGACGCGGCACATCGGGAGCGGGGCTCGCGTCGTGCGCATCGCACCGAACCCTTCGCTGCGCGCCTCGGCTTCCCTCAGCATCTCCAGGTCGATCTCGACGCCGTACACGCGCTGCATGCAGCCGATGTATGTGTGCCCGAACTCCTCGTACGCGTACATGAACGGGCACGCGCGCTCCACGCATGCAGACGGGTAGACCACCTTGTCGCAGTGCACCTCGCACCTGCGGCACTCCAGCTCGTCCTGCGGCCGGAGTGGAAGCTCCGTGACGGTCAGTGCCTCGAGACGCTGGGCCGGTGGTTGCGCCGGTGGTTGCATGACGGAATTGTCGTCCCCACAAGCGGCCTCCGCAAGACTTGACATGCAGGCTGTGGATCAGCTAAGGCCGCTAGGCTAGGCCTCGGTGGCGCGACGACTCCTCTGGGCCTCGCTCGCGCTCGCTCCGATCACGATGCTCGTCGACGGCCTCGTCCATCCGGACAAGACGGTCCTGTTCGTGCTCGCTGCACTTTCGCTCATCCCTCTGGCCTGGCTGATCGGGGAAGCGACCGAACACGCCGGAGAACACACGGGCGCGCGCATCGGCGGGCTACTGAACGCGAGCTTCGGCAACGCCCCCGAAGTGATCATCGCCGTGATCGCGGTCTCGGACAATCTGCCCAACGTCGTGCGCGGCTCGATGGCCGGCAGCATCGTCTCGAACATCCTGCTCGTGCTCGGCGCCGCGCTTGTCCTCGGGACGGACAACGCGGAGCTCGACCGCAGCTCGTTGCTCGGCCAGCTCGGTCTCGTCCTCGTTGCGGTCGTGCTGCTGCTGATCCCGTCGGTCGCCGGGTGGCACGGAGACCCGAATCGTCATTCGCTCGCGCTGCTCAGCATCGGGCCCGCGGTCGTGCTACTCGGCCTCTACCTGGTCGTCACGATCGCCGACCTGAAGCGTCGCCCGGCACACGAGGTCACGGACTCGAGCGGCTGGAGCCTGCGCACGTCGCTCGTCGTCCTCGGAGCGACGACGGCGGCGACGGCGGTGATCAGCGAGATCCTCGTCCACTCGCTCCAGGCCTTCGCGAAGGCCGCGAATCTCTCCGAGTTCTTCATCGCAGTGGTGATCGTGGCGATCGTCGGCAACGCTGCGGAGCACGGTGGCGCGGTCGTGATCGCCCGACGCGGGAAGATGAAGCTCGCGACGGAGATCGCGATTTCGTCGAGCGCACAGGTCGGCCTGCTGGTCATCCCTGTGGTCACGCTGGCGTCCTTCGCCTTCGCGCACCCGCTCTCGCTTGCGTTCAGGCCGATCGAGCTGATCGCCATGGGGGCGGCGGCGCTCTTCGTCGGCTTCGTGATCCGCGACGGCCGCGCCCGGCGCTGGGAGGGTGCACTGCTGATCGCCGTCTACGGGGCCTTCGTGGTCTGGTTCCTGTCCGCGGGAGACAGATAGGAGAGGGCAGGTGCCCAAGGCGCCGACTTGGCGGCGCCGCAAGGAGGCCGTGCGGGCTTTGCCCGTGCGGCCGTCTGCGCCACCACGTCTGAGCTTGAAGATATTGGCCCTAGACAAGTGGGGGGCGGTTAACCGCACCAACCAGCGGCCTGTGAGCCGCCTTGTGAGCCCTCTCGCTACGGTTGACACTGGCCCCAACGACATGGAGGACAGATGAGCAACTCACTGGCAGCTCAGTCCGCGGCGACGGTCGATGCCCCCTCCGCGGGATTCGTCCTCTCCGCCTCTGACCTGACCCGCCGCTACGGCGAAGGAGATACCGCGGTCGACGCCTTGCGCGGCGTCTCGCTCGATGTCCCGAAGGGCCAGCTGACCGCGGTCATGGGGCCCTCCGGGTCAGGGAAGTCGACCCTGATGCACATCCTCGCCGGCCTCGACAAGCCCACCTCCGGGGAGGTGACGATTGCCGGGACGGAGATCTCGAAGCTCAGCGACTCGGACCTGACGAAGCTACGCCGCCGGAACATCGGCTTCATCTTCCAGTTCTTCAACCTGCTTCCGATGCTTACTGCCGAGGAGAACATCCTGCTACCGCTTTCCATCGCGGGCGTGAAGCCAGATCGCGAATGGGTCGACCAGCTGATCGATCGCATGGGTCTCACCAACCGCCGCGCGCACCGCCCGTCTGAGCTCTCCGGCGGTCAGCAACAGCGTGTGGCCATCGGCCGCGCCCTCGTCAGTAGGCCGACGATCGTCTTCGCCGACGAGCCCACAGGCAACCTCGACTCGAAAACGAGCGGGGAGATTCTCGAGGTTCTCAACCGGTCGGTGCAGGAGCTCGAGCAGACGATCGTGATGGTGACGCACGAGGCGCGCGCCGCCGCGATCGCCGATCGCGTCCTGTTCCTCGCAGACGGGCTCATCGTCCGCGAGTCGAAGGATCTTTCTGCGCACGAGATCGTCGAAGAGATGGAACAGCTCGACAGCACGTGACCCGTTTCGCTCTCAAAGCACTCCTCGGCCGCAAGCTGCGCACGGTCCTCTCGGCGTTCGCAATCGTCCTCGGAGTCGCCACCGTGAGCGGCACGTACGTTCTCACCGACTCCATCGACAAGGCCTTCGGGTCGATCTTCACGGAGAGCCGCAACGGATCCGACGCCGTCATCAGCGGGAAGGCTGCCTTCGACCTCGGAGAGGGAACCGGGGTAACGGCCCCGGCCTTCGACGAATCGCTGCTCCAGAAGGTCCGCGCCCTTCCGGACGTCCGCGTCGCCGACGGCAGCGTCAACGGCGAGGCTCAGCTGATCGGCAAGGACGGCAAAGCGATCGTCTACGGCGGTGCCCCAAATCTGGGGTTCAGCATCGCCCGAGGCGATTCGCCCTTCAACCCCTTGACGCTCGTGGAAGGCTCATGGCCGAAGCACGACGAGGTCGTAATCGACAAGTCGACTGCGGGCAAAGAGCACTTTCGCATCGGCCAGATCGTCGGTGTGCAGGCCGTCGGCTCTGTTCAGCGGTTGCGGCTATCCGGAATCGTGAAGTTCGGCTCGGTGTCGACCATCGGCGGCGCAACGCTGTCCGGCTTCGATCTGCCCACCGCACAAAGACTTTTCGGTAAGCCCGGCAAACTCGACGAGATCGCGGTCGCCTCCGACCCGAACGTTGCCACCAATCAGCTGTTGCAGCAGATCCGGGGCATCCTCCCTGCCGACACGCAGGTGCGAACCGGACAGGGGCAGGCACAGGAGGACAGCAAGGAAACGAATTCGTTCATCTCCTTCCTCCAGAAGTTCCTGCTTGGTTTCGGCGGCGTCGCTCTCTTCGTCGGCAGCTTCGTGATCGCGAACTCGCTCTCGATCACGATTGCACAGCGGACGCGCGAGCTCGCGACCCTCAGGACGCTCGGTGCATCCCGTCGTCAGCTGCTCCGGTCGATCGTCATCGAGGCCCTTGCGATCGGAATCCTCGCGGCCGTGATCGGGCTCTTCGCCGGTCTCGCACTCGCGAAGGGTCTGTTCGCCCTCTTCGACACGGTTGGCTTCACGCTCCCGAACAACGGGTTGACTTTCGAGACTCGGACGGTTGTCGTCTCGCTCGCGGTCGGGATCATCGTCACGCTTCTCGCAAGCCTGCGACCGGCGCTGCGTGCGACGCGGGTGCCGCCGATCGCCGCCGTGCGAGAAGGCGCCACACTGCCGGAATCGCGCTACGCCCGCTTCCGACTCCCGGCATCCGCATTGCTGACGGCGCTCGGTTTCGGCGGACTGCTCTGGGGTCTGTTTGCGCCCGGCCTCGGAACCGCCGGCATCCTCCTTTTCATGCTGGGCGGGGCGCTGCTCGTGTTCATCGGCATCGCGCTCCTATCCGTCAGGCTCGTAACTCCACTCGCGGGAACGCTCGGGTGGCCGGCGACGAAGGTCGGCGGCACAGCCGGGACACTTGCCCGCGAGAACGCGCAGCGCAACCCCCAGCGCACGGCGTCGACTGCTTCTGCGCTCATGATCGGACTTGCCCTGGTGACGCTCGTGACGATGCTCGCGGCTGGGATCATCACGAGCTTCAGGGGCTCGGTGAACGAGATCTGGAAGAACGCGGACTACGCGATCACGGCACAGAACAACTTTTCGCCGATCCCGATCGCGGCGGCGGACGCCGTCGCGAAAACCCCCGGGGTATTGGCGGTCGGGAACGTTCGCGCCGGCGAGGCGCTCGCGTTCGGGAAGAGAATCAACACCACGGCGGTGAATCCGCCGGCGAGCCAGATGTTCAACCTCGACTGGGAGCAAGGATCCGGAGCGATCCTCAGCAATCTGGGTGATGACGGCGCCTTCGTCGACAAGGGGTACGCCAAGAGCCACCACCTGGAGCTCGGGTCGCCTGTGCCGTTGACGTTCCCGGACGGATCGCGAGAGCTGTTCAACGTCGAGGGCATCTTCGCGCCGCCAACGGGAGGCTCACCGTTCGGTTCTGTGACGATCTCCTCCGCGGCGTTCGACAGGCATGTAGACGCTCCTCAGAATCTCTACTCGTTCGTGTTGATGAAGGGCGGTCAAAGTCCCGCGAACGCCACCGCCCTCGACCGGACGTTGAAGAAGTTCCCGAACGCGAAGGTTGCGACGCGACAGAAGTTCATAGACAACCAGATCTCGGGGCTCAGCTCCGTGCTGAATATCCTCTACGTGCTGCTCGCTCTGTCGGTCATCGTCAGCCTCTTCGGGATCGTGAACACGCTCGTGCTGACGGTCTTTGAGCGCACCAGAGAGATCGGCATGTTGCGCGCGATCGGGATGACGCGCCGTCAGGTGCGGCGGATGATCCGGCACGAGAGCGTGATTACCGCGCTGATCGGCGCGGCGATCGGGATCGCGCTCGGCATCGTCCTGGCGGCCCTGCTGATCGCGCGCGTCGACTTCATCGTCCTCTCGGTCCCAGTCGGCCAACTCATCATCTTCGGAATCGCGGCGATCTTCGTCGGCATCATCGCGGCGATCTTCCCGGCGCGCCGCGCCGCCAGGCTCAACGTTCTAGAGGCACTTCAGTACGAGTAGCCCCGAGCGCGGCGGGAATCGCTTCGATCGCCGCGTCGATGTCGTCGTCCGAGATGTCGAGGTGCGTGACCGCGCGCACGACCGTCGGGTGCACGGTGGTCGAGACGAGCACGCCGCGCTCCTTCATGCGCTCGATCGCACCGCCGCGGTCACGACCGACGTCGATCTGGACAAAGTTCGTCTCCACCTGGTCAAGGTCGACGCCGGCGCCCGCCTCCGCGAGACCTTCGGCAAGGCGGCGAGCACGGGCGTGGTCGTCGGCAATGCGGTCGACGTGGTGGTCGAGTGCGTAGAGCGCCGCCGCCGCGACGATCCCCGCCTGGCGCATCGCGCCCCCGAAGTAGTGCTTGCCGCGACGCGCCTGCGCCATCAGTTCCGCCGAGCCCGCGATCAGCGCGCCGAGCGGACAGCCGAGCCCCTTCGAGAAGCAGAGGGTCACGGTGTCGAAGCCGCGCCCGATCCTCGCCGAATCGACGCCGGTCGCGACCGCGGCGTTGACGAGCCGCGCGCCGTCGAGGTGCGCCGCGAGGTCGTGCTCGCGGCAGGTTGCGACGATCGCGTCGACCTCGTCGAGCGGCCAGGCGCGGCCTCCGGCGCTGTTGTGCGTGTTCTCGATCGTGACGACGCGTGTCGGCGCGACATGCACGCTCGTCCGGTCGCGGATCTCCGAGACGACCTGGTCCGGCGAGAACCGGCCCTTCGTCCCCTCCAGACCGATGGTCAGCAGGCCCGAATGCGCCGCCGGCCCGCCCAGCTCGGAGAGCATGATGTGGGCGTGCCGCTCGACGAGCAGGGCATCGCCGGGGCGGCCGAGGATGTTCAGCGCGATCTGATTGGCCATCGTCGCGGTCGGGAGGAAGACCGCCTCCTCCTGCCCGAGGAACTCGGCGCCTCGGCGCTCGAGCTCGTTGACGGTCGGGTCCTCGCGCTTCTGCTCGTCGCCGACCGCGGCGTTCGCGATCGCCTCTCGCATCGCAGGCGTCGGCTGGGTCAAGGTATCGGAGCGGAGATCGATCACCGGCCTATTTTGCAGTTTTCAGGCGGTGCCCCTACCGGTAATGCCGCCGAGGTTCTGGGTCGCGAGCAGCAAGCCTGATCGCGGGCCAGAAACCGGCACTAAGGCATCGCTCGCGATGCCGACCATAGGAGGTCGTGCCGGCTTCGCCGGTACGACCGTTGTCTATTGCTGGTAGGGGCACACTCACCCGAGCGGGCGATCATCAGCGACCCGTCCGCAGCCGATGAAATGGCCGGAAGGTGTGTAAATGAATCCCTCTGACAAGCGCTACGTCGGCGGCGGCCTCCGGACCGCCTCGGGATCGGCCGCCCCGCCTCGCCTGGATCACAGCTACTTCGAGCATGAGGTCCGCCCCATGCTCGGCTCCATCCTCGTGCAGAAGGGCTGGATCTCGCACGAGCGGCTCGACGCCGCGCTCGCGGAGGTCAAGGTCACCGGCATGCGCCTCGGCGAAACGCTCCTTGCCCGAGGCTGGCTCTTCGAGCCGGAGCTCGCATCCGCGCTCGCCGAACAGGCCGGGCTGCGCTACGTCGATCTGGTCCGCCACCCCCTCGACCCGGCGGCGGCACGGTTGCTGCCGCTCGAGGTTGCGCGTCGGATGTTCGCCGTCCCGGTCCGCTTTCTGGAATCGGGACGCATCGAAGTCGCCGTCGGCGATCCCGCAGACGTCGACGTCGATCTGCTCGAACGGGTGCTCGGGCGCAGCGTCGACCCGGTGGTCGGCGAGCGCTCGGCGATCCAGGACGCATGGCGTTACTCGCCTTCCTGCGCTAAGTAAGCGCGACGACCACACCCTCCCACGGCTCGAGACGCGAAGGATCGTTGCGGTGCCTCGTCGAGAGGAGCACCTCTCCCTCGAGCGGCACGGTCGCCCCCGAGTCGGTCAGGTTCAGCGCGACGCCGGTGGCGCCTCCCCGCCGCCATGCGCAGACTCCGGTCGGACTGTCGAGCGGTGTGTAGCCGCCCGAGACGAGATCTCCGCGACCGCGTCGAAGAGCGATCGCGTCACGGCAGAAGCTGAGCACGGATCCAGGATCGGCTCGCTGCGCCGCGACGGTCGCCACCTTGCCGCCGAGCGGAAGCCACGGATCGGGCCAATCGACATCGCCCCAGGGCATCGGCGTCCGCGCTCCGTCGCGACCGTGCACATCGTGGACACGATCGGGCGAAATCTCGACTTGTCGCATCCCGAGCTCGTCTCCGTAGTACAGGAACGAGGTCCCGGGCAACGTCAGGAGCGCGAGCAGCGCGGAGCGGACCTTCGCGTCGTCCTCGTCGCAGATCCGCGTCGGGAACCTGACGACATCGTGATTCGACAGCGCCCAGGCGGGCAAGGCGCCGCCGGGTAGCGCGGCGCGTGTGCGCTCGACCACGTCCGGGAGCGCCGTCGCATCGAGGCCGGCGAACATGAACGGGAAGTTGAACGCGAGCTGCAGCTCGTCGTTGCGTCCGTAAAAGCTCGCCAGCTCATCGAGGTCCATGACCCACGTCTCACCAACGAGCAAGCGCTCGGGCTCGTAGCTGCCCGCAAGCGAGCGCCACCGTCGCAGCACCTTGTGGACCTCGGGGCGATTCGGCCGGCTCGGCGGATCCTTGACGAGCTCGTGGACGACGTCGATCCGGAGTCCGGCAACCCCACGGTCGAACCAGAAGCGCAGGATCTCGTCGAAGGCGTCGCGCACGTCCGGCAGCATCCAGTTGAGGTCGGGCTGCTCGGGCAGGAAGAGGTGGTGGTAGACCTGGCTCGTCCGCTCGTCGTGCGTCCACGCACCGCCGCCGAACACACTCTCCTGCTCATCGACTTCGTCAGCCCAGATGTACCACGGACGGCGAGCGGATTCCCTCGACGAGCGTGACTCGACGAACCATTCGTGATGGTCGCTCGTGTGCGCAGGAACGAGGTCGAGCAGGATGCGGATTCCCAGCTCCCCCGCGGCCGCGATCAGCGCGTCGAGATCCTCGAGCGTCCCCAGGTCGTGATGGACGTCGAAGTAGTCCGAGACGTCATACCCCCAGTCGCGGTTCGGCGAGGGGAAGGTCGGGTTGAGCCAGATGCCGTCGACGCCGAGCCAGTGCAGGTATTCCAGACGCCCGCGCAGACCGGCAAGGTCGCCGATGCCGTCGCCGTTCGAGTCGGCGAATGAACGCGGATACGCCTGATACAGAACGCCGCCGAACCACCACGGCTGCTGGGAGGAGGTCATGGAGAAAGCTACCCTGGGCGGGATGGATCGCGCGTTGTTGCAACAGCGTCTAAGCGAGCGCGGCGAGGCGGCGTACCGCGCCGGGCAGGTCTGGGAATGGGCCGCCCGCGGTGCCGCTGGCTACGACGAGATGACGAACATCCCGGGCTCGCTCCGTGCGGAACTGAAACGGGAGGTCCCGTTCTCGACCCTCGAGCTCGTCCAGGAAGCAAAGGCAAGCGACGGCACGGTCAAGGCGTTGTTTCGCACCGGTGAGGGCCATCCCGTGGAGGCGGTGCTGATGCGCTACCGCGACGGCCGGCACACGGTGTGCCTGTCGTCGCAGTCCGGGTGTCCGCTCACGTGCGCCTTCTGCGCGACCGGGCAGATGCGCTTCGGGCGGAATCTCACCGCATCCGAGATCCTCGACCAGGCCTTGCACCTCAGGCGGATCGACCCGATCGACCACGCGGTCTTCATGGGCATGGGCGAGCCGATGCTGAACCTCGACTCGGTGCTCGAGGCCGCGCGGGCGCTACCGGACGTCGGGATCACCTGGCGTCGCACGACGATCTCCACGGTCGGGTGGCTGCCGGGCCTCCGCCGCTTCGTCGACGAGGTCGAGGAGCCGATCAGGCTGGCTTTCTCACTGCACGCCCCGACTGACGAGCTCCGCAGCGGGCTGATGCCCGTGAACGACCGCTACCCGCTCGCCGCTGTGATCGCGGAGTGCACTCGCTACTTCACACTGCACCGGCGGAAGGTATTCGTCGAATACGTGATGCTGCGCGGCGTCAACGACCGCGTCGAGCAGGCCCGCGCACTCACGGACCTGCTCGACCCGAAGGTCTTCAAGGTGAACCTGATCCCGTACAACCCGACCGGGATGTACGACGGCTCCACGTCGAAGGCGATCGCAGCCTTCAAGGCGGCGCTCGATCGTGCACGGTTGCCGGCGACCGTCCGGCTCACGCGTGGGCGCGACATCCAGGCCGCTTGCGGCCAGCTCGCAGCAATCGGTCCAAGCGGTTCATGACAGGTGCGAGAGCAACAAGTGGTGGTTCAGTGCAGCGAACGACCCCTGCGACGCGGAGCAGGAATTAGCTCGGGGCTGGATCGATGTTGTGGTTCACATGGAAGACGTTTTCGGGGTCATAACGCCGCTTAATGTCGACGAGCCGGTCGTAATTTGGCCCGTAGGCGGCTCGCACAGCTTCGCCGACGTCGTCCCCATCCAGGTAGTTGACGTACCGAAGCTGGGCACGATAAGGCTTTATCGCTGCGTAGGTCTCGCGCGCCCACGCGATGTTCTCGTCCGTGGTCGCCGGGTCCGTCCACTCTGAGAAGATGCCTAGGTTGTACCCCGGATCGCGGTGAGGTACGGCTGTGTCCGACACGCCCACACGGCACACGGCTCCGTGGAAATACTCGATTACCATCGCGCTCAGGGGCGAGGGTGCGATCGCGAATCGCCCGATCAACTCACCGATCGCCTCGTCGCTCAAGTCCCGAACGAAACTCGACTTCCAGTAGTTGAGCGCGCCGCGCGGATAGGCGTCGTCAAACATCATGTTCACCGCGGGATAAGGCATCAGGCCGACCTCCGACAAGATCGGCGAGCCGAGCTCGAGCAGCGGGCGCAGATCTCTCTTCGCCTGCTCGACCGAACCAACGTGGCAGACCACTAGCGCAGCCATCTTTACGCCCGACCCGTCAGGAGCGTGAACGAGTCCTGCGACGACCCATAGCTCATCGGGCTGCAAGAGATCGCGAAAAGCACGCAAAACGTCGCCGGCATCCTCGAACGGATGGGCGATGAGACCGCCGAACACCTCCCGGAGCGGATGCAGCCGGTACTCGAACCAGGTCGCAACGCCGAAATTGCCGCCCCCTCCACGCAGCGCCCAGAACAGGTCTGGATCGCTCTCGGCTGTCACGGTGAGCACGTCGCCCGCTGCGTCACCAACTCGACCGACAGCAAGTTGTCCACGGCGAGGCCGTACATACCATTCAGCCAGCCGAGCCCGCCGCCGAGCGTGAGTCCAGCGATGCCGGTGGTGGAGACGACCCCGCCGGTTGTGGCAAGCCCACGCAAAGCAGTCTCCCGGTTCAGCTCGCCCCATGTGACGCCGCCTTGTGCTCGCACAGTCTGTGCTGTCGTATCGAGATGAATGCCTTTCATTTCAGCGAGGTCGATCATCAGGCCGCCGTCCGTGACAGCTTTGCCTGCCACACTGTGGCCGCCACCACGCACGGAGATCTCAAGCCCCGATTCGCGCGCGAAGGTAATCGCGTCGACAACGTCGGCTGTGCCGTGACAACGTGCGATCAGCGCGGGCCGCTTGTCGATCAAACCGTTGTGGACCTTGCGCGCCTCCTCGTAGCGCTCGTGATTCGGGTCGATGACTGAACCTGAAAAGGCCGCGGTAAACGCGTCGAGCCGCTTAACGTCGATCGCTGTCACGGTCGCCATTCCGTACCCCGAAGTTCGGTGACCAGCGCAGTCTAAGTGCGCGTCGAGCGCGGTCAAAACCGCGCACCGTGTGGGCCGCATTGCCGCAACGCGACGTAGGGTGAGCTGAATGGCGTGGCCCTGGGAAGTCGTCGAGCGGGATCACGAGATCCAGGACCCGGTGAGCCCCGAGAAGATCCGGCTTCTCGGTGAATACCTGCGCCTCACCAGTGAGAGCCGAGTCCTCGACATCGCCTGCGGTAAAGGCGGCCCCGCTCTGATCCTTGCAGCCACCTACCGGTGCCGAGTCCATGGCGTCGAGATCCGTCCAGCCTTTGCCGAAGCGGCCCGGGCGCGGGCCGCTGCGCTCGGGCTCGAGTCGCTGATCGAGGTGCAAACGGTTGACGCGTCTCAACTCCAGTTCGAACCGGAAGCCTGGGACGCCGCCCTCTGCATCGGAGCCAGCTTCGTCTGGGGGACGATCGCCGATGCGGCCGCGGCGCTCGTCCCCTTGGTGCGAGCAGGTGGCTTCGTCGCGATCGGGGAGCCCTTCTGGCGGCAATGGCCCCTCCCCGAGGGGATCGAGAAGGAGGACTTCGTCAATCTCGATGCAACCGTCGAGCGCTTCGAGCAAGCCGGTCTCGCACCGATCGGCATCATCGCCGCCTCGGAAGACGACTGGGATCGCTATGAGAGCCTGCACTGGAGAGCAAGCGAGGAGTGGCTCGCCGAGCATCCCGACCACCCCGACGCGGACGACATACGCACCCAGCACAAGCGCTATCGCCGCGACTATTTCCGTTTCAAACGCGCGTTGCTCGGTTGGGCGATCTTCGTGGGCCGCAAGATCTGAGCCGGCTGCTCGTGAATTACGTGGGCGGGTAGATTCGGGCGGTGCACGACGACGGCTACTTCGACGAGCGCGTCGCCGCGAGGTACGACGAGTCCGCTGCGTGGATGTTCGACTCGGCCCGCCCGGCGAGACGATCCACGCCTTCCACGTGAGCGACACCAGATGGGGGCTCGACGAGTACGACGTCGCGAGACAAGGCCTCACATCCCATCACTTCGAGATCGTCGACGGACGACTCGAGCGCTTCTCGGTTCCTTTCCGGTACGCGTGGCCCACGGAGCTCGACGTGATGGCACAGCTTGCCGGGATGAGGCTGCGTGATCGTTGGAGCGGATGGAAGCGGGAACCGTTCACGAGCGACAGCCGCAAGCACGTCTCCGTCTGGGAGAAGCCGGCAGTCTAGGCCACGCGCAAGGTAGTCGTGACTAAGATCGCGGCCTTGGCGACTCGCCATCACGTCGTTCTGTTGCCGGGCGGAGTATTGCCGGCGGAGCCGGCCTATGCGGCGTTGCTTCAAACGCTTGGGGAGCGCGTCAATGTGGTCGTGAAGGATCTCGAGGTTTACGCCGGGGAGCAGCCGCCGCCGGACTTCAGTCTCGATCTGGAAGCGAAGGGGATCCTGCGTGAGGCCGATGTTCACGGCTTCGACCGCTTCCATCTCGTGGGCTACTCGGGCGGCGGCGCATCCTCGCTGGCCTTTGCCGCCGGACACGCTGAACGGCTCCTGAGCCTGGCGCTTCTGGAACCGGCGTGGGCCGGGAACGATCGGACACCGGCGGAAGAGGCGGTGTGGCGCCGCTTCCGGGCGCTGGAACCGCTACCCCCGGAAGAGTTCATGGCGGGGTTCGCGCGGCTGCAGCTGGCACCCGGTGTCGAGCCACCCCCTCCTCCCGACGGCCCACCGCCACCGTGGATGGCCAAGCGCCCCGCAGGTCTGCGCGCCTTCATCGATGCGTTCGACAACGGTGACCTCGACATCGCAGCGCTACGGGCGTTCGACCGGCCGGTCTACTTCGCGCTCGGCGGCCGAAGCAACTCTGACTACTTCGGCCGAATGGCGGATCGTCTGGCTGCGATCTTTCCCGACTTCACTCTCGAGACGTTCCCCGAGCGCCACCACTTCGACCCGCCGCACCGGGTCGAGCCTGAGCGCCTCGCCAACTCGCTGCTCACACTTTGGCAGCGCGGCGAGTCTTGAGATCCATCTCTCGCTGCGGAGCCCTGCGCGTTCCGCTGACAGGGCTCGCCTCTGATTAGGTCAACGCGTGACGGCGCGGTCGTAGTTGAGCCGCAGCAGCTCGATGACGTCGCGAACGTCGGCGTCGTTAGCGATCCGCCGCGCAGCCGGCCCCTCCGCATCGGGAAAGACCGGGTGCGGCTCGATGCGGCCCTGCTCCCTGAGCTCGCGCCAGACTTGCTTCGGGAAACCAAAGTGCGCAGCTCGGTCGCCGTGCAGGTGACCGATCTCACGGCCGCCGACCTTGAAAGCGAACTCACCGCGCCGGCCCGGTCCAGCGGTTACGCCGGGCCACGAGGTCACCTCCTCCGTAATCCGCTCGCTCGCCGTCTGGACCGAGTTCATTCCCCGCTCCTCGCGAGTCTCGCAAGCTTGCTACGCACGCGCTCGATCTCGGCGCCGTACATGAGAAGCTCGCCCTCGTCCGCGCCGTGTTGTTCGCGGACCGTCCGGACCAGGACAAGGCCCTTCAGGTGCAGGACCAGATCGTCGAGCTTGCGGAAGCCGTCACTGAATCCGTCTTCGGCGGCCATCACGCGGCCTCCTCCCTCGCCTTCGGCTCGGTCGCGTGGGGGAAACCACGTTTCCCCCACGAGCCCCCTTCTGCTGGAGTGTTCGCTTCGACGCCCGCGCCGCTGAGATCACCGCGAGCGTCGAAGAGATCAAACGGGGAAACCTCCCGGTTTCCCCCAGCGCCTTCCACGAGGCCGCTCACGCGGCCTCCTCCAGTGCGACCGCTTCGCCTTCGACAGCCGGCGCGTCTGCGCCCAGAGCCGGAGCCGACTTGACGAGCGCCACGGCAATCAGCGCGCCGATGACCAGCAGCCCTGTGAGCACGTAGAGACCGGTCTGGAAGCCGTGGTCGAGCGCGACGCTGCTCGAGGCGGTAACTGCGGAGTGGGCCTGCGCGTAGTGACTCGTCGACGTCGCGGCGATCGCGCTCACCGCGGCGAGGCCGATCGCGCCCCCGACCTGGCGGCTCGTATTGATCAGCCCCGAGGCCACACCGGCATCGGAGCGTTCGACACCGGTGAGACTTGCGATCGTGATAGGGACGAATGAAAGCCCCATCCCGGCGCCGCCGAGCACGAACCACGGGAAGAGATCCCAGAAGTAGTGCCCGTCGACCGGAAGGCGCGTGAGCGCCGCGACCGACACGGCGGAGGCCACAAGCCCGGCGGTGAGCGTCGGCTTCACGCCAAAGCGTCCCACGACGACCTGGGCGACGTTTGACGCCACGACGACCGCCAACGCGAAGGCGGCGAACGCAGCACCGCTCTGCATTGCCGAGTAATGCAAGACGTCCTGTAGGTAGAGCGTCAAGAGGAAGAACTCGGAGAACGCGACCGAGCCGACAATGGCCATCGCCGCGTTCGCGGCCGTGAGCGAGCGCACGCGGAAGATCCGCAGAGGGAGGAGCGGTGACGGCGAGCGCAACTCAATCGCGATGAACGCGAGCACCAGGGCCGCCGAGCCGGCGAGGAGTGCGATTGTCGCACCCGAGCCCCAGCCGTCGGTCGTCGCGCGCGTCGTCGCGTAGACGAGCAGCATCAGACCGGCGGTGATGGATGCCGCGCCGGGAAGATCGAAGTGACGGTTCGCCAGCCCGGCGCGGCTCTCCTGCAGCAGCAGAGGCGTGAGCGCGATTGCGGCGACGCCGACCGGAATGTTGATGAAGAAGACCCACGACCAGCTCAAATACGACGTGAGCACGCCGCCGAGCAGGACGCCGGCCGCGGCGCCGCTCCCCGAAGCGGCTCCGTAGATACCGAGCGCGAGATTGCGTTCCCGGCCCTCGGCGAACGTCGTCATCAGCAGCGAGAGTGCGGCCGGGGCGAGCAGCGCTCCACCGAGCCCTTGCAGCGCACGGAACGCGATCAGCGAGCTCTCTGACCACGCGAGGCCGCAAAGCAGCGAACTTGTGGTGAACAGGGCGAGTCCGGCGACGAATAGTCTCCGGCGGCCGAGCAGGTCGGCGAGCCTCCCGCCGAGGAGCAACGCTCCGCCAAACAGGATGGCGTAGGCCGAGATCACCCACTGGAGGTTCGCCTGGGAAAAATTGAGATCCGTCTTGATCGACGGCAAGGCAACGTTCACGATGGCGACGTCGAGAACGACCATGAACTGTGCGGTGACGATGAGAGCCAGCGCGCTCCAGCGCCGCTCACTCCTCGTGAGAATGCTCACGTAATTGACCTCCAAAATCGTTGACTTCTTCAATGTTATAGCAAGACAACGCTTGTACGCGCTACTCTGTTTCACATGAACGCCACAAGCCCGCAGACACAGCCGCGCACGGCGCCTCAGCTGCCTGAGGAGCTCGTTGCATCCGCCACGTTCCTGATCAAGCGGCTCGGATTCGCCGCGAAGGAACGGACGATGAAGGCCTACGAGGGGACTGGACTGCATCCGTATCACCACGCGATCCTGCTCGTGCTCGATGAGGGGTCGGCCGAGACGCAGGGCTCGATCGCCGACGCGCTGGGCTACGACCGTGGCCAGCTCGTGGGACTGCTCGACGAGCTCGAGGAGCAGGGGCTCATCGAGCGCCGGCGCGATCCGGACGACCGCCGCCGGCACCTCGTCCGCCTCACGTCGGACGGGAAGCGGACCCTGAAGCGGCTACGTGCACTCTCGCAAGAGATCGAAGACGAGTTCCTCGCTCCCCTCGGCGACAAGGAACGCGCGAAGCTGCACGCACTCCTGCTCAGCCTCGCCGAAACGCACGAGCCGCGCTGTGCGCTCGTCGCTCAGGGAAGCGGCCTTCCGCCTTCATCCCAGCTTCATGTCCAGGGTAAGGAAGGGGCGTCCGCTTCGAGTTCCGACGAGCGCTCGCGCAACTGACGAACATCGGTCTTGATCGGCAAATGGTTCGAGTCATACGACGAAGCGTGGAGCTACTTCCTCGCGCGCGAGGCGCCACTGGAGGACTTCTGGTCCGTACTCCCGGAACCTGAGGGAAGCATCCTCGCCGGCTGGCTGGTCGAGCCTCCGCCTCAGGTGAAGGACGCTGTTCGCGATCTGCTTGCCCGCCTCGAAAAGGTCGACCGTGTTGCTGCAGTTCCCCCGCACTACCTGCACATCTGGATCCACGGCGTCGCGCACGATCCTACCGCCGACCGGATGAGCGAACTCGTCGACGAGGCTCGCGAGATCTGGGCCGAGCAAGGCTCTTGCGAGATTGCGCTCCGGCACGCGAATTGCTTCCACGATGCCGCAGTCGTCGAGGCTCACACGGACGGCGTCCCGCGCTTGCTCGCAGCGTTGAATCCCGACGCCGATCTTCGCGTTGCACTCCCGCACATGACCGTCGGCTATCTACGTTCACCGTCAGCCGCTTCGATGCGCGACGTCCTCGAGGACTTCAGAGGCGAAGAGTTCGGGTCGTTCCACGCCGACAACGTCCAACTCTGCCTGATCCCGTTCGCGCGCTCCACCTTCATGCGTCCGTGGGAGGTCGCCACAACGCTCCCGCTCTTGACTGCGTGACGGCATTCGCGGGCTGACGCGAGGCCGCGACATTTGCCGCGGCCTCTGCGGTCAGCACGCTGCGGGGCTAGCCCTCAGCTCGCGGCAGTTGCGCGCTGCAGCGCGGGCGTGCAGCTCGAGCGGCCGCGCTTCTCGAGGTACTGCTGGTGGTAGTCCTCGGCTTCGTAGAAGGCCTGTGCGGGCTCGACCTGCGTGACGATCGGCGCGCCCCAGTTCCGCTGCTCTCCGGCCTTCGACTTCAAAGCGGCCTCGTGCTGCTCCTCGTCATGGAAGAAGATCGCGGAGCGGTAGTTGTCGCCGATGTCCCAGCCCTGTCGATTCAGCTGCGTCGGGTCGTGCTTCGCCCAGAAGACGTCGAGCAGCTGCTCGTACGAGATGCGGTCGGGGTCGTACGTGACCTCGACGACCTCGGCGTGCCCCGTCGTGTGCGAGCAGACGTCCTCGTATGTCGGATTCTCGGTCGTGCCGCCCGAGTAGCCGACGCGCGTTCGCGTCACGCCCTCGAGCTGCCGGAATGAAGCCTCGACGCCCCAGAAGCAGCCGGCGCCGAACGTTGCCTTCTTCTCCACTATTCCTCCTCCAGGTTGAGTGCTGCCGAATTGATGCAGTAGCGAATCCCGGTCGGTGCAGGACCGTCGGGGAACAGGTGGCCGAGGTGGCCGCCGCAATTCGAGCAGGTCACCTCGGTGCGCACCATCCCGTGGCTCGTATCGGTCTCCTCGTCGACCGCTTCCTCGCCGGCGGGGGCGTAGAACGCGGGCCAGCCGCACCCCGAGTCGTACTTCGCCTCGGAGCTGAACAGCTCGGCGCCGCAGCCCGCGCAGCGATAGGTGCCGGGCTCGAAGGTGTGGTCGTACTCACCGGAGAACGGCGGTTCCGTGCCCTTCTCGCGCAGGACGTGGTACTGCTCCGGTGCCAGCTCGTTCCGCCACTGTTCCTCGGTCTTTTGGACTTTCGTCATCATTTTCTCCCTCATTCGGGTTCCTCCCTACAGTCTTGCTACTGGCGCAGGCATTACGCGACCGAGGGATGGAGGATCCGGCCGGGCCAGCCGATCCCTGCCCTTGAAGGAGGAGCCAAAATGAAGGAAGCAGCCGTGCTCATGAGCTTCCTGCGGCACGACCCTATCGGGCAGCGCTTCGGCGTGGCCGGCCTCATCATCGCCTGGTTCGCACTCGCGTGGACGAGCCTTGCGCTGACGGTCGCCATACCGCTTCTGCTCGTGGTGTCGGAGATCGTCCGTCGTCGTCGCGAAGAAGAAGCGCCGATTGTGGACGACCTCGACGATCTCTACTAAGACAGCCCTAGACGCTTTCCCCCAATCTCGCGCGGTGCCGTATCCCGTGCAGGACGACCGCGCTGAGCAGCAGTGCGTCGCCTGTGATCGCGAACAGGTCGGCGAGGTTGAAGGCAAGGCCGTGCAGCGTCCCTGCGACAACGAGCGGATCGGGCACGCCCTGCGACCACGCGAAGAGCGAGATCAGATTTCCGAGTGCACCGCCGCACGCGATCCCCGCGCCGATCGCGGCGGCGTTCGACGGGACGCGCGGCACGAGGACGACGAGTGCCGCGATCAACGCGGCCATGATCAACGCGACGAACTGCGTGCGTGCATGATGGAACTCCGCCGACGCGAACGACTTGTGCACGAGATCGATCATGGCGAAGGAAACGGCCGTGCAAACGAGAAGCGTACGGCGCAGTTTCACACCGCAAAGCATGACAGGCGGCTCAAGTCCGTCCGATGCACAACCGATTATTTACCGATGGGACAACGCCGCTACCCCGAATGCGTCGCCCGCGAGGGAAAGCCACGCCTGCGTTCGTTGGAAGACGTCGTCGCGTTACCACGCCGGAGTCCGCTGGCGGCTGAGCTGCAACGAGCGCTTGCAGCGGCGTCCAGGCTGCACGGACTGCGCTCCGATCTTTCACCCGTACCGGTCGTTGCAACGGCGACGATCAGCGAGGCCGGCGCCTACCGCTTCCGCAAGCGTGATCCGATCGACCTGCGTGTCTCGCGCGTCGGCGGGCGATCCGCGCTCGGGTTCCTGCACGAGCTCGGCCACCTCCTCGACCACCAGATCTTCTACGACCGCAAGACGCGCTCGTGGGCCTCGGCTGTGCACCAGGCGTTCGCACCCTGGCGCGACGGTGCGGCGCTGCTCGAGAAACGAGTCCTGCCCGGAGGCAACTCGCGCCAGCGCTACTTCCAGTCGGTGCACGAAGTGTGGGCGCGCTCCTACGCGCAGACGGTGATGCTGCGGTCCGAAGACAGCGCGCTTAGCCAACAGCTGGACAAGCTGCAGTCCGAAGACGACGCGCACATCTGGCAGGCCGAGCAGTTCGCGCCGGTGGCGATCGAGGTCGAGCTCGTCTTCGAGCGGCTCGGGCTCAGGCAGCTGAGCCTGCCGCTCGCGGCTTAAGGTTACGCGGGGCTACGCGCCCTTTTGGGCCTCGAGCTGGCGGGGCTCCGCCTTCTCGCCACTCAGGTCCGGATGTTCTTCGAAGCCGTACTTCACGATTGCGCGCTTTGCGGCGAGCACCTCGTCCAGCCGTTTCACCAGGCGTGCGTGCGGCGCCTCGCGAAGCACCTCCGGATCCTCCTCTGCCTCTCGCGCGATCGCCAGCATCGCGTCCGCGAACTCGTCGAGCGTCTCCTTGGCCTCGGTCTCCGTCGGCTCGATCATCAGCGCCTCTGGGACGACGAGCGGGAAGTAGATCGTCGGCGGATGGAAGCCGTAATCCATCAGTCGTTTCGCGACGTCGAGTGCCGAGATGCCGTGCTCGCGCTTCAGCGAACGGGCGCTCAGCACGAACTCGTGCATCGCGAGGCGCTCGTACGGGAGATCGTACGCCTCCTTGAGTCGGGCGAGTAGATAGTTGGCGTTGAGGACGGCGACCTCGGACATCTCCCGGAGGCGCGGTCCGTATGAGCGGATGTACGCGTAGGAGCGGACGAAGACGCCGAACGGTCCACTGAAGCCACGCACCTTGCCGATCGACTTCGGGCGGTCGAAGTCGAGACGGAACCGCTCACCGTCCTTCACGACTGCCGGGACCGGCAGGAACGGCTCGAGCTCGTCGCGCACGACGATCGGGCCACCGCCCGGACCTCCGCCGCCGTGCGGCTGCGAGAAGGTCTTGTGCAGGTTGATGTGCACGATGTCGAAGCCCATGTCGCCCGGCCGCGAGATGCCACACACTGCATTCAGGTTGGCGCCGTCGTAATAGAGGAGAGCGCCGACATCATGGAAGATCTCCGCAATCTCCTCGATGTGCTCGTCGAAGAGCCCGAGTGTGGAGGGGTTCGTCAGCATGAGCCCGGCCGTCCGCTCGCTCACCATCCCGCGGAGATGCGCGACGTCGACGTTGCCGCGGGCATCGGTCTCGACCTTCGCGAGCTTGTATCCGGCCATGGTGACGCTCGCGGGATTCGTGCCGTGCGCGGTGTCGGCGGTGATGATCGTGTCGCGCTGATCGGCCCCGCCGCGGTCTGCGAAGTACGCGCGCATCAGCATCAGGCCCGTCAGCTCCCCCTGCGATCCCGCAGCCGGCTGCAACGAGCAAGCCTGCAGCCCGGATACCTCGATCAGCGCCTCCTGGAGCCGCCACATCACCTCGAGCGCTCCCTGGATCGCATCTTCGTCCTGGTACGGATGGAGGTCGCGGAAACCCGGCAGCATCGCCAGCCGCTCGTTGACGCGCGGGTTGTACTTCATCGTGCAAGAGCCGAGCGGATAAAAGCCCGTATCGATGCCGAAGTTGCGCGTCGAGAGCTCTGTGAAGTGCCGGACGATCTCGGGCTCGGCGAGCTCGGGCAATCGAGGCGGCATCTCGCGCCGCAGCTCATCCGGCACCTTCGCGGGCGGGACCTCGTAGCGCGGCAGCTCTCCGCCGCGCCGGCCGGATTGGGACTTCTCGAAGATGAGCTTCACGGCGTCAGCGCTTCGACGAGCCGGTCGATGTCGGCGGGTGTGCGGCGCTCCGTGACGGCGACGAGCACCGCGTCGTCGAGCCCCTGGTAGTCGCGGCCGAGCGCATAGCCCGGATGGACACCGCGTTCGCGGGCTGTGCGAATTGCGTCCGTCGCGCTCCGTCCGGTGCGGACGGCAAACTCCTTGAATGTTGTCCGGTCAGGAAACACAGGCTCGAGCCCGGCGTCCGTCAGCCTGCTCTGCGCGTAGGCGGCGAGGTTCATGCAGGTCTCCCCCACCTCACGCAGTCCCTGCGGCCCCAGCCACGAAAGATGCACGAGGCCCGCAAGGGCCAGCAGCGTCTGGTTCGTCGTGATGTTCGAGGTCGCCTTCTCGCGCCGGATGTGCTGCTCGCGGGTCTGCAGGGTCAGGACATAGCCGCGCTCGCCCGCGGCGTCGAGCGTCTCTCCGACGATCCGGCCCGGCATGCGGCGGATGAACTCCTTCCGCGCAGCGAGGAAGCCGTAATGCGGGCCGGCGAAGGACTGATAGTTGCCCGCGCCCTGGCCCTCGCCGATCGCCATGCCGCAGCCGTAGGCACCCGGCGCTTCCAGCACGCCGAGAGAGATCGGATCGACGTGCGCAACGGCGATCGCCTCCACGTCGTTGGCGGCGGCGGCCAGATCGGGCGCCTGCTCGAGACAGCCGAAGAAGTTCGGCTGCTGGAAGATCACGCAGGCCGCGTCCGTCGCCGTCCGGCGTAATTCGTCCGGGTCCGTTACGCCCCCGCGATGAGGCACCTCGACGATCTCGAGCCCGAAGCCGGGCGCGTACGTCTTGACCACCTGCCGCACCTGCGGGTTCGTCGCCTCCGTCACGACGACCTTCGTCCGTCCCGTCGCGTGCTTGGCCACGTAGCAGGCGTCCGCTGCAACGGTCGTACCGTCGTAGCCCGACGCGTTCGAGACATCCATCCCGGTCAGCTCGCAGATCACGGTCTGGTACTCGAAGATCGCCTGGAGCACTCCCTGGCTCATCTCCGGCTGGTACGGCGTGTACGCCGTCAGCAGCTCGCCACGCTGGAGCACGGTATCGACGACGGCCGGGACATAGTGGTCGTAGATGCCGGCGCCGAGGAACGAGAGCTCCTTGCTCGTGTCGACGTTTCGCGCTGCAAGCTCTTCGAGGTGCTGCGAGAGCTCCTGCTCGGAGAGCGACGGCTCGAGGTCGAGCTCGCGCCCGAAGCGCACGCCTTCGGGGATGTCGCGGAAGAGCTCCTCCACCGAGGAGACGCCGATCGCCGCGAGCATCTCCTCCCGGTCCCGCTCCGTCAGCGAGAGGTAGCTCAAATCAGGCTTCGGCGACGACTTGCTTGTAGGCGTCGAGGCCGAGCAGCGAGTCGGCCTCCGACGGATTCGTCATACGGATGCGGATCAGCCAGCCGTCACCGTAAGGGTCCTCGTTGACGGTCTCCGGCTCCTCGACCACCTTGGCGTTCACCTCGAGCACCTCACCGGAGAGGGGCGCGATCACATCCGAGACGGCCTTGACCGATTCCACCTCACCGTACGCCGAATCCTTGGCGATCGTGTCGCCCTCCTTGGGCGGCTCGTAGTGGACGAGCTCACCGAGCGCGTCCTGCGCGAACCACGTGATCCCGAGCACCGCTTCGTCGCCCTCGATGCGTGCCCAATCGTGTTCCGCGTGGTACCTCAGATCGTCGGGATAGGTCTCGCTCGCGGCCACCTGGCGCTACTCCTCTCGCTTGTAGATCGGTCTCTTGACGACGCGTGCCGGTCGCGACTTCCCGCGGACGTCGATCGCCAGCTCTGTGTCCGGGGTCGCAGAGTCCGCATGGACGTAGCCCATCCCGATACCGCGGTCGAGCATCGGCGAATGCGTTCCCGAAGTGACCTCGCCGCCGCCCTCGATCGTCATGCCTTGCCGCGGCACCGCCTTCTCCTCCATGACGAACGAGACGAGTTTGCGCTCTGGGCCACGAGCCTTGAGCTCACGAAGCCCTGCGACGCCCGAGAACTCCTTGTCCAGCGCGCAGCACCAACCGAGCCCGGCGGAGATCGCATCGGTGTCGGGCGTGATGTCGTTCCCGTGCAGCGGCAGTGAGGCTTCAAGCCGCAGCGTGTCGCGCGCGCCGAGTCCACACGGGACGGCGCCACGCTCGAGCACGCGGTCCCACAGGTCGCCGGCGTCGTCGGCCATGACGAGGATCTCGCATCCCCGCTCACCGGTGTAGCCGGTGCGGTCGACCATGCACTGAATTCCGTCGATCTCTCCTTCCGCGAAGGTGAACTGCGCGGCCTCGGGCAGTCCCAGCCGCTCGATCGCCCGGGGGCCTTGCACTGCGAGCAGCGCGTACTCCTCGGAGACGTCGCGGACGTCGGAGCCCCGGATCTCGTGCTCCTTGAGCCAGTGGAGGTCGGTCTCGGTGTTCGCGGCATTCACGATTAGCAGGAAGCGGAAATCATCGAGCCGGTAGACGATCAGGTCGTCGATGATCCCGCCGCGGTCGTTCGTCAGCAGCGTGTACTGCGCCTCGCCGGGACCGATCTTGTCGAGATCGTTCGAGAGCGTCGCCTGCAAGAGCGCGGTCGCGCGCGGGCCCTCGACCTCGAACTCGCCCATATGCGAGACGTCGAAGACGCCGCAATCGGCCCGGACCGCGCGGTGCTCCGCGATGACTCCTTCGTATTGCACCGGCATCTCCCAGCCGGCGAACGGGACCATGCGCGCGCCCAGGGCGACATGCCGGTCGTGGAGCGGGGTCCGGAGGAGCATCTGGGCCATAGGCGGACGATGCTAACGAGCGTCGGAAAGGTGCCGCTCCGGCTGTGTCTCTAGGAGGCTCAGCCGGAGCGACGGACCGGGTCGTGGGGCCAACCGGGGCGGATGAACCCCATGAGGGCACGCCACGGATAACCACGCCGCAAGAGCCCTAAACCTGTTCCACGAGCCGAAGGCGAAGTCCTAACCCCTCGCCGCGGGAAATGCGCAGCATTTCCCGCGGATTAGTCGTCGCGAAGGAAGGACGGTACTTCCAGCACGTCGTGCGAAACGTCGAACCCTTCGCTTGCGGAGGTTGCCGGCAACGGCGCCTCGGGGGCTGTCTCCCTGCGCCGGACGCGCCGACCGCCCCGGCCGCCGAACCCGGTCGCGATGACGGTGACCTGGACCTCTTCGCGGAGCGAATCGTCGATCACCGCGCCGAAGATGACGTTGGCGTTCTGGTCCGCAGCCCCCGTGACGACCTCGGCAGCCTCGTTGACCTCGAAGAGGCCGATGTCGGAACCGCCGGTGATGTTGAGCAGGATCCCGGTTGCACCTTCTATCGACGCCTCGAGGAGCGGAGACGACACGGCCGTCCGCGCCGCCTCAGCGGCTCGGTTCTCACCCGAGGCACGGCCGATTCCCATCAAGGCCGAGCCGGCGTCACGCATGATCGTCCTGACATCGGCAAAATCCAGATTCACGAGACCGGGCTCGGTGATCAGGTCGGTGATTCCCTGGACGCCCTGCCGCAGGATGTCGTCGGCCATCCGAAACGCCTCGACGACCGAGGTCTGGCGCTCGACGACCTGCAGCAAACGGTCGTTCTCGATCACGATCAACGTGTCGACGCGGTCGCGCAGCTGGTCGATGCCGCGCTCGGCCTGGTCGGCCCGTTTGCGGCCTTCGAACGCGAAAGGTCGAGTGACGACGCCCACCGTGAGTGTGCCGAGCTCCTGACCGAGCTCCGCGACGATCGGCGCGCCGCCGGTACCGGTGCCGCCGCCCTCTCCCGCGGTGACGAACACCATGTCTGCGCCCTTGAGTGCCTCTTTGAGCTCGTCGCGACTCTCCTGGGCGGCGGCGAATCCGATCTCGGGATCCGCCCCTGCGCCGAGCCCGCGCGTCACCTGCGCACCGATCTGAATCTTCACGTCGGCGTCCGTCATCATCAGCGCCTGCGCGTCGGTGTTCACGGCGATGAACTCGCAGCCGGACAGGCCGGAATCCACCATGCGGTTGACCGCATTGGTGCCTCCTCCGCCGACGCCGACGACCTTGATGACCGCGAGGTAATTGCCTGTTTGGCTCATGGGACTGAAGATGGCTCGGCCTCAAGCTGGACTAAAGCGTTGGGGCTGCCGAGCGCCTCCTTTGCAGCAGGGTACGCTGCGGATACCGGGGTGTCAACGCGGGCAACCTCACGCTCAGCCTGAGGGTTGAGGGTTACGGCCCGCGACCGGGCGTTCGGGGACGGTGATGTCCAGGTAGTCGGGACCGCCTGCGCCGGGCAGGGCGAGCATCGGGAGGATGCCCCGCGCGATCGCGATCTTCAGGCGCAGGTCGATCGGCGCGCCCAGTTGAATCTCGAGTCCGCCGCGCAGGCCGAGGGTGATCTGACCGTCGAGCGCCCGCACGAATACGATCCGACTCGAGAAGCCGCTGCCGACGAATGCGGCGAGCGAGCGGGCCGCCAACGCCCCAGGCTCGTCGACGAGAAAGTCGCCTTTCGCGATCTCGGTGCGTGTCGGGAGCCAGATTCGCGGGAGGTCGTGCCGGGCTCCGAGCGGAATCGTCGCGATGACCCGTCCACGTGCGGATACGAGCCAGGACTCCGCGCCGCGCCTGAGGACGGCAACCGGCAACTCCGGCAAGACTCGGACCCGGAGGGTGTGCGGGAAGGCGCGGTCGACGACCGAGCTACGAACGGCCGCGAGGCCGTTCACCCGTTGCTCGACTGCCCCGCCGTTCACCGCCACGAGGTTGCGGCCGTCGAAGGAGCGAAGCTCCGCACGGACCTCCGCGGCCAGTGCAGGTGAGGCGCCCTCGACCTCGATCGAGCGCACCGCGAACATGGGCGTTCCGCGCGCCAGGCCGTAGAGGGCCACCCCGAACAGCACGATCGCGCCACCGATGGCAAACGACCGGCCCGAGGGCACGAACCACAACACGTCGAAGCTCCGCCTGCGCGGGAGCTGGAGAACTTTTTCGCCCACGCGCGTGACTTCGCCGCTCTGCCCGCGGGTCCTACCCCGAGATGGGCGGCAGCTCGATCGCCCCGAGGAATTCGACCTCGTGGTGCAGCTCGACGCCGAACTGCTCCCAGGCACGCAGCCGGGCCTCGGTCATCAGCGCGATCGCATCCGCCGAGCGGGCCCCCTCCGCGTTCTCGATGAAGTTCGCGTGGCGAGGTGAGATCTGCGCGCCGCCGATCCTGTGCCCCTTGAGGCCGCAGGCCTCGAGCATCCTTCCGGCGGAGAGCTCGTGGTCGGGGTTCTTGAACACGCTGCCGTACGTGCGCTTGTTCGTCGGCTGCGCTGCTTTTCGTTGCGCCTGCAGGTCGGCCACGAGCGCCTTGATCTCGTCCGGCGCTCGGGGGGTGAGCCGGAACTCGACGCGCGCAACGACCTGGCCGTGCTCGAGATCGGAGTGCCGGTAGCGGAGTCCTAGCTCGGCGGCCGTCCGCCACTCCGCGCGGTCGCCGTCGACGACGAGCGCGCGCTCGAGAATGCCCGCCCAGTCTCCACCGTAGGCGCCGGCGTTCATCCAGACTCCGCCGCCGGCTGTCCCGGGGATCGCACACGCGAATTCGAAGCCCCCGAGACCGGCGCCGCGGGCGCGGTGCAGCGCGACCGCATTCGGAGCTCCGCCCCCGGCCACGAGCAGCTCTCCACGCACGTCGACCTGCGCGAGCTCGCCGGCGAGCCTGAGCGCCAGGCCGTCGAAGCCCTCGTCGGCGACGAGCAGGTTCGAGCCGAGCCCGAGCGCAGCCACGGGAAGCGCTCGCTCGCGTGCAAAGGCAAGCGCCTCATGCAGCCCGTCGACCGTCTCGGGTCGCGCAAAGGCACGAGCGCGCCCTCCGGTGCCGAGTGTCGTGAGGCGGGAGAGGCTGACGCCTTCCTCGATCTTCACCGGAGCGCCTCCAGGAGGATTCCGACCGCACGGTCCACGTCGCCGGCGCCGATCGTCACGACGCGGTCGCCCGGGCGGAGCAGACCCGCGAGGAAGCGCGCGCCTTCCTCGACGGAAGGCGTCCACCCGATGAGCATCCCGGGCCGGAGGTCGGCGAGAGCGTCGACGACGAGTTTCCCCGTCACACCCTCGACCGGCTGCTCGCGCGCGGGATAGACGTCGGTCACCGCGACGACGTCGGCGGCGGCGAGAGCGCCGGCGAGCTCACGCGCAAGGTGCCGCGTGCGGGAGTACAGATGCGGCTGGAAGAGGACGAGCAGTCGGCCCCCGTTCTCCAGCGCGTCGAGCGTCGCGGCGATCTCGGCCGGATGGTGGGCATAGTCGTCGTACACCTGGACGTTTCCGGCTTCGCCTCGATGTTCGAGCCGGCGCGCCGCGCCCCGAAACTCCGCGAGCACGGCTGCAGCTTCGTCGCGGCCCACGCCCGCGAGCTCGAGCGCGGCAAGCGCGGCGGCTGCGTTGCGCCGATTGTGCACGCCTGCAACGGCCAGCTTGCCTTCGTACGGATCGAGCTCCTCTCCGCGCACGATCACCGGGACGTTCGCGAGCCAGCCCTCGAAGAGCTCGGCCACTTCCACCCGCGAGCCGAAGGTCGCGTGATGGTCGAGGTCGACGTTCGTCACGACGGCGATGCGTGGGCGCAGGGCGCCAATCGTTCGATCCGATTCGTCTCCCTCGACGACGAGCCATCCCTCTCCGGTTCCGGCATTCCCGCCGAGCTGCGGCACGTCGGCGCCGATCAGCCAGGCAGGGCTGCGGCCGAGCCGCTCGAGACAGAACGCGATCATGGCGCTCGTTGTCGTCTTGCCATGGGCGCCCGCGACGACGATCGAGTCGCGCAAGGACACCAGCTCGGCAAGCAGTTCAGCGCGGCTCTTCCCCGGGACGCGCTCGGCAAACGCCGTGGACACGAACGCCTCCCAGCCCTCCGGCGGCTGCGGCGGTTCGTCCGAGATCTCAACGTCGATCCCGGAGAGCTGGTCGATGTACGTGGTGTGCGTCCGATCCCAGCCACGCACCTCCGCTCCCCAGGCGCGCGCCAGCACCGCGTACGCGCTCATGCCCGCGCCACCGACGCCGGCGATCCAGAGCTTGCGTCCCTCAAGAGGCGAGGGCAATGAGCTCCTCGGCGATCTCGTCCGCCGCAGCTGGCCTCCCGAGCCGCGTCATCGCGGCGGACATCTCCGCCAGCCTGCGCGGATCGTCGAGCAGCGAGCGGATCACGTCAGGCGCGCGCCCGACGTCGGCCTCCGGCACGACGACCGCACCTCCGCCCTGCTCGAAATAGCGGGCGTTCTTCGTCTGGTGATCGCCGGTGGCGAAGAGACCGGGAACGAGCACAGCGGGCTTGCCCGCCGCGGCGAGCTCCCAGACGGAGCCGCCGGCCCGGGCCAGCGCGAGGTCGCTCGCGCCGAGCGCGGCGCCGAACTCCTCGGTGAAGGCGAAAAGGCGGTAGTCAGGCCGCGACACTCTCGAGCTCAGCTCGTCGTAGTCGCGCGTGCCCGCAAGGTGCAGCACCGCCGGGCCCGCCTCGCCGAACGCCTCGATTACAAGCTCGTTCAGCACGCGGGCCCCGAGCGAGCCGCCAAAGACCAGCAGCACGGGTCCTTGCTGGGGGAGGCCGAAGAGCCGGCGCCCCTCCTCTTGCGGCAAGGCTTGCGAGCGTGCCGGAATCGGTCTGCCGGTCACGCGGTACTTCGACCCGTCACGCCGGGCGATCGGAAACGAGAGGAAGACGCGCTTGGCGAACGGCGCGGCGAGCCTGTTGGCGAGGCCGAGCTGCGCATCGGCCTCCATCAGCGCAGTCGGGATCTTCCGGCGCGCCGCCGCGTACACCATCGGCCCCGCGACGTAGCCGCCGCCTCCGAGCACGACGTCCGGCCGCCGCGCCTCGAGGATGCGCGCGCAAGCGCCTGGGGCACGTCCTGCCAGCAGCAGCGCGCGTGCCAGCTCAGGCGACGGCCGGCGCGGCAATCCGGAGATCCGAAAGGTGTCGAGCTCGTAGCCCGCCTCAGGAACGAGCCGGGCTTCAATGCGATCGGGCGCCCCGGCGAACGTCACCTGCGCGCCGCGGCGCTCCAGTGCTTCAGCGACCGCCAGCGACGGCGCGACGTGCCCCGCCGTCCCGCCGGCTGCGATCAGGCACCGCACGTTTCGCTTCTGCTGCTCCATGCCTGCCGGCGATGTTAAGGAGGATCCCCACTCCCAGGAGCCCGACAACGAGGCTCGAGCCGCCGTAGGAGATGAACGGCAGCGGAATCCCGGTCAGCGGCGCCAGGCCGAGGACGGCGGCAAGGTTGATCACCGCCTGCCCGCAGACGAGCCCGACGATCCCGGCGGCCAGGCGCTTCCCGAAGGGGTCCTTGCACGCGAGTGCGACCCGCAGGCCCGCATAGGCGAACGCGCCGTACGCAGCGATCACCGCGGTCACTCCGAGCAGTCCGAGCTCCTCGCCGATGACCGCGAAGATCATGTCGGTGTGGGCCTCGGGCAGGTAGTTGATCTTGGCGACGCCGTGGCCGAGTCCCGCGCCGAGGAAACCGCCGGACCCGAACGAGATCAGCGCCTGCACGGTCTGGAACCCGGCACCCTGCGGGTCCTTCCAGGGATCGATGAAACTGAAGAGGCGCGCCCGCCGATAGGGCTCGAACCAGATCGCGACAAGACCGAGAGCAACCGCGATGCTCGTTCCCGCCGCCAGGGTCGGGACCGGCGTGCCTGAGATCAGCAGCACCGCGAGCAACACGACCACCAGCGAGATCGCGGTGCCCAGATCCGGCTCGGCGAGGATCAACAAGCAGAAGACCCCGAGCAACAGCCCGATCGGGCGCCACAGCTCCTTGAGGGAGCGCGGCGCGGGCCGCTTGGCCAGGTAGGCGGCCGCCCACACGGCCAGCGCGAGCTTGGCGAGCTCCGACGGCTGGAACGTCGCGGGGCCGACCTCGATCCAGCGGCGCGCGCCGTTGATGCGCGAGCCGATCACGAGCACTGCAAGGCAACCGCCGAGCGCGGTCAGCACGAGCCCGGGCGCGAGCAGGCGCAGACGACGGTAATCGAACCGCGATGCCGACATCATCAGCGCAACACCGATGAGCGCGTAGACGCCCTGCTTCTTCAGGTAGGACATGGGATCTGTGCGCTCGAGAGCGGCGGGAGCCGACGTGGCGCTGTACACCATCACCAGCCCGAACGCGACGAGGGCCAGCGTGACGAGCACGAGCAGGTGCGATTCGAGCTGCGCCTTCTTCACCACAGCTCCCCGACGAGCCGCCTAAAGGTCTCACCGCGCTCTTGGAAGTCGCGGAACTGGTCGTAGCTCGCGCAGGCGGGCGACAGCAGCACGACGTCGCCCGGCTCTGCGTCTCCTGCGGCGGCGCCCACTGCAGTTGCGAGGTCGCCGGAGCGGCGAAACGAGCGACCGGCGCGGCCGAGCGACGCCGCAAGTTGCTCCGTCGCCTCGCCGATGAGATCGATCGAACGCACCGAGGCAGGAAGCTCCTCGGCGAGCTCGTCGAACGACTCGCCTTTCAAGGAACCTCCGAGAATCAGGCGAAGCGGACGGCCGGCGTAAGCGGCGATGCCCCGACGTGCGGCGGCCGTGTTGGTCGCCTTCGAGTCGTTGACGAAACGAACGCCTTCGAGCTCTGCAACGAGCTCGAGGCGGTGCTCGACGCCCGGAAACGTGCGCAGCGCTTTGGCGATCGCGTCTTCCTCGATGCCCGCAGCCCGCGCGGCGGCCGTCGCAGCAGCCGCGTTCTCACGGTTGTGCTCGCCGGGGATGAGCGGCTCCGCGGGGAGCGGATCGTCCGCGCGAAACTCGACCCGGTCCGCCCCGCCCGGGATCGCTCCGAAGTCCCGAGGCACGACGGCGACGTCGGCCTCGGTCTGGTTCTCGAAGATGCGCAGCTTCGCGTCCCGGTAGGCGTCGTAGGAATCGTGACGATCGAGATGGTCGGGTTCGAGGTTGAGCAGCACGGCAACGCGGGGGCGCAGGCGGTGCACGTCTTCGAGCTGGAAGCTCGACAGCTCGCAGACGATCCAGGCGTCCTTCTCCAGCGCGCCGTCATAGCTCGTCAGCGGCCGGCCGACGTTGCCCGCGACGGCAACGGGCGTGCCCGCCGCGCGGAACATCGCGCCGAGCAGTTCGGTGGTCGTCGTCTTGCCGTTCGTTCCCGTGATCCCCATGAACGGGTTTCGAAGCAGGCGGAAGCCGAGCTCGATCTCGCTCCAGATCGGAATCCCACGCGCATGCGCAGCCGTTGCGAGCGGCGATTCCCCGGGCCGGGCGAGCGCCAGGGCGGCTGCCTGACCGGAGCGGGCGAGCCCCAGGACGAGCGCCCGGCGTGGGAGCTTCACGGCCTCTGCGCGGCGACCGCTAGCCGGCCCTGTGCAGCCGCGACCGTCACGGCGGTGAATCCGGCGTCGCTGAAGAATCGCTCGACCTCATGCGCATCTAAGTTCAACGCGGGACCGGTCTCGTCCTCGTCCCCCGTTGCGACAGCCACACGGCCTCCAGGGCGGAGGACCCGGAAAAACTCGGCTGCGGCCTCCTCGCTCGGCACGGCGGTTGCGAGGATCTCGTCGGCGGTCGTGTCCGTCAGCGGCAGGACATCCATCGAGCCGACCAGGTAGAAGACATTCGAGGCGGTTGTCGTTTTCCGTAGACGCTCCAACGCGTCGACGGAACGGTCCACCACGAGCACGTCACCTTCCGGTGCAACTCGTTCCGCAAGCTCGGAGACCGAATCGCCTGCTCCGATCCTGACGACCGTATCGCCGGGCCGCTCGCTCAGTGTCGGAAGAAGGTGAAGTCGCGGTAGAAGAGCGCGAAGCCGATCGCGCACAGGATCGCGGTGACGATCCAGAATCGCACCATGATCTTGGTCTCGGACCACGCCTTCATCTCGAAGTGGTAGTGAATCGGTGCCATCAGGAAGACGCGCCGCCCGTAGTACTTGAACGAGATGACCTGCACAATCACGGAGAGCGCCTCGATCGCGAAGATCCCGCCGATGAACAACAGCAGGAACACGGTCTGAGTGAAGATCGCCATCGCGGCGAGTGCGCCGCCGATCGCCATCGCCCCGGTGTCGCCCATGATCACCTCCGCAGGGAAGGCGTTGTACCAGAGGAACCCGATCGTGGCCCCGATCAGTGCGGCGCCGACGATGGCGAGATCGAGGCGGCTGTCGAAGCGCCCGCCGGGATTTCCGGAACGGATGTAGGTCACGACCGAGATCGCCGTGAACGTGATCAAGGCGATGATCCCGGTTCCCGCCGCCAGCCCGTCGAGCCCGTCGGTGAGGTTGACCCCGTTTGCGGTCCCGGCGATCACGAGGAACAGTAGGACGTACCAGCCCCACGACAGTTCGACGTTCCAGTGCACGACAGGAATGAAGACGTTGGTGGGCAGCTGCTGGTGATCGGCCGCGAAGCCGACGCCGACCGTGATCAGGGCGAGCAACAGCAGCTTCCAGCGACCACGCAGCCCGAGCGAACGCCGGTGGGTGAGCTTGATGAAATCGTCGAGAAACCCGATCGCCCCGCAGCCGAGCGTGACGAACAGGACGGTGAGCGCCGGGACCTTGTACTTGGAGAACGCGAGAAATGCACCCGTGGCGACGACGAGGATGAGCAGGCCGCCCATCGTCGGCGTTCCCTGTTTCACACGGTGGCCTTCCGGTAGCTCCTCACGGATGTGCTGGCCGAATTCGTTCCGGCGCAGGAACTCGATGAACTTGGGACCGACGACGACCGACACGATCATCGCGATCACCGCCGCCGCAAGGACGCGGATCACGTGGTCGTGGGGATCTGAGTGAGGGCGGCTGCCACAGCTTCGAGACCGACGGCCCGTGACGCCTTCACGAGCACCGCGTCACCCGGGCGGACGAGCTCGTCCACTTGACGCAGCGCGTCGTGGACGTTTGCGGCCCAGCGACCCGGGACGCCGGCTTCAAGGTACCCGCGGGCGAGCTCTCCGACGGCGAGGAGCTCATCCACACCGAGCTCCGAGGCGTCGGCACCGACCTGACGGTGGTACTCGGGGCCGGTGCGGCCGAGCTCGGCCATGTCGCCGAGGATCGCCACGCGGCGCCGGTCCCCCGCTCGCTCGGCCAGATAGGCGAGGGCCGCGCGCATCGAGACGGGGTTGGCGTTGTAGGCGTCGTTGATCAGCAGGCCCCCGCCGGGGAGCTCCTGCTCCTCCCCCCGCCAGCGCGCGAAGTCCACGTCGACGGACTCGGGGCGGGGCAGGTCGAGCGCGTCCAGAGCGGCGAGTGCGGTCGCCGCGTTCTGGACCTGATGCTGCGCCGTGAAGTTGAAGCTCACGCCGCCGACGACCGTCCGGCCATCGACGCGATTCGCCTCCGGCATTCCGATCCGCACGACCTCGACGTCGTCGCGGGCAACCGGAAAGTCTTCGGGGACGATGGCCGTGCCGCCCGTCGGCAGCGCGGCGATCAGCTCACCCTTCGCCCGGACGACACCGTCCATAGAGTCCACGAGCTCGAGATGAACGGGACCGACGTTCGTGACGACGCCGATCTGCGGCCGCGCGAGCGCCGCGAGCTCGGCGATCTGGCCCAAACCGCGCATCGCCAGCTCGAGGAAGCAGACTTCCGTGTCCTCTTCGAGCCGGCAGAGCGTGAGCGGAACGCCGATCTCGTTGTTGAAGCTCGCCTCGGCGGCGATCGTCTGCGCGGACGGCGCGCTCAGCGCGGCGAGGATGTCTTTCGTCGAGGTCTTCCCCATCGAGCCTGTGATTGCCACGATGCGTGCCGACGTGCGCTCACGCACGACCGCCGCGACGCGAGCAAGAGCTGCGAACGCGTCGTGTGGCACCAGCGTCGCGGCTGCGCCGCGGGCGAGCGCATCGTCCACGAACTCCGCGCCTCGGCCCACTGCGATGAAGAGATCTCCGGGAGCGATGCGCCGGGAGTCGACCTGTACGCCCGTGAAGCCGTCCGCGCGCGCCTCGACCTGGCCGAGGCCGTCGAGTAAGCTCGTCTCGAGGGCGATCACGTCGGCGCCCCGAGCCGGCGCAGCGCCTCGCGCGCGACCTGGCGGTCGTCGAAGGGAAGCTTTCGTCCGGCGATCTCCTGGCCCTGCTCGTGCCCCTTGCCCGCGATCACCACGACGTCGCCCGGCCGGGCGGACTCCAGCGCCCGTTGGATCGCGCGGCGCCGGTCGAGCTCCACCTCGAGCGCGAGCCCGTCGACGACCTCGGCGGCGATCGCCGCCGCATCCTCGCTGCGCGGATTGTCCGACGTCACGAGCGAGACGTCTGCGAGCTCCGCGACAACCTGTCCCATCAAGGGCCGCTTCGCCCGGTCGCGATCGCCGCCGGCCCCGAAGACGCAGATCAGGCGGCCTCCGGGACCGAGCTCGCGCGCCGCCTCGAGTGCCGTCTCGAGCGCCCCGGGCGTGTGCGCGTAGTCGACGAGCACCGTGAAAGGCTGACCCTCGTCCACCCGTTCGAAGCGCCCCGGCACGCGGTCGACGGCCTCGATCCCCTGCTTGATGGCCGCCCCGCCGATCCCGAGTGCGCGTGCGGCGGCGGCCGCTGCGAGCGCGTTCTCGATGTTGAAGCGCCCGGGTAGCTTCAGTTCCACATCGCCCAGCGCGTCGTCCGGCCGGAAGGTGATCGCAGCGGGAAGCTCCGCAGCGAGCCGTTCACCGTACTCGTCGCCGACGTTCACGACCGCACGGTCGGCCTGGGCGAACAGACGCCGCTTCGATTCGAAGTACTCCTCCATCGTCCCGTGGAAGTCGAGGTGGTCCTGCGTCAGGTTGGTGAAGACGAGCACGGCGAAACGAGTTCCCTCGAGCCGTCCCTTCGCCGACGCCATCGAGGTCGCCTCCATCACGCAGGCGCGATTCCCTTGCTCGAGCATTCCGTGGAAGAGCCGCTGCAGGTCGATCGACTCGGGCGTGTTGAGACCGACCTCGCGCACATCAGTGCCGACCCGCCGTTCCACGTTGGTGAGGAGCCCGGGCTGCTGACCTGCGGCGGAGAGGATCGACTGGAGCAGATAGGCGGTCGTCGTCTTGCCGTTCGTGCCGGTGACCGCCGCGACGGGCAGCCGTGCCGTCGGGTCGTCGAAGAACTCCACCGCGGCTCGCGGCATCGCGACGCGCGCGCTGGGCACGACCAGCTGCGCCGCATCGAGCTCGAGCCTGCGCTCGACCACGAGCGCGGCCGCCCCCCGCTCGAGCGCCTCGGCCGCGAAATCGTGGCCGTCCGCCTTCGCGCCCGGGACGCAGAAGAACAGGGAGTCGCGCTCCACCTCCCGCGCGTCGTACGCCAGCTCGCGGATCTCGAGGGCACCGTCTCCAACGACGTCGGTCGGAGCGAGCGCTGCGATGAGCCGCTCCAGCTGCATTTCGCCGCCCAAGTCTAGTGGGGACGCCCTACGGCGTTAGGGTTGCACCGTGCTGGACCGGCTCCCGCACGTGCTGCTCCGGCTGGAGGGCCTCGCGGTCGTGGCCGCCGCGGTCGCGCTCTATTTCCACGAGGATTTCGGGTGGATCCTCTTCGTCGCGCTGATCCTCGCCCCGGATCTCTCCTTTGCCGGCTACGCCTTCGGCCAGAAGGCAGGGGCGATCGCGTACGACGCCGTGCACACGGAGATCTTCCCGGTCGCCCTCGGCACGCTCGGGGTCCTGGCGGGTTCCAGCGGTGCCACGAAGCTCGCGCTGATCTGGCTCGCGCATATCGGCGCGGACCGGCTGCTCGGCTTCGGACTGAAGTACCCGACGGCGTTCGAGGATACGCACCTCGGCCGCGTCTAATAGGTACACGCGCGAACCGCTGCTACTGGCCGGGTGCCGCGTCGGGCGGGACCTCGAGGTACTGCAGGTCGAAGCGCGCGATCTGCTGGAAGCCCGGCGCCGCGACGGTGCCCCCCCAGATCGCCCCGCGAGGCTCGTCGACCGCGACGAGGATGACGAAGCGCGGCCGGGAAGCAGGGACGATCCCCACGAATGAGGCGACGTAGCGACCGGTTGCATAGCCGCCGTGCGAATCGGGCTTCTGCGCGGTGCCGGTCTTGCCGGCCACCTGGTAGCCGGGCATCGCCGCGTACTGCCCCGTGCCTTCGGCCACGACGTCTTTCAGCATCATCATCAGCTGATTGGCGATCTGCGGGGAGACGAGCCGCCGCCGGTTCAAGGAGGGGCGTGCTCCGCCCGCGACGTGGTCGACGAGGTGCGGCCTGGACCAGACGCCCCGGTTCGCGATTGCCGCGTAGGCCGCCGCCATCTGAACGGGCGTGACGGCGATCCCCTGGCCGATCGGCACGTTCCCGATCGTCGAGCCGGACCACTTGTCCGGCGGCAGGACGATGCCAGGGCTCTCGCCGGGAAAGTCGATCCCCGTCGTGCGCCCGAATCCGAACTTCGTGATCCAGGACGACAGGCGGGTGCGGCCGAGCAGCTGCGCGAGCTTGATCGCGCCGATGTTGGACGAGTGCGCGAGGATCTGCGCGACGGAGTAGTTCACGGTACCGCGCTCCTCCGCGTCGTGGATCACACGGTCGGCCACATGCAATGAGTACGGCAGCGTAAAGCGCGTCGTCGGCTGGACGATCCGCTCCGAGAGCGCGCCCGCCACCGTGATCAGCTTGTACGTCGAGCCCGGCTCGTAGGTGTCTGTGACCGTTCTGTTGCGCTGCAGGTCGCTCGGTGTCGACGGGAAGCTGTTCGCGTTGAAGCCTGGCTGGACTGCCATTGCGAGGATGGCGCCGGTGCGCGGGTCGAGGACGATCGCGCTGGCGCTCTTGGCCGCCCACTTACGGACGGTCTCCCGTAGCACTTCCTCGGCATTCGCCTGGATGCTGTGGTCCAGCGTGAGGTAGACGTCGTGGCCGGGGAACTCGGGACGCTGGTTCTGGACGTCGATCACCCGGCCGCTCGGATCCTTGGTGATGGTCTCCTTGCCGGGGCGGCCCGCGAGCACGCGGTTGAATTGAAACTCCAGGCCCGACAGTCCGCTGCCGTCGGTTCCGACGAAGCCGAGAATCTGCGCGGCCACCGATCCCTGCGGGTAGTTGCGACGCTCCTCGGGATAGAAGCCGAAGCCGGGAAGCTTCAGCCGCTGCAGGGCGGCAGCGCGCGTCGGGTCCGCCTGACGTTCGACGTAGACGAAGCCGTGCGAACGGTCTGCGAGGCTTGGGAAGATCTTGTCGGCGTTCACCCCGAGCGTGCGTTCCACTGCCAGTGCGGCCCGCCGCGGATTCGCGATCTGCATCGGGTTGGCGTAGACGGTGGTCGCGCGCTCGCCCAGCGCGAGCTCCAGGCCGCTGCGGTCGAAGATAGTGCCGCGTCCTGCTGGGATGGTGACCGATTCCCGGTGCTGCGTCCGCCCCATGCTCGACAGCGACTCCGCGCGAACCGACTGCAGCCACGTCGCACGCAGGAGCAGCCCAGCGAACGCGAGCGCGAGCGCCGCGAAGAAGAGCCTGATCCGCCGGTTCACGAGGCGGTTCACAGACCGTTAGCGGTGGAGGGTGAAGTAGTGAGTCTGGTCGGAGGTCGCCTGGACCAACCCGAGCCGCTTCGCCGCCAGCTTCTGGATTCGCGGTGCGGAGGCGGCGCTCGACAGCCGCGAGGAGAGCTCCGCGTTCTGAGCGCGCAGGTCGGAGCGCTCACGGCCGAGGCGGTCGAGCTTCATGTTCAGGCGGAGCACGGCGACGTTCGTCGCGACCACGCCCGCGAGCAGCGTGGCAACGATCCCGATCCAGAAGACTCCCCCGGTAACCCGCGGCGGCGGCCCAGGCAGCCATGGTTACGTCTTCACTCCTACGCGCAGGCGGGCCGAAGAGGACCGTGGATTCGCCGCGGTCTCGGCGGCACTCGGGCGGATCGCCTTTCGCGAGGTCGAGCGGAGCTCGGGCGTCTTGCCGCACACGCAAACCGGAAAGTCGGGCGGGCATTCGCAGCCGCGCTCGCGATCCCGCATGAAACGCTTGACGATCCGGTCCTCGAGGGAGTGGAAGCTGATCACGGCGAGCCGACCGCCGGGCCGCAGCATCGAGAAGGCGGACGGCAGCGCGGCCTCGAGGGCGCCCAGCTCGTCATTGACCGCAATCCGCAACGCCTGGAACACGCGCTTCGCGGGATGCCCGTCGCCGAAACGAGCAGGGGCAGGAATCGCAGCCTTGATCGTTTCGACGAGGTCGCCGGTCCTCTCGAACGGCTCCTCCTTCCTGCGCCGGACGATCGCCTTCGCGATCTGCCGCGCATACCGCTCCTCGCCGTAACGCTTGAAGATGATCGCGAGGTCCCGCTCTGCGGCCTCGTTGACGATTCCGGCCGCGGTGACGTCCGCAGACGGATCCATGCGCATGTCGAGTGGCGCGTCGGCCGTGTATGAGAAGCCGCGCTCCGCGCGATCGATCTGCATCGACGAGACGCCGAGGTCGAGCAGGATCGCGTCCGCCTCGACCCCGTTGCCGGCGAGTTGCTCCAGGACGACCGAAAAATCGCCGCGCAGGAACCGCATCTGAACGGGGGTTCTCTTCGCGAGCCGGTCGAAGTACACGCGGGCGCCCGGATCGCGATCGATCGCGATCAGCTTGCCCCCGTTTCCCTGCAGGTCGGCGGCCAGCAGCGATGCATGCCCACCGGCGCCGAAGGTGGCATCGACAACCGTCTCGCCCGGGCGGACCGCGAGGAGCTCGCGCACCTCGTCGGCGAGAACGGGGACGTGATCAGTCGCGCTGGTTTGCAAGACGTTCGGCAACATCCTCCGCACTCCCTTCGACTTCTGCCAGCTCTTTACGCCAGGCGGCGCGATCCCAGATCTCGAGCCGGTCGTTGACACCCGCCACGACGACTTCCTTGCCCAGCTTCGCGTGCTCGATCAGCTGGGCGGGAATCATCACGCGGCCCTGTTTGTCGAGCTCGGCCTCGGACGCTCCGGAGAAGAAGTGCCTCTGGAGGCGGCGGCCCCCCGGGCTGAGCGGATCCAGCGTGGACAGTCGCGAGTCGACGAGTCGATCCCAATCCGCACGACGGAAGGCGTACAGGCAGCCGTCGAGGCCGCGGGTGACGACAACACCGTCAAGGAAGGCTTCACGGAACCTGGCCGGAAGAGTGAGACGGTTTTTGTCATCGAGTGTGTGGTCGTATGCGCCTAGGAGCATCCTGGGGACCGTGGGGAGATTACCACTTTGCCCCACTTTAATCCACCATCCCCCACCTGTCCACCCCGGAAGGGGGATTTTCGGGCGGCCTACGTGGTGAGAGCCTCGGCGCCGAGCTGCCCGGCATACGGCCCGCGGCCGGTCATCACTGCCGCCCCGCAACGTGCTGCGAGCGCCACGGCGTCTTCGATCGCATCACCGCGAGCCAGGGCGAAGGTGAGGCCCGCGGCGAACGAGTCGCCGGCTCCGTACGTGTCGACGACCTGCCCCGGCAGCGGGGCCGGCCGGAACGGGCCTCCGGGCTGGAGCCAGCCGCCGAGCCCGCCCGCGGTCGTCACCGCCACCTTTGGCGGCGGAACGAGGTCGCCCGGGTGATAGAGCTCGGCCTCGTCCTCCCCGCTCCCGACCAGCGCATCCAACTCCACCCCGGCCTCCTGGATCGTCGGCAGCTCCCTCGACGTGGCGACGAGCACCCGGGCCGTCCGACAGTGATGCAGCGACTGGGCGTCGCCGCTCACGAAATAGACCCCGTCCATCTCGGCGAGCTCGCGCCAGGGCAGCCTGCTGTCCCCACCGCGAGGCCGAAGCTTTTCGTTGAGGACGGTGATCGTCCGCTCGCCGGTGTCGTCGACGTACGTGAACGCGCGCCGGGTCGGCTCGGTCTCCGGAATCGCCCTGATCTCCACGCCGAGCCGGCCCAGCTCGGCCCGCGAGCGGCGCCCGAGCTCGTCGGACCCGAGCGCAGTGAAGAGCGAGCAGGAGCCGGCGAGTCGCGCCAGTTGTGCCGCTGCGACGGCCCCGGCTCCCCCGGGCTCTTCCCAGGTCTCCAGCGCGTGCACGATCTGGCCGGGAAGGGGAACTGTCCCCACCCGGACGAACTCGACCCACTCGACGTGACCCACGACGGCGACCCTCATGGTGGGATCCTCACACCTGGGCCCCCTGCCGCGTTCCAAGATGTCGAGGATGACCTTGCCGCCCTTCGAGCGCTTCTACGAGCAGCACCGCGAGGAGATCTTCGGATTCCTCGTCCGTAGGCTCGGACGAGATCGCGCCGAGGACGCGTTCCAGGAGACCTTTCTCCGCGCGCTCCGCGCGTATCCCAACCTGCGGCACGGCGAGCATCTCCGCGCCTGGGCGTACACGATCGCGAGCCGGATCGCGATCGACGAACATCGCCGCCCACGCGCCGACGCCGATCTGCCCGAGCTCGAATCGCTCGACAGCCGACCCGCTTTCGCACAGCTCGAGCATCTCGCCGACCAGCTATCGCCGACCGAGCGAGCCGCGGTCGTCCTGCGCTACGGCTACGACCTCGACTACTCCGAGATCGGCGCCGCACTCGGATCGAACGCGACCGCCGCCCGCCAGGCGGCCTCGGCCGGCATTCGCCGCCTACGACAGAAGGAGCTTCGATGAACGCCGTTTCCCCCGATCTCGACCGCCGCTTCCGCAACGCCGCCGCGGACGAAGGCCTGCTCGACGCCGCCTACGACTTCGTCGACTCGCCGGTCGGCCCGCTGCTCGTGGCCGCCAGCAAGCGCGGCGTCTGCCGGATCTCCTATGACGCTGACCCCGAACGCGAACTCGACCACCTCGTCCGGGACTTCGGCGTGCGGGTGCTTCGTTCGGCCAAGCCGATCGATCCCGCGCGCCGCGAGCTCGACGAGTATTTCGAGGGAACGCGGCGAGAGTTCGACCTGCCGCTCGATGTCGCTCTGCTCGCAGACTTCAACCGCCGCGTCCTGCGCGAGCTCGCGCGCGTCCCCTACGGCGAAGTCGTCACCTACGGCGAGCTCGCAGCACGCTCCGCGCGGCCGCGTGCAGCTCGCGCCGTCGGGATGGTGATGAACCGCAATCCGCTGCCGATCGTTCTGCCGTGCCACCGCGTGATCGGAGCGAACGGGAAGCTCACGGGCTACGCGGGCGGGCTCGAGCGCAAGGAAACCTTGCTGAGGCTTGAAGGCGCAATCCTGTAGACGCCCCTATGCGCCGCTGGCAAGACACTGCACGCGCGTGCGGGGCAGGAGCCCTGTCCGGCCAGCCGGTGCGACGATTCGTATCGGAGAGCTGTCGGTGAGCGTTGTGTCGAGGTGAGACTCAGCCCGTTCGCTCGCTCCGGGCGGGCTGCGAGGTAGGCGAGGCAGCTCATGCCGGTAGGAGCAAGAGCTAGGCCTGTCTTGCATCGAGTCCCGCCTCGCGCTGCGCTCATGACTGAAGCGCCGAGTCGCGGCGGCGCATCGACCGCCGGACGGTAATAGTCGGAAAGGGCATTCCCCGTTCGGGCAAAAAACCGCATGTTTTGGCCAGTTTCGAGCGCGAACGGCCGAACAATCAATTTGAGAAAGACTAGGTGGAGTCGTCTGTGGACGGCCACCGCTCGAAGCTCGCGGCGAACTTCGGTCAGCTCCTTGCGGATCCGCTCGTCAGTCCAAACGGTCCGCCGGAGGCGGCAAGACCGCGCTCTACAAGGCGGCTGGTCGAAGCGGAGGGATGCGCAAGCGGCGGCGTGAGATCGAGTCGCCTATGTCGAAGGCACGGATGTCGTCCAAACACGGTGATGAAGATTGGAAGGAATGATCACCCGGCTACGGCAATTCGCACTGGAAGACGCTCTCAGACTCGAAGGCGCCATCCTGTAGGCTCGACCCATGCATCGCTGGCGAGCCATCTGCTGCACGCAGCACGGCTAGTCCGCCGCTTCCGACTACAGCGTCCGTGGAAGCGGCGGGACAGGACGCGCACCTGACCCAGGTCGAGGTTGCGCGGGCCTTCCCGCAAGTCTGAGAGGAAGGTGAAGCGATGCCGATGCCGCATCGCACGCAGATGCAACTGATCAAGCGCCGGCTCGTCGGCAAGGACGGCTCCGAACGCGTGCGCGAACTGAGGGCGATCCTCGCCGAGCTGCCCGGCTACAAGAACGGGCCGTACGCCGACATCCGCAAATGGGTCGAGTCGCAACTCGACCACACGCGAATACAAAAGCGTGTAACTCATCGCGACTCGATCGCCGTTCGGCGCGAGGGCGCCGCGCAGATCGCGCTCGTCGGGCCGCCGAACGCAGGCAAGTCGTCGTTGCTGCAAGCGCTGTCCAACATCCAGATCAAAACCGGCGCCTACGCATTCACCACGACGAGGCCCGTGCCGGCTTTGACTCGGATCGGCGGGGTGCTCGTGCAGCTCGTGGAGATCCCAGGCCTGATCGAGGGCGCGTCGGCCGGTCGCGGCGGCGCACGCCCGCTCCTCGGCGTGCTCCGCGGCGCAGACGCGATCCTGTTCTGCCACGACGCAGGCGCTCCGGTCGACGAGCTGCGGGCTGTCATGGACGAGGTGTCGGAAGCGGAGATCGAACGCCCGGCCGTGATCGCGGCGACGAAGAGCGACGAGGCCGACGGGGCCGCGCTACGCGCGGCGTTCCCGGAGCTTCAGGTGGTCGAGGTCAGCGTGCTCGACGACGCGAGCGTGGAGCGCCTGCGCGAGACGATCTGGCGGCTGACCGGACTGATGCGGGTTTACCTACGGGACGACGAGCATCCGATCGCCCTGCACCCGCCCGCCACGGTGCTGGACGTCGCAGACACCATCCACCACGACCTCGGCGCACGCTGCACGGGCGCGAGAGTCTGGGGCCCGTCGGCGCGGTTCGAGGGTCAGCAGGTCGGCCGCGCCCACGTGCTGCAGGACGGTGACACAGTCGAAGTCCTTGACTAGCCTAAGGCCAGCGCGGCTCGCGCGGCTCGACACGCTCGGCCTCGCGCCAGTCGTCACGCGTCGGCACGAACACGTCGATCACCACCGCACCCTCGGGCCCCACCTGGACCTCGTGTGGAACGTTGCCGGGGATCGACCACGTGTCGCCCGGACCGAGCTCGCGGCTCTCGTCACCGACGCGAAAGACGAGCGAGCCGCTGAGACACATGCCGAGCTGCTCGTTCTCGTGCTGATGTTCCGGGACATGGCTGTCGTGATCGAGCTCGATCACGCCGAGCGTGATCCTCTTGCCGTGGACGACGCGGCCGTGCACGCTGTTCCAGATCCGCTGAAGGTCGAGCGAGGAGAGACCCGCGAACGCGCTCACGGATGAATCTTGTCCAATCGGTGCCAGCGCATGAAGCCGCACCCGTCGCAGGAGTAGGCGATTGCCTGCAGCCCTCCCTCCAGTGCCTGGAGCGTCGAGACGCCGTCGAGCAGGATCCAGTTCGAACCGCCGCACATCGGACACTTCCGATCCTCGTCGGTGACCTCCCGCCCCACGCCGCTGAGCCTAGCGCTTGCGCCGAGCTATGCGTCCAGCAGCCGGTAACCCACCCCCCACACGTTGATGACGAACACGCCGCTGAGTTGGGCGGCCGACAGCTTCCGGCGCAGCCGCGACGCGTGCGAGTCGAGCGTGCGCGTCCGTCCCAGCGACCGGAAGTCCCAGACCTCACGCAGCAGGTGCTCCTTCGTGAACACCCGCGTCGGATCCGTCATCAGCTTCAGCAGCAGCTCGTACTCCTTGCCCGCGAGGGAAACCGGCACGCCGTCGACAGTCACGCACCTCGTCGCGAGGTCTGCGGTGATCGGCCCCGCACGCAGCATCTCGTGGGCCGCCGGCGTCGTCCGCCGCAACACGGCCCTGATGCGCGCCAGTAGCTCCTCGTAGTCGAACGGTTTCGCCAGGAAGTCGTCGCAGCCACGGTCGAGCGCCCGGACGCGGTCGACCGTGTCCGACTCCGGCTCGCCGAGGACGATCACCGGGACATCGCCGTGACGTGCGCGGCACGCGTCCAGCGCGGCCGTGTCTCCGAGGAGGACGAGATCCGGTCGCGCTTCCGCGTCGACGACCTGGAAACCGTCGTTGGTCAGATGCCGCTCGAGAAAGCCCCGCGTCTCGGGCTGGGACTCGGCGAGGAGCAGCGCCGTCGACATGTGAGCGAACGTAGCGGCGGCGCGACCGTGAGACCAGATGTCCTTTCTCGCGAAAGCGTGACGAACGATCTACAGACGGCCGCTTCGGACGACACCCCAAAGGAGCCACACTCCGAGCAGGCCGGAGAGCGCGAACCCGATGATCGAGATCACGTTGATCCCGAGCACGTGCGGGCCGGCCTTGGCGAAGATCCCGATCAGGCTCGAGCCGATCAGCCCGCCGGCGACGATCATCGCGATCACGAGCCTGTTGAAGACGACGTCCATCCGGTTCAGCAGATCGTCCAGCCCCTTGTGCACGAAGCCGATCTCGATCTGGCCGTCTCGGAACTCCTCGAGCACGTCATGAATCTGGTACGGAAGCTCGAGCGCCATCGCCCCCAGGCGCAACGATTCCTTCCTGGCCCGGTTCGCCATCCGCTGCGGTGTGAACCGCTCCATCATCAGTCCACGTGCGTACGGCCGCGCGACCTCGAAGACGTTGAAGTCCGGATAGAGATCCACGCCCACGGAACCGAGCGTCGCAATCGCCTTGTCCAGCAGGAGGAACCGCGAGGGCAGCCGGAGGTTCATCGAGTAGATCAGCTGGAAGGCCTCGCGGATCACCTGCAGCGGGTCGATCTCGGCGAGGCTGGCCCCGTAGTACCTGTAGTAGATCTCGCGCAGCTCGGCGAGAAACTCCTCCTCCCGCTCCTTCGGGTAGCGCACGCCGAGGTCGGCCAGGCGGCGGGGCAGCGCGTCGACGTTCTCCGCGGCGGCATCGATGAACAAGCGCGTCAGCTTCGTGATGTCGTCGTCCGTCAGCTTCCCGACGGCGCCGAAGTCGACGAGGCCGATCTGGTCGCCGTTGCCGAGCACGAGCACATTGGCCGGATGCGGGTCGCCGTGGAAGAACCCGTGGCGGAAGATCATCGTCATCCACGTCTCCGTCATCAGGTATGCGATGTCGCGCCGGTTTTCGAGCGACCAGTGCTCCGGATCCAGATCGGCCACCTGGATCCCGTCGATCCACTCGAGCGTCAGCACGCGGGTACGCGTATAGCTCCAGAAGACCTTCGGCACGCGAACGTGCGGATGGCCGGCGAAGTTGCGGTGGAACGCGTCCGCGTTCCGTGCCTCCAGGCGGTAATCGAGCTCCTGCCGGATCGAGCGCGCGAACTCGTCCACGAGCTGTTGTGCGTCGATGAAGTCGAGCGCACGCACACGTTCCTTGGCGAGGCGCGCCGCCTGATACAGAAGCGCCACGTCCGCTTCGATCTGTCGCGGCGCGCCCGGGCGCTGCACCTTGACGGCGACCTGCTTGCCGTTCGGTAGCGTCGCGCGGTGCACCTGGCCGATCGACGCTGCGGCGACCGGCGTCTCGTCGAACTCCGCGAAGAGCTGGGCGATCGTGAGGCCGAGATCCTCCTCGATCACCTTCTCGACGTCCTCGATCGGAAACGGGCGGACGTCGTCCTGCAGGCCGCGCAGCTCGGCGATGATGTCGGGCGGGAGCACGTCGGGCCGCGTCGAGAGCAGCTGGCCGAACTTGACGAACGTCGGGCCGAGCTCGTCGAGCATCTCCCGCAGATGCTGACCGCGCTGGGAAGGCTGACCGTCGACCTCGAGCCGACTCCCGCGCCGCGGGAAGAGATCGGTCAGCCGATGGGTGTCGAACCAGTACCCGAAGCCGTGTCGGACGGCGACCTGAGCGATCTCCGACAGACGTCCGAAGTTGCGGGTTGCCGTTTGCGCCATCGCTTCAGTGTTGCACGGAACGGTACGCTGGTCGTGTGTTGCGGCGGGAGCGGCTCAGGTACGCCCTGATCCTCGCTGCGAAGCTGGCCGGCGCGATCGGCGTCGTCGTGCTCATTGCGATCTTCAAGCCATTCGTGCATTCCGGCCAGCCGTCGTCCGGCGCCAATCTCCGGTCGTACGTCTCCGGCTTCCACAGTCCCACGTTCGTCGGAGCCGCGCCTGGGCAGCCCGATCGTCTCTACGTCGTCGAGCAGGCCGGAACGATCCGCTACGTAGAAGGACGGCGCATCGTAGGAACCCTGCTCGACATCCGCTCGAGAGTCGGAAGCGGCGGCGAGCGCGGCCTGCTGTCGGTTGCGTTCCGTCCAAACGAGGCGCACGCTGGCAGATCGTCGGCTACGGCCTGCGCAATCCCTGGCGCTTCTCGTTCGATCGCGCCACCGGTGATCTGTACGTAGGCGACGTGGGCCAGCAAGCATGGGAGGAGATCGATTTCCGTGCGCACAGCGAGTGCACCGGCACGATCTGGAGCCTGCGCGTCGAGGGCGGTCGGGCCGTTGACCTGCGTGAAGAACCGTCCCACATCGGGCAGCTCGCGAGCTTCGGTGAAGGCGCAGACGGGACGCTGTACGCCGTGTCGGTAGGCAGCGGCCGCCTCTTCCGAGTGGTCGGTTAGACCTTGAGCGGGCCGCGCTTCGCCCACGGTCCCGGCGGCGTCAGGAGCGACTCGACCCGCAGATACGCCACTCCGACGAGCGGCAGATCGGAAAGCCGCTCCACGCAGAGGTAGCGCGGACGCCAGTCGGGCGCGAACTTGCGGCTGAAGATCAGGAGCCGTTCCAGCTGGAAGAACCGATCGCCTACGCGCAACGTTGCCCGCGCGACGGACTGAAGCTTGTTGCGCGGCGTATCGGCGATCAGATCGGCGAACACGCAGAAGTTGAGCGAGATCTCCTCCGCATCGCGCTCGCGCGCCCACCCGAGCAACTCGACGATCAGGTACTCCATCAGGCCGTTGGGCGTGTCGCGGCGCCGTCGCATCGCACCCAGCGAGAAACCGCGTCCACTCGGCACGACATGGAGGAAACCGCCGACCGTGTCATCCCGCTCGGCGATTGCAAAGAAGGTCTCGGGCTCGCGGAACTGGTCGTCCATCGCCATCGAGAAGCCCCGCTCGACGTTCGAGCCGCGCCAGGCGACGGACACGCTCTCCAGCTGCTCGCGCAGCGTCGCCTCGACGTCACCCGCGGCGACGACGCGGAACCGGTAGCCCTCACGTTCCAGGCGCGTAACCGACTGCCGCACCTTTCGAATCGCGCGGCCCTCGAGGGAGAACGCAGCCGGCCGCACGACCGCCTCGTCGCCGATCTTGATCGCGCGCAGCCCCAGCGCGCCAGCCGCCGGCAGCAGCTCGCTGCTGACACTGAGGAGCGCGAGCCGCCAGCCGCGCGTGTGACAGACGCGCTGGAACTCGGCGAGCAACTGCGGTAGCTCGGCCTTGTCGCCGACGGGGTCGCCGCTCACGAGGGCACAGCCGCCCACGACCTTGTAGGCGACGAAGCTCCTCCGCGTCGGCGAGAAGAAGTAGCTCTTGTCCCGCCGGAGGCTGAAGAAGGCGAGGCTGTCGTCGCCATGAGAGCGAACGAGCCTGCGGACGAGGCGCCTTTCCTCGGTGGACTGACGAACCCGTTGCGAGATCGGCCGTAGCCAGAGGTGCAGCGTCCGGAAGCCGAGCACGAGGCTGAAGGCCGCGAGGACGTCTTCGATCTGGTCGCCGCGGAATCCCCGCACGTTGAGCACGACGACCAACGCGGCGGTCGTCGAGAACGCGAGCGTGGTGACGACCAGGGGCCGCACGAAAAGTGGGTCGCCCGGCACGTCGAAGCGCTTGCGGAACCGATACAACGCAGCGAGCACCAGCAGGCTCAGCGACGCTTCCTCGACGTCGAGGCCCTTCGCGAGATGCGCGATCGCCAACCCGACGACCAGCATCACCGCAAGCTGCCACGCGCGACGGCGCCTGCGCGCGAGCGAGCGCGAGAGCCAGATGAGCGTCAGCCCGAAGGTGAGAGCCAGGATGCGCGCGGCGCCGGGAAAACCGGGCGGCAGTACGCCGCGCACGAACTCCGAGCGGTTGGCGAACTCAGGAGTGAGCGCAGAGGCGATGCCGGTGGCTCCCACCGCTGCGGCGGCCCAAGCGAGCACGAGCTCCCCGCGAAGTCGGCGAAGCCCCACGTCCCCAAGGGTAGCTGGGCCCGCGGCTACCCGCCGGCTGGAGGCACGGCACGTGGCCGTGACTCGACGAGCCGCAATCTGTGCTCGATCTGGGCGACGCGGAGCTCGAGCTCGTCCCATTCCTCGCGGGTCACAAGACCGAGCTCCCGAAACGCGCCGTTGAGTGTCGCGCCGGCGCGCTCGCCGACACGAACGGCGTCGCCGCGCCACCGCGTCGTCGCTTCGTCGATGAAAGCGCGCACCTCCTCCTTGCTCATCCCACCGCGCTGCGCGAGTGAATCCGCGAGCTCGTCCGCGCGTTCCGCCGTCAGCGCCACGGCACCGACGAGCGCGAGCACGAGACGTCTAACGGGCTCGTCCATGCGGGCGCGCTCGCCTGCGCTGGCGTCGACGTTCGCGTTTCGCAGCTGCGGCGGCAGCCGCGGGTCCATCCAGGGTCGGCACGGAGACGAGCTCCGGCGGGGGCTCCTCCGCGGCGTCCTCCTCCGCCTCTTCGAGGACCGCATCCATGCCGCTCTTGCTGAGCGTCTCGCCCTTGCGCCGCACGTATTCCGGCTCGCGCTCCTTGAGGATCGCGAGCAGCGGCGCGGCGATGAAGATCGACGAATAGGCGCCGGAAGCGATGCCGACCATCAGCGCGAACGCGAAGTCCTTGAGCGTCGCCCCGCCGTAGAGGAACAGGGCCCCGACCGGCAGCAGCGTGATGAAAGAGGTCGCCAAGGAGCGGCGAATCGTCTCCCACAGCGAGACGTTCACGATCGTCGCGATGGAGGAGCGGCGCATGATCGGAATGTTCTCCCGGACACGGTCGAAGATGATGATCGTGTCGTAGATCGAATAGCCGAGCACGGTCAGGATCGCCGCAACGGTGGAGCTCGTCACCTCTCTTCCCAGGAGCGCATAGATGCCGATGCAGATGAGGACGTCGTGCAGCATCGCGGCGATCACCGGGCCCGCGAACTTGAGATCGAACCGGATCGCGATGTAGAGGACGACGAGGAAGAGCGAGAAGAGGACGGCGATGATCGCCGACCTCGCAATCTGGCGACCGAAGCTCGACGAGACGGTGGTGGCTCCCGGCGCCGTCGCCTGCAGCTTGTCCTCGAGCTCGCGCGTGACCTGTGTCAGCTTGTCGCCGCTGAGCGCCTTGGTGCGGACCTGGAAGCTCTTGTACTCGCTATTCGTGCTCGCGCCGCGGCCCTGGATGACCGCGTCATTGTAACCCTGATCGCCCATGATCTGACGCACGTCACCGGTGGTGTGGGCGGCAGGTGTCTTGAACGAGAGCTGCGTCCCGCCCTTGAAGTCGATGCCGAGGTTGAGGCCCCTGATGCCCAGCGCGCCGATTCCGAGCACGAGGATCGCGCCGGAGATCGCGAACCAGAGATAGCGCTTGCGCATGAAGTCGATCTGCAGCCACCGCGCGGTCTGTTGACCCTGCGCACCCATGAAACGTGGCTTGTTGAACCAGGAGAAGCCGGCGAGCAGACCGAGCATCGCGCGCGTGGCGCCGACCGCAGTGACCAGCGAGATCACGGTGCCGATCAGGAGCATGAGAGCGAAGCCCTTCACCTGCGCCGTGGCGACGGCGAAGAGAACGAGCGCCGTGATCGCTGTCACGACGTTCGCGTCGAGGATGGTGTGGAAGCCTTTCGAGTAGCCGGCCGAGATCGCCGCGCGCACGGATTTACCCGCGCGTACTTCTTCCTTGATGCGTTCGAAGACGACGACGTTCGCGTCGGCGGCAACTCCAATCGTGAGAATCAGTCCCGCGAAGCCCGGCAGCGTCAGCGTGACGTTGAAGAGCAGGATCGCCGCGTAGAGGAAGGCCGCGTAGATCCCGAGCCCGATCACCGCGACGAGGCCCAGGAAGCGGTAGAGGAGCAGGAGGAAGAGCGCGACGACCAGGAGACCGACGAGCGCCGCCTTCTTCGCCTGGCTCAGTGAGTCCTTCCCGAGCGTGGCCGACACGTCGGTGCGCTCGGCCGTCTCGAACGTGACCGGCAGTGCGCCGGTCTGCAGGACGAGCGCGAGGCGCTTCGCGTCGCCGATCCCGCCGTTGCCCATGTCGATCTGTGCTCCGTTGTCACCCGGGATGCCGTCCGGGTTGCGGACGAAATCGATGTACGGCGCCGACTGGATCTGCCCATCGAGGACGATCGCGAAGTGCTGCACGCAGTTCTGGACCGAGGTGCTGTCGGTGCGTCCCTGGCAGATGAGGGCCCCGCGCTGGGCCTCGCGGCGCGTGATCGTGTGGAAGATCTTCTTGCCCTTGCCCGTGAACTGCATCAGGACGACCGGCTGGTTCGTCTGCGTGTCGAAGTCCGCACGCGTGCCGGACAGCTTGAGGTCGCCCCCCGTCATCTCGGGGATGGCGTTCTGGCCGTTCTTGTCGGCCTCCCGGTGCTTGAGGAGGTAGAAGCCTGTCTTGGAAGTGATCTGCTGGGAGCTGAGGCAGTTGCCGCTGGCGGCGTCGCAGCTCACGACGACCGTGTTTTTCGGGACTTTCAGGAACGTCCAGTCCTTCGGGATGTGCTTGCCGAGGCCACCCTTTGCGACCGGCTTCTGCACGATCTGCGACGCGAGCAGCGCCTGCTTCGTCGGCGTCGGCCCGGCCCTCACCACCTTCGTCGAGTTGAAGAGATACCACTGCGACGGCATCCCCTTGTCGGCGAGCGCACGGGTCTGCGGTGCCGAGAGCAGGTCGAAGAGGCTGGCAGACGCCACCGGCACCCGCGCGGTCAGGCCGTTGACCGACGGGCCCGTGAGATCCGCCTCGAAGTCGTAGAACTCGAGCACTGCAGTCTTGCCGATCAGCTTCGCGGCCGCAGCCGGGTCGTGCACGCCTGCGAGCTGGATCACGATCTGGTCCGTGCCCTGCTTGCGAATCTCGGGCTCCGAGACGCCGAGCTTGTCGATCCGCTGTCGCATGATGTCGATCGACCGAGTGATGTCGTCCGAAGTCAGCTTGTGATTCTTCGGCGGGACCGCCTTCAGGACGACCTCGAGGCCCCCCTGCAGGTCGAGGCCGAGCGTCGGCTTCTTGTGCACCGGCGAGCTCGGAATCGCCAAAAAGGCGACGCCGACGAGCGCCGCCAAGATGCAGCCGAGCAGGATCAGATGGTTACGGCGATCTGTCAAGCGGAATCAGGTGGAAGGGTAGCCGGGGTCTCTTCTTCCGGCGTCTCTTCGGGCGCCTCTTCCGACTCCTCGTCCTCGCTCACCACCCCGGCCACCGCACGCTTGGCGATCCTCACCTCGACTCCGTCTGCGACCTCGACCCGCACCTCGTCGCCCTCGACCGCGGTAACCGTCCCGTAGAGGCCGCCCGCGGTCACGATCTCCTTCCCGACGGCGATCTGCGTCAGCAGCCGCTGCGCCTCCTGCTGACGGCGCCGCTGCGGCCGGATGATCAGGAACCACATCAGGGCCAGCAGAACGAGGACGAAAATGTACGCAGACACCGGGCCTCCTCAGGCGGCGGCCGATGCGAGCCGGCCGAGCGCTTCGGACTTGTACGCCGCCAGCCGGCCTTCCTCGATCGCCGCACGCGCGTTCGCGGTCAGGTCAAGCACGAATCGTAGATTGTGGAGGCTCAGGAGGCGTAGGCCCAGTAGCTCTTCCTGGTTGATCAGGTGGCGTAGATAGGCGCGGCTGAACCGGGCACAGGCTGGGCACGGGCAGCTCTCGTCCAGCGGGCGGGGGTCGCGGGCAAAGCGGGCATTGCGTAGATTCAGCCGGCCCTCCCACGTGAGCGCGCTGCCCGTGCGGGCGGTCCGCGTCGGCAGCACGCAGTCGAACATGTCAACGCCGCGCTCGATCACCTCGAGCACGCCTTCCGGATCGCCGATGCCCATGAAGTACCGCGGCTTGTCCGCCGGAAGCTCGTTCGCGGCCCACCCCGTCGTCTCGAACATCAGTCCTCGCTCCTCGCCGATCGCGAGGCCGCCGAGCGCGTGACCGTCGAAGCCGAGCTCGGCGATCTCCGCAATCGAGCGGCGGCGCAGCTCGGGGTCGGACGCGCCCTGCGCGATCCCGAACAGGAGCTGGCCCTCGGTGCGCGGGGCGTCGCGCTGGCGCCGGGCCCACAGCGTCGTGCGCCGCACCGCCTCTGCGAGCTCCGCGCGCGGAACGTCGGCGGGCGGACAGATGTCGAGGCACATCGCGATGTCCGAGCCGAGCGCGGACTGAATGCCCGCGACCGACTCGGGAGTGAAGCGCGCGGCCGCACCGTCGTAGACGGAGCGAAAGGTGACGCCGTCGTCGTCGACAGCGACGATCGTGTCGCGCAGCGAGAAGACCTGGAAGCCGCCGGAGTCGGTGAGGATCGGCCCGTCCCAGCTCATGAACCGATGCAGCCCGCCGAGCTCGGCGATCACGTCTTCTCCCGGGCGGAAGTGCAGGTGGTACGTGTTGCCGAGCAGGATCGGCGTCCCGAGGGCGCGCAGCTCTTCGGGATCCACCGTCTTGACCGTCCCCTTCGTCCCGACGGGCATGAAAGCGGGCGTCGGTACCTCACCGTGCACGGTGCGGAGGAGCCCCGCCCGCGCCGCGCCGTCCGTCGCGGTCACGGTGTACGTCTCGCTCACCGAACGGGCCGCCCGTACAGGCTCATCTTGCGGCCGTCGAGGACGAGGTCGCCGCGATGCTCGAAGCCGAGCTCCTCGTAATAGCCGCGGATCCCCGCGTTGTCGCCGAGACAGTCGAGCCGCAGGAACTCACGCCCCGCCTCGGCCGCTTCGGCGTTGGCCCACTCGACGATCGCCGCACCGATGCCGCGGCCGGCCCGGTCGCGCCGCACGGCGAGCTTGTGCACGTAGAAAGCGTCAGGTGGCCGGTCGCCCCAGTAGATCGGGTCGTCGAGCCCGAGACGGTCGCCACCGCCTCGCCGTCCTCCGACTCGACGACGTAGACCTCACCGCGGCCGATCGCTGCGGCGAGCTTGTCGCGGGGAAACGGCAGCGGCGACTGGCTGAAGCCGAGGTCACCGACCCACACGGTTGCCTCGTCGAGCAGCCCGGCGACGGTCACGGCGTCTTCCTGATGGGCGCGGCGGACGTTCACAAGACAAGCATCGCATCGCCGAACGAATAGAAGCGATAGCGCTGGTCGACCGCCGTCCGATAGAGCCGCCGCGTCTCCTCCACCCCCGCAAAAGCCATCACGAGCGCGAGCAGCGTCGAGCGAGGCAGATGGAAGTTCGTCAGGAGCGCATCGGTCCGCTGGAACTCGAAGCCCGGCGTGACGAAGAGATCGGTGCGGCCGGAGAGAGGCCCGCCGCGTGCGAGCGTCTCGAGAACACGCACGGTGGTCGTCCCCACGGCCAACACTCGGGGCGCAGAGCTGATGCGCTCCCACGCCCTCGGGGTGACCTCGTACCGTTCGCCGTGCAACCGATGCTCGCCGAGATCTTCGGCAACGACCGGGCGGAAGGTGTCCAGCCCCACGTGCAACGTGACGCGTTCGACCTCGAGGCGCGCGAGCAGCTCCTCTGTGAAGTGCAAGCCGGCTGTCGGCGCAGCGGCCGAGCCTGCGTCGCGCGCATAGACGGTCTGGTAGCGCGCTGGGTCGGCGAGCGGCTCGGTGATGTACGGGGGCAGCGGCGTCTCGCCCGCAGGCTCGCCGTGCAGACGGAGACGCCAGCGTCCCTCACCGAGGTGCTCGAGCAGCTCGACCGGCCCGTAGCGTCTACCGGCTTGCAGGCGCCGCGTCGGGCGAGCCAGGCCTTCCCAAAGGCCATCGTCGTCCAGTCGCTCGAGCAGCAGGACCTCCCCCTTCGGCGCCTCGATCGGAATGCGGGCCGGAACGACCCGCGTATCGTTGACCACGACGAGCGCGTCGCCGATCACGTCCGGTAGCTCTGCGAACCTGCGCTCGTGCACCCGCTCGGACACGCGTGGGTAGATCAGCAGTCGCGACTCGTCGCGGCGCGCCACGGGATGCTGAGCAACAAGCTCCGGCGGGAGGTCATATTCGAGCTCCCTCGTTTTCATCCGGTTCCCACGGTACCCTTGCCGGACATGGACGACAGCGTCGTCGAGCGCGCACAGGAACGGGTCGAGCAGCGGGCGGAAGGCGCCGCCCTCGACAGCCTTCTCATCCGGGCGCGCGAGCAGGTGGACTCGCTCGCAGCCGCAGCGGCAGCGCTCGAAGAGACACTGCCGGCGCGCGTCGGCGAGGCGGTACGCAACGAGGCGCAGCCGGTCGGACGGAACCTCGCCGAGATCCGCGGGCTCATGAACCAGGTCCTCCGGCGACTCGAACGCCTCGAGGGCGACGTGCTCGGCGAGCGCACTGCGCGCGTCGACGACCTCGCCTTGCTCGTCGATCTCGTCTCATCCGGCTGGAAGGGCGTCGACACGAGGCTTGCCCGGATGGAGGGCGTCATCAGCAGGCTGGAGCAGGGCGTGCAGGAGAACCGCGGCGCCGTCGTCTACCGGATGGAAGACCGCCGTCCGGACGTAGCCAGCTCCTAGCGTTTACGTCACCGCGAGGATGATCGCCGCAACCGCGGCCCACCCCGCGATGCAGAGCAGGATCGGCAGATCGCGCAACAGGATCTCTTCCGGTTCCTCGCCGAGATCGCGCCGGTGCATGAGGAGCAGATAGCGGAACACGCCGAAGAGGACGAACGGGATCGTGATCATCATCGCCTTCGACTCCCGCGCCGTGAACGTGTACAGGCAGTACGAGATCACCGTCGACGCGGCCACGACGGTCACGAGCTGGTCGACGAGCGCGAGCGAATAGCCCTCGAGCACGGGCCGGCCCGGCGTGGCCTCGGCGCCCACGAGCACGAGCTCGCCACGGCGTTTCGCGAGCGCGAGGAAGAGCGCGAGCAGCGCCGTGCAGAGCAGGAGCCACGGCGAGATCCTCACGTGTACCGCCGCCGCGCCCGCAGCTGCACGTACGACGAACAGCCCGCCGATCGTCATCACGTCCAGCAAGACCACGTGCTTGAGCGAGAGCGTGTACGCCGCCTGCAGCGCGAAGAAGGTGCAGAGGAACAGGATCGAGGCCAGGCCCAGCGGCGCCACGAGCAGCACTGCTCCAACGACCAACGCCGCCGCGAGCGCTTCGGCCAGACGCGGCGACAGCTCGCCGTGTGCGATCGGCCGCAAACGCTTGCTGGGATGCACGCGGTCGTGCGGCGCGTCGCGGACGTCGTTCACGAGGTAGCTTGCACTCGAGGCCGCGCAGTACGCGGCGAAGGCGGCGAGCGCCTCGACCCACCGGCCGAGATCACCGAGCTTCGCGGCGAAGATGATCCCCGCGAAGAGGAGTAGGTTCTTCGTCCACTGCCGGGGCCGCAACGAGACGAACGCCGCGCGAAGCGCCGAGCGCCGGCGTGGCAGCTCGTAGACGGGTGTCGTCCTCGGAAGGCCCATGCGGACCGGAGACTATTCCGGCCCGGACGGGAGGACGAGCTCAAAGCGACTGCCCTCGCCGGGGCGGGAGTCGAGCGCGATGCTTCCACCCAGCGCCGCGGCGAGCTCGTGCGCGATCGCCAGCCCAAGCCCGGTGCCCGAATCGTCCCGCGACCAGAACGGCCGGAAGATCCTCTCCTGTTCCTCGATCGCGACGCCCGGACCGTTGTCGTCGATCGCAACCGACACGCGGCCGTTCGACGCGCTCAGCTCGAGCTGCACACGCCCGCCGTCCGGGGTCCAGCGAAACGCGTTCGAGAGCAGGTTGGAGATGATCTGCAGCACGCGGTCGCCGTCGGAGAGGATGGTGGGCTGCGCCTCGAACCGCTTCGCGTAGTCGATGCTGCGGCGGCGGGCCTCCTCGCCGAAGGCGATGTACGCCTGATCGCAGAGCCGCTCCATGTCCACCTCCTCCGTGTGAACGGTGAAGCGATGTGCCTCGAGCTTCGCCAGATCGAGGACGTCACCGACGAGCCGCTCCAACCGCGCGCCCTCCCGTGCAATGACCTCGAGCGAGGCTGCGCGCGCCTCGGGATCCTCCGCGACTCCTTCCCGGAGAGCATCGACATGGCCGCGAATGGCAGTCAGAGGCGTGCGCAGCTCGTGTGAGACGCTCATCAGGAAGTTGCGCTCCCGACGCTCGGCATCGGAGAGGCGCGCAGCCATCTGCCGAAACCTGTCGGCAAGATGCCCGATCTCATCGCCGCCGCGAACCTCTGGAAGGTCGACGTCATAACTTCCGCGCGCGATCTCGTCCGTCGCGCGCGACAGCGCCAGGACGGGCCGCGTGATGCGGCGTGATAGGTACCAGCCGAGCAACCCCGCAACGATGATGCCGCCGAGCGATGCGAGCGCCAGCCGCTGCAGCAGCGGGATCAGACGCTGGTTCAACTCGGTCTTCGGCTTCGCGACGATCAGGTCGCCCAAAGGAGGCCCCTTCGGCCCGAGCTTGAGCGGGCGCGCAACCGCGAGGTACGTCTTGTTTGCGCCCGGCGGCGTGAACTCGAACGTGATCGTCCGGCCGGAACGCCAATCGACGGTCCTCTGCGGCAGGCGCTGCAGCCCGACACTCTTTCCGGGCACCGGCGGGACGCCGACGTAGAAGAGGCGATCGCCGGTGGCCCGCTCGAGCTGCCTCGCGATGCGCGGCAGCACGCCGGTGTTGTTGGCCGTGATCGCCTGTTGCGCAAAGACCTGGGTGAGGCCGACGGCCTCGCGGCGCAGGTCGGCCTTGGAACGGCTGAGCACGTAGCCCTGGAAGAGCCGCAGCGCCAATGCCGCCGCGATCAGCCCGCTCACGACGATGCCGAGTAGGAAGAGCGCCGGCAACCGGAAGCGCAGCGACCTGAACATCAGGACCTACAAGGTACTCGGCGCCCGTGCCGGCAATGCTTGCCGGCTTCTGGCCCGCGTGCACACGGCGCCAGTGTCCACCCCCGCCCTTACCAAGGCTCCCAGCCTTGGCTGCGGACGAGTGCGGCCCCTGGCTTGGTGCACGCGACCCAGAAACGCACCAGCATCACCGGCACGGGCGCTAGGCCCTGACCGCGTCCCGCGCGGGCGAGACTTTGTAGCCGACCCCCCACACGGTCACGATCGGCGAGGCCTCGCCGAGCTTTCGCCGCAACTGGCGCACGTGAACGTCCACCGTCCGCGTATCTCCGGCGAAGGTGTACCCCCAGACCCGCTCGAGCAACTGGTCACGCGTCAGCACGAGCCCGCGATGATCGAGCAGCTCCCAGAGGAGGTCGAACTCCTTCGGTGCGAGCTGTATCTCCTCGGCGCCGACCTTCACCTCCCGCCGGCCCGCGTCGATCACGAGGTCGCCGTGCTGCAGGACCGCGCTCTCGGGCTCCTTCCGCTCTGGTGCCGCACGGCGCAGGATCGACTTCACGCGCGCGACGAGCTCACGCGGGTTGAACGGCTTCGTCATGTAGTCGTCGGCGCCGACCTCGAGGCCGATGATCTTGTCGACGTCCTCGTCGCGCGCGGTCAGCATCAGAATCGGCACATCGGACTTCTGGCGGATGCGCCGGCAGATCTCGATGCCGTCGATGTCCGGCAGCATCAGATCGAGCACGATCAGCGACGGCTGCTCGCTCTGCGCAGACGCGAGCGCGTCGGTGCCGTTCGAGGCGGTCCGGACCTCGTAGCCGGCGTTCTTCAGGTAGAGCGAGACGAAGGACGCGATCGACGCTTCGTCCTCGACGACGAGCACTGACTGCGTGCCGGCGCTCAAGAGCGCGCCTCTAGGGACTCGTCGACGACAGAGGGAAGGCGAACAAGAATCCCGGCAGCGCGAGGTACTCGCCGCCGTTCACGGAATACGAGCCGTCGTCCCCGGTGCCTGCCCCGTTCACCGTCACGTTGCCCTTGCCGACGAGCGAGAGATTGATGCCCCGACCTCTGACGACGATCCGGAAGGTGCCGCCGATGATCCGGAAGCGCACCTTCGTGCCGCGCCAGGTCGTGGTCGTGTCGTTGCGCTCGATCGGCGGAAAGTCGTCGCCGCTGACGATCGGGCCGGTGCCGTCGCCGTCGATCGGGTCGCTGATCGTCACAGATCCGCGCGCGAAGCTGCCGATGACTCCACCTCGGGCAGAGATCGTGATCGTGCCGCGCGCGTCCTGCACGGATAGCGTGCCGTCGGTGGCGCCATGGGTACGCGCCGCCGAGGCCGCGGGCAAAGCCAGCGCTGCGAGCATGCCAAAGGTGAGGAGCCGCCTCATCGGGAATCAGTATCGACGCTTCAATTGTGCCCTGCATCATTGGAACGTAAGGAGATTGTAAGGCGGTGACCCCTCTCGTCGTGGCTGCGGCGACGGCGTTGACAGGACCGGCGTGCCGGAGTGTCCCCTAGGCCGCGACCGCTTCGGCCCAGTCACGTGCCTGGCACCGGACCGGGGCGAGAAGGACCGTCCGATGCGGCCACGAAGATGCGAGCCATGACCGAATTGACTCGTTCCGAACGGACGTCGCGACTGCTCGTGGCGCGGCTCGATGCGCTCGCGAGCGTGGCCTCGCAAATCAGTCACGCGGAGGCCGAGCGTTTGGTGGAGCTCGCCTCCATCGCCACGATGCACGCCGTCGCGCTGGAGACGCTCAAGGCGGAGAAGGCCGAGGCCATCTGGCGCGAGGCGCATGCGCGCCACCCGCAGCTGCCGGAGGTCGTCGTCGAACTGCCCGAGCGACTCGCCGCCTAGCTACCTGTACTCGTAGAAGCCGCGCCCCGCCTTGCGGCCGAGCGCGCCCTCCTGCTGCATTCGCACCAGGCGTTCCGGGGGTGCCATGCGTTCCTCGGCGAGCTTTCCGTGCAGAGCCTCTGATGCGTGCAAGTGGACGTCGATGCCGATCAGATCGATGAGGGCGCACGGGCCCATCGGCCAGCCGGCACCGTTGGTCATCGCCTTGTCCATCTCCTCCGGCGTGACCGCGGCTTCGTCGAGCACACGCACGCAGTCGTTCAACAACGGAATGAGGATGCGGTTGACGATGAATCCTGGGGTGTCGTTGCACCGCACCGGCTGCTTGCCGGCCTGCTCGGCCCACCCGTAGGCCGCGTCGACCGCTTCGTCCGAGCTCTCGCGCCCGCGGACGATCTCGACCAGCGGCAGAACGGGGGCGGGATTGAAGAAATGCATGCCGACGACACGCTGCGGCCGTTCCGTCGCCTCCGCGATCTCGGAAACGGACAGCGCAGAGGTATTCGTCGCGAGGATCGCGTCGGGCCGGGCGATGCGATCGAGCTCCTTGAACAGCTCACGTTTGAGCTCGAGCTCCTCGAGCACCGCTTCGATGACGAGATCGCAGTCCGCGAGGTCGGCGAGATCCGCGGTCAGCGTCAGGCGTCCGACGGCAGCGTCGCGGTCCCCTTCGGAGAGCCGGCCCTTCTCGACACCCCGGGCCAGGTACCGCTCGATGGTGCCGCGGCCGCGCTCGGCCAGCTCGTCACTCACTTCCCGGCCGACCGTGTCGAACCCCGACTGGACGCTGATCTGCGCGATCCCCGCCCCCATCGTGCCGAGGCCGACGACGCCGACTTTTCGGATCGCCACTAGGCAGCCACTCGAGCCAGGGTCCACCGAAACGAGATGTCACCGTGGCCGGGCTCGTGCTGCACGACGACCTCGTCACGCACAGGCTCCAGACCCGCGTCGCGCAGCAGGGGCGCGTACGCCTCGCCGCCGAGAGACGCAAAGAACATCGGTGCGCCCAGCCAGTCGGCCTCGATCCCCTCGCCGGCGTCTCCCGCGGCGAACGTGCCGAGGAAGAAGCCGCCGTCGCGAAGCCACAGGCCGATCCGCGCGATCAGGCCGGATTGCTCCTCGATCGGGACGTGCCCGAAGACGAAGAGCGCGACGACCGCGTCGAACGAGGCGGGCGCAACCTCGAGCTCCATCGCGTCTCCGTGGACGAAGCTCGCCTCGGGGACGTGATGGCGCGCGAGCTCGACCTGCACGGCGGAGATGTCCACTCCCGTGACGCGATGGCGACGAGCGAGCTCGCGTGTGGCGGGGACGCCGCGGCCGCAACCGAGCTCGAGCACGTCGGCGCCTTCGGCGAGCCGCGCGTCGAGATCGCGCACCCATTCCATCACGGGCGAGTCGACCTGGCCGGCCCATTCCGCATAGCGCAAGGCGATCGCGTCGTAGCCGCGAGCGACGATCTCTTTGGGTTCCCGCGCAACCGCGCGTCCTGCCATCTCCCCCACGCGCGGAGAGTAACGCTCAGACGCGTTCGACGACGCAGGCGAGCGCCTGCCCGAAACCGATGCACATCGTCGCAATCCCGTAGCGCGCATCCCGGCGTTCGAGCTCGTTCAGCAGGGTCGCCGTGATCCGCGCACCTGTCGCGCCCAGCGGGTGTCCGAGCGAGATGCCGCCGCCGTTCGGGTTGATGTCGTCCCAACGCTCCTCGAGGCCCGCGTCGCGCGCGAATTGCAGCACGACGCAGGCAAAGGCCTCGTTCACCTCGATGACGGACATGTCGTCCCAGGCCAGACCTGCGCGGGCCAGCGCCCTTTCGCATGCCTGTGGATTCCCGTGGAGCATCCGGTGCGGATCGACGCCTGCGAGGCCGAAAGAGACGAAGCGCGCCCGCGGGTCCAGCCCGAGGCGGCCGGCGGCCCCCTCGCTGGCCACGAGCACCGCTGCGGCTCCGTCGCAGATCTGCGACGAATTCCCGGCCGTCACCTTGCCCTCCGGGAGGAATGCCGGTTTCAACGCTGCAAGCGCTTCGGCGGAGGTGTCACGCCGCGGCGTCTCGTCGACGCCGAAAACGACGCTCGTGTGTGGGTTGGTCAGATCGATGGGAACGATCTCGCCCTCGAAGTGCCCCTCGTCGGCCGCCGCCGTGGCTCGTCGATGCGACTCGAGCGAGAATGCATCGAGCTCCTCGCGCGAGAGGCCCCATTCGTCGGCGATCACTTCCGCGGAGATTCCCTGCGGCACGATCTGCCAGCGGTCGAGCAGCTTGTCCGGGAGGTCGCCCCCGTTCGACCCCATCGGCACCCGCGACATCATCTCGACTCCCGCGGAGACGACGAGCTCGAGCTGTCCGGACGAGATCGCGGTCGCGGCGTTGAAGTTCGTCTGCATGGACGAGCCGCACTGGCGGTCGACCGTCGTTCCGCACACCGATTCGGGCCAGCCGGCCACGAGCGGCACCATCCGGCCGATGTTCCAGCCCTGCTCGCCGATCTGCGTCACGCAACCGAGCTGAACGTCCTCGATCTCCGCAGGATCGAGGTCGTGTCGCGCGACCAGGCCGTTCAGCACCTGCGCCGCAAGCTCGTCGCCACGGATCGACGCAAGCGAACCGTTCTTCTTGCCGATCGGCGAACGAACCGCGTCGATAATCAGGGCGTCAAGCATCGAGAACAGAGTAGAGGCGCCAGCTACCCACGCCTTTCAGCTCCCGCTCGCCTCGATCGGCGAAGACGATTCCGGATCCGGCGACGAGATCCTTGACGGTGCTCGACACGAGCACTTCGCCCGGCTCCGCGGCCGCAGCGACGCGCGCGCCGGTGTGCACGGCGATCCCGCCGATCTTGTCGCGCATCAGCTCGCATTCACCGGTGTGCAGCCCGGCCCGGATCTGGATCCCGAGCACCTGCACTCCTTCGCGGATCGCACACGCGGCGCGGATGGCGCGGGCAGGTCCGTCGAAGCTGGCGAAGAAGCCGTCTCCGGCAGTGTCCACCTCGCGCCCGCGGTACTGCTCGAGCACGGAGCGAACACGAGCGTGGTGCTCGTCGAGCACCTCGTGCCAGCCGCGGTCGCCGAGCTCGCGCGCGCGCTCGGTGGAGCCAACGATGTCGGTGAACAAGACGGTGGAAAGCACGCGGTCGTAATCAGGGGCCGAGCGGGTGCCCGTCAGAAACTGCTCGATCTCCGCGAGCAGGGCGTCCTGGTCTCCCGCCCAGAGCAGATGCTCGTCGCCGGGAAGCTCGACGAAGCGCGCGTCGGGGATCTGTGATGCGAGCCAGCGGCCCTCGTCAACTGTGACGTCTCGGTCGCCGGTCCGGGCGAGGACGAGCGTCGGAACGCGAATGGTCGGAAGGACGTGCCGCGTGTCGATCTGCGAGTTCATGCGCAGAAGTGCGGCCGCCGCGCCCGGGCTTGCGCTCCGCCGCAGGCAGGTCGAGTACCACTCGAGCAGGCCCGGATCCTCGTGCGGCGCGTAGTCCGTGATGTCGAGGCCGGCGCCCCAGTCCCGTTCGACCTCGTCGATCGTCGCGAGCCGCTCCTCGAGGGACGGCGCCCACGGGTAGTCGTCACTACGCAGCCGTTTGGCGAACGCGCCGAAGAGGACCAGTGCACGCGAGCGCTCGGGATACGTTGCGGCGAAGAGGAGCGACATGCTGCCGCCCTCCGAATGTCCGAGTAGCGCGGCGCTATCCGACCCCACAGCGTCGAGGACGGCGCGCACGTCGTCCATGCGCTGCTCGAGGGTCGGCAGCCGGTCGTTCGGAACCCGGTCGGACATCCCGGTCCCGCGCTTGTCGAACAGGATCAGGCGGGAGAACGACGCAAGGCGCTCGAGGAAGCGCGCCGGCTTCGGCTTTTCCCAGAGAAGGTCGATGTTCGAGACCCAGCCGGGGACGTAGACGAGGTCGAACGGCCCGTCGCCGACGACCTGGTAGGCGATGTTGACGGCGCCACTCTTCGCGTATCGGGTCTCCGGCGGCATAGGCTTCCACTATGGCTGCCACGGCGACCGAACGAAAGCTCTTCGTCGGCGGCAAGTGGATCGAGACGGGCGACTGGCTCGACGTCCGCTCGCCCTACTCCGGCGACATCGTCGGCCGTGTCGCCAAGGCCGGCGCCGACGAAACGCGCCGCGCGATCGACGCCGCCGAGGGCGCGATGCGCGAACCGCTGCCGGCACACAAGCGTGCCGAGATCCTCGTGCGCGTCGCGGGTGCGCTCGGCCGCCGCCACGAGGAAGCCGCGCGGCTGATCTCGAACGAAGCAGGCAAGCCCCTGAAAGCCGCGCGCGTGGAAGCCGCCCGTGCGATGTCGACCTACACGTTCGCCGGGGTCGAGGCGCGCAAGCTCGCGGGAGAGATGGTCCCGATGGACGCCGCGCAGGCAGGCGAAGGGAAGCTTGCCTTCACGCTGCGACGCCCGATCGGCGTCGTCGGCGCGATCAGCCCGTTCAACTTCCCGCTCAACCTCGTCGCGCACAAGATCGCACCGGCCCTGGCCGCGGGCTGTGCCGTCGTGCTCAAGCCGGCTAGCGCGACGCCCCTGTCCGCGCTGTTTCTCGCAGAACTGGAAGAGGAGGCTGGGCTTCCTCCCGGCTGGCTCAACGTGCTCGTCGGCCCGGCGTCCGAGATCGGGGACGAGATCGTCGAGGACGAGCGGGTCAAGCTGATCACGTTCACTGGCTCGAGCGGCGTCGGCTGGAAGCTGAAGGAGCGCGCGGCGAAGAAGCGCGTGAACCTCGAGCTCGGCAATGCAACGCCGTTGATCGTCGCGGCCGACGCGGACGTGTCGACTGCTGCGACAAAGGTCTCCCAGAACGCGTTCGCGTTCGCGGGCCAGAGCTGCATCTCGGTGCAACGGGTCTACGTCGAACGCAGTACGTACGACGAATTCGTGCGGGAGCTCGTCCCCCTCGTCGAGGCGCTGAAGGTCGGCGACCCAGGCGACGAGGACACGGATGTCGGGCCCGTGATCGACGAGGATGCGCGCGCGCGCATTCTCGACTGGATCAAGGCGAGCAGCGGACAGGTGCTGACCGGCGGCGAGCTCGATGGCGAGTTGATCCGGCCGACGGTGATCGCAAACCCCGGGCGCGACGACGAGGTCTCCTGCGAGGAGGTCTTCGGACCGGTCTGCACGGTGACCGCCGTCGACTCCATCGACGAGGCGATCGAGCTTGCGAACGCAACCCGTTACGGGCTCCAGGCCGGCATCTTCACAGCCAGCCTCGACAATGCATTGCGGGCGGCGCAGGAACTGGAGTTCGGCGGCGTCACCGTGAACGAGGCGCCGACGTTCCGTTCCGACCAGATGCCCTACGGCGGAGTCAAGGACTCCGGTAACACGCGCGAGGGACCGCACTACGCGGTCCGTGAGATGACGGAGGAGCGCCTCATCGTCGTCGACCTGCCCTAGTGGTCGGCGTCGTCCTCGGCCTGGCGGTCGTCGCAATCATCGTGTCGCTCGTCGGGCAATGGATCGCCGGGATCGCGATCGGCGCGGTCGCGATCATCCTGTTGGTCCTCCACCTGGCCGGCTTCGGCCGAAGAGCCGCTTCGCCACGCCGGCCCTAGGGCATCTCACCTCGCTGTTACATTGACTCGCGTGGCGCGGCCTTCGCTGCTTGCACGCTTCCGCCGCAAGGATGAGCGGACAGCTGCGGCCGCCCGCTCCGCGGGCCCGACGCGCCGCGCCCTCCCACATCCGGGCCAGCTCCGCAGGGAGCGGCGTGCCCTACTTCGTGTGCGCGAGGAGCGCCTGCGCGACCTCGGCGGCCTCATGCTGGAGATGTTCCGCCGCGACCAGTTCCGCCAGGACCTGCTGGTCGAGCGGTGCGACGAGCTGATCGCGCTCGACGAACGCCTCCAGGAGCTCGACACGCTGCTGGCAGCGGCAGTCTCAGTCCGGCGTGCGGCTCCGGCGGCCCGCTGTGCGTGCGGCGCCCCGCTCGTGTGGGGCTCGCACTTCTGCGCCAACTGCGGCCGGCCCGTGGCGGCGACCCCACCGGTTGTCGGGTGCACGCAATGCGGCAGCGCGCTCGCGGCGGATGCGAAGTTCTGCGCGGTCTGTGGCCAGGCGGTCGTGCCGGCGAAGCAGGGGGAGGCCGAGCCGCGCGAGCTGCTCGAAGTGCTGCCCACGCCGGCGCAGGAACGCTGGGAGCAATGAGCACGCCGGCCGGCCCGCCTCAGGGCCCGCAGTGTCCTCGATGCGGTACGCCGCACGGGCCCGACCAGGAGTACTGCCTCGAGTGCGGCCAGCGGCTGCAGCCGGCCGGCGGCGTCTTCGGCCGACTCGCAGCGCTGTGGCAGCAGCGTCTGGGCTGGTATCCAGGCGACTGGATCTGGCCGGTCCTGCTCTTCCTCCTGCTCGCGGTAGCGGGAGCGACGGCGGCCATCGTCCTTGCCGACGCCGGCGCCGAGAGCTCCACGCTCGTTGCGACCCAGGGCGGAGTCCCCCACCCGCCGACCACGGCGACACCGACGGCGACCGTCGCACTGCCGTCGGTCCCAAGTGGAACCCCCACCGGGGCTCCCTCGACCCCGACCGCTCCTCCCCCGGCGACGACGACGGCCCCGCGGCCCGGAGCGCTGACGGCGTGGCCGGCCGGCCAGAGCGGCTATACGGTCGTGCTCGAGTCGATTCCCGCGAGCGGGAACGGCCGTGCGCTTGCCCTGGCCCGGGCCCGGGCTGCCTCCAAGGCAGGTCTCCTGCAGGTCGGCGTCCTGGATTCGAGCCTCTATTCCAGCCTGCACCCGGGTTATTCCGTGGTCTTCAGCGGGGTCTACAACTCCCGTGGCCAGGCCGACCAGGCTCTGGCGGCCGCCAACGCCAAGGGCTTCAGCGCCGCCTACGTCCGCCAGATCACCCGCTAGTTCGTTCTCAGCCGAGGCAACGAAGGTCCGGACTTTGTAACAGGGGCCTGGACCCTATAGACTCCGCCGCGAAGGCATGCCGGCCGAGCACGATTTACTGCGCGTTAACAAAGCTTTGCGGGGGATTAATGGCAGCTAGGGATATTGTGATCGAGGAGTACACCGCCCAGCTTCAAGCCTGCATGTATCAATACTCGAGAGCCATCTACAGGTCGATTAAGGACCTGATCGACCCGTATGTGGCCCCTGAACTGCATCTCGAGTACCGCCGCGCCGTCCTCGAGCAGTGCGAGCAAACGATGGAGCGGCTCGCGAAGGATCCGCTCTATTTCGCCAAGCCAGACCGGGCGCTCTTCCAGGACATTCGCCGCTACTTCCCGATCACAGCGCAGGCGGAAGTCGCGTGGGCCGTGAAGGAAGGCGTGGCCGCCGCGACGGCGTTCATCGTCGAGCAGATCGAGTCAGGAGCACTCGACGGCGGCGTCGCACGCTGCCGTGCGACGACTCGCAAGGGCAAGCCGTGCCAGCGCACGCCCCTTCCGGAGCGCGACTACTGCCCGTCGCACCAGCATCTCGAGCGTTCCAAAGTCGCGGCCTAGCTCCTCAGACCACCCCCGTCGCGACACGTCCTTCGAGGCGATGCTCCGTCCTCCCCAGTCTCGTGCCTGGCACGTGACGGGACCGAGTCGGACGTGGAGCGAAAGCGTCCCAGCACCGGCCAGCCGCCCTTCGTAGCGCTACTTTCAAGAGATGGGACGGCCCCACCGTTACCTCGCCGCGGGTGCCTACTATCACGTCGGGATCCGGGGCAACAACCACGCGCCGATCGTCCTCGACGATGGAGACCGGATCGTCTTCTTCCACATCCTGCGCCGGATCGAAAGGCGCTACGGCTGGCTTACTCACGTGCGCTGCCTGATGGGCAATCACTACCACCTCCTGGTCGAGACCCCCCTGCCGAACCTCGCCGATGGGATGCGGGATCTGAACGGCGCCTATGCCCGCGCCTTCAACGAACGCCACGAGCGGAAGGACCACGTCTTCGGCCACCGCTATTGGTCGAAAGTGATCGAGTCGGAGGACCAGTACGAGGCGACGGTCGACTACATCGTGAACAACCCGCTCCACCACGGGTTCGTCCGCCGGCTCGATCAATGGCGCTGGACGTCGGGGTTGGCCGTCGGTTCGGTAGATTCGCCTCGTGTCTCACGACACCGACAAGCTGATCCGTCAGCTGTCGCTCGTCGCCTATCTGATGGCGGAGCGCCGGCTGCTGACCGCGCGCGACGTGAAGTCGAACGTCGAGGGTTACTCCGAGATGTCGGACGAGGCCTTCGCCCGGCGCTTCTACTCCGACCGTGCGGAGCTCCTTGCGCTGGGTGTGCCACTCC
>WNGD01000081.1_pt1 | contig 122550 bp, 93 predicted proteins | sample 5400671 | NCBI WGS metagenome assembly WNGD01 (sample SAMN13153369, study PRJNA577476) | soil metagenome | isolation source: 40 cm soil or saprolite under grassland replicate 2 | place: USA:California | collected 2016-06-15 | reverse complement strand
AGAGTACCTGACTCCGAAAGGAGGTAAACGCTTTGTTCGTTTACGTTTTAAGTTGTCATAGTAAACCGTTAATGCCATGTCAACCACGCAAAGCACGCCTTTTACTGAAAGGGGGCAAGGCCAAAGTGGTGAAGATGGTGAGAAGGAACAATCGACAACTACACAAAGCGACCATCAGAAAGGGTGGCAAGAGGCAGCGTAACACTGCACCCAAGTATGTGCATGGTTTTCGCTTGTTTGATTGTGTGAAGCATCAAGGACAGACCTGCTTTGTGTTTGGGAGGAGGAGTTCTGGTTACTTCGATCTACGTACCCTTGATGGTGCCAAAGTCCATGCCAGTGCCAGTTACAAAAAGTTGGCTGTTGTCCAGAAGGCTTCGGCCTTGTTAGTAGAAAGGAGGGCGGCGTTTCCTCCTGTCTCGTAACGGAGACGGATCTCCACGCCGCTTTTTGATGAATGTGGATGCTGTCGTGATAGGGGCAGGGATCGTTGGTGCCTCTTGTGCGTTCTTTCTCGCACAGGGAGGACTCAAGGTAGCTCTTGTAGAGCGAGAAGGCATTGCAAGCGGTACAAGCGGATCAGGTGAAGGGAATATCCTCGTCTCAGACAAAGAGCCAGGAGCGGAACTCGCACTCGCTCAGCAGGGCTGCCTGGCGTGGAAAGAGCTGGCTTCCATTTTACCAGACGACTTTGAATTCGAGGAAAAAGGCGGAGTTGTGGTCGCTGAAACAGATGCTCATCTCCATTCGCTTACTGAACGCACAGCCGCGTTGTGTGATGCGGGCGTCATCGCCCATATGCTGACGAGCGCTGAGTTGCGCGAACTTGAACCCCATCTCGCTCATGATATAACGGGCGCTGCCTATTTCCCACAGGATGCGCAGGTACAGCCTATGCTGGCGAGCGCTGCGCTAGTGAAGAGTGCCAGGCAACACGGGGCTGTACTGCTGGATCACACAGAGGTAACAGCCGTGGAGCGCGACGGGCAGGGGGTGATCAGCGCCGTCATGACGAGCAAGGGCCGTATAACGACGCCGCGCTTGATTAATGCCGCCGGTCCCTGGAGTTCGCAGATATCAGCGCTGGTGGGTCTCGACCTACCCATCCTGCCGCGCAAAGGCCATATTGTCGTCACTGAGCCGCTGCCCCGGCTCGTACATCACAAGGTCTTTGAGGCAAGTTATTCAGATACAGTGAGCAGTAGTGATGCTGCCCTTCAGGTATCCTCAGTAGTAGAGGGGACTAAAAGCGGCACCATCTTACTGGGAAGCAGTCGCCAGCTTGTCGGCTTCGATCCAACCATCGAGGCGCATGTGGTCCAGGCCATTGTACAGAGAGCAGTACGCTACTTCCCCATCCTGGCTTCAGCGCACGCTCTACGCTCCTACGTTGGTTTCCGTCCCTTTGCTCCTGATCACTTGCCGGTTATCGGGGAAGAACCGAATGTGCCAGGTTACTACATCAACACCGGCCATGAAGGGGCAGGGATTGGTCTTGGACCCATCAGTAGCAAGCTGCTCAGTCAACTCATATTGGGTCAAGCGCTCGATATGGATATAGCGCCTTTCCGGCCAACGCGTTTTAAGAAGGTCGTATTGCGTTAACCTGTAGCTACTTATTTTTCTTGAAGGGAAAGAAGATGCGCTTTGAGAAATTGATTACAGCCGTGGATTCGCACACCGAAGGCGAGCCGACGCGCATAGTGACGAGCGGCTTTGGTCAGGTGCCAGGTCATACGATGTTTGAGAAAAAACACTATATCGAAGAGCACCTGGACTATCTGCGCGGTTTCCTGATGTGCGAGCCGCGCGGGCATAATGCGATGAATGGAGTCATCCTCCTCACGCCTACCGATCCAGAGGCAGACCTCGGCGTTGTATATATCGATGTCGATGGCTATCTTCCCATGTGTGGGCATGGCACAATTGGCACCTGCACCGTTGCCATCGAAACGGGACTGGTCTCCGCAGTCGAACCTCTCACGCGCGTAATCTTCGATACGCCAGCAGGTCGCGTGACCGCGGAGGCAACGGTACAGAATGGCAGGGTGAAAAAGGTCAAAATACGTAACGTACCATCCTTCCTGTATCGCAAAGATGTGAAGGTAGATGTACACGGCATCGGTTCCATCCAACTCGACATTGCTTACGGCGGGAACTTCTATGGCATCCTACCAGCCGAGCAAGTGGGCTTGACCGTTCAAGAGAGCAATGCGCAGGCGCTTATTGACGCTGGCATGAAGATCATGGCAGCGGTTGGGAAACAGGTCCCCATCCAGCACCCGCTCAACGCAGACATTGACGAGATCAAGCATACGCTTTTCACTGGCCCGGCAAGCGCGGCAGGAGCTCATGCCAGGAACGCGGTGGTCATCGCCCCAGGCGTCCTGGACCGCTCACCATGTGGCACTGGCACAAGCGCACGCATGGCGCAACTCTTTGGTCTGGGCCAGCTAGCTCTGCACCAGGACTTTGTTCACGAAAGTATTACCAGCACACTCTTCACCGGGCGCTTAGTAGAGCAGGTGCAACTGACGCCCGAGATGACGGGGGTCATCCCCACAATCGAGGGACGCGCCTGGATCACCGGCTTCCAGCAATTTGTCCTGGACCCTGAAGACCCATTCCCAGCAGGCTTTGTGCTCAGATGAACTCCCTCCCACGGCAACCCCAAAAGGAACGCCCATTCATCCCCGATTTGAAAACACGGGGCTTTCTGGGCCGATCAATGTAAAAGGAGAGACACAATGGCACGTTTTCCTGGCGTTTATGTAGCAGTCATCACCCCGTTCACCGAAAGCGACGAAGTTAATTATCCCCGCCTGCGCGAGCATGTCGAATGGCTGATCAGCAGTGGCATTCACGGCCTGATCCCGACCGGCTCATGCGGCGAATATGCCTCCCTGTCAGATCAGGAGCGGGCAAAAGTAGTTGAGACGATTGTCGAGGCTGCGGCTGGACGCGCCTCCGTGGTCGTTGGTACGGCAGCGCCCGCCACAAAGCGCGCCGTATATTGGGCGAGCCACGCCAAAGAGGTAGGAGCTGCGGGACTGATGGCCTTGCCACCCATCAACTATCGACCAACGAAACGCGAAGTATTTGCTTATTACGAAGCCCTCTCACAGGTTGGCCTACCCATCATTGTCTACAACAACCCCTTCGATACCTCGACCGACCTGACGCCCGATCTCTTAGCCGAGTTGTCCGGGATAGAGCAGATAGTAGGTGTAAAAGAGTTTTCGGGCGACGTGCGGCGCATTCCCGAAATATTGGAGAAAACCAATCTGGAGGTACTGGCAGGAGCGGATGATCTAGCGCTGGAGAGCCTGCTGGCAGGCGCAACAGGTTGGATCGCGGGCCTGACTAACGCCACTCCACAGGAAAGCGTCGCATTATACGACCTGGTGTTGGCCGGGAAGCTCGCGGAGGCAACCCGGTTGTATCGGAACTTACTGCCACTCTTCCGCTACGATACAACGCCGCGCCTGGTCCAGGCTATCAAATACTGTCTTGAATTGGCAGGCAAACCTGCCGGGAAGACGCGCCCGCCGCGCCTTGCCCTGGAAGAGGCCGACCGGCAGCGCATCGAAATCGCTTACAACAACATAAAGGCAGGATTGTAAGGATGAAGAACTTGCGCGTGCGGCCTGAGTGCGATACTGCGCAGGTGGAGCGCGGTCCTGCTTTCACCTTTACCTTTGAGGGACAGGCCATGAGCGCATATCCTGGGGAGACCATTGGGGCTGCACTGATGGCAGCGGGCATCCTCACGTTCCGTACTACCCGCCGACAGGGGAGGCCGCGCGGCCTCTTCTGCGGCATTGGTATGTGCTTTGACTGCCTGGTGGTTGTGGATGGGATGCCTAACCAGCAGGCCTGTATTGTAGCCGCGAAGCCTGATATGCGCGTCCAGGTGCAGACTGGTACTGGCGAGGATTATTATGGAAACTGAAGTCGCAATTGTTGGAGCAGGGCCAGCAGGATTATCAGCCGCCGTTGCCGCGAGCGAAGCAGGCTGCCGGGTTACCATTGTGGATGCGTATGCGCGCCCTGGAGGTCAATATTATAAGCAGATGCCCGGCGAGTTCCGCACACGCCGACCTGACACGTTGTACCATGATTTCTCGCGAGCGCAGCAGCTTTTCGCCAGGATACACGACAATGCTCATGTGCAATTGCTGAGCGGCACCACCGTCTGGACAGCGCAGGCAGCGTCCACGAACGGAGATCCTGTGACCCTCTACTTGAATACAGACGCCGGCAGCGTCGAACTGCGCGCTGAGAAGTTGATCCTGGCACCGGGTGCCTATGATCGTGTTTTGCCCTTCCCAGGCTGGGACCTGCCCGGTGTAATGACGATGGGAGCCGCTCAGACGCTCGTGAAGAGCCAGCGCGTGCTGCCGGGCCAGCGCGTGGTACTCTCCGGTTCCGGGCCGTTCCTCTTGCCAGTCGCCGCAGGTCTGGTACTGGGTGGCGCGAAGGTTGTGGCTATGTATGAGGCCACAACTCCGCTGCAATGGTCGCGGCACGCACTAAGGGTCTGGAACCATTGGGACAAGCTGTGGGAAGGCGGCGACTATGTACGGTTGCTGCGTAAACATGGTGTGCCACTGCAATTTGGGCGAGCGGTGATACGAGCCAGCGGGGATGAGCGGGTGGAACGAGTCACGGTCGCCAGGCTCTCGGCTGATTGGCAGCCCATCGCGGGCAGTGAGGAGCAGATAGAGGTAGATGCGGCTTGCATCGGTTATGGCTTTTTGCCCTCGCTCGAACTATCTTACCTCCTGGGCTGTACGCATCGTTACGATCCCGTACAGGCGACCTTCGTTGTGCAGCACGATGCGGATATGCAAAGTAGCTGCGCGGGAGTCTTTGTCGCGGGTGAAATAACCGGCATTGGAGGTTCTGCGGTAGCCATGCCGCAAGGGACACTGGCAGGTCTGGCGGCAGCTCGGCAGTTGGGGCGCTTGAGTGAAAGCGCGGCGAAGGAGAAAATGGCTCCGTACCACAAAGAATTGCACCATCGCCTGGCTTTCGCTGTGCTCCTCCAGCGCCTTTTTAGACTGCGTCCTGGCTGGTTAAGCTGGATGACGACGGATACACTTGTCTGTCGTTGTGAAGAGGTGCCTTTTCAGCAGATAGAAGCGGCTATCAAGGACTACAATGCTCACGATGTGAAGACGGTCAAAGCGACGACGCGCTGTGGTATGGGTCTTTGTCAGGGTCGGGTCTGTGGCCATACAGTGACGGCTATCACAGCGGCGCTGACCGGGCAGGACCCGGCGCATCTGGGCGCGCTGACCCGGCGTCCCATTGTCAAGCCAATAACACTGGGAGCGTTATGTGACGCATCGCAATAGCCTCAAACGATCCGCTACTGGTCATGTTCTCCATCCAGGGGCCAAAACGTCAATCATCTACAAAAAAACACCTCATATGGCGTTTCTATAGAGAATTATATTGAGCAGCTTTAGTGTTGTATCATGAGTAGAAATAAGTCCCATGTCGGCGTATTTCTCAGGTCTGGCTCAGGTTAAACACATATTTCTCTGCTATTATATAGTTCATGAGTGGGAAAAGAGGCAGGCTGGGTAAACAGTAAGCCTTTAAAAACCTACCGCCAAACAGAAATATTGATCGGTGCGTTTCTCAATTTGGTTTGGATATTTTGTTTTGTTTTCGGCATGAAACTGTGACAACCTGGAGAATTGAATGGACTCATTACGTACCTCTTCATCTACAGGGCATACTCCATATACGCAAACTGCAGAGCGTGAGTTTCTGGCAGACGCGCCACTTTCTCTCTTACTCATGCAGGCACTTGATTGTTTAAGCATGGGCTTATACAAAGAGGGCAAAGCTCTCCTTGTCTCAGCTCGTGAGCACCTTTCTCCCGAACAGGAGTATATCGCTTCACGCATTGAAGCCTTACTACAGAGCTATGCAACATATAGCCAGGCGCACGAGGAATTACTGCTTGCCAGCAAAAAGTTTGTTGTTGCCGATCGCCAGCAGCAAGCCGAAGTTGAGCAGTTAAAAGCACTGGTGTCTGGTTACTGTCAAGATAGCCATGAGGAGAGAACCATTTCTACTTTAAAGGTGAGCTCCCCACAGGAACACCTTATACTAACAAACCTTACTCCAATCCCAACGCAACCGACATTGCATGAGCACAGCCTACTGCCAGCTCTCCATGTTCTCTGCCTGGGACGCTTCGAGGTGGTGCGTGAAAATCAGCCACTAACCCTCTGTCGGAATCGCTGTGGACAGGCCATTCTGCGCTATTTAATCGTACAGCCCAACCATCGCGCCACGATGGATGCAATGATGGAAGTATTTTGGCCCGATGAAGAGCCGGAAGGAGCACGACGCAAATTGCAAGTTGCGGTCAGCGCTTTGCGCCGTTCACTCAATCAGGGGTATGACTGTGAACCTGGCGGCGGCTACATTCTCTGCCAAAACAAGCTCTATCAGGTCAATCCTACCATCTCTATTACATCTGACATTGACACATTCCTCACTATGTATGAACAAGGACGGCATGCTAAGGAAACAGAGCGCATCGCCCTTTATGAGCAGGCATGTCAACTCTACACAGGACCTTTCCTGCTTGAGGATATATACGCAGACTGGGCAAGCAGACAACGCGAACAATATAGCCTTGCTTATCTGAGTATGTGTAATACACTCGCAGAATATGCTTTAGGGATTGGGGACTATGATGCTACCATCCAGTGGGCCAATCACATTCTGACAGAAAATCGCTGTGATGAGGCCGCATATCGACAACTCATGCAGGCATATGCGGCGCAGGGGCGACGTAGTGAGGCCTTGCGCCAGTTTCAGCGTTGCGAGCACATCCTTCACGAAGAATTAGGGATCTCCCCCATGCCGGAGACCACTCGCATCTACCACGCCATTCTTTCTTGGGAAGGGAGAAGAAACGCTGCACAATAAAATACGCTGAAAATATGTATAGACACTTAGCACATACTATGCTATCATGTAAACCATGAAACACAAACACGCTTTTCAGTATAGGTTCTACCCGACTGATACACAAAAGAATACTCTTGCTCGTACCTTTGGATGCTGCCGCGTGGTCTATAATTGGGCCTTGCGAGAACGTACGGATGCTTATTATCAGCGAAACGTTCGCCTCTACTATCAAGAAAGTAGTGCCAGATTGACTCAACTTAAAAAGCAACCTGAATACTCCTGGTTGAATGAGGTATCGAGCGTTCCCTTGCAGCAGGAACTTCGCCACCTGGAGAAAGCGTTTGTGAACTTCTTCGAGGGACGAGCGGAGTACCCGAAATTCCACAAGAAGCACGGCAAGCAATCGGCAACCTATATGTCTACGGCATTTTCCTGGGACGGGGTAACACTCACCCTGGCAAAGATGGATGAGCCGCTGACTATCCGTTGGTCTCGCCCGTTGCCTGCCTCGTGCAAGCCATCGAGCATCATCGTCTCTCAGGATGGTGCAGGTCGCTACTTCGTCTCGTTTCTGCTGACGCAAGAGATGGAACCCTTGCCTGTTGTGGCGCGTAGCATTGGGGCCGACCTGGGTATCAAGTCGTTTGTCGTGCTCTCCAGTGGCGAGACCATTGGGAATCCTCAGTTCTTCCGAAACGATGAGAAGCGACTGGCCCATGCACAACGTCGGCATGCACGCCGGAAAAAAGGCTCGAAGAATAAAGAGAAGGCTCGTGTGAAGGTGGCAAAGGTTCATGCCCGTATCGCTGACCGTCGCCGTGATTTTGGGCATCAACTCTCGACACGCATGATTCGCGAGAACCAGGTGATCTGCGTCGAGAGTCTGGCGGTCAAGAATATGGTCAAGAACCATTGTCTCGCTAAATCGATCAGCGATGTGGGATGGGGCGAGTTTGTACGACAGTTGGAGTACAAAGCCGCATGGTATGGTCGCACACTGGTCAAGATTGACCGGTGGTATCCGTCTAGTAAACGCTGCTTTGACTGTGGATACATTCATGAAACCCTTGACCTTTCCGAGCGCGTTTGGACCTGTCCAGAGTGTCATACGCACCATGACAGAGATCTCAACGCCGCAGACACCGTTCATGCCGCAGGGCTTGCGGTCATATCCTTATTCCGACCGCCAACGAACTGTCGTTCTAGCTCCGCTCAGGCGGTCGGAAAGGAAGACGCCTGTGGAGAGAGTGTAAGACCGGGTGCGGTGAAAACCAATCCAGGCTGCTCCCGACGAAGCAGGAAGGCCAGCCAGTGATGGTCTGGAATCCCCCGCTTTGAAAGCGGGGGAGGAGTCAAGAAGAATAAAGATATCCCATATGTGACGAGCACATACGCAACGAAAATAGAGCGTTTTTTGAGCGAAAATAGAGCATCTCATGGTAAGGTAGAGCAGAAAGGTCTCATACAGGTACTGGAAGGTCAAAACGATGCACAATATGCACACAATCGACACCAACGACAACGCTGCTATAGAGTGCATGTAGTGGCAGCACGATGAGCAATGAGAACATATCTGTCATCATCCAGTGCTGGCACGGGCAACAAAGTGATGTACTGCAAGCGCGAATTGTGCGTGTAGATACAGCGGACAATGTGCGCGTCAAGGACGGGACTTTCCTACTGCGTATCTCGACAGATGTGGATACAGCAACAGAGCGTTGCTATATACGTCACATCGCGAGTGGACGTGAGGCATATGTACAAGGTGGACCAAACTTACGAGCGTTTGTCATGGCCTGTGTGCTTAACATCGATGCAGGAGGCAAACCGGGGCAAGCGGACCCCTAGCACCGGCGCGACCTCGAAGAGAAACGGCCCCGCGTGGTCGTCATGGTCAACTGCATCCAACTGAACCGATGTTATTCCAGGAAGAATGGCGATTTGAGAACGGAGGATGTCTCTCATGCCTGTTAACCCGACCTATCCTGGCGTGTATGTCCAGGAAATCCCCAGCGGTGTGCGCACCATCACAGGCGTCGCCACCTCGATCACCGCGTTTATTGGGCGTGCTTTGCGCGGCCCCACTAACAAAGCCATAACTATTACCAGCAACGCCGACTTTGAACGTATCTTTGGTGGCCTCTGGGTCGAGAGCATGCTTGGGTACGCCGTGCGTGATTTCTACCTGAATGGTGGTAGCACCGCCATTATCGTTCGCCTCTTTCACCCATACTATAAGGACGATGCCGCACGCGCTGCTGCTATAACTGCTGCAACAGAGGCAGCAAACGAAGTTGTTAAGGCAATCGATGATAGCTCAAAAACAAAAGCTGCGGATATTGCAGCCGATGGCCGCGCTAAGGCCGATGAAATTAAAGATTCACAACGTTCACAGGCAGAGAAAGATGTCGCCGATGCAGTTGCTACTGCCGCTGAAACCGCCGCAGCCACCGATGGAGCAGACAAAGCCAAGATTAAGAAAGCTGCCCAGGATGCGATTTCCGATGCAGTTGCCAAAGCCGTCCCCATTACAAAGATGCAACTTAGCATCGGAGGGCTACCTCTAGAAGCTGCCTACGAAGGAAGCTGGGGAAATGTCCTTACTGCCTCTATTGATACGAATGTCTCGGCAGATGTAGCAACGGCGATGGGTTTGAGCAAGGATGACCTCTTCAACCTGACGGTGCGAGAAGGCACTAATGGTGCTTTAGAAGTGTTCCGTAACCTCACGCTGAAAAACAGCTCACGGCGTATCGATAAGGTGTTGGCAACTGACTCTAAGCTTGTGCGTTGGGCTGGTCCTATACCTCCAAGTAATGACAACATCTTATCCCTGAAGACGACGAGTGACACAATTAAAGCTGATCCCGGCCACAAGCCGATCAATGATGATCTTGCAAATAAGCGCAAGGACGTAGTTGACAAGCAAAAAGCGTATGACGACGCGGTTAAGGCAGGCAAATCGCCAGCAGAGCAAAAAGCCGCCAGCGATGCCCTCAAAGCCGCCAACACAGTTCTCACTAACGCGATTTCCGCCGCACAAGCCACAGATGGCGGCCCTCTCACCTCTGCTGATTTCGTCGGAACGAACTATCAGGATCAGAAAATAGGCTTGTATGCGCTGGAACAGGCTGACCTCTTCAACATCCTCTGCATTCCTCCTTTTGTCTCAAATGGCGATGCCTTCGATATGGATATAAACTCTGAATTGCTTGCCGATGCCGCTGCTTATTGCGTGTATCGTCGTGCTATGCTACTGGTCGATCCACAGAGCGATTGGGAAGATAGAGACGCTGCCATCACCAATATTCCAAATGTGATTCTCGCTATTGGTGGAAGCGTTAATGCCAAGAATGCCGCGTTTTACTTCCCACGCATTAAGAAGCCCAATGCGTTGCATAACAATCAGCTCGAAGCATTTGCGCCATCCGGTGCGATAGCTGGCATCTGGGCACGCACTGATACACAGCGCGGCGTGTGGAAGGCTCCGGCTGGACTTGAGGCCAGCGTTGTAGGAGCTTTAGGCGTCGACGTGCCTCTTACTAATGATGAAAATGGCTTGCTCAATCCGCTCGGCATCAACTGTATACGCGCCTTCCCTGACTCTGGCATTGTGGTCTGGGGTGCTCGCACACTACAGGGAAACGATCAGCTGGCCTCAGAATGGAAGTACATTCCGGTGCGTCGTACTGCCCTGTACATTGAGGAGAGTCTCTATCGTGGCTTGCAGTGGGTGGTGTTTGAGCCGAACGATGAGCCACTGTGGGCACAGATTCGCCTGAATGTCGGTGCGTTTATGCATAACCTGTTCGTCAAGGGCGCGTTCCAGGGCAAGACACCGCGTGATGCCTACTTTGTCAAATGCGACAAGGAAACCACGACACAGAATGATATCGACCTGGGCATTGTGAACATCGTTGTTGGCTTCGCGCCGCTCAAGCCGGCGGAATTTGTCATCATCTCGCTCCAGCAGATCGCTGGTCAGATACAGGTCTAAGGGGGCTTTTTTATGGCACAGTTTACTGTAAATGCACAACGCTTCGACCCGTATAAGAACTTTAAGTTCCGCGTCAAGTGGGATGGCAAATATGTCGCTGGCGTCAGCAAGGTCGGTATGTTAAAGCGCACCACCGAAGTAGTCAAACATCGTGACGGTGGCGATCCAAGTAGTAGCCGCAAGTCCCCTGGTCGCACCGAGTATGATGCGATCACACTTGAGCGCGGCGTGACGCACGATACCGAGTTCGAGGACTGGGCCTCAAAGGTCTGGCACTTCCAGAACGGTCTGGGGCAGGAAAACTCCCTCAAGGATTTCCGCAAGGATATGATTATTGAGGTGTACAACGAAGCCGGACAGGTTGCGATTGCTTATAAGGTCTATCGCTGCTGGGTCTCTGAGTACCAGGCCCTTCCTGACCTCGACGCTAATGCCAATGCCGTCGCCATCCAGCACATCAAGCTAGAGAACGAAGGCTGGGAGCGCGATATCGAAGTACCTGAACCAGACGAGCCAACGTTACCCTGATAGTGTGAATAATTATGCGTTGTTTAACTGAACAAGAGATTATCACCACCTGGGAAAGAGGGCTGCGGCAGCATCCGTTAGAGCGTGCTCTGACGTTGCTTGCAGCAGCTCTGCCAGGGGCGACACGCGACGATCTGCTCAATCTGAGCATCGGGCAACGTGATGCATACCTGCTCCTGTTGCACGAACAGACGTTTGGCACACAGTTTGTTGGCTTCGCCGAGTGCCAATCCTGCCAGGAGCGACTGGAGTTCAGTTTTGACATTGCCACTGTGTGGGTAGGTGCCGCTCCTATAGAGCGTGTTGGACAGACATATCAGTATCGGATAGAAGACTATGAGCTACTGGTACGCCTGCCCACCAGTGCCGATCTCATAACAGTTGTCGCGAGTCACGATGTCGAAGCAGCACGAGCACGCTTGTTGCAACGCTGCATTGTACAAGCTACATGCACAAACGCCGCTGTTCAGGCTACAGCATTACCGGATAGTGTAGTACAAACCCTCGGAGAGCGGCTTCTTGAGAGTGATCCACAGGCCGAGGTGCTGATCAATCTGAGTTGTCCAGGATGTGAGCAGCGTTGGTCTGCTACGTTTGATGTCGTCGCGTTTCTCTGGTCAGAGATACAGACATCCGCCAAACGCTTATTGCGCGAGGTGCATATCCTGGCCCTGGCTTATGGATGGAGTGAGAACGATATTCTCGCACTCAGCCGCACACGACGACAATGGTATTTAGAGATGGTGTTCTGAATGACAGACTTTTTTAGCAGGCTAGCAGAGCGCGCACTTGGCATCGCTCTGACCATACAACCAGGAGTTGCTCCGCGTTATGCACCTGAACTCCAGCGTGCTGATGAGGATGTGCTTGGCATACAGGTTGATGAGGAACATGAACAAGCTGCGCAGCGCACGACATTCACTGCGCCTATGCCTGCAATACAGCGCGAGCAAGCATCCGCTACTCCACCTCAAGCGCGGCACACGCGACCGTCTTTCTCGCCGCCTGAGGCTACGATGCAATCTACGCAAGCGGATAGTAAACAAACAAATACCACACCACCTGGGTCGGACGTGCCGCTCACGCGAGAGAGTGCAGCACATGCTATTCCTCAACCTTATCCGTTGCTACAACGCCCGGCACAGCCACAAAATCCTGGCATAGAACAGCACGTAACTTCTATAAGCACTACAAATGCGGTGACAACGACTTCGACTCACAATATAACGGCATATACCACTGTGCAAAATGTACTGCCACGCGCTATTGAACAGCTTCATGAACATGGAGATGTTCATACACCATCTCTATCCAGGCAACGTGAGCACCATCTAACTATGACAGCAACTACCTCTAGTATTGACAAGGGCGAAGCTCCGGCACCAGTTACGCGCCAGCGACAAGAAATTATTGACAATGGTGTGAATAGCAGTGTTTCTGTCAACAGAAGACAACACGAACAGTATATACAGCATATACAGTTAAAAGAGGAAGAGCAAGTTACACCAACGATACAGGTTACGATAGGGCGCATCGAGGTGCGAGCGACAACATCCCCCGCGCCTACTGTGCAATCACAACGACAGCAGGTGGCGCCACCCGTGATGAGCCTGGATGATTACCTGCACCAACGGGCAAAAGGAGAACGCTGATGGCTAATTTTCTCGCCATTGCCACGGTGACCGCAGCACTCAGCCAGTTGCTACAGAATACCGTAGAGATTGATGTGCCAGGAGCGGGTGTGAGCACGATCCGCCCAGACCTCGCTGGCAACAACGCCAACGAAGCCAAGATCAACATCTTTTTATATCAGGTAACAACGAACAGTGCTTTTCGCAATGTAGACCTGCCTACGCGCAGTAGCGGTGGTTCATTAGTGCAACGCCCCAAAGTCGCCCTTGACCTCCATTATCTGTTCACATTTTATGGCGATGAAGGAAAACTTGTCCCGCAGCAACTGCTAGGAAGTGTTGTACGCACATTACATACGGTGCCGCAACTGCCACGTCCACTCATAGCACAAAAGATTGCAGACCTCGGCTTTCCTGCTACTGTCGGGCTAGATCATGACCCTGAGCTAGTAAAGTTTACACCCCTTCCTCTTTCATTAGAGGAGCTATCGAAGCTCTGGTCCGTACTCATACAGACACCCTATGCCCTTTCTATCATCTATATTGCCACGGTAGTGATCATTGAGAGCGAAGACACACCACAGCCGGTCTTGCCCGTCAAGAAGCCATTGATAACTGTGTTGCCCTTCCGTCAACCTACCATTGAGCAGCTACTATCGCAGAAGCCCGGCGACACGTTTCCTAAGTCCTATCAGCCCATCGTTGTTGGTGATACCCTCGTCCTGCAAGGCAAGCAGTTTATGGGGGGTACTAACATCGATACGTTTATTCGTATCGCCGGTGGACTCACCGCACCCCTCGCCCAGGATGCCAGCGATACACAATTGAGAGTCGTTGTTCCTTCCACGATACGGGCTGGTATTCAGGGGGTGCAGGTGGTGCAGCAGATGAAACTCGGTGAACCGGCTACGCCGCACTCTAGCTTCGAGTCAAATATCATGCCCTTCGTCGTGCATCCTGTCATCACTAACATCGCTACAGCAAATCTGGTGGGCGACGCGAACAATCTCTTCTCCGGCAACATTACGCTCACTATTACGCCAGATCTACTGGCAGGTCAGCGCGTTTTGTTGCTGCTGAACGAAAAAGACAACCCTGCTGATCCGGCTTCCTATTCATTTATTGTCAATGCGCTAGCCAGCAGTCAGGCCGGTCCAACGATCGCATTCGCAATTGCGAAGGTCAAAGCTGCGACCTACAATGTGCGCATTCAGGTTGATGGCGCGGAAAGCATCCTGGGCGACGACCCGCTCTTGAATACGGTCAAAATAGTATGATAAGCAATGAACAACAGCATCTAAGGAAATGGATGTCTCCATGACTGATAGAGATACAGAGACAAACAAATGGATTGAATTTAATCAAAGCTATCTCACCGAGGCGGTAGCATGGGTACGGCTGCGTCTTGAGCGTCTCGTCCTGCACAATCAGCAACCACCAGCGGCACCATTGCCACCAGCACAACCACCGCAGAAGCATGGCTTTCTAGGGTGGGGTGAGGACGAACCGCCTCCTTCCCCTAAGAAAGCCCCGGCTAAACCGACACTAGACGAGCAGATCGCGCAACACGCCAGAGCAATGGCAGAGGCCGAAGCGCAAAAAGAGCCACCTGCGCTGGCCACGCTGTGCAGGAGGCTTGGCCTCTCGCCCTTAGAGCATGATGTGCTGCTCCTCTGTACTGCAATGGAACTCGATATGCGTCTTGCCAGCCTCTGTGCCCGTGCTCAGGATGATGCTAATCGACCTTATCCCACCTTCGCCCTGGCCCTTGCGCTCTTCGATAACGTCCGGTGGGATATCGTATCACCAGAACGCCCTCTACGCTACTGGCGGCTCATAGAGATCAGCCAGCCCAATGCCCAGCCATTGAGCACCAGTGCATTACGCGCTGATGAGCGTATTGTGAACTATATCAAGGGCCTGGACTATCTCGACGATAGGCTCGCAGCCTTCGTCGTGCCATTAGAAGTTGATACCGAACAAAAGCAGCTCCCAGCATCACAACAGGCAGTGGTCACAACCATTATTCAGCAGCTACAGCGTTCGCCAGCCACACTACCAGTGCTACAATTGGTCGGTCCCGATGCGTTAAGTAAGCAACTGATTGCCTATGCAGCGTCAACAACGCTACAACGTTACCTGCACCGCATTCCCGCCGAGATGATTCCTATGCAAGCCGCTGACCTGGAGACATTGGCGCGGCTCTGGCATCGTGAGAGCCTGTTGCTCCCTATCGCTCTCTATCTAGACATGCAAGAGAGTGATGGCAGTACAGTTGAGGGGCATACGCATCCTATCACACGTTTTCTTGCCCGCAGTGAAGGCATTTTCTTTCTTGGTGTGCGTGAAACCTGGACAAGAGTGGGGCGCGTCTATGTCGCACTAGATGTTGACAGGCCCACACAGAGCGAACAACGCGCTGCATGGCAAGATGCCCTGGGCGAGGCAGCAGGCAACAATCCTGCATTGCTCTCAGGGCAATTCAGCCTGAATCTTCCTACCATTTATCGCATTGCACACGATGAACTCAACGCTCACGGCGCGGACGATGCCACCGAACTTGCACATCGCTTGTGGGATGCCTGCCGTATGCTGGTGCGTCCACGCCTTGATGTGCTGGCGCAACGCCTGGACCTCAAAGCAACATGGGATGATCTGGTTTTGCCCAAAGAGGAAAAGGACATGTTGCAGCAAATTGCCGACCAGGTAGGACAACGCAGCAAAGTATATGGTGAGTGGGGTTTCGCCGAAAAGATGAACCGTGGACTGGGCATCAATGCCCTCTTCGCCGGTGAAAGCGGGACTGGTAAGACTATGGCCGCAGAGGTCATCGCCAACGCCCTGCGCCTCAACCTCTATCGTATTGACCTCTCCGCCGTCGTCAGTAAGTACATCGGCGAAACTGAGAAGAACCTGCGCCGCCTCTTCGATGCAGCCGAGGATGGTGGGGCCATTCTCTTCTTTGACGAGGCCGATGCCCTGTTCGGCAAACGTAGCGAGGTGAAAGATAGCCATGATCGCTACGCTAATATCGAGATTAACTACTTATTGCAGCGCATGGAAGCCTATCGCGGCCTCGCGATCCTGGCAACCAATATGAAGAGCGCACTGGATACCGCCTTTGTGCGCCGTCTACGCTTTATCGTCAACTTCCCATTTCCTGGTCCAGCCGAGCGTAAAAGCATGTGGGAGCGTGTTTTCCCGGCACAGACACAGAAAGACACACTCGACTATGATCGCCTGGCCCGTCTCAACCTGACCGGCGGCAGCATTCACAATGTGGCGCTCAACGCCGCATTTCTGGCAGCGCAGGCAGGCACAAACGTCACTATGAAACTCGTCCTCGACGCCGCCCGCGCCGAGTTCCGCAAGCTAGAGCGGCCCGTGAATGAAGCCGATCTCAGGCTACCTGCAACTGCACAGGCTACTCAGATGGCAAAAGGAGTATCAGCATGAACATCACTATTGCCATCGAGCGACTCATCTTCGACGGTATCGCCATTCCACACCGCCAACGTGCGCAGGTGCAAAGCGCGTGTGAGGCCGAATTAACGCGTCTGCTTGCTGCCAATGGATTGTCCTTTGACATCCAGACAGGCGGTGCGCAAAAGACCATACAAGGCGGTGTTCTAGAGGTGAGACCAGATGAGGCTCCACAAACGTTGGGCAAGAAACTCGCGCAGGCAATATACAGGGGGATTGGTCAATGAACAAACAGGTGATAACACAGGCAAAACCTATAGCAGCAAAACCCGCGCTCAATAGCACACTTCAACGCACAGCTATTACGCCTGTAGCTCACGGTATACTACAACGCTGCTCTAACGGAGTCGAGTGTGCCGAATGTCGCGAGAAGCGCGAACAACGAGAGGGAACGCTACAACGCGCCGCCGTCAACGCCGCACCCGCATCAGCAGTCCCCCCGATCGTGCATGACGTACTCAATTCACCTGGACAGCCTCTTGATGCCGGAACGCGATCTTTCATGGAACCACGCTTCGGGCATGATTTCAGTGGCGTAAGAGTGCACACTGATGCAAAAGCGGCAGAATCGGCAAAGTCTGTGAATGCGCTGGCTTATACAGTAGGAAGAAACGTGGTGTTTGGGGCGGGACAGTATATACCTGGGACGATGGCGGGGAGGAGACTGTTGGCGCATGAGTTGACGCATACTATTCAGCAATCACAAGGATACGCTATCGGAATAGCTGCCAAAAGTGCATTACAGGTGAACCAACCTGGTGATAGCCACGAACAAGAAGCTGATCGAACTGCTGATTCTGTTGTATACGGATCATTAGCATTACCACATGTATCTGTATCTTCCACTACAATGTCTGCAACTCTTCAGCGTGCTCCCGCTAATAATCCATCAAAGCGTGGGTTTCAGGGAGTGAAGAGAACCACAGATGGTGGAATAATGATTTATGAAGTGTGGCAGCAGAATGATACACTAGAAAGTTGGAGACAACGAACAATTAGAGATTATTTTAGTTGGCGTTTCGGTGCCATTCCGACTGAACGCCTGCATCGTATGTTGGCATATATACTTAGTCTTGATCACTATAGCACTATAACATCTATTGTAGGAGAAACGTATCTTTTATCGATTCAAAAAGAGACTGAAATCACCTTAATTCAGTTATCTGGACAAAGACAGACTCCACCTTCCTCAGCAAGTGGTACCGGTGATGCAAAGGATATAACTCCCGGGACGGGTGATACGCAAGGCGCAGCAACCGAGGTACCAAAGAAAACTGTAACCGATACAGGTGGGGCAAAAGGGACGGCAACCGAAGATAAAACGAAAGGACCAGGTGATGCTGCCCAGCAAGAGGAAATACCACCTGAAGTAAGAGATTTTTACAAAAATGCCGCAGTAGCACCTGCTCAACAAATATCAACAGATGAACTGATGCGTATGTATTATCTTTTTACGCGCTTCGTGAAAGGAAACCCTAAGTGGGTACAGCAGGGACAGTCCTTCAAGGATTGGGTGGATTTTCTGGATAAGAATGCCAAGCAGCTACGTGGCAAGTTAGAGGCTACTGAGACTGGTAAACTTCAGCTAGATACGCTCAAACGTCTCACTGAGAAGCTGGATAAGGGACAGGTACTTGAGCTACCCGACCAGGAGGAGAAGGAACTTTCAGAAAAAGCGCGTCAAGCAAAACTCAAAGAGGGAATTAGCCTCACATCTGGTTCCCCAGAATGGTTGTTAATTCCTATTGAAGACCGTAAGCTTCTGTTAGAAGTGATGCAGAAGCACCCTGAATTGTTTAGTGATACTGTAACAGGAGAAGATACTCCTAAAAAGTTAACTGTAGGGGCGAAGCGCGCTATTGCATTGCGAATCTCTGCCAATTATTTCCCAGGAGAAGTGGGGAAATCACTACTTAATATGGCGCAGGATCCAAGCTTCTGGCTTACTACAGCAGGTATTATTGCCATCTATGTAGGATTGTGGCTGGCCCCAGAACCTTTCACGAAAGTTGCAGCGGCAGCTTTAACTGCGTACCTGTTAACTCGTGTTAGTATAGATATTATTCTAGCTTTCGCTCGCGCATGGAGCCGATTAAATGATAGTTGTGAAAATGATGCGAAGACGGGAGCAGAAATAGAGAATATAGCGAAACGTTTCGCCGCTGATCTTGGGCCTGCGGGGGCTACTGTACTCATTATGATCGCAACATGGGCATTGGGTAAAGCTGTGCAATCTGTTGCCCCAAAGGGAGGACCTATAGCAGAAGGAGGAGACGTTCCACCAGAAGCTTCACCTGTCAGACCTTCTGGCCCACCTAAGTTAGAGGTCATTAAGGGTGGTAAAGGGAGTAGTGCAGCACAAAGTAGTACGGTCAGATCTTCTGGTACAAGCGGTACGACATCCTCAAGCAGAGGAGGAAGCTCGGCAGCGCAAGCATTAAAAGTTGAGCCTGTCACGGAGCCTGTACCCAGAACCTATCCACAAGAAGTTCCTAAACCAGTTGAGCAGCCTGCCGTACAGCCTGAATCTCAACCCACTACAGCACAGGCCGCAGGACAAACGAAACCGGGTCCCCTATCTCCTACCCAGGCTGCGGCTGCAACCGGAACGGCGGCACAGACAGCCACAAAGGAAGAGGAAGAAAAGAAAAAAAAGAAGAGGTATCCGCTTTGCTGGCCCAATCCTCTCATACTACCACCACCACAGTTTCCACGAGGAGTACTTTGGCAGACATTTGTACGCATAAAAGGTGCTGATAGAGATGAAGAAGAAGCGGCACAGCAGCGTATGCAGTTACGATGGCGTCAGTTTAGAGATCCCGACTTCGACCCTGGTAAATATCATGTCCATCATGTGGTTCCTCTCTTCCTGGGAGGCCCGGATGATCTTTACGGCAATGGTGTTACCTGGTACAAGAATATACACTTGAAAGGTCATGCACAGCTTAGACAGCAGCCTCAGATGGCTGATCCGCAACAAGTCAAACCTTTACCTCCTTTACCAAAGGATATGTATTCCCATCCTGACGGTACACTATATGAGCTAGTCGGAACCAAAAGTGAAGGAGAGTGTCCACCTTAGCAAGTAGAAAATGCGCAGAGAGAAGTGAAATGGTACAAAGTCAATTGAGGAAACAAACAGATGTATAAAGCATCTCAAATTAATATACAGACTGTACAACAGCGGTCTTTTACCCCCGTACGAAGCGGCTTACTGCAGCGCACCCACTTCTTTGCTCGGCATACTAGCGGCGAAGAAGATTGCACCTCGTCTAGCAAGAAGCGCGAAGGCACGCTACAACGTGCCGCTGTCAACGCTGCCTCTACACCAGCAGTCCCGTCGATCGTGCATGACGTACTCAATTCACCTGGACAGCCTCTTGATGCAAGTACTCGTGCATTTATGGAACCGCGTTTCGGACATGATTTCAGCGGTGTTCGTGTGCATACTGACGCCCGAGCGGCAGAATCGGCAAAGTCTGTGAATGCGCTGGCATATACCGTGGGAAGAGATGTGGTGTTTGGCTCTAATCAATATAGGCCGGAGATGACAGCAGGGAAGAGATTGTTGGCGCATGAGTTGACGCATGTGGTGCAGCAGAGCGGCATACCTTTTAGCACAGGTACAGCAATGAAGGTAGGTGCGCCAGGAGACAGCTATGAGCGCGAGGCAGACCTTCACGCAAGTAGTATCGTGCGTGAAGGTTCCCAGTTCGCGCAAGTGCCAGTGAGTACCCGTCATAGCGGAGCGATGATGCAGCGAGCAGAAGATGCAGGCGCGACTCAAGATGATAAGATATCTGCTCAGGCTGGTAGAGCGCCTGCAGCCAGTGGAGCAATCCCGGCTGCTCCCGCGCAGGCTGCTACGCCATCGACCTGGACACCTGATCAAATGATGATCATCTTTCTTGGCGATCAGCCAGGTTGCTCTGGCACGGCTACACCATCCGAAACTGATCCCTATAGTAAATGTGGTTCACCCGTCAGGCCGCCATTCTGCCAGTCGGCTCGCGAAACGTTCCTGGTGTTATTTGCCGTAGATGCTACAAGTACGCCACGTCCAAAATCACTCAAAATGCCAACAGTGAGCGTGGATTTTGATTTTGTGACGACTGGTGGGAACCACACGAAGCGCATACAAAAGACCGATGCTGCACCGCTCTACGACAGCTCAGGTTTGCCGCTCATACCCAGCTTTGGACAAGATTTCCCGATAGCAACAGCTGAAAGCGGCACACTGCATGTGCGGCTAACAATGAATGACACCGCATCAGGCGTGAGATTTTCCTATATTGATGATATTAATTACGACATCCGACCTTGCGTGTAATCCAAAGAGGCAAATCACTGCTCCATGAACAGTAAAGGATAAAAAACTATGACCAGCTTTCCAGGTTCACCGCGCCTGCTCAAAGGCGCATTAATCGGACTGGACCCGCTGAATCCGCTTGCCAGCGTGGTAGTGTTTCAATATAACCCGGACTCGATGACGCGCAAGCTGGATATACGCTCGTCCGGCGGGGGCGACGGTGCCGATAAATCAGAGGCGTTCCGCCTGACGGGTCCGCCCAAAGAAACGATTACTGTCAGCATTGAGATCGACGCAACCGACGGGCTAGAAGAGGGCAACCCCCTTGCTACCACGCTTGGCGTCTATCCGACGCTCTCAGCGCTGGAAATGTTGCTCTACCCTAAGAGTGCTCTGGTGATTGCGAACGCTATTGCGGCGCAGGTGGGCACGATAGAGGTTATTCCGCCGGAGGCACCGCTGACACTCTTCATCTGGGGACCGGCGCGTGTCCTGCCTGTGCGCCTCACCAGCTTCAGCATCACTGAAGAGGCGTTTGACACACTACTCAATCCCATGCGTGCGAAGGTTGACCTGAGCATGCAGGTGTTGAGCTACTACGATCTCAAGATTACCAACCCTGGCTACACCATCTTCCTGGCGCATCAGGTGGCAAAGGAAGTGATGGCAACCACCAATGTTGTGAACAGCATTCAAAATATCGGCGTATCGTTGAAATTATAAGAATCGCGAAAGGGATACTATGTTTCCTATTACCAGTCGCTACTATAACACCGGCACGGCCACGCTTGAGACCATTGATGGGCGTACAATTGTCTATCTGCAACGTCGCTTTCTACCAGATAGCGCGAAGAGTGTGCCACTGGCACAACACCTTGTTGCGCAGGGACAACGCCTTGACAACATTACGGCGCGCTACCTGACCGACCCAGAACAGTTCTGGCGTGTCTGCGATGCCAACAACGCCATGCGGCCAGAGGAACTTACCGACGATGCACATGTTGGGCAACGGCTGATAATCCCGTTGCCACAGGGAGGATAGGGTATGCCTGATCTCGGTGTCCACCTATCGCTCTTCATTGGCCCTACCATACCGCTGCCTGCGCCTTATCCAGTGATGGACGCTTTAGTGAGCGTAGAGGTTACAAACGATGATCGGCAACGCGATGGCTTCACGCTAGAGTTTAGCCTGGGCAAAGATACATTGCTCGACTATAGCTTACTGGCGAGCGGCCTGCTTGACCCGCCGAATATCGTGACCATCATCGTGACCATCGGCGCATTACCGCAGGTGCTCATCAACGGCATGATTACGCAGCACCAGTTTGTACCGAGCAACAAACCGGGAGATTCGCGGCTCCATGTGACAGGGGAGGACATCGGCCTGAAATTCGACCTGGAGGAACGCAGCGATACCTATGCTAACAGGCCCGACTCCGTTATTGTCACTCAAATCATCCTGGAAAATGGGTTGCTGCCTAAAGTCACCCCAACAACCAACGTGCCAATAGAAGTGCAGATCGTACCCACACAGCAGGGCACGAATCTTGAATACATTCAACAACTGGCGCAGCGCAATGGCTTTGTTTTCTATACCGAACCGACCTTCGCCCCTGGCATAAGCACAGCCTACTGGGGGCCTGAGAATCGGCTGGGTACGCCGCAGTCCGCACTGACTATGAATATGGGAGCGGATACCAATGTCGATACACCTATCAATTTCAGCTTTAATGCGCTCGGTCCCGTCACACCACAAGTTACTATCGTTGACCCATTGCTAGGATTGACTATACCCATACCTGTGCCCACCGGCCTGCGCCCCCCGCTCGTAGCACGTCCCGCGTCTTCGCTACGGAAGACCATTGCACGTGATGGGGCGGGGCTAAGCATGGCAGATGGCATCTTAAAAGCAGCATCATCGGTCACGGACTCTGCTGATGCCGTTACTGCAACAGGCACGATAGACGCAGTACGCTATGGACGCGCCATGCAATCGCGCCGACTGATAGGAGTACGTGGGGTTGGCCTGAATTACGATGGTCAGTATTATGTCAAACAGGTAAAACACAGCATTAAACGCGGTGAATACAAACAAAACTTCACGCTCAGTCGTGAAGGGCGTATTCCACTTGTCCCGTTTGTTGTGCCATAAAATGGGCGCATTCATAGCGCTCCTACATAACACAAAAAGGAGAAAAGGATATGCCAGGTGAAAAAAGACGCCCCCCATTTTATGGCAAATATAGAGGTACCGTCAGCGACAACGCCGACCTGCTGATGCTGGGACGGATTCGCGCTAAGATACCCGATATCCTGGGCGATAAAGAGAGCGGTTGGGCCTTACCTTGCCTTCCCTACTTTGGGAAAGGGGTTGGCCTTTTCCTCATTCCTCCGACGGGAGCGAGTGTCTGGATGGAGTTTGAGTATGGCGACCCCGACCGCCCCATCTGGACCGGCGGTTTCTGGGATAAAGCAACTGATCTACCAGTGCAGGGAGCACCTCCTTTACTCCCTGATCAGAAGGTGCTCAAGACCGATAGTTGCACCATTACCCTGGACGATACCCCTGGTATCGGTGGTATCACCATTGAAACAAAATCAGGCGTGTCAGCAAAAATTGACATGAGTGTGGATGGAATTGAAATTAGCTGCGCTAAGGGCAAGGTAAAGATAGGCCCCGTTAACGTTTCGGTGAATGATGGCGCACTGGAGGTGATCTAATGCCTGGATTTCTCTTACATGTTGGAGCAACGGTCACTTGTTCTCATGGTGGGCAGGCTCAGGCAACAGCATCTAACCCGCGCGTGAAGGTGGGTGGGCAACCGATTACTACACAACCTGCCCCTTATGGCGTCACGGGCTGTACTCTGCCAACACCACCTGCCGCAAATGGCCCGTGTGTAACAGCACAATGGGTGAGAGGGGCGATCCGTGTGAAGGCGGGGGGACAACCTGTGCTACTGTTCGATAGCCAGGCCATCTGCGCTCCTACCGGAACACCGTTGATTATTGCATCTACACAAATACGGGTAAAGGGGATGTGACCTATGCAAAATCTCTTCAATATCGGTTATCCATTTCACTTTGATAGTCGTGGCCGTACCGCCTCTACAACAAACGACGATCATGTCCGCGACATGTTGGAGCAACTCCTTTTTACCAACGCGGGCGAGCGCGTCAATCGTCCTGATTTTGGTAGTGGTATTCAACAATTGATCTTTGGTCCCACCAGCCCGGAGTTGGCCGCGGCACTACAATATACGCTGAAAGCGGCGATACAACGCTGGATGAGCGACATTATCGAATTGCAGGCATTAGAAGTTGTCAGCCAGGAATCAACGCTCAGCATTTCTATTCAGTATCTGGTGCGTAGTACCAACGAGCAACAGACAGCACAATTGACACAGACGGTGTAACATGATAAACACTTCAGCAATATGCACAGATGAACAACGACGTGCTAAGGTACGTGGAGCTAACTTGAACGGGCTAGACTACCTGGAGGTTGACAGCGACGATCAACTGACCTTGAATGTCTACTTCCTGGGCAAGGCACCAGCAACCATCGACGAGAATAACGTCATTATCGAAGGTGGACGGCGCATCACCAATATCAAGGTACTCGATGCTGACGTGAAGCGCAACCCCGACCCCGAAAAAGACGACCACATGATAGTCACTGTCGATAAGGCGGGTGATTTCTCTACCTATACATTGCGCGTCGTCGAGGTAGACCATTACCAAAATGGCATACCAGTCTATAGAGATATGACTGGCTTCGACAAACGTTACGCCCGCCTGGACTTCTCATTTAAAGCAGGCTGTGCCAGCGACCTGGATTGCAAAACTGATGATGTGTGTCCTCCAACACCACTCGTGGAACCAGAGATTAACTACCTTGCCAAAGATTATGCAAGCTTTCGCCAGGTCATACTTGACCGCCTTGCCCTCACTCTTCCTGGCTGGCAAGAGCGGCATGTGCCGGATATCGGCATCACACTGGTTGAGATACTGGCCTATGTCGGTGACTATCTGAGCTATTATCAGGACGCCGTCGCAACTGAGGCGTACCTGGAAACCGCACGGCAACGCATCTCTGTGCGCCGTCACGCCCGCCTGGTAGACTACACACTGCATGAAGGGTGCAACGCTCGTGCCTGGCTATTCGTGCAGACCTCAGAAGACCAGACACCCACATCGACGCTACAGCTTTACCCATCCGACCTCTACTTTATTACTGGTTCCAGTGATGATGTCGCCGCGAGTGGTACCATGCTGACCACAAATGCTATCCGCAATCTTCCCGCCGATAGCTACGAAGCATTTGAGGTCTTGCAACAAGACGAACAACAGCCATTAGCATTTTACAAAGCCCACAACGAAATTCACTTCTACACCTGGGGTGATCAGAATTGTTGTCTCCCCAAAGGCGCAACATCAGCGACAATAGAGGATGTGGAACCCAGGCTCAAAGCAGGAGATTATCTGCTCTTTGAAGAGGTCATGGGTGCTAAAACAGGTGTCCCTGAAGACGCTGATAAAACCCGTCGGCATATTGTACGCTTGACGAATAATGCGGAGGAGGCTACCGACGCCCTCTACAATAAGGTCGTGTTGGAGATTGAATGGTCAGTGGAGGACGCCCTGCCATTTCCCTTCTGCATTTCGGCTATTGGCCGTGCCCCTGAATGTCAACAGCTTGAGAATATTAGCGTTGCCAGGGGAAATATCCTGCTCGTCGATCATGGCTTGACCATTCAGCCGGACGAACCGTTGGATTCAGTACAGGAAGGCGAGTCAACAGCGTATTGTGAAAGTCCAGGACATCCATCGGATGTGGAGGTGAGTGCGCTACCATATCGAACACAACTGAAGCATACTCCGCTGACGTATAGTGAACCGCTTTCTACCAGTATCGTCCCCGCCATACGTCTGCTGACACAGGATGTACGCGCAGCACTACCGCGTGTCACGCTCTCAAGTACTGTGCCTGATGTCAACCCGCCACAGACCTGGACATGGCTACCAAAACCAGACCTGCTTAACAGCCAGGGCGAAGATCGGCATTTTGTGGTCGAGGTGAATAATGATGGTTATGCGCAATTGCGCTTCGGCGACGACGAACTGGGATATGCACCGCAGGTGGGCGAGACGCTCATCGCCCATTATCGCGTTGGAAATGGCCCCGACGGGAACGTCGGCGCTGAAACGATCACGAGAGTCGTACTACGTAACAACATCACACTCGACGGCATCGTCTTGACACCACGCAATCCATTACCCGCGCAGGGAGGAACAGCACAAGAGCCGCTCAGCGAAGCAAAATTGTTCGCGCCGCGTGCGTTTCGTACCATCCTGGAGCGTGCTATCACCGCCGATGATTATGCACAACTGGCACAGGCTGTCCCTGGTGTACAACGTGCTGCGGCATCACTGCGCTGGAATGGAAGCGGCTATACCGTGCTGGTCGCTATTGATCCACTCGGTACCGATGAAGCTGACCAGGCGCTCCTTGATAAGGTTGCCCAATACTTAGAACCATATCGTCGTATCGGGCACGACATTGTCGTGCTTCAAGCGGACTATATACCATTGGAGATCGCGATGAACGTCTGTGTGCGCCCGAACTATCTGCGTGGACATGTCAAAGCTGCCCTGCTCAAACTGTTCAGCAATCGCGTGCAGCCCGACGGGACGTTCGGCTTCTTCCATCCCGATAATCTGTCATTTGGCGACGATATTGCGGTAAGTACACTCGTCGCCAGAGCGCAAGCCGTGCCAGGAGTGCTGAACGTGACCATCACGAAGCTGCAACGTTTTGGCGAGGCACCTGACCAGGAATTGCGCAATGGCGTTCTGCTCATTGGCTCGCTAGAGGTGGCGCAATTAGATAATGATCCCAGCTTTCCAGAGCATGGCACGATCACATTCAATATGACAGGAGGACGGTAATGACAGATACATGTGGATGTTGCGCTGGCATAGAAGAGGTCACACCAACGCCTATCGCCAACCGTCCGGGCCTCAGCGCATTGGCATACCGTACGGGTATCCATCCCACCTTTTTAGAAACCATGCTCGCGGACCTCTCAAAGCTCGGCATTTCGCGGGGCGAGTTAGACACGCTCCTCTATGACCCTGCGCAAAAGAAAGAACTGCTCTATCCCCTGAAAGGCTTAACGGCACGCACAACAGACGACCCTGCGATTGCGCTCCTCGACGCCTGGGCTATCGTCGCTGATATCCTCACCTTCTACCAGGAGTGCATCGCTAACGAAGGCTACCTGCGTACTGCGACCGAACGTCGCTCTATTCTTGAGCTAGCACGGCTCGTGGGCTACACGCTGCGCCCAGGGGTTGCAGCCAGCGTCTTCCTCTCCTATACGTTAGAGGCAGGACAAATCACCACGATTCCAAAGGGGACCCGTGCCCAGAGCTTACCAGGGCCGGGACAATTTCCGCAATCTTTCGAGACCTCCGCGGACCTCGAAGCCCGTGCTGATTGGAACGCTATCAAGCCGCGTATGAGCGTACCACAATATATCATCCAGGCCAGGATAGACACACTTAATTTCATCGATACGAGTACGGCGGATGGCTCACTCTATCTGGATGGTGTCGCAACACAACTGCAGCAGAATGATCCTTTACTCTTTGTCTTTGATGATACAGAAGCGAATGTGCAAAATAGGCAACACTTCTACGGTGGGCAAGTCTTTACTCACGCCCGCAAAATCGACCCGCATCCTGCCGAGAAATATACTCGCGTAGAGTTGCCCCTAGAGGTAACACCGCTCACTTTTCTGCGCTCTCTCCTGCAAACAGTGGACTATTACCTTGATCTCAACTCGTTTGATGTATCGCCAACTTCCCCTGGCGTCGCCAATGTCTTATCATTTTTGCAGCCAGGTGAAAAACTGTTGGTTTTGCTGGAACAATACCTTGAGCTTGAGGCATTACACCTTGACTCCAAGAGAACCCTGGAGGAGATCATAAAGGCAGTGGAGGCGTTTCAAGCGCACTTCAAAAACACGGATAACGTAGATGAGTTGTTCAAGCTGCTCAAAAAACAATTGTTTCCTGACCCTACGACGGGCACTGGCAGCACTCCTACTCCCGACGCCACGGGGGCCACAGGCACTACCAGTACTCCAACCAGCATACTATTACGCCTGAGCCAGCTTACCAGGAGCAACCTTGCCGAAGAGCGCCTTGCCGAAGAGCGCCTTTCGATAACGATCACTAACATAGCAGTGGAGCTTTTAAATGTATTAGGGCTATACGTTCTCATTCACCTTGCCCTGTGGTGTCCCTCGTATAGTGCGGCGGCTGAGCAAGGAGACACGAAAGTGGCTCCATGGCTGGGCGGACTGATTGCAGATTTGAAAGGATTAGTAAGCACTATTCCCCTATCCCTGACTGGCTCCAGGATAGAGATCACAGGGCTTCCTTCCCTTTCAGCCGCCGCCCTCGTTCCCTATGTCTGCACACCTGTTGTCACCACCAGCATCGCATCTCTGGTGAAACCACTGAGCAAGCCTGCATCGTTGCAACCCGCGAACAGCCTGCGCTTGCAACGCAATATCGGAAATACCTTTGCTCGTAAAGGCGATATCGCTCCCCAACTCATCAGCAAACTAAATCTTAATGTTGATGATAGCGTCTATCAAGCCTATGCTAATGCCAATGTGACAGTTGCTTCTCCACTAAAGAAGGTCTATGCGCTGCGAGTGAAAGCGTCACTGTTTGGCAGTAGTGCAACACAACAAGCACAGAGTTTTGACGAAAGTAAAAAGATATACAATTATGGTGAGTGGACTGCAGTAAGCCCTGATACCGACACACGTTCTCTCTACCTGGATGCTCGTTACGATCAAATCGTGCCCAACAGTTGGATAGTACTGGAAGAGGGGGGGATATACCTCGTCCGTAAGGTTATAGATGTGCAATTTATAGCACGGGCGGATTATGGCATCAGTGCGAAAGTAACACATCTCACTCTAGATCAACCCTGGGATGTCAGCATCTCCTTCGATACACTACAAAAAATCACCGTCTACGCCCAGAGTGAAGAATTGCCACGCGCCGAAGAACCACTGACCGATGATATTAAGGGCGATCAGATTGAGCTGGATGATCTCTATGATGGTTTACAGTCGGGCCGTTGGGCCGTGGTGTCGGGCGAACGCACCGATATTCACAATACAAGTGGCCTGCGTACAGGCGAACTGGTGATGCTGGCAAGTGTGACACAAAACACACGTGATGCTCATGCGATACCGGATGATGCTAAGCCAAAGGAAGATGCAAAGGCGCAAACTTTCGCGGCTGGCCCAGCCGCCGGGACTCCAGCGGGAGAGGGAACACCTCCCAACATACCGGAGGGAGGAGGTGCCGTTGCGGAAGCAGTAATAGAGGGGCCTCCACCGTTGCCGGTGCCTCAAAACCCTCCTCCGCTTTCGTTGCCGGGAGACACGATTCATACTGTGCTCAAATTTGCTACACCGCTTGCTTACACCTATAAGCGCGATACGGTGGCGGTGAACGCCAATGTCGTCAAGGCCACACATGGCGAGACGCGCAATGAGGTGCTGGGCAGTGGCGATGGTAGTCAGAGCATGCAACAATTTACCTTGCGTCAATTCCCCTTAACCTACACCTCTGCTCCCACCATTTCAGGCGTGGAGAGTACCCTGGCTGTCTATGTCAATGATGTACGCTGGCACGAGACGGATAACCTGGACGCGGCTGGCCAAAAAGATCGTGTCTATGTCACACAGACCAGCGATGATGACAAAACAACCGTCATTTTCGGAAATGGTACACATGGCACACGTCCACCCACGGGTGCAGAAAATATCATTGCGATATATCGTAACGGTATTGGTACACCCGGCAATGTAGCTGCTGGGCAGATTAGCTTGCTCACCACACGCCCATTCGGCGTCAGAAGCGTGGTCAATCCGTTGCCTGCTACCGGTGGTGCCGATAAGGAGAGCCGCGATCAGGCCAGGCGGAACGCACCATTAGCAGTCATGTCGTTAGACCGCCTCGTCTCAGTACAGGACTACGCTGATTTCGCACGCACCTATGCAGGTATTGGCAAGGCTAGTGCCACGCAACTGTCAGATGGCCGCAATCAACTGGTGTATCTCACCATCGCTGGTATTGATAACATTCCAATTGCCACCACTTCTGACCTGTATCAGAACCTGTTCCGCTCCTTGCGCCAGTATGGCAATCCCAGTGTACCATTGCTCATAGCCTTGTGCGAAGTCAAGCTGCTGGTCATCAGCGCGAAGGTGCGTGTCCTGGATGACTTCCTGTGGGAGGCTGTAGCACAGAATATTCGCACTGCATTGCTTGCCGCCTTCAGCTTTGAGCAACGCGATCTTGGGCAACCAGTCTACCAGAGCGAGGTCTTGAGCGTAATCCAGGGCATCGCTGGCGTCTCCTACGTGGAACTAGCTATCCTGGACGCCGTGGATCAGGACAAACTCATCACTGCTTTAACTGAGATTCACCAGCAAGAGTTGCAGGCCCAGGCGCAATTTGGTACCAGACCGGACCTTTCGCAGGACCTGACTGATCTGCTCAAATTGGGGCTATATCAGGTTGTTCCCGTTGCCCAGGCACAGCGTGACCTCAAAGTTCCAACGCTCATCCATCCAGCGCAACTCGCGTTTCTTAGTCCCGCTGTACCCGATACGCTTATTCTGACGGAGTTAAATAATGACTCAAAACGCTGATCGTTTATACCAACTATTGCCAGCCATCTACCGTCAGCGCGACGCGGAAACGGGCTGGCAACTACAAGCCTTGCTGCGTGTCATCTCTCAACAGGTAAATACCGTTGAAGATGATATCAAACAACTCTATGAAAACTGGTTTATTGAGACCTGCCAGGATTGGGTTGTCCCCTATATTGGCGACCTGGTTGGCTACCAGCAGGTTCACGAAGCAGGTGAACCTGGCGATGTGAGTACACCACAAGGAGTGCAACGCAACAAAATCCTGATATCGCGGCGCGATGTTGCCAATACCATTGCCTATCGGCGGCGCAAAGGCACGCTCTCGGTGCTCGAAGCACTTGTCAGAGATGTTGCGGGGTGGCCCTATGTCCACGCCGTCGAGTTCTATAAACTGCTCGCCGCCACGCAAAACATCAATTATCAGCATCCTGATCGAGGTCGCTCTATCGACATACGCGATAGTAAGGCTCTTTACTATCTGGCTAGCCCGTTCACCAAAGCAGCTTCCACGGTTGATGTGCGTCGTATTGACTCACAATTGGCAACGGGCCGCTACAACATAGCGAGCGTGGGCCTCTTCATCTGGCGGCTCAAACTCTATTCCGTTACACGAATGCTTGCACACAACGTCGATGAAGAGGGCGATAACTGCTATACCTTCAGCATCCTGGGCAACGATGTGCAACTGTACACCCTGCCAAAACAGCAAACCGTCGTTGACGAGCTCAGTTTTCCTACTCCCATCGGACTGCGTGCCTTCCGCAAACGCCGCGACGATTATTATGGTGCAGGCAACAGCTTCCAGATTTGGACCATTGGCGACCCTTATTATGACGAGCAAAAGCAAACAGGAAAAGCACAGCAGCCTTATGGACAGCAGGATCAACACGGGCAACATGGGCACCAGGACCAGCACGATCACAGAAGACAACATCGCGATGCGGCATGGCTTGCCGAATTGCTCTCCTCTAACAAACTGGAACCTGTTGCTACTAACCGGATCGTTCCCGCCAACCTGAGTGATTGGAAACGATACCGTCCTGTGCCAGGGACGGTAGCAGTTGACCCGGCACATGGGCGCATTGTTTTCCCACCAGGGCACGAGCCAAAAGCAGTCTTCGTCTCCTATCACTATGCCTTTAGTGCCGATATCGGCGGTGGTGAATATCATCGTCCACTCATAGAGCCGACCAACGCACGACACTATACCGTTGCCCAGTTTCCAGAATTTAAGGCACGATACAAAACTATACAGGCCGCTCTTGATGACTGGAATACATGGAAGGAGCAAAACGCAGCCCTTCCACAGGATCAGCAAGAAGCGCTGAAAGCTGTCATCGAAATCCTCGACAATGGCGTCTATACCGAGCAGTTAGATATCGAGCTAGACGAGAACGAGAATTTGCATATTCGCTCTGCGAATCGCAAACGCCCCGTCATACGCCTGATCGACTGGGACGCTGGTGGAGAAGATGTACTCAGAATCAGTGGGGACTCAGGAAGTCGCATAACGCTTGATGGCCTGCTTATAACCGGGCGTGCTATATCCGTTGAAGATGATCTTACCGAAATGCATATACGCCATTGCACACTGGTACCAGGCTGGGGCATCGATTGGGATTGTCAACCAGAAGAGCCTGAAAAAGCAAGCCTGATTCTCGAAAACGAGGGCGGTCAGCGCATTACTATCGAACATAGTATCCTTGGCTCTATCGTCGTTGATCTCAATGAGGTGCGTGAAGAGCCTCTGCATCTCGATGTCAGCGATAGCATTGTAGATGCGACCAGCAATGACTTTCCTACTATCAGCGACTCAAATGCTAGCTTTGCACATGCCGTATTGTCGATCAAACGCTGTACTATCCTCGGCCAGATTCTCACACACGCGATAGATCTGGGTGAAAATAGCATCTTCTATGGGCAGATTACTGTTGCCCGCAGACAGCGTGGCTGCATGCGCTTCAGTTCTATCGCTGAGCACTCGCGCACACCGCGTCGCTATAACTGTCAGCCTGACCTTGTAGAGCAGGCCGTTGACACGCGACTGAAAGGCTTTTCGGATGAAGAGCGTGAGGCGGTGAAGCGGCGTGAGCGTATCCGCGTGCGACCATTATTCAATAGCACTCGTTATGGTAGCTCCGCCTATTGCCAGCTTGCCTACGCCTGCGCGATTGAGATCAAGCGTGGGGCCGATGACGAGTCAGAAATGGGTGTCTTCCACGATTTGTATCAGCCACAACGCGAAGCCAATTTGCGTGCGCGGCTCGACGACTTTACTCCTGCTGGCATGGAGGCAGGTATCATCTACATCAACTAGGAGAACACATATATGGATGGCGATTTCAAAACAGACATCACCCGTGATTCTTTTAATATCACGAATATACTCAAAGCGAGTACACAAAAAAGGAACTTCTCACGCGTGCTCAAGCAGCAGGGGCGCGTGGACCTTGACGCCGATTGGAACGAATTGGTAGACATTCTTCTCTATCAGCAGCGTACCGCCCTGACAGATATCATCGGCCCACACGCGGGACCTGCTGACGCAGTGGGCTTTGCTATTATCGATGTTGGAAAACCATACACTGTTGGAATTGGCAAAGGGCGCTATTATGTCGATGGTATGCTCTGTGACCATTTTGCAGATGACAGTTGCTCTATCCCAGAAGGTGAGCGTGCAGAGGTAGATGGCAACGGAGAGGCTCATACTCTGGTCTATCTCGATGTATGGGAACGCGAAGTAACTTCCCTTGAGGATGACGCTATCCGCGAGAGTGCGCTGGGTGGGCCAGACACAGCAACACGCGCGGAAGTCGTCTTTCAGGTTCGCTTCGGCGATGTGTCAAAGCTGACGAAAGAGCCCCCGACCAGGGAGAATGCGGGGCAATTCTGGACAGACCTGCTCCGTATCTGGTCCTTGCGCGAGTATGGTCAACTCACGGCACGCACCGACCCAACGGTTACGTCTACCGATCCTTGTGTCACACCGCCCTCGTCAACCTATCGCGGCCTGGAAAACCAACTTTATCGTGTAGAGATTCATCGCAGTGGCACAGCATATCCTGATCCTCCTGCAGGTGGACAACGAGGAAGCAGTAATCGCCCCTCATCATCTGGAAGCGCAAGCAAAGACAGCACACAACAGACAGGTGATACGGGGCAAATACACGCCACCTTCAAATGGTCGCGTGAGAATGGCTCCGTTGCCTTCCTTGTTGTCGATGACTCCCTTTCCATTAGCGATAATATCATCACTGTCACACTCAAAAACCTCGGCCCTGATGACAGCCGCTACTCGCTCCAGATAGGCAATTGGGTTGAACTGATTGACTTGAGCCTCGTGCCAAACGAAGTCCCCGGCCCATTATTCCAGGTCGAGACGGTAAACAACGCGACGATGGAGGTCACACTCACTATTGCTAAAGGGCAAACAGCGCCAGCAGAGAGCGATCTCAACGGACCCTTCTTGTTACGGCGTTGGGACTACAAAGCTGGAGATCCGGAAGACACTGCTAATAACGATAGACCTATCACCATCGCCAATGATGGAGCTGCTATGCTCATCGAAAATCATTGGTTAACGCTAGAAATGGGCGTGCAAATCGCGTTTACCCAGGAGCGTAACAAAAAAGACCCAACATACTATCGTGCTGGCGATTACTGGCTCATTCCCGCTCGCATTGGCACAGGAGAACTGGAGTGGCCCTTTACAATAGATACCAGGGAGCAACGCCAACCGGACCCATTACCACCGCACGGTATTGTCCACCACTACGCTCCACTCGCACAGGTCACATTCAACAAAGACGGAGGTATTGTCAAGGCGGACATCACCGAGCTAAGGCGTAAGATCCATCAAGGATGGGCTGCATTCTAATGGAAACGAAGGGTACGACGCAGATACAGCGACAACCTGTTGCTATTCTCACTCAACAGAGCACACTTCTGCAACGAAGCTGTGCCTGTGGGCAACATACCGTTGCTGGCGGCGAATGTAAAGCGTGCCGCAAAAGCCGCGAGTCTGGAGGAGAACACGCTGCCGTCGTACCCATACCTTTCTCGCATACCCCTCGCTCCAATCAGAACAGAGACGATTCACCAGAGCATGTATCGTCTCCTGGTGAGTCGCGCTTCGCCCACGATTTTAGCCAGACCGCAGTGCAGACTTCCCCTACCCCCAAACCAACTATACAGGCAAAGCTAGAAGTCAACCAGCCAGGAGATGCGTTTGAGCAAGAGGCCGACGAGGTTGCAGAGCAGGTGACACAACACCCTCTCCTTGAGCCAGATAGCCGACGTAGGAACGTTCCTCCATCACTAATCGCTCATGAAAATGGCGATATGCTGCACGCACTCAAGCAGCAAACAGCTATACCGCTCTCACAGCACGTCCGGCAACGAGTAGAACCAGTATTCGGTGTTGATCTAGGTCACGTTCGAGTACACACAGACCCGACCGCTCACGCTGCGGCAAAAACATTGCGCGCAAAAGCTTTCACTCACCAAAATCATATCTGGCTTGGCACCAATCAGGATGCTGACTCCCTCGAACTGATGGCGCACGAGGCAACGCATGTCGTTCAACAATCAGCTAATCCCACACTGCAAAGTGCAGTACAGAGAAAAGACAACGGCGACTCAACCGAGGATGAACAACCTACAGAAGATAAGGAAAAGGAGCAAAAGAAGGCCCAGCAAAAAACCTTGGATACCTTGCAACCAGGTACTGAAACTGCATCACCCGCCCAATCGTTGGTGAGTAGTGATGCTCCACAACCGATCAGCCCTGAAGCACAAAAAGCAGCAGCACGCTCATCTTCAGTGCAAGCAAAAGTAGAACAGCATACCCAGCAATCAGCAAAAGCTATCACATCCTCATTGAGTGGAGAAAATGGTCAAGGCACAACTCTTCTGACCGATTCTCAGGATGGAAAACAGGTAGAGCAAACAAAGGATAAGCATGCATTTGTTGCACCTGTTGCTTCACAAACACTAGAAAAGCCAGCTCTTGTTACAAATCATACAAACACAATACAGCGACCTGTACCAACTAGCGCCCTCACGACGCTTCCACGCCTGCTTTCACCATCTCCTGCTACACCTATAACCGATAGTTCTCAAGGCGTGCAGGATAGCAATCTTACAGAGACATCTTCTACTACACAAGGGCTAGCTGCGTCAGCTCAACATGTTTTGCCTACATTTACTCCGAATGTAGTTGCTGGCATACCAGCAACTATAAGTACAGCGGAAAAAGCGAGTCCAGATAAAGAAGAAAATGAAAAGCAACAGAAAGAAATATATGGTGGATCTGCAACACCAGGTCCAGGTGCTGGTGCTCCTAACGAAGAGGCTCCGAGGGGAAATGCCATACGACCATACCTGCCGAAACGCGAACCTACTTTTGAAGAGTTTTTCACAATGCTGGAAGCAGGGCATACGATAGAGCAGGATCGGATGGAGGCGCAAAGACGGCTTGCTATCTTGCAGGGTGAAGCCGAAAAAGAGAAGGCCGCTATCTTACAAGTTGCTGAAACACAGAAAACACAAATAACAACCGACGTTGAAGCGCATATCACGTCAGTGCAAACAGCAGTGAAGACGCAAACTGCTGCTATTCACACTCACTTTGCTACAAACCGCTCAGCATTACGCAACCTCATAGCACAAGAGAAAGTCGCATTAGAAAAGCAGGTCACCACAGAGATTGACAAGATCGAGGGGAAAGATGGCGTATCGACAAAAAATATTGATGAATTCGAGAAACAACTCCTCGATCGCCAAAGGGATATGACAAATTTTTCTGAGAATGAGAGCAAGCAACCACCAATTATTGCAAACGAAGAGGGAGAGCGGGCCACCAAAGAACTTGAAAAAACAGCACTCGAAGCCGAAAAAGTCGGGGAGGATGAAGCTAAACGTTACCCTGGAGAGGAGGATCCCAAACCGGCACAGCGTCAGGCGGCACGTGAGCTAGCTAATCAGAGCGCAGCAGATATCCGTGAGAAGAAAGCACCTCTCATGGATGACATGAGAATACGGGCTAACAACTTCACTGGAAACTACATGGATTATGCTAAAACAGTAAATGTGCGTATCACCGAAACTGGCACAACTACGACCCCTGTCCTAAAAGACCTTGCGAGCAATACTATCAAGCTCTTACGAGATAGCAAAATCGCAACACTAAAGGTTCTGGATGATCGACTAAGGGCGGACTTACAAGTACTAAGTACCGCCGAAGCACAGGCGGTTACTCGTATAAAAACCTCTGGGGAACAGACAATACGAGAATTACGAGCTAGCCAGGCAAGCGCGACGAATGAGGTTAGTATTGCCACAACAACTCTTACTAAGAAAATTGATGACGACGTACAGGAAGTATCCGACATCATTGATGGAGAAGAGCAACCCTTCTTACCAGGTATTACCGATATTATAACAGCTACGCAAGCCAATATGACCGAAGTGGGCAGGGCTGGAATTGAACAGCTAAACTTAGCCACCTCCTCTGTGACTCAAACTCATTCCGAGGCTGTAGATGCCTTCACACAGCAGGGTGATAGCCTGGTGACATCTGCGAATAACGGCGCTGATATAATCAGGAAAAATGCTCAAGGAGCAATAAGCAAGGTGCTACAAGCCCGTACCAAACAGGCTGAGGATGTCATAAAAGATGTTGATACGCAACAGAAAGGTATGGCTGGTGCGGTTTTAACAGAGGTTGATAAGGCAGCGGAAGAGGCAAAGGGTAAGGTTAGAGAGATTAATACGAAGTTCCGCAGTGACCTGAGAGAAGCCGCCGATAAAAGTGTGGAAGAGGGCAAGAAACCCAGAGTTGACCTTGAAAAGCGTGTGCACGACGCGGCTAAAGAGGCTGGTGAAGCATGGTACATTGGCCTTTTGAAAGCCGTGGGCGAGATACTTGTTGGTCTGATCATTGTCATCGTTGTTGCACTCGTGATAGCAGGCATAGCTGCTTTCTTCGGCGTCTTCCTGACGGCATGGACGGCAATGATGCTTGCCGGTGCATTGCTACTTGCAATAGGTCTCGTCCTCTCTACCATTGGTCGCTATCAGCAATTGAGTACTACCCAGGGAGGAGGCTTAAGGACGCTTGGCAAAGCTCTCCTTCTGGGTGTATCCGATACTGTTGGCATTACGGGCATTATAGAAAGCTACACAGGCAAAGACATACTTACAGGTAAACGGCTCAGTAGTGGTGAAAGAACACGCCGTGGAGTGACGGGAGCAGTTTCTCTTATAATGATTGTCCTCGGTGTGCGCGGTGCTATCAAAGGGCCGCCAGGAGGACTCTATACACGCAGCCCAGGTGTGCCTCGTAGCTGGTCAGGTTTCGGCGAAGGTCTAGCGCGAGCCTGGAGGGGAGTCAAGACAGAACAGGGTGAGAGCATTGGCGGAATTCGCAACCTGGCGTTGGAATTGTATAATGGAGTGCGCGAGAACATCAGCGATCTCAATAAATGGCTCAAGGAGCGCATAAGCGGTCCCTCTAATGCTCCCGAAGAGCCGGGGGTCGGCCCTAAACCTGAGCGTGGCCCTAACGAGAGCGAAGATGCCTTCAAAGCACGTCAACTTGATTGGCTCAAACGTAGAACAGCGCAACGTGTTTATGAACAGACTGTGGATCGAGCTGTTGATAATGCGAGACTTGATATCAAAGATGCTGATAATCAAGCATGGTGGGATCGCGTAACAAAAGAAGATGCACCATCTGTACGGGAGAAACGTCTGGCTTTTGATCCAGATCATAAGGGTATCATTAGTGACCAGAGCATTAATGAGGCTCGTGTAGGATTACTGGCAGAGGAAAAAGGCATTGTAGACGGACCCATCCGGCGGCCTACTGGTCCTGGTGAAGGGGAATTTTACGATGCTAAGGGTCAATCGTGGGATGTCAAGAGCGGCCCAAGATCAGGACCTGAGACCGTGGCCGATGACCTGCTTAATGGCAGAAACATACTCATTGACCGAGAAGGAACTATGACTGAGGCGCAGTTCAGGAATTTGATGCAAAGGCTGGCAGATTACTTACGCGCTGAGCCAACGGGGCGTGGAAAGGACATCATTCCCGATCTGTTCAAGCGTGTCAAACCAGTACCGCCTTTCGCGGATATTGCCCCTCCTGTGATACCTGATAAACCATCGCAGGAGGAAACGTCTAAAGCAAGATAGGTGTAATGCTCACTCCGGTATAGAGAGAAGCCCATAATATGAAACAACAGCTTGATAAAAATATACTCAACAGTCTGTTGCTTGCTCACGAGCAGTGGTACCAAACAAAACAACGACAAGGCAAACAATTACTATGTGAAAATGTAGATTTGCAAGGTGCAGATTTGAGTAATAGACAGCTAGTAAAAGCTGAGTTCAAGCATGTGGATCTCAGAAATGCGAACTTGTCGAATACCGACCTCGCTCTAGCTGCATTCATGGATGTAGATGTGCGTGGTGCTTCATTAACCAGGGCCGGTATGGCAGGCATCACAGTTGAGGATACTGATTTAAGTGGTGCTGACCTTCAAGATGCCAATTTGAGTGCCAGCTTTATGCGTGCTGTTCGTATGGAAGGTGCTTTACTTACAAATGCAACTCTTATTAAGTGCCTATGGCATGATGTCATTTTATCTCAAATAAACTTGAGTAACGTTGACGCGACAAGTGCTGAATTTGTTCACTGCATAATGAACAAAAGCCAATGGCATAACGCGGTTTTAGTAAACACAAAATTTCTTCACTGCAACCTCCCACAAGCAAGTTTCACGGGAGCAGTTCTCAAGGGCACGTCATTTCGTGGTTCAAGTGTATTTGGGTGTGCTGGTCCTGTTGCCAGCCTCTCAAATATTTTAGGCGATTGGGTTGATATAAGCCCTGCGGCTGATGGTAGTCAAGTAGTTCCGGTGAGTGTTCTTGAGATGATGTTGCATAGAAGCTCAGAAAAGTAGCCTCCCTAACAGGAATATCTAAAAAGTACATCGCCATTAGTATGAGCCTCGATCTTCAATCACTATTTTGAGAGGTGAGCAATCCCTGGAAGAGGAGATCACAGAACATATTTCCAATCTCTCTCGCACTGAACCCCTTGCCCGACTGTAGCCATTGATAGGTCCAGTTACACATACCTAAGATAGCGAACGCGATGATACGCGGATCACTATCGGCGCAAAACTCTCCCGTCTGGATACCTTCTACAACCACCTGTCGGAAGAGTTGCTCGTAGCGATCCCGTTTCTCTTTCACAAGGGAAAACTTCTTTGAGGATAGGCGGCGACGCTCCTCAAAAAACACGGTAATGTGCGGTCGATTCGTCGCTATGTTTTCCACCATATTGACTATCATCTGTCGCAGTCGCTCGGAAGCCGAGATGGGAAGTCGCAGCACAGCCTCTCCTCGTTCCAACTCGTACGTGATACCTGGTCTCTTAAAGGCGTTTGCGAAGCCATGATAGACAGTACAGCGTTCATCGTGGATCAGTCGCAACGCCTCGCCAGGATCGAACGTCTCTTGCAGTACAAGGGTCGCGCCGCTTGAGAACGTGCCGAACAGGATGTTGCAGATGCCCGCGCTAAAGAAGAGGGGCAGATAGCACCAGATCCGGTCATCGGGCGTGAGGCTCTGATACTCTGCGATAAGGCGCGCGTTGTCAAGTGAGGAGATTGGAATGTCAACGGGACCCGAAGAATCACGTAGTGACCAACTGATGATAGTCATCGGACGCGGGAAAATGAGAGCGTCTGTCGCATGTACCGACCAATATTTAACGTTCTATTAACGCTTTTCTTAACGCTACGAGGGTATCATAAAAGTAGCTTATATAGAGTATTCCATCGGACCCGTTCACCTCGCTCCGGGCGCTGAACTCATCGGTATTGTCAACTTAATTGTTGATGAGTTTATTTTCTTCTTCAAAATGGGGAACAAATCATGCAAGATCGTTTCGCGATTCTTGAAAGAGCGAGCGCTCACTGTCAATACAGAGACGATCGGGCCTCGCATGGACGAGCAGGGATACCGTGTCAAATAAGAGGTAGAATAAAATCCGAAGCGGAGAGTGACATGAGCAGAACAGATTATGAACAGGTATGCTCGGAACTAGATAACACGAGACAGAAAGACCATCCTCGCGCGTATGACACGCTTTCTCAAGCAGAAAAAGAGGCTCTTCAGTACTGGATAGAGCATGCCATCCGGCCTGCGACAAAGGCTGACGACCATCAGAGTAGCTATGGCCTCAAGCACGAGTATGCGCGTGAAACGAAATGCTATGTCTCGAATGCCCAATTTAAGGGCGCAATGCTTGTTGCAGGATACCTGCCCACAAAGAAAGGTGAGCAGAGCTGGCATTTTATGATTATGCCGACCGATGACACACAGCGCTCCTCGCATGAGGATGTCCGTCAAAACAACCGAGGACGCGTACGAACCTACCGCAGGACGCCCCCAGGAGAGCAGGACCCACACTTCAACGACCTCGTTCAAAAAGCCATCGCGTCACGCAAGGGGAGCGCGACATATGCCGTCATGATATAATCTTCTGTCTCACCAGCTTTTCAGGAAGTGAGCAACACTGCCCTCTGCTGTCACCTCATAACGGATGCGATCCGGGTTGATCTCTCCAAAGAGTGAAGTATTTTCAGGCGAGATGACGATATCACGTGGATGGATGACCAGCCATATGCGCTCAAGAGCCTGAGGCCCTTGCAGCCTATACACATAGCGGCGAGCAATCTTCGCCTTCTGTGCCAGGTGTTCGGCGTTGCCAAACGTCCTTCTGGCCTGTTGATCGTCGTAGTACGGGTCATGGTATTCAAACAGACGCGGTGCCCGGTAGGGTGTCGCGTGGCCAAGGTACAAAAACGTCACTGGCTTCCCCTGCGCGTTCTGAATGGCGGAGCGTATGACCGCTTCGTTGTGTGTCGTATCGGGCATCAACACAGCCAGGATAGACCCGGGGAGATGTTCTTCAACATGGGTGATCGGCACCGGTACGTGCCCCTGCTGCTTATTGCGTGCATAGGTGAAGAAAGCTATCCCATCCCAAGCAGGGTCACAGAGCCACCAAAGAGCGTTGCCAGCGGCTTTGCGACGACATTCGTCGTCCATGCCAGGACCACCAGGGCCGTTGTCAGCAACCCGAGATAAAATTTGCAGGTATGCCAGAGATCGAGCACCATCCTCCCTGTGTAAGGAGAAGGAGCGGGTCCGTCTGCTGGTACCCGAGTACATCTGTCCCCTCATAGGAGACGGCAGACGCCTGTACCGTTGTCGTTGTGCCCTGCAATACTTCGTGCGCAGTAGCTGCATCGTCACTCTCAGGGAGACCTCTGGTCAGAGACTGAGAGGAAGTACGCTCGGCATGTGCCGCCTTGCGCTCACGGCGACGCACAATATCCAGGCCCACGCATGTGAGCGTAAAGGCTCCCAATAGCCCGAAGGCGTACAGATCTCCAAGAACTGTAATAGCGCCATGTACCACGATGAGCACACAGATGGGTATAGCAATGGCAAGGAGAATAGAGAAATGCGGTGTTCCCCGCAGCGTATTGCGTTGCTGGATAAACTTCGGGAAGAACTCCATCCGTGAGAGTGCCAGGAAGACATGATAGGAACCAATAATGGCCGTGTTCCCGGCAAAGATCAGCAGCGCACTGGCGCTGATCGCCACCTCGATCTGCAAGGCGATATTGCCCCAGTGTCCTCCAAGCAGTGAGATGAGCTGCCCAGAGAGTATTCGATCTCCCACCACCTGCGGGGGGAGCAAGAGCGTCGCGAACAGAGTCAGTAGCGGACTGGTCAGGCCGATAGTGAGCACCACAAGCAACAAGGCAATGCCAGCGACCTTCTTGCGAGGAGTCTTCATGACCGGCGATAACTGCGAAATACTCTCTAGACCGGAGAAAGCAAGAAATGAACCAGCGAAGCCGACCAGAAGAGAAGGGAGCGTCAATTTCTGCTGTGCAAACATGTGCGGGAACAGTGCGAGAAACTGCGAAAAAGAGAGATGCAGAAAAACCGTGACGAGAAGAGCGATATCGCTCAGAAATGCGATCAGAGCCCCTCCCAGGCTTACTTTCGCACTCTCGCTCACTCCGAACCAATTGAGGAGCCCAAGCAGAAGCAGAACGCCGATAGACAGCTCTAGTGTAGAAGGGGCGAAGACAGGTACAACCACGCTCAGATACAGCATACCCGAAAGGCAACTGATCGCAGCAGTGAGGAAATAATCGACCAGAATGAACATACCACCGAGGGCTCCCATCCAGTGATTGATGGCCTGGGCCGCCACCGTGACCACGCCACCTCCCTGGGGGAAGCGATGAGTGACCTCTGCATACTTCAGCGTGAGGAGCACGAAGACAGACATCGTCAGCATCACAAAGAAGCCCGCCAGGTTCCCGACATTTCCATACAAGATGCCTGGAACATAGTAAATCGAGGTACCAACGTCGGCAAACACGACTGCCCAGCAGAGGAGAGGGCCAAGCCGACTCCCCGCATGACGCGGTTCTTTCCCTCGTAGGTGAAGCGATACTTCTTGCGGTGCTGCTTCCTGCTTCATGTAGCTCCTTCTCGTTTAAGGATATCCACAGAGCGTTATAAAAGCGTTAAATGAGCTTCCCGGTTCAGCAGTGGAAGAGACCGTACCGTGTCGAAGCTACCGGGTTGAGCCGTCGGGTCCTTCACGACAGCGCCCGTGACTCTGGGCCGCAAATGTGCTGTGCTAGCAAGCGTTTCTTCAGGAGATTCCTGGCCCGAAAGAGATGGGTCTTGATCGTACCAACGGGCATGGCGAGAACGTCGGCCATCTCTTCATACGTCATCTCCTGAAAGTGGCGCAGGATCAACACAAGGCGATATCTAGTCGGGAGTTTCTCCAGTTGCTCGCGCACCGCTGTCTGCCAGTCGCGTAGCTCTATGATCTCTTCTGCCAGTTTCTCCTTGTTCACCCCTTCCAGGATCTGTTCCGCCTGCATGACCACTTGCAGCGTTCTCTCCCGCTTGCGCCGTTCAAGCTGTCGCACACAACAATGGTAGGCGATGCGATAGAGCCAGGTCGAAAAAAGCGCCTCGCCGCGGAACGATGGCAGCCCCTGCCATACAGCGAAAAAAGCCTCCTGGGTAATCTCGTTCGCCTCTTCGTAGTCATGCAGCATGCACAACACCATAGTGAAGACGCGGCGCTGATGTCTTTGCATGAGGAGGGCAAAGGCATCCTGGTCCCCACGCTGGCTGGCTCTCACGAGTTGAGCGTCGTCCTGCTCGGAAGGCTCAGAGACGACGCCTGGAAGAGCTATTTCCAGGGGGTGAGACAATTGCATCAGAGCCTCGTTCCTACTGACCTCTCATTCGATGGTCATGAGCTTTTTGTTCTCTGCATTACGGTTCTTCTGCGCGATCAGTGAGATAACTTGTACCACCTCATCTTAATAGTAACCAGGTAGTGTTACAAAAAGCGTTAAAAGAATGTTCATAAAGCTAGCTGTGTTTCTACCTTGTGGGGATGGATGACCATGAAAGGTGTGCGAAAGATCAAGCAATAGAGGATACCCATCCTCGACACAGAACTGGAGGACTGCGCGTGCACCGAGTCTCTGTCAGGAACACCAGGGCTCCTAAACGGGGTGAACGTTATGCTGGTGCTCGTTCCAACACGCGCCGAACCGCAGGTTTAGCGAGGAAGTTCGTGCGCAGAGCCTCATCCCCTATCTTCTCTGCAAGCGCCTGCACCATCGCAAGCGCCTGGGCAAACGCTTGTTCTGCCTGTTCCCTCTCCCCACAGGAAGCGTACAACTCCCCCAGCGCCGCCTGGACCTGCCACAGCTCCCCTGGGAGTCCGATCTCATTGGCCAGGTTCGCCGCCTCTTGCAAAGACGCAAGAGCTTGCCTCGTCTCGCCATCCCACTGTGCCTGGGTCGCTCGTGCCCGTAGATAGGGGAGGCGATGCCGCCGATTGGTACTCAGAGATGCACCCAGGCGCTCTATATCCTCCCTGGCCCACTCCCTCTCGCCACCCCGCAGCAATGCTTCTATCTCATGGTAGCGGACGAAGTCGAGGAAGAGCAACGATGTCTCGATGTCGTTGCGGACTGCTCCCGCCTCCCGTGCATAGGTATATGCGCTCTTCCAGTCACCAGCGAGGGCGCAGTTCGCGCACAGCCTGGAGGTGGTAAGCACTTGATACGACCGTAGTGCGAGAGCGTCGATGAGGGCCAGCGACTCCATGAGCGTCGCACGTGCCTCCTCCAGGTGCATCATCGCCTGATGCACCGCACCTGATACCGTGAGCAGGAAGAAGAGCAGGGTCGGGTTGGGCAGCGTACGCGCCATCTCTACCCCTTTCTGCGTGGCCAGGAGCGCCTCCTCATACTCCCCCACCTCCAGCAAGGCATGACTCAGGTTCAGGAGGCTGTACGCCTGTACCCAGATGTTGTTGATCTCCAGGCTGATGTCGAGAGCGGCTCGCGCAACGTTCACGTCCGTCTGTGGTTCGCCGAGATTGACGTGGCCAAATGCCAGCAGGCACAGACAGAATACCTCCATCACCCGGTTCGTCAACTGCCAGGATGGTGGGAACCCGGCATAGGTCAATTGTTCTGACACTTCTGCGGCATCAACGGTTTGATCCTCGATGGCCGCGTACAGGGTATGGGCCTCCTCGGCACACGCTACGACCTCTTTCCAGAGGCCACCGAAGGCAGAGCTCAGGCCAAGCATATACAGGCCGCGTGCGGTCAGCTCTTTCCGACCCGTCATGCGTACCTGTTCCAGCGCACGCTCGGCATGGAGCAGCGCTCGCTTCGACTTCCAGGCATGGAGCGCCATCTGTGCCAGATTCCACTCCGTCTCTATTCGCGTCGCCAGGTCACCACTCGCTTCGGCAATCCGCCATGCCGCCTCGAGCAGCGTCTGTGCTGTCGCCAGGTCGAAGGACTGCTGCGCCGCCAGGATCGCCAGGCGGTTGAGGGCAGTGCTCTCCATGACCGGTTGGTGTGTGTTCTGTGCATAGACGAGCAGTAATGTATAGACCACCCGAGCCTTCTCCCACTCAGCGTTTAGTTCATACGCCCGCCCCAGGTGGACGTAGAGATGCTCGATCTCCGGGGCAGGAAGCATGGTCAAGAGGTCGAGTTCATGCAATCGCTCAGCCATCAGATGCCGTGCCTGCTCGTAGAAGGTGATGGCATCGCGCACGGCTACCACCCACATCGCCTCATCGCCAGCTGCGAGACTCCAGCGAAAGGCTGGTTCCGCAAGCCCCGCACCCAGGGCATGATAGGCCAGTACCGCCGAAGGTGCGGCAGCCTCTTGCAATACTTTCACCGCGCGGCGGTGAAAGATGGACCGCCTCGCCTCACCCGCCTCAGCGTAGACGACCGCACGGATCTTCGCATGGGCGAACACATAGCGCCCATCAGTCAATTGCTCCCCTCTCTCGCGCTCCGATTCATGCAGCAGGCGGCTGTGCAGAACCTCGTCCAGGGCAGGGAGGCCATCATGTTCTGCGAGATCAGCCACCTGACACAGGTGCTCAAAGGTGATTCCCTGGCCGAGGACGGCTCCTGCCACCAGCAGGGCAAAGGCGTTGGGCGTGAGTCGATCGAGCCTGGCGCAGATGACTTCTCGCACACTGGGCGGGAAGAACCCACGTATCACGGTCTCATGTTCCATGGCTGCCGTAAAGTCAATGCTCCATCCACCCTCGTCGTCCGGGCGGGAGGCGAGCACGCCACGCTCGAGCAAGACCTTAAGCGGTTCCATCAGATAGAACGGTTGTCCCTCCGTTTCCGCAAACAGCCACTGCCCAAAGCGCTCCAGGTTCGCCGCGTGTTTCCCGTCTTTGCCTTCAGTCCCCCCTAATGCCTGCAGCAGGTGCAGGGTGTCTTCGATGGTGAGAGGGCCAGGTTGCAGGCGGGTCAGCGACACGCTGCGTTCCATCCCAGTTCGCCACTCGGCAAGCCCTGGCGGCACTCTCTCCTCCATGCGTAGCGTCAGGAGCAGGAGTGCAGGAGTCGCGCTTTCCGCGAAACGTCGTGCGAGATAATGGATCACGTCGAGGGAGGCGGCATCCGCCCACTGCACATCATCGATGAACACGACAAGCAGTGTCCGTGCCGCCAGGGCCTGCAAGAGGCGTGCCACCGCTTCGAACAAGCGATTACGTGCCACGGATTTGTCCCCGAGAGGTGCAGGCAGGTCAGGATAGCGATCGCACAGTTCAGGGAGCAGGCGCGAGAGTTCGGCCAGCCACCTGTCGGAAAGCAGGTCGTCGGGGGGCATTCTCCCGCTCGATGCGCGGGCGCAAGGCCTCGATGATGGGCTGATAGGGCAGGTGACCACCGGTTTCAAAGGCGTGCCCCTGCAACACGTCTGCCCCCTCTGTCTCTGCCCAGGCGAGAAACTCGGTCGCTAGCCGCGTCTTGCCAATGCCGACCTCCCCTTCCAGGAGGACCACCTGCGTCTGACCACGTTGCGCCATATGATAGAGCTTGATCAACGTACTCAACGCCGTTGTCCGCCCCAGGAGCGGGCCGTCGAGGAGCATTGACAGGGAAAGCGCTGTCGGGGGCGCGGGCACCTCCTTGCGACGGGGAGGGGTAACGACTCGCATACGGTTGGCTAACACGACGGTTTCTGAAGTCGGCTCCGTCTGCATGCCTGTTGAAAGCCTCGCCTGACAAACATCATAGGCGTGCAACGCGGCGGCCCGGTCACCGGACGCGAAGTGCAAGCGCATCAGACGTCGATAGGCATCCTCGTGCAGTGGGGCGAAGACGAGCCAGCGGTTGACGGTTTCAATAGCAGCCGCAAGCTCACCCGCTTCGAATTGCAGGTGGGAGAGCCGGTCGAAGACATCATTGACGTGCAGGTGCCAGTAGTTGCGTTGGAACCGCACCCAGTCGTCGAAGGCCGGAGCATCACGCAGCGAGAAGCCCTCTAGAAACTCACCACGCGGGAGGCTGCTCGCATGTTGGAGCCGGGCAAGCAGATGACGATGTGCACCATCCGACATGGTTAGAGCCGTAGGAGCCGACGCACGCGCCAACGTCCAGGCTTCGTGGAGGGTCTGCAGGTCGAGGTCGAGAGCGGCGGTGAGATCCAGGCTGAGGGTGTCACGTGTGATGAGGAGATGAGACACGGGATCACTCCCAGCCTGCTCACCGAGCGCGTGACGGAGATGGAGCAGGGTAATGCGAAGCGCTGCCCGCCCATGTATTGCGTCACCTTCTGGCCAGAACAGCTCAGAGAGTTGCTTGCGCAAATGGACACGCCCTTCCACCGCCAGATAGATGAGGAGCGCGAGTTCCTTGCGTGTGGAGAACAGCAGCACCTGATCGGCATGGCGCACTACTGGCGGACCCAGTAATGCGAAGCGTAAGTCGCCCAGTTAACGTTCCTTGTAACACTCTGCTGCTATCATGAGATCAGAGATGAGAGAGAGAAGAGAATGGACTCCACAGAAACGAATAAAAGTCTCTCAGAGCATTTCACGTCAATGACCAGACGTACCCTCTCTATTATTGCACAAAATACTGCTTGAGGAAAGGACCACTCACATGCCCAGGAAAAAAAGCGCCCTGCCCGAAGAGCAGCAGGCCAAACTGATCGAGATGTTGAACCGCCGCTTAGCCGACGCCATTGATCTGCAGGTGCAAAGCAGGCAGGCATACTGGAACGTCAAAGGACCCCATTTCATGTCTCTGCGCCAGATGTTCGACAAGATCGCTAAGGGGGTGGAGGAGTATGCGAGCCTGATTGCTGAGCACATTGTGCAGCTTGGCGGCATGGCTGAGGGAACGGCGCATGCGGTCGCCGGGCGGTCTTCGCTTGACAGATATCTGCTGGCAACTACAAATGGGAACGGCCACATCGAGGCCCTTTCAACAACGCTGACCGACTTTGGAAGACATGCACGCTACGCCAGTGAGCAGGCGACCGAACTGAAGGACGCCGATACGGCGGCTATCTTCACCGAGATCGCACGAGGCGCCGACAAATGGCTCTGGTTCGTCGAGACGAGCCAGCAAGCAGGCAGTTGAGCAAGGAGAGACACTTTTTGTCCGCCCTCTTCATCGCGTCGGCCTGCACCAGGCGAGCCAGAACAGTCCCATCCATCCTGATCTCCTGCTCGGCAGAAGCGGGAGGTCAGCCACTGATGGTTCATTTAACGCTGGAATAACGCTTTTTATAACGCTCTGTCGGTACACTGAAGAACAGAACAGAGCTTGCCTCCCAGGTCCGACAGGCCCAGGGGAGAGGCAGAAAGCGTGTAGAGAGCGATACATCTGTATCAAGGAAAGGACTCAATCATGACACTTGCAACATTTACTCCTCTCTACAAGGATTATCTTTTTTGACGTTCTTGTCCGCGTAATCGCTCAAGTATCGATCTAAGCGCATTGAAAGTCGCATTTGAGTTATTGTATCACTCATAGTTGCACCTCAATTAGATAACTCCTTGCCGCAGTCCTACTATTTCTATCGTACAGTGTCGAAGAGAGCAGTATTCCCATGCTTGCATGATTTTCTCCTTATGCTTTCCAGAGGACGTTTAGCGGGGCATGGCTTGTTCGCTGCTACGAGAACCGTTTAGTGGCTCATGGGCTGGCACACGTGCCTGGCGTCGCATCATATCCATCACGGGCACGAGCACGTCCATGGGGAGCGGAAAGATGATGGTCGAATTCTTCTCAACGGCGATCTCGGTCAGTGTTTGCAGGTAGCGCAGTTGTAGAGCAGCAGGTTGTGTGCTCATTACCGCAGCAGCCTGCGCTAAGGATGCTGAAGCTTGCAATTCTCCCGCGGCATGGATCACTTTCGCACGCTTCTCCCGCTCCGCCTCCGCCTGTTTGGCCATGGCACGCTGCATGGTCGCAGGCAACTCTACATCCTTGACCTCGACCGCCGTCACTTTGACGCCCCAGCGTGCCGTGTGTTCGTCGATGATCTCTTGCAGCCTCTGATTGATCTTGTTGCGCTCGGCCAGCAATTCATCCAGTTCCGATTGGCCCAGGACATTGCGCAAGGTCGTTTGCCCGATCTGTGTCGTTGCCTGATTGAAGTTCACGACATTGACCACCGCCGCAATCGGATCGACGACGTTGAAGTAGATGACCGCCGTGACCTTGATCGTCACATTATCGCGCGTGATCACCTCTTGCGGGGGCACCGTGAGCGTGACGATACGCAGGTCCACGTTGCTCATACGTGAAATGAGCGGGGGGACCAGGAAGAGACCAGGCCCCTTCGCACCGGTCAAACGACCCAGCACGAAGATTACTCCTCGCTCATACTGTTGCACCACGCGAATAGCAGAGAGTGCAAGGAACACCAGAACAAGAACAATGGCACCCAGCACAGACAACACAAGTGTACTCATGGGAAGCCTCCTTACGGCCTGACAAGCAACATCCACTATGCTTGTTTAAGCTCGATCGTGGTATTGGTAACGTTTCTTTTCTCTTGCTCGTCTTCCAGCAGCACGACGAGATATCGGAGAGCTAAAGCGTATGCTACAAAGATAATTAAGAGGAAGCGGAATCGAGGGCATGATGTATAAGAAGAACAATAGGACCTCCTAAGTATACATTATTTTTTACACACATGCAACATTTATCAAATGGCACTGACAGCCATTTACGAAAAGTGATGTCATCTCCTGAGGACGAATAGCACGCACCCCCACTCCGAGGCATTCTTGTTACCTACGCTCCATTTATAAGTATGAAAATCATTGCTCTTTTTTAATCTTCACTCCCTCGTATCGTCTTGTATGGTAAGAGGAGGGATAATATTATGACATTTGTTGGATGGTACATTTCGATCACAACGGCCATTTCAGTTTTTGCTGTACTGTACCTCATATATCGCCTAACGAATCCATTCAGGTGCACATGCGGCAATACATACTGGTTCACTAATAGTATCAAGAAACATCTCTTGCACTCACATAAATGGACATGATGCACCCTATCCAGGAGTTATCCCGAACTTTTGTTTCAAAAGTTCACAAACACGGGGGTGCCGGGGGAAGCGCCATCTACTCAGGTGAGAAAAACTGATTACCGCTTTCCCCTAAATCACTTTTCTGTTCCATTGCACCACAGCCCCCCCTCTCTTCCTGAGATGAAGCCGGGTTGTTTGTTCTTGAAAGTGGGTAAATGATTGGTGCAATCTGAGGTGATTGGGCCATATGTGCTCTATAGTCCCTGTGAGGGGATAATAGACGACGGTGTATAACGTACCGAAAGCTCGTTCATACTGCGTATAGTAGAGGGGTGGCTGCAAAAAGCGGTGAATGAAGCTGGAGGCTGTTTCTTGTGGATCGGCCAATCGATTTGCCAGAAACTCCTGGCGCTCGACGGTCGCTGTCATCTGAGCGTAGCTTGCCCATTCGATAGATTGCTGATGGTTTGTGCTGATAGGAGTATCAACGATCATAGTTGGGCGATCGGGGGAGACGTAGGCGGTAGCGAAGGCGCCATTGCGCTCCACCATTGTCACATTATAGGACATATGGGTAGGCACGCGCCGTAAGATTTTTGCGGCTGAGGCTATGTCCTCGCATGTTTCCAGGATATAGCGCAGGATCAAAGGGATGCCGAAGCCCTTGCCCGCTACTTTCCTGCCTCCAAAAGAGAGTGAAACTGTCAGGCCAGCCGCGTTAATGCCGTCGAGAACTCCCCAGAGGCAATCGCTCATTGCAATCACCGGGCGATGCCAGTTGGTATAGAGTAATGTTCCTTCAAAGAAGTGTGGCCCATAATCATAGTTCCGCACCAGCATTGGCCGGTGGCGAGACCACACCGCCTGGGAGCACCCGGAGATAAAAGGCGGTGGGCAATACAGGCTCAAGAAACGTGCTGCCAGGTCTCCGCCTCCAGTCAGGTCAATGAGCCGCTCGTACGTTGGCAGTAGTTCCGGCATACACTGACCAAGCTTTTTGCGCGAAGTGGTGTAGCCGGGACGGGCCAGAGCGCCTTCGGATAAGAACCATTGTTGATAAGCAGGCCAGTGCATTTCAAACAAAGCCTGCCAGCCAGAGCCAGGTTGGTCTTCACGGATAGAGCGCAATGTCAGATGCACGTTTTCTCCCTGGTTGCTCATATAATTGACCTTTTCGGTATTCCGATCTGTACTTCCCTCCGTCTGTATAAAAGTGTCGGAAACTGGCTGATCACTGCTGCTTTTCTTCGATCCGTTTGAGGATACTGCAATAGTGTTCATCGTTTCCCATTGGGCCGTCCCGCATGCCCACCTCTACTGATTGTATTTTACCAGATAATGCCAGTGGAGCGCTAACTGTAGCATATCAAGGCTCTTTCATAGTCGGTTTCCGGCCAATGGCGTTTATCTGGCTCAGATAAAAAATCCTCAAAAAGTTTATCTCATTGCCCTCTGGTTTTCCGCCATATTCTCATCTATACTCTTTAGTAGACCTCTAATCTATAAAGATACGATGAAAAAGGAGCGCAAGAGCTATGGTTCCGTTCGCTATTGCAGGCATTCAAATGAAAATCTCGGCTACGGAGAGCAACTTGCACGCTATGCGACGTCGTCTGGATGCTCTCATGGCCTTGTACCCGTGGGTACAGATGGTAGTTTTTAGCGAATTAGCGGCCTGGGGACCGTCCCTGACACATGCCCAACCTCTGCCAGGGCCGACGGAAGAAGCCTTCTGCGCTATGGCGGCTAAGCATCGGATCTGGCTCATCCCCGGTTCGATCTACGAGCGGGCTGGTCACCATATCTACAATACCGCTTCGGTAATTGATCCCGCAGGACAGGTGGTTGGGCGCTATCGGAAACTGTTTCCATTTGCTCCCTATGAAGAGGGGGTAACTGGCGGTGACCGCTTTCTGGTGTTTGATGTCCCATCGGTGGGCCGCTTTGGTCTGTCGATCTGCTATGATATGTGGTTTCCTGAAACGTCGCGCACCCTGACCGTGATGGGCGCGGAAGTGATCCTGCATCCGACGTGGACGGCGACCATTGATCGCGACATTGAAGTATCCCAGGTGCGGGTCACGGCAGCCGTTCATCAGTGTTATGTCTTTGATATCAACGGCGTCGCTGCTGGCGGATACGGTCGCTCCAGCGTATGCGATCCCGAGGGTACGGTACTGTATGAGGCTGGCAGTGGCGAAGAAATGCTCCCTCTGGAGATTGACCTGGAGCTGGTGCGCCGCAGTCGTGAACGAGGGATACGAGGCCTGGGGCAGATGCTCAAGAGCTTTCGCGATCGCTCGGTAGATTTTTCCATCTATCAGGCGGGAACCAACCTGCCCTATCTCGACTCACTAGGCCCGCTGGCAAAGCCTGTTCGCGGCATGTAACTGCGATCCGGCAGGCTATACTCATTAACCAGTAGGGAGAGACGACGTTACCTACAGTCGTTCGATGCAGAAGCAAGTTGTGTGGAAAGGGGAACCTTTCCCTGGTGTGTTCAAAGTTGTATAGAGCAAGCGTATTGCTTGCTCCAGCCCTATGTCGAGAGGGCTTGTGAATAGAGTAACGTAAAAGGAAAAGGACGTGCATACGTACTATGCGAACGATAGTCATATCGCGAAACCATTGCGAAACGTTGCCGACATCAGGCGCTTCTTTTTAACTAACGAAACCCCCATCTACTTTGTCGGCGCCACGAATTTTAATCTGCTTGGTCTCGATGAATGGGTGAAGGGTCTGAGATATATCAACTACATTGATTGCTTTGATGCGCAGCACCCGAATGTCTTTGTACCGGGCAAGATGCCGCATGAGGTGTTTCAAAGTATTGAGGAGATTACCAATTATTTGCTGGAACACAAAGAGGTGGCGGACTATGTGAATAAACGGGGACCGGGCGGCAAAGCCCTGGCATTGATGTTTGACGAGCAAACCGAAGCGCTGGCGCGTGAGTTAAACCTTGAAATGTGTTTCCCTCCGGCAGCCTTGCGACAGCGCCTGGATAGCAAAGTCGTGACGACCCAGATTGCCAGTGAGGCTGGGGTGGAGTCTGTGCCGCACGTGTTGACGAAAGTGGAGAGTTATGAAGCCTTGCGCGAGGCCGCGGCGGATCTGGGACAGCACCTGGTGGTTCAACTGCCCTTTGGCGATTCGGGCCACACCACGTTTTTTATCTCCCATGAAGAAGATTGGAACAAATACGCTGAAGAGATCGTCAAAGAACCCATCGTAAAAGTGATGAAGCGCATTCGCTGCCGGGAGACGGCGATTGAGGCCTGTGTCACCCGGTATGGTACTATCGTGGCACCATTGATGACAGAGCTGGTCGGCTTTTCCGAACTCACTCCCTATAAAGGCGGCTGGTGCGGCAATGAGATTTTCCCGAACGCTTTCACCAGGACCATTCGCCGGAAAGCGCAGAAGATGGCCTTTGTGATCGGGGAGCGTTTGAAGCAAGAAGGCTATCGCGGCTACTTTGAGCTGGATCTGCTCATCGACCAGGACACAGGCCAGATCTATCTGGGCGAGCTCAATCCACGCTTCACAGGAGCCAGCTCGTTGCCCAACCACGCCGTCTTCGCCCTCGCTGATGCGCCGCTCTTTCTCTTTCATTTATTGGAGTGGTTTGACGCGGAATATAAAATCAGTGTCCAGCAGATCAACCAGCGCTGGGCTAAGCCCGAGAATATCGATAGCTGGAGCCAGATGGTGATCAAGCATACGGCCGATACCCTGGATATCGTGACCAAAGCGCCGCCTACGGGCATCTGGCACATGGACGATGAGGGCAATATACATTTCTCCCGCTACAACACCTACCGCCGGGCTGTCGAGAGCGAGGCGGAGGCCTTCTTCCTGCGCATTAGCAACGTTGGCGATTATCAATACGAGGGGGCAGACCTGGGCATACTGATCACGCGAGGACGCCTGATGACCCCCGATTTCCAGCTAACCGAGCGTGCCAGGGCCTGGATACGCGGCATCAGATCGTATTTTGAAGCGCGCGAGGTCCCTACGACAGTTGAAGTTCCAGCAATGGAGAAGATCGCCAGCTTTAAAATGGTCTGAAAACAGTAGTAAGTGGCCGCTGGTTGATGATATAGGCGACTCCGGCCAGGAGCATGAAAGCAAGCAGCGTCGAAAGAGCGGCGCCCAGCGGCCCATAGAGAGGGATAAGGATGAAGTTCAAGAGAATATTGACTCCAGCGGCCAGCACGATAAAGAAGATAATGAACGAGGTTTTACGCCGAGTGGGTAGAACCACTGTAGAGTTAGGTTATGTATTGAAACTAATAACTGACTTTTTGGATGATGATTACCAGAATTATGAGTATGTGGGAACGAAAAAAAGTGGTAATGAGAAACGCTTTTTTTCGAGGAGCGTTTTATGGTGGCACTTAAGGCGCCCTCTCGGCAGCCAGTATACGCTTATCAAATTTCTATCATTTGACTTCGATTGTTTGCTGTACAAGCAAAAACTTCTATGTTAGTATATCTAAGGGGGAATTTAGTGCCTCATTATACCTTTTATTCTGTTGAATGCTGTTGCATCGATCTTTCATGTTTTCCCAATCGTATTGGAAAAATATAGATTGTTCACTAAGAGTAAGGAGAGGCGCTCGTGCAAAAGATAAGCCTTGTTCAAATAAAGCAACATCGGTCTCATAGTGAAGCAAATATAGTTCACCTGGATATTGAGGGTCTGCTGCCGCCTGAGCAGAAACTGGCACTGAATCTGAAGACGCGCACGCTTTCCTTGCTTTCTGAGGGACCTGAGCAAATAATGGAACAACAATTCAGTTTTAATGAAATGCGTGTACTTGTTCCGATCTTGCAGTCATTTCCCCATTATTGTCCTTACGAAGTGCTACTATCTCATATATCCTCAAATAACCCGTCTCCAAACTCCATTGCACGCTGCCGGCAACGCCTGCGGGAAGCGCTCGATAACGGCACATGGCATCAGGAGTTAAGATCTATCCGTCGTGCACTCTCTTCGCTTCGCAACAAGCTCCATCATTTTAACCTGGAGGTCTCCACTATTCGCGAGCGGGGATGCAGCCTGACTGGCATGACATCTGGTCCTATTTCGCAGGAAAAAGGATAAGTCGCCCGGGTGATCAGTGTCTTGTCTCTGACAAGACACTCTCTAAAGAGGGCATCAAATCTTATTTCAAGAGCGTAATAGCCTCTGCACGGGCTCACTCGCACGTTTTGTGCCACTACCCGGAGGTTGACTCCAATACTGCTTACATGCCGCTATACCGTTTCGAATCCCTGTCTCTATCCCGGTATTATTCATTGGTGTTTGTGTGGTTAGGCCGTATCCTGCGTCCTCCCAGCCATAAAAAGTAAGTCCTGTTGCTCCATGCTCGCAAAAGCTTCTACTTTGTGCTTCAATGTCTTTTGCGCCTGGTGTCACCCAATAACGATCTGTATCGGCCCCTGGCCCTCCAAAAGCCTGCCCTATGCCAATAAGCGGCTCTTTATTAATATCCCAGCCTCTTTGCTGCAAGCTGGCGAACATGGCGGGAAGTATTCCTGACATAGACCAATCATAGTCAGCCGGTGATGCAGTCGGTGTAGTATCAGGTAGCGAAGAAGCATAAATGTAAAAGCCTACCTTATCACATCCCTGAGGAGAAAAATTATCAGCGGTCCAATCTTCCCATCCGTATCCCCTATATGGCTGTATGCTTCCTCCAAACCCGCAAATAGCCGGGCGATCTGGAGTATATTGCTGGATAAGATCATGAATTTGTATGAGGAGTTGTCGCGCACTTCCAGTATCCCAGACAACCCAGTCATCAAGCACCCAGTATCCTATAATAAGAGGATTATTCTTCACCTGGCGCAAGTGATTAGCAATGTTCGCCAGGAGCGCATTTTCACTGTTGAGCTCTGGATGGGAATCAGTCGTACATGGGTTATCATACCCCGGAGGAGGAAGTTTAACAGTGTGGGTACGGTGGCATTCGTAGTAATATAGATAACTTGAAATGTATCCATCTATCACCTTCATGTGTAATAAGCGCAGCTTTTGCCCTAATTCGTCTTTATCAGAAGGAGGGTTACCATATTGAAAGGCTACCTGAATACCGTCTGCTGATGCCTTTACAGCTTGATCTGGAGTATCTATGTTAAAACCTCCCAGAGCTTGAGTTTTGTCAAACTCATTCGATATGTTCACTGGTGTATGGGGTTTTATGTACCGTACGAAAAAAACAGACAGTGTAATGAGCGCGAGAATGAGGAAAAGGATAATAAGGATTGATGATCGCTTCATAATTGACTCACTTTCCCTTTGTCTTTTCCTTACCTTCTCAACTCATCTCAGGCGTTTGCGCCTTGTTGAGACACGCACGCAAACGTTCAGCAAACACGGGGAGATACTCGGTTCTACTGGTTATATCGTTGCCAGGAATACTAAGTATCTCCACCTCTCCTTCTTTCGCTTTAACCACTTCCCGCCACTCTGCGGAGAGCCCGAAACAGTTCAGACTTGACCCCAAAGAAGATTTCGTAGAGAGGGCCGCCAAACATTGGTGGAAGGGATTGAGACGTTGGGCGATCCAGGTACCAAACAGACTGGCAAGGCTCATCCGTGTTTGACTGCCTTTGGCAGAGCGTGTTCCGCCGCTCACTTTGCGAGCGATGACCAGAGGCCGAACGCTTCGTTCTGCGAGATTGTTATGTGCCGGAACCCCAGGCACTCTCACAAAGACAAAGAGTTCCGGCAACAAGCGCTCAACCCGCTCACACAACGTATGCTGAGGGGCAGCAGTGCGCAGATAGGGTTGGCACACCTGCCATAATTGCTGCTCGAAGACCTGTTGGGACGCCTCGCGTTCTTGCTGTTGAAGGCGAGGAGAGAGGGCAGGATCAGGACCCGACTCAGCCCAGGTGACGGCCCGCTCATAGATGGCTTTGACCGAGATGACCCAGGCGAACAGAGCCTCATCCTGCGGGTATTTGTCTTTCAGGTCATGAGCATCCCGCAAGAAGTGAACCCAACCTCGTTGATGGAGTCCGTGATGGATGTTGTAGGCCGCATAAAAATCGCTGCCCAACACGCCTTCGTACGCTTCTCCAATCAGGGTGTGGTCCTCATAATAGCGGATCTGAGGCGTACTCACTGACCAGATGTAGCCATTCTTGCCGTCTTCTCGCCACCCCGTTTCGTCAGCCTGGATGGCTGGACTGGCCTGCACCTGCTGTTTGAAGTCTTCCATCATCGGCTCCACATGCTTACTGATCCGATGGAGCAACTCCACCAATTCTCCTACGCTCAGATGCACTCCATGCAGCGTCGCCAGATACCTCTGGATCTGACGAAAAGGCAGGCGCATCACCGTCCGCAAAGTGGCGACCAGACTGGCCAGGCGGTGTCCGATGCGCCCCTGACCGAGCCCTTGATACTGCAACTCCACCGGAGCCTCATGCCATCGTTGGCAGTTGGCACACCAGCCTTTGGAGATCCGATGTTCGCTGACCTCGATGGACGCTGGTGGGGGAAGATCAATCACCTCTGGGGTCCGTGCCAGGCTGATCCCTCCCAGGCGCAGATGACAGCCTGGGCAATTCAGGAGTCGATGGTCCACGTGCTGGGTTGCCTGCATGGTGCGTCTGCCTCGGTTGAACTGCGCATCACGCTTCTTGCGCGCTTTCTTCTCGCCCTCCTCTGGCTTCTTCACATTGGCTTTCACAAAGGTGGCTAGCGGCGTTTTCTTCTTTTCTAGTTCTTCGATGCGCCCCTGAGCAACGCGCAGCGTGTCTTGCGTTGCTTGCAGCTCTTCCTTCGTCGCCCGCAGCTCTTCTTGCGTCTTGCTCAGTTCGGCCACCATGTGATTCAGTTGTGCGCCCAGATACGCTACCTGCTCTTCTGTCGTCATGGATTGAGTATATCAGAGTGGTCAAATCTGAACAGTATCTGCCAAACTTACACCATAAACGCGCAAAGAGTGAGAACCTCTAGCAAAATCGTTACTATCGTTGTACATAGTTATCACCTCCTGATACCAGGTATTACATACTCATAAGTTCAGTAGCGAACCAGGCCGCTCTAGTCGAAACATACTAAGATACATGCCCGTACTCGATTGGGGGCATTCATCTTCCTTTACAAATCTGCTATTACTCGCTGAGCCTAAAGAGCTTGGGCAGAAATTCTTTAGCAATTGCACGGGTATTCTGATAGTCGTTGTGGAACCACAATTCTAATTTCTCCCTGGCCGTTTCACCATCCTGAAACCACCATATGGGATGTGTTAAGAGTTGAATCGGCTTGCATGTATAGAATGCTTCGGAGTCGAGGGGATGGTTATGGAGCCACCTTCCTGTTGAGTCGCTTATATACGCTACGTCTCCTTTTAAGACAGATCCATAGACATTATAAAGCGGTTGATATAATTCTATTGGAATCTGGCTCAAATTGCCGGGACTATGCAGGCTCGCTATCCGCGTATTTATATACGGATAGAACTTAGAAAGTACATCAATTTCCATCAGAGCTTCAGCACAATCACCATCATAAGAGGCAAGATCCACTTGTAAAGCGATGTGGTGATCATAGGCGTGTATCTGTCGCACAATCTCGGCATTCAGACGATTTAAAAGATTGTAGAATGGTGAGCGGAGCCAGACGAAGTAGGTAGCCTGCACTTCTTGTTCATACTCTATACGAGCAATTTCCAAAGCCGGGCGGAGGCTTATATCGATGTCATGCCTGAGTACTACGAAAGGGAGCCCTTCTGCCAGGCGAGTGTCGATCTCCTCATAACCGCAAAAGGAGTAGCCTGCGCCTTTGAACGCTGAAAGTAGTTTGCTATAGCCTTCTAATGAAATTTCTAACATGAAATTATCCTCACGAGAACTAGACCTGCTTCTAAACGCAACTATACCTACAACAACTTTTGTCTCCTGATATATTAATTACTGGAAGTGGAATACTTACCGGAGCTTACCCTCGAACTTCGCCTTGTAAGACATCTTGATACAGTTGAGTAAGCCGTCGACTTTCCTTTTCCCAACTCAGGTCTTGCCGTGATGCCTCCAGTGCATTGCGACTCATACGTTCGAGAGCGGGACGATCTGCAAGTACCTCACTGATCGCTGCACCAATATCTGCCGGGGCAAGCGAGGATACAACCTGTCCGGCATCATAGCCTTTGATCACTTCTGCGACCGCATCAAGATCTGATGAGAGTACAGGGATACCTGCCATCATATATTCAAAGATCTTATTCGGTAAACACATCCTCACATTTAGTGAGTAGTCGGGTGAATAGAAGATTAAGCCAAGATCTGCTGATGCAGTGTAATCCAGCAGATCTTTATAAGGAACTGGTGGAATAATTTTGACACGATCGGCAGTTCCTTCGCTGACAATAAGGGCTTCAAGTTGAGATTGCGTATCTCTGATACTTCGTCCCATCAGAACAATCACGATATCGTGCTCTAAAAACGCTGCAGAGCGGATCAACCTATCAAGCCCACGGTCAGGCTGCAAGTTACCCTGATAGAGAGCGATACGTACATTTGAGCTAAGACCAAGATGTTGCCGTAGTCGATCACTCTTTGGAACAAACACGTATTCAGGTATATTGCGAATCAAGCATACTTTACGACAGCAATAACGCCGACGAAACTCTTCTACTATAGGAGGTGAGACAGAAATTACTGCCTTGCAACTAGGTACGATCAAAAGAAACAATCGTTTTAAGAGCGACTTCAAACTCATCCAGTTGCCACTTAGCGCAGATGTAGGCACTTCATGAGCGTCGAAGATAAGTGGTTTTCGACGTAGTAGAGCCACTAGATAGCAAGATGGCAATGCCGTCTCGTCATGTGCATGATAAATGTCTGCCGGTGTGCGCAGCAACAGAAATAAGCTACGAATGAGGACTGACATCGCCCGGATAAGAAACCATGGATCAAAGCGTCTGGAATAGACGGACCAGCCAGGTATGATAACGTGCTTAAGGCAGACTCCACGAAATTCTTCCTCGGTAGGTAGGGCACTTTCACGATCTATGTCAACAATGGAAACCTTGTAGCCTGCTTCTGTGAGCGCAGTGGCTGCACGCATCACTCTGATATCATTGCGTGCTTTTCCCAGTACGTGCATACATACTTTTGTAGGCGGCCATACTGTTCCACGATCCTGTATTGAAGCAGTCATTCTTGATGTAGATTTCACTATAGTAAATCCTTTCCATTATTACAAGCGCTTCTTAATTACCTGACGCGCTCGCTACAGAAGAAGGCCTGGCCCGCTACTGGTAGGGCAGTCAGTACTTCACACTCTGTGTACTGCATTCAAGATGTCATGATAAAGGCGTACGAGTTGCTGGCTTTCCTTTTCCCAATAGAACTCTTTTTTAGCAATTTGCAGTGCGTTATGACGCATGCGCTCCAGGGTCTGCTGATCATTTAGCATCGCACTGATGGCTGTGCCCAGGTCTGCTGGTGCCAGTGATGGCACCACCTGCCCGACATCGTAGGTACGGATCACATCCTCCACTGCATCAAGCTGAGAACTGAGCACGGGGACACCCGCCATCAGGTATTCGAAGAGTTTATTGGGCAGGGTGAACCGAATACTCAGCGAGTATTCTGGCGGAAAGATCGTTAACCCGATATCCGCCGAGACTGTCCAGTCCAGGAGTTCTACATAAGGTACAGGAGGCAGCAGTTTGACCCGATCAGCCACTTGTTCACTGGCGATAAGCGCTTTAAGCTGAGAGAGCGTCGACTCTACGGTTTCACCCATCATCACGATCACGATGTTGGGTGCAAGGAACTTTGCAGCGCGCACCAGCCTGTCCAAACTACGATTAGGCTGGATGCTGCCCTGATAGAGAGCGATGCGCACATCATGCTCAAGGCCTAGATATTCGCGCAGGCGATTACTGCGGGGGACGACCCGGTAGGCTGGCACATTGCGAATCACCGTCACATTCGAGGCGTGGTAGAGTGCTTGCAATTCTGGTATGTAGTGGGGTGAGGCAGTAATGACAGCAGTGCAGCGGGATACCATATGGGCGAGGAGACGTACCGAGAGTAGTCTCAATTTATGCCAGCGCATAATGGTCGGATCAGATAGAGTCAGGTCGGGGGCATCGAAAATCAAAGCTTTCCCTCGTAAGCGCGCAGCAATATAACAGGCCGGTAATGCTTTCTCCACGTGTGCATGGTAGATATCCGCATCCATCTTTAGCAATTGAATGACTCCGAAAATGAATAGCTTTAAGACCTTAATAAGAAACCATGGTTTGAAACACACGGAGGTAAACCAACCGGGCATAATTACGTGTTGGATGGAAACCCCGTCAACTTCTTCTCTAGCAGGTTGTAAACGGTCTCTCTGGATATCAACAATAGTAACTTCGAACCCTGCTTCTGCAAGTGCTGTTGCATCACGCATTACTCTAAAGTCGGCTCGTGCCTTGTTCGCAAGATGCATGCACACTTTAAGGGGCGCTTTGGGAGAAGTGGCATCTTTCATCCCCAGGGCAGTGATGTCTGGTAGTGCTTCCATAATGGCGCTTCTCCTTATTTGCTCAACAAAGTCTTTTGAGCCTCATCGAGGCATATACGCAATTGCTTAGCTAAAAAGGGGAGATAGTTAGTTCTACTCGTTATGTGGTTGCCGGGAATGATATAGATCTCCACCTCATTTGCTTTCGTTTTAGCTTCGATCCATTTGCGCCATTTTACCTGGCGCAAAGGCTCTTCACTCGTCCAAAAGAATGTGATTTTATCGGGATAGGAGGAGCGAGGCACGTAACCCGAAGCCATCCAGTCAAATATGCGCTCCCAGCCCCGCATTGAGCTTTCGTTCCTTGCAATAACTGTATTGAGTTGTGGCGGTAAAGCATCCGTCGCGCTTTGTTCTTGTTTATGCCCATCTTGTCCGGCCGTTCTCCTATGCTTAAGTTTGTTCAAGCGCCAGAAATGGAATGATATTCGCAAATCTCTAAACAGTAGAAACCATTCAAACTGCTCCTTCCAGTCAATTCGCAGCAGGTTGCCAGGGCCAGTGATAATACGATAGTCCCATTTAAACTTGGCCGGAGGATCAGGGTCCATCAAAACCAGCAATTCAGTCGTCTGCCCTTGCGCATGCAGTTGCCGAGCCATCTCATAGGCTACAAGACCTCCATTGCACCAGCCTCCCAACAGGTACGGACCCTCTGGCTGAATGGTTCGCATTCTCTTGAGATGAGCGGCAGCCATCTCCTCGAAGGAGGGAGGAACTGGCAAATCATCGAAGTTATACCGTTCCAAAATATAAAATGGTTGATCCTCTCCTAAATCGTGGGCTAAGGGATAGCAATAAAACGTTCTTTCAGTCGAGTCTCCAGATAGATAAAAGAAGGGTCGTTTAGTTTTTCCAGGTTGCACCATTATCACACGTTCGCGTTGCCCCGAAGCATCCATTTCGGGAGCCTGTTCAACGACATTTGCTGTAACTGCCTTTTGCGCGAGTTTCCCTGCTAGTTGTTTTTCAAGCAAGGCACGCTTAGCTTCCGAAAGAGCTGATGTATCTGGCATTCCAATGTATCCTTTCATGGCAAAAAGAGTATCTCAATAACAGTCATATCCGAAGCGCTTACGGGTTCCGTAGTCGATCACCTCGGGAAAAAGAATTCTAAATTGAAGGTGCTATGCATCTCCAACTGGTTGTCGTCATAGAATGACCCTTTCTTTCTCAATTCGCGAGCCCTCGTCGTGCTGCAACACGATGGATGTGCGATGTAAAAGGCGAACGATAAGTTTAGCAAGCCTTTTCAGGTAGGTGAAGAAGCCCCACACGCCAGCTACCTCCGCCGCTACCATCAGCACATGCCTGGTTGCATTCGCATTTCTACGGTGGAGGAGATAGGGATTGCTCTGATAAGTATTGCAACCAGGCAAAGTAGTAACCGCCCACTTGTAACCAGCCTGCTCTACAGCACGGAGTCCGTAGTCTCCAACGTTCCCATAAGGGTAGGCAAAGATGTCTGCTGGATGTCTTAGCTGCTGCTCCAGCATCGTACGGCATTCTCCTACCTCGTGCAGCACCTCAACAGGATTAGTCAAACGTTGCAGGTCCGCGTGATGAAGCGTATGTGCGCCGAATGAGACCCATCCACTCTCCTCCATCTCTCGTATCTGAGCCCATGTGAGCAGTGGAGCGGGTTCTTCTCTGGGTATCGCGGAAGACGGTACCGCCAGTAGCTCACAAATAGAAATGAGTAATTGTTCTCGATCGACCTTCGATACAACACTACTGACACGCTCATCAATGATTTGTGCCAGTGCTTTGCGTTCTTCCTGTTGGTTCAAGGAATAGGTGTGTTCTTCAAACGAAACTTGGTCTACTCGCGCAAGACAGATTAAGCGATCTGCCCACCAGAAGGCGTTAGCAAGTCCGGTGTATCCTGGAATGAGAAAGATGGTAATGGGAACATGCAGAGCAGATGCCAGTGCAAATGCATGTGTGTAGTTATCGTAATATCCATCGTCAAAAGTGAGCGCCAGAAGAGGGCGTCGATCCCGCTTATGTGTTTCTTTCCGGGACGGCATTCGTAGTTCTTCCAGAGCCGCATCAAGAGGTAAGATGCGATAGTGACGACGCAGGTAGAGCCACTGGCTGCGCAAATTTTTTCCAACGGCTCTGTGATAATAAAGAATGATCAAGGAGCGACCAGAGCGTTGTAACCACCAGCGAGTCAGTTTTACCAGTCCAGTGTAGTAGAAAAGCGCCGAAAGATATAATCGGACTCGATTATGCATACGTTTTATCTCCTCCTTTACCAAGAGCCTCCCGTACATACCATACTATTTTTATAAGTTTCTTTACAGAAAGCCCTGCAAGCAACATCAGGACTATACCGTAAAGAATAAGCGCACATATAGAAACACTCCAACGTATCCATGGTTGCTGATTATGAGCAAGTAAAGTGCTTGCAACATAAAGAACAATGCCTATAAATAGCTTCATGATAAAAGAGCCAATCTCAAAATCAACAGGATAAATTCTCTGATTTACGATATAAGACACCGAGGCAAGTACGGTGTAGGCGAGGAGTGTTGAAACAGCGGCTCCCATGGCTCCAAAGTAAGGAATCAAGCAAATATTGAGAAGCACATTTACGGCTGCCGCGACTAACATAAATACAGACTCGAGGATTGTCCTGCGGCGTATATAGACTCCTGTCATAAAAATATAGTAAATACCTATACCCATTGTTGATAAGGCAATGAAGGGAATAATAAGTTCTCCCGCATGATAGACAGGTGGGAAGAGCAACTCGAGAAAAACTGTACTGAGGAGCGAAAGAGCAAAAGTAGCAAAGAGTAAGACCGCGTTAAACCAGCGGAACACAAGACGAAAGATGTGCTCTGCATCCTTTCTTTTCGCGATAGAGTACATCACAGGAGTCCAGGCTAATCCAAATGGCGAGAGGACCACAGGAGACAATACCCCGCCTAGGGTATAGGAAACGGTATAGATGGCTGTCTGGGCCAGTGACCCGAAATGACTGAGCAGATAGCGGTCTGAAAGTTGCAGAACCCATGCCGCCATGTCACCGAAGATCGTCGGCACTCCAAAGACGAGCATATTCCGAACAATATCGGATCGCAGCCACAAGCTCCGCTGACGAGCAATAAAGAGAAACATAATCGGTAGTGTGCAAACAACGATGACAGCATAACCCGCTCCTTTTGCAATCAACGCACCATTCACACCTATATGCAGCACACCCACCAGTACAATATTCGTACTTAAGACCAGCAGCAGATTGGTGATTGACAACACTGAAAAGAGGACCGCATGCTTTTCAGCTCGTAACCATGATAGCCCAGGCACGGTCAGATTCTCCATAATGATAACCAGGGCAGTAAGTCTTACAGCTCCGGTGAACGACTGGCTATTGAAGAGAAGCTCCGATAACCATGGAGCTGCCATCATTATTGCAATGGCCAGAGGTATCGAGACGAGCGATAGCAGGATGATAGAGGCTGAAAGGATCCCTGAGCGGTCGCGTGACGATTCGTAATCACCATTATATGCACGGAAAAAAGCGAGACCCAGTCCAAGCTGCGTTATTGCCGTCACAAGGTCAATAATAGTGTACAAAACGGCAAGCCCACCATAATCGCTACTAGAGAGTTGGTGGGTTAGAAATGGTGCAAGTACGAGGGAAATGAGTGGAGATGCCAGCGCACCCAGGGCGTAGATCCCAGAGCTTTTGACCATTTCAAACGCGAGCGAAAGATAGCCTTGAGTCCCCGGACTGACTTGCCCATTTCCTGTTGCACCATTTTGAGAGTGATCCTCTTCCTTCAATAAGCTCGCCTGATTACCAGCCTGCTGCGAATTTGCAGGCAGTATCGGAGTTGGCTGATCATCTAAGAAGAGACCGTCCAGTACCGGAAGCGATAATGGGGATGGTACGAAGTCAGCAGGTGCTCCTGTCTGAGTCGGTAGTTCCGCTTCACGAATTTGCTTTGCGTTGTCCGCTCGAAATATCATGGTTGTCCCATCGGCTGGTGGGGTTGACTGGCGGCAGAGGCTACGTCTAATTAACGGGGAGGAGATTATGCCAGCGATCAGCCAGTCGAGATACACCAGATCGTTTGGGCTCGTCCAACCATTTACACTCAAGCTGATAACGCTGAGCGCAATGAGAGCAGCTATCCCACCTCCGAGAAGAGGGCGATAACGGGTATCAACAGCCCTCCAGTTGCGCCACGCGAACCAGAATACACAGGCTATCAGTGAAAGAAAAATCAGCATGACAGGTATACCTGCTATTGCTCCCCACTGTAAATAGGAGTTATCTGGCTCAGCTAAAGGCACAAACTGCGCAGGCACACGGTAAGGATCTGCGCTAACTAGATATGCCCGACCCATCCCAACACCAAACAGGGGAAACGCTTCGATGACCCGAATAGCAGTCTGCCAGCTTCCCAGGTGCAGCAAGAGGGTGTTCCCGCTGCTAGCATGATAGAGTTGCGCAGCGATCTGTGAAGGAAAAACAGCGAATAGCATCGCTGTCAGGATCACTATCTCTATAAGCGTCAGCAGACTATTACGTATACGTCCGGTCAGGAACACAAAGATCACTATAGCTGCGAGTGTGCCTATCCATCCTCCGGTGCTGTAGGTGAATATCAATGCCAGCAGGATCAACAACATTGCCAGGAGATATATCACCTTTGCCCAAAACCGCTTACTTTCTACAAATAATCCTAATGGGAAGAAAAAACATGTGGCTAGGAAAGCTGCATCACCGTCGGGGCCGACAAAGAACGAACCTGCACGAGAGACATCTACTTCCACTATTTGAAAGTTTGAGTATTGAACAAGCTCTGCTTCAATACGTGCAGACGCAAATAAGAATTTGCCAGTAATCGCCTCAAGAATAGTATGTATTGCGATGAGCGTTGCCAGGACCGACAGTAACTGAAATAGACGCCGCACAGACGGAATATCTTTCGCGACCAGGTTGCCCAACCAGAACATGAAGAATGCACCGAGAACGAGATGAAGATAGAAACCGTAGGCGTCATTGACGTTAAAACTGGCACCGTGAATGGTAGGATAGATAGTCAGGATGAGAAACAAAAACCAGAGCCAGATCGAGCGCGGCTTGGTCCAGGGATGATTGGTAGATCGCCCAAAGTAGTAGAAAAAGAGCAGCGCTAGCGCCAGTAGCATTGCGATCACATGCAGGCCGCGATACGTGTCAACCCATATATGAATAGCGAAGATCAGCGTCGCGGTAAGTTCGTCCAGCCTGAGCAGTACAATGATCACTATAACTATAGCTCCGGCAGCGGCAGCACCATATATCGGGCTGAATTTACCAACGACCACTCCAATGGAAAGCGAGGCTAATAATGCCAGGATTGAGACAATCAATGAGGGAGAAATCCGTTCTCTTATAATCTCCCATCTTTTTGGCATCTGTACTACGTTTTCCACTTTCATGTTAGCCATCTCTCCTCCTGTCAAGCAGATCTGGCTGGGATTGTGTTTTCGTGCGGTCAAGTTCATCGTTTTGCTGAGGCAGTGTTTCTGATTGCTTTAAAGTTTCTGATGTAGCGGGTAAAGCAGCAGGAGTGTCCGTATTTTTCGTACTATGACTACTCTTATCCTTCTGTTGATCGCTGCTGTGATAGTAGGAATAGATCGGGTCATTACGACTATGACGTTGTTTATTCACAACACAGCCAGGCACGTATGCTCCGACCTGTACCAGTAGAGTTTTTACTTGTTCGAGCATCTTCTTATTAGCACGAATAATATCGACCACGACGAGCGTACCATCAGCCTTTGATGCCAGTATTCTGGCATCAGACAAACCAAGTAAAGGAGGAGTATCAAAGATTACCGCCTCAGCCCCGTAATTGGTAAGAGCTGCAAAGAGGCGCTGCATCGCTTTCGAATCAAGTAGCTCTGGAGGATTTGGTGGTAGTGGCCCAGAAGGCATGATATACAAGTTTGGAATGTCTACTACATGGATGAAAGGATCAAGAGAGATTGGGATATTTGGTGTGTTTGATGGCCCTTTAGATATGGCAGTCGTCTGCATACTAAATGCCTGTATAGCGTTGCTCAAGCCCTCTTTATCGGCTGAGAGGCCAAATAGCTGCTGTAGTGTTGGGCGACGCAGATTAGTATCGATAAGGAGCGTAGTCTTACCCGCCTTCGCCATAAAAATCGCCAGATTAGCTGCAACGGTACTTTTCCCTTCCAGGGGTGAAGTACTCGTGACTACTATGGAACGCAATGGCTTCTCACTAGCTGAGAACCCAATATTCGTACGTAAGATGCGAAAGGGTTCGACGTTAGCATTGTGTCCCGTTGGATTAAAAACGGCTTCTTTCTTATTTTTAGAAGAGTGTGCCAGCCAGAACGTTGCCAGAATCGGCCAGCCCAGCAATTGGGAGAGTGCTTCTGGACTACGAACGCGCTTGTCTAATAGCTCAAAAAGCAGAACTAGCAACATTCCCAGAAGTAAACCTATCAGTAATCCTACAGCCGTATTGAGGAGTTTATTTGGTCGTACAGGAGTTAAGACAGGCTGAGCAGGCTGGGCTATGAGTAAGAAATCCCCGCTCTGCGCCGAGTTCTGGTTAAATCTCCGAAGTTGCTGTTTGTTCAACGTCGCTGCAATATCGTTCGCCAGCGCCGCGGCCCGTGTTGGGCTTGCATCCTGCACATCGATCTCAAAAAGCTGTGTATTAAGCTTAGTCGTCGCTGTCACTTCTTGTGCGAGTTGCTGGGCTGTCAGGTTCTGATAGTGAGAGGCAACTTGACGAAGTACCGTATCGCTGGTCGCCAATATCGCCTCTGTCTGAACAAGTTGGTCACTTGCAAGCAAGCTGTCATAATCTGTCATGTTATGGTTCGAACGAAGCGCAACCTGGACCAGTGCCGACGATTGATAGAGAGGCTTCACAAGCTTGCTTCCAAGAAAGGTTCCCGCGCCAGCTGCCAAAAAACAGATGACGATCAGTCCCCAGTGTTTTACTAATGCGGTCCAGTATTGTTCAAACGTCATCATCTATTACCCCTCTTTTATGTTCCGCGACAAAACAAGACCTCGGCTACGGTCTTCAAGATGATCCAGATATCTAATGTAAATGATTGATGTTTGATGTAGTAGAGATCATATTGCAATTTGGCTAATGTTCCCTCGTTAGTGCCACCATAGTGATACTTCACCTGTGCCCACCCCGTCAGTCCAGGTTTGACTATCAAGCGACAGCGATAAAAGGGAATGGTCTTTTCTAATTCAGTGACAAACGCTTCTCGCTCCGGTCGTGGTCCTATCAAGCTCATGTCGCCACGCAGAATATTGAACACCTGCGGCAATTCATCCAGGTGAGTGACACGTAAGAAATGGCCGATACGTGTAATGCGTAGATCACCCCGGGTCGTCCATATAGCACGACCTGCATGCTCCGCATCGATATACATGGAACGGAACTTATAGATGAAAAATTTTCGCCCATTACGCCCTAGTCGCTCTTGCCTGTAAAAGACAGGACCTCGTGAGTCCAGGATAATCAACAGTGCCAGAGCAGGGAGAATAAGAAGGAGGGACAGCGTGCCAAGGAGCCCAAAGATGAGATCCATAACCTTGCGCCAGCAAAGATAAAGTGGTGAGGCGATAATCTCTACAGGTAATGCCAGGTACCACTGATCGCCGACATGTTCAACAGGTATCTTGCCACCGATACTCTCGTAGGCTACGGGCATAGGAATGAGTGAAATGCCAAGCTGCGTTGCCTCGATAGCTTCCTGGAAAAGCGCTGGCTCGGCTTTGTAATCAGTAGCCATAATGATCATGTCTATCATGTCATTGCGCATTAGATCCTGTAAGGTGTTCCTGCCACCCAGCACTGGCAGACCTTCCTTCTGCACATTTTCGCTGACGTATCCCAGGAGACTGATATCTGGTCGCCTCGACATTTGAAATTCCCTGGCAATGGTTTCTCCAGCAACAGTGCTTCCGATAATGACAGCGCGTGTCCGAAAGCGCGGCAAATGCATACACTCAGCAAGAGCGACACGCCAGGCACTCAAGCTTGGAGCTGCTACAACCAGGAAAAGCAGCAACAGTATGATAGAAGGGGAAAGCCTATCAGCGATAAAGGGATAGATGAGTACAATCCAGAAGATGACCATAAGCATCAGCGCGAATAATGCTCTGAGAGGACTCTTAAAGCGATTTGAAGCATTCCTCAAGTCTTGTGCTTGCGTGATATTCACCGCAATACTCCAGGAGAGAAGTGCAATACATCCCCAGATAAGCTTCAAGTTCCAGGTTCCAGGTTCATTCCATGAAATGTGAAATGTCAGATCGAAGTGTGGTGCTAGTATCAATAATGAAGCGAGCGAAGCCAGAATAAGTACACTATCTCCTATCATTAAAGTAAGACTCCACAGTGCTGGTGAGGGTCTCCATTGCCGCACTTGTTGTTGCCCCCCTGTGGATGACTCTTGAGAAATTCTTTCCGAGCTTTCTGCACTTAACTGGATCGCTTGCACAGGATATTCCTGGGCTAATGACAGATCCTCATATTTTACTTTGTGCAGTGTAGATGCTATTTGCACGTCGCGCTCAATGTCGGGCTGCATTTTTAACCCCCAGACCCTTCTTTACTATCTGACTCCATTCCGCTACATTAACATGTTGAAACATGTCAAATATAATGGTTAATACTTCAGCCTTCTCTCCGGTGAATCACTTACAGGTACGGGTGTTTCTGGAATAGTAACCGGCGCTTGCTTTCCGAGCAGTATCTCAAGGCGTGTATCAAGTACTGCGGTTAGCCGTTCATAATCAAAGTGGAATTTTACATATTCATGTCCCCGTATTCCCAATGCTTCCGCCTCCTCGGGATGTGTCCGCAAATAAAGGATAGCTGAGACTAGCGCCTCTACATTTTCAGGTTCTACAACAATGCCAGCGTTTGCCTCCTGTTCTGCGAGATTACGCGCTATTCCTTCCGCTCCCAATACGAAAGGACGAGCACATGCCATCACTTCAAACATTTTTACGGGCAACGATCCTTCTACTAATGCGAGTTTTCGTAAGGGAATCAGGCATATATCAGCAGCAGCCCAGAGAAGCGGCATCCGATCATGTGACACGGGATCGAGAAATGTAACGTTCTTAAGGCAGCGTTTCCTTGCCTCGGATACCAGTTCTGCTTTCTTCACGCCATCGCCAGCCAGGATCATGTGGATATCAGGGTAATCCTGTAGCATCCCTGCCGCATCGAGCAGAGTTGTCATTGCATACACAAGTCCATGATTGCCAGCGTAGAGGAGGGTAAAGCGATCAGCCCAACCTAACTCAGCGCGAGCCTGTGCTTGCGGTAATGGACGAAACTTTGCTGTATCAACACCGTTAGTTATTAATAAGAGCTTCTCTAGCGGAATACCCCTGCGAATCAGCGTTTCGCGCATTCCCTGCGTCACTACCCAGATGATGCTAGAGCGCCGATATGTTGACCCTTCCAGCCATTCTGAAAGCCGAATCAACAGACTGTTACGCAGTATTCCCAGGCGAACCGCTGACTCGGGCCAGAGATCAGCAACCCAGAAGATCATAGGACAGGACTTACGCCACGCTATCATATGTGCGGCAATGACGTTGAAAAGCGGGGGCGACTCAACAATGATTACATCGACACTACCAATAGCTTTGTACGCAAGAAATGGTGCGATGCAGCCAAATGATAGTTGAGCTAGTATGCGGCGAAGAAATCCCTCATTTGGACTGATATAGCTCCAAACCCGTATCACTCGCACATCCTCAAAGATCTCTTCATAGAGCAGATGTCCACGATATTCCTTTGGAACTATTCCAGTTGGGTAATTTGGGACGGTAGTTAATACCGTCACTTGATGTCCTAGCTTTACAAGTCGCTTCGCGATTTCACTTACGCACACCGCTGCGGCAGCTTTCTCCGGTGGATAATAGCGAGAGATAAAGAGAATACGTGTCATAAGTGCCCCCCTGCTCATCAACTATTGACTTTAATTCAGATCCGTCATACTGTGAGCGATACGTATTGCAGCATCGCCCTCCCCAAATGGATTGTGCACAGGAGGTTCCGGCCTGGGTCTGCTAACCGCTTTGACAATGTCTTGCCAACGCGTACCAACCAGAGTATTCCAACCGGCCTCAACTGTTTCCACCCACTCAGTTTCCTCTCGTAGTGTTATGCAAGGCACCCGCAGGAAAAATGCTTCTTTCTGCAATCCACCAGAATCGGTAAGTATACGGTAAGCGGTTCTTCCCAACGCCATCATATCGAGATAGCCTATTGGATCGATCAAATGGACGTGCTTCTCCCAGGTAATACCATAGTGTTTCAGACGAGCACGTGTACGCGGATGCACAGGAAAGATCACTGGCATCTCTAGCCTGTTCAACCCCCTGGCAATGCCGCTCATCGCTTCCCGGCTATCGGCGTTGATAGCACGGTGTACCGTTACCAATGCATAAGATTGCGGGGCGAGATGAAATGTACGCAAGAGTCTCTCTGTACGTTGGGCCAGATCAGGCTGGACTTGTAACAGCAGATCATACATTACATCGCCGACGAACTCGACTCCTCGTGTGATACCTTCTTTGTTCAGATTCTTACAGGCTGTCTCCGTTGGGCAGTAGAGACGACGCGAGAGATGATCGGAAAGAACGCGGTTGATCTCCTCGGGCATGGCTTGATCGAAGTTGCGCAGTCCTGCCTCTACATGAGCAACTGGAATGTGCAGCTTGGCAGCGGCAAGTGCGCCGGCAAGCGTAGAGTTGGTATCACCATACACAATGACTGCATCGAAGTGCTCTTTCAAGAGTACTTCTTCAATAGCTTCGAGCATGCGACCCGTCTGGGCACCATGCGAACCGGAACCACACCCCAGGTGATAATCAGCAGCGGGGATATCTAGTTCGTCGAAGAACTGCGCCGACATGTTGTAGTCGTAGTGTTGCCCTGTATGAATGATCAGTTCCTCATGTAGTTGCCGAAGCGCACGACTGACCACTGCGACCTTGACGAATTGGGGACGAGCCCCGACTATCGATGCAAAACGCACTACTGCTTACCTCCATTCCATAATATAGAAGTGAGAGCAGATTGTCTGTCGCTCTCCCGCCGGTCAAACTGTTCTCGGGCGCCGTCTCCAATGCTGATATAGCGTATGCCAGCCGCTTCAATCCTCTCACGGTCGAGGGTTCCGCGCCCATCGAGTAAGACCCGGCAGCTTGTGAACCGACTCACGTCGAACGACCGGTACGCCTGGTGGTCCGCCTGTAAAATGACGGCTCCAATCTCGCCCCCCACCTCAGGAGTGAGAGGAGTATATCCCAGTGCATGTAGCTCCTCCGCGCTAAATAGTGGGTCGTCAGTATACACTGTTGCACCGCACTCGATGAGAGCATCTTGAAGTAGCTTCGCACTTGTGAAAGCAACTTCGCGCACATCTCCCCGATATGCTACTCCGAGCATGAGGACTGATTGACCTGCCAGTGGTCCGATGATGGTTTCTATCCGATGAACGGCATACTCTGCCATTGCATCGTTGATGCGGCGTGCGAAGCGTGGCAACAAAAGCATTGGCAGCTCAGAGTCATGGATTTGATTGTGCCTATCCTCTACACCAGCTAAGAGAAAGTAGGGATAGACAGGGATACAGTGTCCACCGACACCGACGCCCGGAGTGTGAATATGCGAGTAGGGCTGTGTATTAGCCGCCGCAATAGCGCGCGAGACGTTGAGACTATGCACATCCGCGTAGTGCGCAAACTCGTTCGCCAGCGCGATATTGACATCGCGATACGTCGTTTCGATGAGCTTGACGAACTCCGCCTCTTCACTTGAAGCCATCATCATGATAGAGGCATCCAGGACGGACCGGTAAAACGCGGCTGCAGCCGCAGTGCTCTGCTCATTTATGCCACCCACAATCTTGGGATAGATATGAAGATCGCGGAAAATGTGGCCGGAAGAGACGCGCTCAGGGCTGAAGGCAAGGTAGAAATCTTGACCTGCCTTGAGTTGTGAAGTCTGCTCAAGAAGTGGAGCCACTCTGCCTGCAGTCGTGCCGACAGGAACAGTCGTTTCATAAATTATCAGCGTACCCGGTTGTAGACCCGCACCGATAGCTCGTGTGGCCGCATCAATAGGCGTGAAGTCGGGTCTGTGCTGCGTATCGATGATGACAGGCACAATTACCACAATTATTCCTGCTTCTCGGACGGCTGCGCCTGTATCGCCGGTCGCGGAAAGCAAACCCTGAGTTACCAGGTCGGCAACGCTTTCTGCCAGCCCTGTTTCCTCTTGAATATGCGCCTTTCCTGCATTGATGGTCTCGACGACATGTGGATTAATGTCGCAACCGATCACACGACAACCATGCCGCGCATACTGTACTGCAAGAGGCAGGCCAATCTTGCCCAGCCCAACGACGGCAATAGTCGCCTGTCGTGGAGGGAGAAAGGAGCTGGTGTTGCACATACTATACTTCGACCTCCATGCCTTTCACAACCTCTCTGGCCCGCGTATCTTGCGGCGCAGCAGGTGTAGAGAGCTGTTGTACTATCCGCAGAACGGCTAACCCATCCTCTCCTGTAACTGTGGGCAGGGTATCGTCTGTGATAGCTTTGATAACATCGATATACTCCAACTGCAATGGTTCCGCTTTTTGTACTTTGAGGCGCGTCATTGTACCCTCGCTTACACCTGCAAGCGAACGTAGAGCATCCCAGTTCGTAGGCGTATAGTCATTCTCATAGAAGTAGATTTCTTGCGTCAGGTAGTTGATAAGAAACATGCCTTTCTCACATGTAACGGTCAGTTCGCGTACCTTGGTCGGTGTCAACCAGTTAACATCGAGCACGCCAATGGCATCGTTGCCGAAACGTAGAATGCCGAGCAGTAAATCCTCGTGCGTGCTATGAATGCGCCGCTGCGTTTGTGCATAGACGTGCTCCACCTCGGCATTCGCCAGGTAGCGCATCACATCGATATCGTGCGAGGCAAGATCAAGGATGACTCCCACGTCTCTGATACGTGGCGGAAAGGGTCCGATACGTCGAGCATGCAGGTGAAATATCTGACCAGGCGAGTTGGTACGAAGACGCTGTTTGAGTTCGACGACCGCCGGATTGAAGCGTTCGACGTGTCCAACAGCAATCTTTGCTCCCCGTTGACGCGCAAGGTCGAGCAACATCATGGCTTCTTCAGCTGTGGTCGTGATAGGCTTTTCTATAAGGACGTTGATGCCGCGTTCCAGTGCGAATGCCGCTACCTCGTGATGAAGATGCGTGGGCACAACGACGGCTACAAGGTCAGGTCGTGTTTGCTCAATCATTTGACAGTAATCGGTATAGGCTGCCACATGAAAGCGATTCATTGCGTGCTTAAGTGCCGGCTCATGCGGGTCCGCAACGCCTACTAGTTGCACACGCTCTTCATCAAAATCTGTCAATACTCGCAGGTGATTCATTCCCATGGAACCTGCACCAGCTACTGCTATTTTCAATCGCATAAAGCTACCACCTTCCTTGCGATGGCGGAGAGATCTTCCTGGCTGAGAGCCGGGTGCACTGGCAGCGAGAGTACCTCTTGCGCGGCACTCTCTGTCTCTGGCAAGCGCGCGGCAGGATTACTTCCTCTGACATGCGCTCTCTTCCCCGGCGTTAAAATGCGAAAAAGTGTTGCATTACGCTGGTAGAACGGTTGCTGGTGAATGGGTAGAGGATAATGAATGGCGGTCTCAATGCCTTCAGTTCGCAGTTGCGTTACCCAGTCATTGCGCTTTTCCGGTACTCTTATCGTATACTGGTGGTAGACATGGCGCGCCCCGAGACGCTCTACCGGAGTAGTTACATATTCTTTGAGACAGTTTGTCAGGCATCTGGCATTGGCGATGCGTTGTTTCGTAAAAGCCTCTAGTTTTTCCAACTGGACAATACCCATTGCTCCTTGCAGTTCCATCATGCGCAAGTTATAGCCCAACGCGATATGATAGTACCGTGCCTCCTGCCCATGATTGCGCAGCAGACGTAATTTTTCTGCAATCGCCGGATCATTTGTCGTCAGCATGCCTCCTTCACAGGTTGTCATGTTCTTCGTGGCATAGAATGAGAAACATCCCGTCCCGAAGCTACCTATAGGCTTTCCATTGAAGGTTGCGGCGTGAGCCTGGCACGCGTCTTCGATTAAGACAAGCGAGTACGCCTCCGCGATCTGCGCCAGGCGCTCCATATTACAGGGACAACCGTAGAGATGTACCGGAATAATAGCTTTTGTGCGTGGCGTCACCACTAACTCGACCTGTGCAGGATCGAGTGTATAAGTGTCAGGCTCGATGTCGACAAACACCGGGGTTGCACGGGCTAGTAAAATAGCATTGGCTGTCGCTGCAAAACTAAATGCGGTGGTGATAACCTCGTCACCAGGACCGATGCCATGCGCTAGCAGCGCCAGATGCAGCGCTGCCGTGCCTGAAGAGACGGCAACGGCCTCCCGAACCTGGCAGAAACTGGCAAAGCGCTGCTCAAATGTTGCAACACGCTCTCCTTGAGCAAGGCGTCCTGATGCGAGAACTTGAAGAACAGCAGTTTCCTCCTCAGTTCCCATCAGAGGAGCCGCAATAGCGATCATAATATGCTCTCCTCAATGGTATTGCACGATCACATTCTGTGGCGTCTCTCTTCGGAGCCTGAGTTACTTCCTCTACTCTTCCAACACCACTGCTTTTGCAAGAGAAGCGATGGAAATAAAGCAAGTGAGTAAAAGAATGAATGGCTTGATACTTCTTATCCCTGCAAAAGTATACCCAAGAGCGAAAAAAAAATCGCCAGTTAACGACTACTTTTGTTTCAACTGATGACCGACTTTATTGATTATCTCTCTCCTGGCCACGAGAGATTGTGACCTGTTCAACACGGTTATGATAACCGCACTACCTTAAATATAGTTCAGTTACTATGCCTGGAGAAGAGGGTTCGACTGATTAGATATCTTGTCCTGTGACAGGTATATCTCAGTAAAATTTTGTCTCGCCTATATTTGTTTAGCGTCCGCTTGCTGTACAGAAAGAACTTTATATGTTATATACTTGTGGGGAAGAGGAGATTATTATTTCTCCACAGTGAAATAACCCCTGGCGCCTCACATCCCTTTACATGCTGTTTCGTACGGTCAGTCTCAAGTATTTTGTCGTTATTGATAGCTGCCTTCTCTTTATCATTGGACATGTAACCTCCTTCGTAGATTAGTGTAGAGTAGAGTCGAATAGAGTAAGGAAGGTTGTATGCAGAAGACACAACCCGTTCGTCTCAAACAACAGAAAGAGAGCGAGGTATCCATCTCTCATTTCTCTCCGTTGAATTTGCTGCCACCTGGACATACACTGGTCTTGAACCTGAAAACACGTACGCTCTCGTTGTTATGTGAAGGGCCGGTACAAATTATGGAGCAACAATTAAGCGTCAATGAGATACGTGTGATTGTGCCGATTTTAGAAACTTTTCCGCATTGTTGCCCTTACGAGGTACTACTTTCAAACATTGCTTTGAACACCGTCAGTCCAGTAGTTGTAACACGCTGTCGTCAGCGCTTGCAGGAAGCTATGAAGCTTGGAACGTGGCAACAGGAACTCAGGCCTATTCGCCGCGCACTTTCGTCGTTACGCAACAAGTTGGATAGCTTCGATCTGGAGATTTCTACTGTGCGCGAGCGGGGTTGTAGCTTGACCAACCTGACAGGGTCGCGCCTTATCTCTTCCATTGAATAGCCTTAGAAACTCTTCAATACGTAAGAAGAGCCAGGATTTTTTTATAGAGTCCCATAGCTGTCTATGGGACTCTGTCGTGTTTCAGAGCCATCTCTTGTATGCTAAGAAAGCGTACGCGTGGTCATGATGGCCGCTGCATTTCGGCTACTTACCTCTTCGCAAACGGTTATCACTGGCGCTAAAGTCGGCTATCAATTTCCATAAAATTAGTCATTAACTGGCGATTTTTATTTCATCTCTTAGGTATACTGTTTGATGTTGTGTTACAACGAGCTTGAGTACGCTTATACTTTCTTACCCCAAAAAATATGAGCACCTGGCATCCCTCGTGGAGGAAACAAGCATAGAATGTGTAGCCCAGAAAGCTGGATACAGGAGGGAAAGTTGTACACATGGATAGTAGCAAAATGGCGGAAATTTCTCGTAATAAATCTTCATCTGATCCACTTATTTCGGTGAATGAGGCAAATTCTACACGTGAATGGCAACAACTGGCTCTATGGAATGCTACACAACGCGATTATCCGCGTCATGCATGTGTTCCACAACTGGTTGCAACGCAGGCTGCTTTGCGGCCCGGAGCGGTAGCTCTTGTAGAGCGTGATAGAATGCTTACCTATCGAGAGCTGAATCGACGAGCTAACCAGCTCGCTCATTACTTGCGCTCCCTGGGCGTGGGTCCAAATGTGCTGGTTGGCTTTTGTGTTGAGCGTTCGTTGGAAATGGTCGTGGGACTACTGGGCATCTTGAAAGCGGGTGGTGTCTATGTGCCGCTTGATCCCTCCTATCCTTCTGAACGGCTCTCTTTTATGCTGGAAGACGCTAGAGTTCCAGTCCTGGTGACCCAACGCCACCTGACCGAGCGGCTCTCTCACCAGGGCGCCAGCGTTGTCTGTCTGGATACCGATGCAGATGTGCTGACCAGGCAGCCTGAAACTGATCCCGTCTCTGAACTTACAGCGACCGACCTGGTATATGTGATCTACACTTCAGGATCGACCGGGCGTCCAAAGGGTGTACAAATCAGGCATGATAGCCTGCTCAATCTGATATTCTGGCATCAGCGCACCTTTGCCGTTACCCCTACTGATCGCGCAACGCAGATCACGAGCCCCGCTTTTGATGCTACGGGATGGGAACTATGGCCTTATCTCACTGCTGGCGCGAGCATTTACCTGGTAAACGATGAGGACCGCGCGCTTGCTCACAAGATACGCGATGGGTTGATACGCAACGCAATCACCATTACCTTCTTACCAACAGCTCTGGCCGAAGAAGTCATGACTCTAGAGTGGCCGTCTAAAACCGCATTGCGCTATCTGTTAACAGGCGCCGATGTCCTTCATCACTATCCTTCGCCCGCGTTGCCATTTACGTTGATCAATAACTATGGTCCTACAGAAGCGACGGTCCTCGTTACATCCGGGCGCGTTCCTCTCGCCGAGCATCCCACATCCCTGCCACCGATTGGGCACGCAATCGATAACACACAGATCTATCTCCTGGACGAACATTTGCAGCCGGTGCCTATAGGTACAGCAGGCGAATTGTATATCGGTGGCGCAGGTCTTTCTCCTGGCTATCTCAATCGCCCCGAACTCACTGCGGAGAAATTTATTCGGAATCCGTTTAGCGATGAGCCAGGGTCGCGTCTGTATAAAACTGGCGACATGGCTCGCTTCCTGCCCGACGGGCAGATTGCGTTTGTGGGACGCGCCGACTATCAGATCAAGATCAAGGGCTATCGTATCGAACCCAATGAGATCGCATCCGTGCTTAATAGCCACCCGGACGTACAGGCGAGCGTGGTGGTGGCCCGCGAAGACGAGCCGGGTGAGAAGCGCCTTGTGGCTTATGTGGTGCCGGCTCCCACTGCACACCTTACCGCGAACACGCTGCGCGAGACGCTGGCGCAACAGCTGCCGGACTATATGATTCCGGCCATCTATGTTCGGCTCGATGCCCTGCCGACCACGCCTAATGGGAAAGTTGATCGCACGGCACTGCCTGCACCGGACGCGAACAACATCGTACACGATGAAGTTGTCGCTGTACCGCTCACACCAACCGAAGAGCGTGTGGTCAGAATTGTAAGCAAGCTCTTGAAGATGGACAAAGACGAGATCGGCATCGATGACAACTTCTTCTTGCTCGGTGGTCACTCACTACTGGGGACGCAAATCATCGCGCGTGTGGCAGATAACTTTGGCGTTGATCTTTCGCTGCGCACATTATTCGAGGCTCCGACCATACGACAATTATCTACCGAGATTGAGCGCCTTGTTCTTATTAAAGTGGCGACAATGAGCGATGAAGAAGTTCTGCGCTTGCTTGAACAAGGACAGAACCGATAAGCTCTGTATTCGGCCAGAAACGATGCTACACTAGCTCCTTATTCAGTCACAAACGAGACTACGTCTCTACACTACGTGTCATGTGACTGATCAGAAGCATCTAGCTACGCTCATCTGGCCGAGAGGAAGTAAAGCGTCCGGGAGATGGAGGAATCTCTATGACTATGCAAGCAAGCACTGACACATCACTAAGCCTTGTGCACTTACTTGACCCTGAGGTGCTCGCTAACCCATATCCCCTGTACCGCCGGCTTCGTAACGAGGACCCGGTACACTGGGACCCCTTTTTGCATGCCTGGGTCGTGACCCGCTATGCGGATGTGATAACGGTCCTCCAGCACTTCTCGGCTACGCGCACTCCGACGCCCGCGCAACTGACCGAGCTGGGTCTGTCGGCCCTGACGCCGATCGCCGAGGTGTTGGTGCGGCAGATGCTGTTTATGGATCTGCCGGCGCACGGTCGCATTCGCGGCCTGGCCTCCGCCGCCTTCACTCCACGTCGTGTAGAATTGTTGCGCTCTCACATTCAGGATATTACGGATCACCTGCTAGACGTGGTGCAGGAGAGGGGAAGCATGGACCTCATCAGGGACCTGGCCTATCCCCTTCCGGCCATTGTGACCGCCGAGCTGCTCGGCGTCCCCACCTCCGATTGGGAGCAGCTCACGACGTGGACGACCACCTTCGCCGAGGCGTTGGGCAACTTTCAGCATAATCCAGATCACGCGCCGCAGGTGATGCGCACGCTGGAGGAGATGTGCGGTGCCGAGCAGAATGGGGACAGCTTGACACAGGAAGAGATCGTCGCCAATAGCATTATGCTGATGACCGGCGGTCAGGAGACAACGACGAATCTCATCGGCAACGGCACGTTCAACCTGATGCATCATCCAGAGCAACTCGAACAATTAAAAGCCGATCCTTCATTGATTCCTACCGCCATCGAGGAACTGCTGCGCTATGAAAGCCCGATCCAGTATACCTCGCGCCTGGCGCCGGAGGATGTAGAACTGGGCGGGAGGATGATCCGCAAACGCCAGGCCGTGATTACGGTGTTCGGGGCCGCCAATCGCGACCCGGATCGCTTCGCTGACCCGGACTGCCTGGATATCCATCGCCAGGATAACCGGCATCTCGCGTTCGCCTGGGGGCCCCACTTCTGCTTTGGCGCTCCCCTGGCACGGCTCGAAGGCGAAATCGCCTTCAAGACGCTTTTCCGTCGCATGCCAGCTATGCGTCTGGTCTCTGATCGTGCGAATTGGCGTGGCAACCTCGGCTTCCGCGGTCTTACAACGCTACCAGTGACATTCTAGCACTGTGTCTTTGTAGGGGCGACTCTCGCAGTCGCCCTGCAACGCCTGATACACACTCTGTTGAAAGGATGGCAAGCGATGTCGGGAACACCTGACCTTTCAGAGGCAAGACGCGCCCTGCTTGAAAAGTATCTTCGCGGTGAAGTAACGCCGCCTCCTTCGCTTCTCGCACTACAGGCACTCATATTCTTCTGATTTCGCTGCCAGCCAGAATGAACAGAAAGTCGAGTGAAAAAAGGGGCCGCTTTTCCCTGGCGCTGACTTTCTACGTCAGGACTATCCAGGTATCGTTGACTGGCTAAATGCTGGATATATACCTCAGTCCCCTCTTTTATGAACACATGTCCCAAGATGAGCATATCCATTCTCACCTGACATGCTATTACTTTGGCAGATGCGCAAGATCAGAGAAGTTTTTCTGAGCCCGGGCGGGTATACTAATAACAACTACTGGTGATTAACAGAGAGGAGATATCTATGTTCACGAAAATCGGTACCATCGGTGTAGGCGTCAGCGACCAGGGCAAAGCCCTCGACTTCTATGTCAACAAGCTCGGCTTTGAGAAGATCAACGACCAGCCCATGAGCGAAACTGAGCGCTGGCTCGAAGTAGCTCCTCCCGGGGCACAAACCCATATCATGCTTGGCCTGCGCGGCCAGAGCGGCGGCGACAAAACTGGCTTCACTGGCTACGTCCTGAATACCGACAATATAGAAGAAACCTGTGAGACGCTCAAAGCTCGTGGTGTCAATCTTTCCAAAGAGCTGAGTACTGAACCCTGGGGCAAATGGGCTCAGTTCACCGATCCCGACGGCAACGAATTCGGCATCTGGGCACCTGCCTGGTAAAGAGACCTTCTACTACTTTCAACGAACGAAATGTAGTAAATTGAGCGTGGGATGAACGTCAGCGGACGCTGGAGGCGGGTTTATGCCGGTGGAGAGAAGCGGCCCCGTTTGTTCCCGGGTGGCCTCTGGTGGTTGCCAGTGTGCTCAACTTCGCCGAGTTTGCTCGCCAGACAACTTTGTCGGTCGCTCGTGATCGCCGTAATCGTCGTACGATTTGTCGTAAGGTGCCCATGCTCGTCCGTCCACTTTCCGCTCTCTTCAACGCCCTCATTGGGGGAATCATGAAGGGTGATCCGTATGAGCGCGATCCATTCTCCGGCGATTCTTTCGGTGGTGCGTACCGATGTGGGAAGTGACTCCGTATGAGCAGATTCCCCTAAGTTCAATCTGGGATAGTGACAAGGAGTTCGGGGCGGATTTTGTACCAGCAGCAAGCACCGGGCGCGCCTGTACGCGAGGACCTCCTTTCCCTCGCTGCCTATGAGCAGGTATCGCTGCGGCGAGGGCAAGGCTTTATAGGCTTTGAGCCTGGCACCTCAATCTCGCTTTCCTGTGTTGGGCGGAAGTATCCGAGTGACGATCGTCTGCTGGGTCGGCACCCCTTATCTGCTCGGTACGACCGGCTGTCGCGTCTGAATGCAGGTGGTGATCTCCCCGGCTCCGTGTCACCCGAGGAGACAGCACAGGGACCGCCCTACGGCTGCCCTTGGTCGACCAAGGGGGCGAGACGAGCAGGGGGGGCACCGGGGCGGCGCCCCACCTCACACGTCGACAAGGGTGTGCCGCGTGTAGACCACTCCATCTGGGAAGGATGCTCTGTCAGCTACTATCCTCACCCGGAAAAAGGCGGACGCTCACTCCCACACGCTCTTGAGATATACACCAAGCGCCGCAAATTCATCCTGGTAGGCCCTCAGTGTCTCTTGATCCGAGAGTAGACCGACAATGGACCCCTGATTTACCAGGGTGTAGCTCCCCAAACCGTTTGCTTGGATAACGAGGCGACAGGACAAAGGCGTCGGCCTTTGCTCATAAAAGCCGGTGAGCAGGCCCAAAAGGCGTTGCCCTAATTCTGACATGGCCTTGACAATGCCCTGCTTAACGGTAAGGGCCTCCTGTGAGAGGAGCTGAGTCTCCATCACGCCCACGTATCGGGGAACCAAACCGGATGTTTCTCTTTGGGGTACGATCGTGATGTAAGGGAAAGCCGGTAAACCGTCCAGGTGCCCACTACAACTGAACAGTGTCCCTATCCCCGCCAGATTGAGCGCGAGCTCACAGTTGAACATCTCGCGATCGTAATGCCTTCGGCCTTGATCTTGATCCACATCTCTAAAATGTTCTTCTGCTTGTAGCCATGAGTCGAGTTCAACGTGCAAAACCATGATGCTTGCTCCTTTCCTTCGAAAGACTGCGCGGTCAATAGTTCTACCTACGGCGGTCGTATTCCGCTGGGACTGCGAGACGAAATGAGCGCGAAGTGCTCCAGTGGCCTTCAGCCGCCGCCTGAGGTCGGCAGCGCGGCGTGCAGCAACTGTTCCAGCGCGGCGGCCCGCGAGGGGCCGACGCCGGGGACTGTCGAAAGCTGGGCGGGTCCGGCGCTCAACAGCTCATGCAAGCTGCCAAACCGCGCGCATACCGCGCGCGCGGTGGCGGGGCCGACGCCCGGCAGGGCCAAGAGGACCTGCATCTGCTGCTCGGACTGAGAGGCCCTGCGCCGCCCTGTCGCAGGGCCGGGAGTCGCGCGCACGACCTGGCACTGTTTTGCTGCAGCGTAGACCAGGTGCGCAGAATCTGACGGGCCGCTGCTGGGCAGGATCGGCACACGCAAGATAGCGGTGATGTAGGTCAGCGCCCCGCGGATGCTTTCGGGGCGCATCTGGGAGTGGCCGACGCGCAGTGGGTCCCCCTCCAGCAGTAAGATGGGCGCGAAGCGGCTTTTCCGCAACGCGGTGAGTTGCGTGAATAAGCGTCCCTGCGCCAGGCTGGTGAGAAAGTCACTGGCCGTCTTGCGCTCGAACACGCGGCATGGATCGCCGCCCACGTCGTAGTCGCCCATGTGCAGTGGGATCACCTCAATGTGCACCTGCGGCATGGCGGCCAGCAGATCGGGGATGCCGGAGCGCTGTTCTTGCGTGTCGACGCGAACATGGATCGGAGCAGGCGGCTGTTTCTGCATGGGCTGTAGGGCTTCTCCTCTTTTTGCTTCGAACGCCTCGCGGCACGAGAGCGCCTTTCTCAAGCTATGATAGCAGGCGGACCTCTTTCCCGTCCCTGGGATTTTCACGGGATGCTCACGAACATTCCGCGCGGTCCCCCATAGGGGATGCTAGAGGCGTGGGGGGAGGGACGTCGCCGGACGTTAGAAGTTCCCGCCTTTTTTCGTGAGGACCTCGTGAAATTGGGTGAGCCTGAACTGAGTCCGGCCTGCTATCATTATCGCAGGGCGGGTGCCGTTTCCCTTTTCCACTCGTTGTCAGAGAATAGTGCTAAAGCAGATTGTAGACGGACAACATTCCCAAACGGAAGGAGCATGGCGTGCCGCGCTTCATGGAAGACAACCGAGCGGATCGCCACCAATCCATCAGGGGGCCGTCACCATCGACCCAGTTTTCGTCGCCGAGTGTCTTCCTCTCATCGAACACGATATGGGGGTCGACAAGAGCGTCATGCAGGTGCACAACGGGGGGCGGAGGGATGTGTCAGGCACCTGCTGGGGGCACGTTCGGTTACGGCGCGTCCGGCAGAGCTGCCTGGGTGCTCAGCATGGCTCTCCGGCGACGTCAGGGCGATCAAAGGAAGGAGGCTCGACGAGTGCGCCTACCACGACTTCCCTGCTTGGGAGCGCAATAGCGATCAGGAGGAGTATTCGATGAAAAGCCTGGCTTTTTTGGAGCAAGTGGCGCGCGATCGCAAGGTGGCCATTTATGCGGCAGAGCACGACGGCAAATTGAGGAGTTTCGCGTATCATGAGGGGCTTGGAGAGTGCCGCGAGACGTTTTCCCGATTACTTCGGGGCGTGCAGAATGGTGAGATAGGAGTGGTCATGACCCCTGACGCCGCCTGCCTGTCGATTGAAACGTCGCCGGACTGGATGGAGGCGTTTATCCAGGCCGTCAAGCAACACCAGGTCCTCATCGGCGACCACAGCCACGATCTGGTCTATGATCTGCGCGAGGAAGAGGATGAGGCGCAGTTTCGGAATCTGTTTCCGCAAGGGGTATACGAGAGGGCAAGGAGCGGGCCCCGCCCTCTCGTCGATGCCATCGCGCAGAGCCCCTTCGCCGCCGCCTCTCTCGAGAGAGGTGAGAACTGGTTCCTGGTAACAGACGTTGGGAAGAAGGCCCGGGACGCCCCCATCTATTGCCTTTCCAGCGGGGCAAGGGGGAAGGACGCGGACATGTGGGGAATGGGCCCATTGAAAGACCTTCTGGATACCCTCGCCCTCTATGGGATTACCGAGGGAGACGGCTGGTCCCCTGTTCACGCTGAACGAAAAGGCTGGCTCTCCCGGATTCAGCGGCAAGAGGACGCGATGGCCGCGCAAACGGTAGCCGCGCTGCAACCGCGTTGGGGTTCCCTCCCGAAAGGCGCGCGGCGGGTCGGCGCGCGCCTTTCGGGAAGGGGCAAGGCGCGCGGCAAGCAAAGGGGAAAACGAGGAGGAAGAAACCGATGAGGGAGCCGTCTCACCTCACACGCGAAGAGTACGCATTGACGAAAGTGGCGCTTGCCCGCGAAGAAGTTCCCGCCGAGGCTCTGGCCCTCCTCTCTGCCTGGATTGAAGGAGAGCGCCTGCTGGTGGATGACCGGGAAGACGTGGGAGGGATCACCTTTTGCCGCATGGATTCAAGGGTCATGGTGCCGCTCCCCCACATCGTCGCTTCTTTTTTCGCCCGCCGTCCCTACAAGCGCAAAGCTGGCCACTCTCCCAGGTGGAATGGCTTCTATCTGCTCCTGTACCGGGATGTGGGGGAGGGTTGGAAGCTGGTGCGGATACGGAGGGACTCTCCCGACACTCAGTTTGTCCCGGTGTTCGCGGCGAGAATCAAGGCGGAAGAGGAGATCAACAAGCGGCTCGACAACGATCTGGGAGCCAATTAAAGAGCGAAGGCCGATAACGGAGCTGTCCTTAAATCTAGGGGCAGCTACCGTTGCCTGAGCAATCATCGCTCTTTGAGCAGGCCGGATCAGCAGCCGGCCCGGCGCTTTCCCTCATACGTCGTTTAACAATGCGTCCCGTCGCAACTCGTGACGCATACGCCAACGGTTTCCCAGGTACAGAACCACGGCAGTCTCGCTGGCGCTCTTCTTCCAGCGGTGAGAGGTGTTTGCTGTGAGGCCCGCTCCCGTCCAGAGACCTGCTCCTGGCTCAACCAACGGGGAGCGCTGCCTGTCTCCAGGATCGGCGGCGCGGTGGGCGGTACCGATAGGGGGATGGCGTTTGGCCTCCGCACCGCGCAGCGTTGGTCGTCAGCCGGGCTCGCTTCGCGCCGAAGCCGTTCCCGTGGTCTCTCGACACCACATCCTGCCCCGGCGCGAACAGCGCCTGCACCCTCACCGCAGTGTAACGCTCCCCGCGCTCTCGCAAGATCAGCCCCTGCCGGATGCGCTGCGCCAGCTCGCGGGTGTAGACGGCGGGCTCCTCCTGCTCTTCCTGGAGCACATCTTCGGTGTATTGGTAGAGCTGGAGCGCCTCTTGTCGCCTCTCCCGCTCCACCAGCAGGACCATCAGGCGGCAGAGAGCGTCTTCGTCGGTCGGGTCCTCCTCCAGCGCGGCGAAGAGCAGCTCCTCGGCCAGGCCCACCTGCCCGTCCCCGAGGTGGAGGTCGACCAGCTTGAAGAGCACGCGGTGCCGCGCGCCGTTAATCGTGTGCCGCCGCGGCTGTGCCCATTCAGCGTACAGGTCGTCTTCGAGAAATTCGCCCCCTGCGAGGGCGTGCGCCTGCTCGAGCAGGAGAAGCGGGTTCTGCCCCTGGCACTCGGCCCGCGTCGCCTTCGACACAAGTGAGAGAAACGCATCGGCGTCGACCCAGATGCGCTGCTGCCCAGCCAGTTTGAAGATCGTTTCGCCGCCGCTGCGCAGCGTGAGCAGCAGGCTTCCCGCCTCGCCCGCGCGCAGGATGTGCCTCCGGAGCACAGATGCTGCCGAGTCGAGCGCGTGAGCGGCGTTGATCGCCTCGTGGTCGGGCCAGATGGCCTCGATGAGCTCATCCCTGGACGCCCTGCGGTTGGCCCGGCACAGCAGTACCTTCAACATGGCCATCGCCGGTCCGCGATTGCTCCAATCGCTGCGTGCAACCAGTGCGTAGTGCGGCTGTTCATCCGCGGTCCTCGCGAAAGGAGGAACGAGCCGTTCGAGTGCAAATTCTCCTAATGTGGTGATCCGCACCGGGGGGTACTCCGTGCGTTTGTCCTCACCCGCTTCTTGCATCGCCTGTGCACCTGCTCCTTCCTTGACTGTTTCCCGGCCTCGTCAGGCAGTTCGTGGCACATATCCCCTCTGTCTCGTTCTTCTTAGACACCCACAGGCCGGAAGGGAATCGCCTCGTTGCCGACACCCCTACCCCGTCGTTGCTGCAGCAAGCAGTAAAAATAGCCGTTGGGGCCGCTGGCACACCGCCGGCGATTGCGGCCAACACGCACCAACAGCCCATGTCGCCGCCCGCTCACTGCCATTTCAGCACCTCCTTCAAGCTCACGAAGCGGCCCGCACCGATGATGATGTGGTCGACCAGTTCAATGTCGAGGATTTCGCTCGCCTCGACCAATTGCCGCGTGGTGTCGATGTCATCCTCGGAGGGTGTTGGATCGCCGCTTGGGTGGTTGTGGCAGACGATGATACCGGGGCAGTTGTTCGTGATGGCGGGGCGAAATACCTCGGCGGCGCGGAGGACGGAGCTGTTGACGGTCCCCCGATAGCGGAGAACGTTGCCCACCACCTGGTTCTTCCCATCGAGGAGGAGGATGCGGAGCTGTTCGTGGTCCAGGTACGCCATCTCCACCATCACCAGGTTCGCCGCATCGGAAGGAGAGTGGATGCGGTACTTCTCTTCCGGCAGCAGCACGCCAAGGCGCCGTCCGACCTCCAGGGCGGCCTTCAACTGCGCTGTCTTGGCCTTTCCCATGCCGTATTCGGAGCACAGCTCGCCGAAGTCGGCCCGCACCAGCCCGGAGAGACCACCGTACTTGGCGAGGAGCTTGCCCGCCAGCTCGAGGGCGTTGTCGCGCCTGGTGCCTGTGCGCAGGGCGATGGCGAGCAACTCTGCCGCTGAGAGGGCCTCTGGCCCCGAGTGCTGGAGGCGCTCGCGGGGTTGCTCGTGCGTGGGCAGATCGCGGACGGTCGCGTGGTATTCCAGTCTAACGTGCGCCGATGTGGCCTCGCTCTCTTTCCGGGTGGTCACTACGCAATGTTCCTCCTCCTCGAAGGCAGCACGCCTTGCATGACGGCTTCCTGTGTTTCTGTTCTGAAACGCGGGAAGTAAAAGGGAAATCGAGACGCCCGAGCATCACCGTTGGGCGGCGATTGCGAAAAAGCCGCATCTGCGACGCAGGGGACACTCCTGACAGTGTGGGCGGCGAGGACGGCAGACCAGTGCCCCGAAATCGAGGATGGCCCAGCTGACCAGCAGGCTCTGCTTGCCGAGCGCCACCCGTCGCGCGAGTGCGTGCAGGGTGGGGTCGCGCCCGATATCGGAAAACGTTTGCGGCCCGAAGAAGCGCCCCAGAACCCTCGCCGCGTTCGCATCGACGAGCGGCTCTGCCCGGCCGTATACGACAGCCAGTATGGCGCTCGCGGTATACTGCCCGACGCCCCTGAGCCGCTCCAACTCCTGACGCGACGCCGGAACCCGACCTCCGCCCTCCTCGATCGAGCGCGCCAGGGACCGGAACGCGGCCGCCTTCTGCCGCCAGAGCCCGAGCGGCCTCAGATCTTCCTGCAGGCGCTCCAACGAAGCGCGGGACAGCACCTCCCAGGAGGGATAGCGCTCGAGGAACACCGGGTACGCCCGGGCCACGCAGTTCGCCGTAGTGCGCTGTAGCAGGATTTCGGCAACGACGACCTCGTAGGGCATCCTGGCGGGCTCGCGCCAGGGAAAGCTGCGCCCGCCAAGCTTGAACCAGGCGAGGAGCCGCTTTCGGAACCATCGGGTATGCGTGGAGGGGTCAGAGGCGCACTCCTCCTCAACAGGGGCGCCTCGCCCGTCTTCCCTCATCCGTCACTCTCTTTCCCATTGGGGCGTGTTGAACCCCCTGTTGCCTATCGAGCGGTTCCCTCGCCCCTTCCGGAAGGTGCGCCCGGAGGCACGACCTGGTAAGTTGACATCCTCCCGCACCAGAGAATGGGGCGGGACTGCCCAGCCCTCGCGAACCGGGTCCTTGCTTCGACGAGACGTGCCTTCCTTGGTCTCCATTCAGGTTTGGTCTTCCCGTCTCTCCCCTGGCGGGAATGCATCGGTAGCTGCATTCTGGAGCCGATGCATCTCAGCGTGGGAACGGCGGGCAGCTCAGATCCCCTCGCTGTTCAACACCCACATGTAGACAGCGCAGGCAATCGACTCCGCGTTGGTTTCCCCCAGCAACTCGGCTAGCCGCTCGTACAATGCACCTATGCGGCCGTGGGCGGCGCGTGCCAGGTCTGGCATTTCGGGTTCCATCACAGGGCGGTTGACGATCCGCCGTAGTTCCTCGTACTCCTTCTGAAGCCGATGGAAGAGGAGTGCGACCTCCCGCTGCCCCGTCCGGCGAAATTCAAGAAAAGGTGTTTTACCCATGTCTCCTCCGCGAGCGTACGTCTCCGCGCAACCTCGTGCCCACAAGCGTTCTGGCCGGGCGGTTGCTCACGTTCCTCTGGGATGGAGGAAGGCAGAGTAGGTGCAGCCTCGTCAGGGGGCGGACTTGTACACAGCTGAGAACTCCCCCAAACTGCTTGCGGGTTCCTGCTTCGGTCCATCGCCAATGCTAAGGGTAGCATGGCTGCCTCATGCACCACTCAGGAGACTTCACGAAAAACTCACGGTTTTCTTTCTTGAGAACGAGGCTGGTGGGCTCGGAAGGAGGAGGGTGAGTGGCTGGCCCTCCAAGGGCCATCTACCCTCCGGTGCTATTGACGCCGCTGAAATAACATGGCCTTTTTGTGTGGCAGAACACGCAAAGCCGGAGCGAAAGAGCGTTCCCTGTTATGCTGAGTGATTGAGCGATGCCTTGAATGAGCTTTGCGCACAACCTTCCCTCCTCCCTTTCAGAGCTTTTTTGAGGGATCGGTCATCTGATACAGGCATGGTGCGACGGGCGTAATCGAACTCGAAAGGTATAGATGATCAAGGACGCCCCGAACACGACGGCGCAGGTTCCAACCAACCGCGGAACGGCCAGGAGCCCGGCTCCAGGATGAACGATCGAATAAGGCCGAAGATAATGGAGAGGAGGTCGGCGGGCCCTAACCCCCAACGCTGCCCCGTAGACCCAGGGAAGACGAAGGCAGCGCTGGCCTCGGCGAAGCCCGTCACCGAGGCCCAGATGGCCACCAGGTAGGGCAGGACCAGTGCCGTCTCACCGGGCCACGTAAGGGATGGCGAGGATTCCTCGCACCAGCAATACCCATCAATGGCGGTGAGCGACTTGCATTGTGGCGTTCATCACATGCTCACTCCTTTCCCGTGCCTTCCTTGGGAGGAGAGCAACCAGCCTCCGCTCAAGTATGGATATCTGCGGGAACGAGAGGGACGAACACTTCGTCTGTCCGGTGCCCTGCGTAGCGAGTTTTGGAGTCTACGGCCATCCTTTCCGCCATCCTTTCCGCCATCCTTTCCGCCATCCTTCTGGAAAGCCCGTCGTGTATGCTACAATTGGGATGCTCCAGAGAATGATAGAGCGTAAGGGGGTATGATGGCAAAACTGAGCGAGAAAGAGCTGAGGAAGCTCATTAGAGGGGGAGAGACCAATACCGTCGAGTTGAAAGTAGCTCCTCCCAGGGCAACGGAGATGGCCGAACGGTTGTGCGGGATGGCGAACGCTCAGGGCGGAGTGATGATTATTGGCGTCAAGGATGCCGATCGCGAAATCGTCGGCGTGCCGGAACATCGCATTGGCGAAGCGCTGGACGTACTTTTACGGGCGGCCCGGCACATGGTCAAGCCTGAACTGGTGTTGGATCCTCCTGAGCCTGAGCTTTATACCATCTCGGGAAAACAGCTCGTTGTTGCCACGGTGAAGCCAAGTCAGGGACCGGTGTATCAGGCCCACGGGATTTATTGGGTGAGACGTGGCACCCATACCGTGTCCTTGGGACTGCCAGAATTGCTTGAAATGGCCAATGATCGGGGGTTGCTGGACTGGGAACGCCAGCCTGTTCGTAACGCGACTATGGAGGACATTGATCTCGAGAAGGTCAAGGCCTATTTGGCGCGGCGCTCGGAGGACAGCCGCCATAGCAGCCGCTTCAACGACATCGAACGGGTGTTAATTGGGATGGAGTGCGCCGCGAAAACAAGCGATGGCAGGGTCGTGCCAACGAATGCGGGCCTCCTGTTCTTCGGTTTTTATCCTCAAGGGCATCTTATCCAGAGCGATGTGGCATGTGTTTTATTTCGCGAGACGGTTGGTGCGAGTAGGTACGCCGACCGCCGGATTGTTACGGGCACACTTCAAGAGTTAATAGATGGGGCTGAGTTATTTCTGAGTCGATATATTGCTGTCGGGGCGCGGATGGAGGGCTTTAAGCGGATTGATATTCCAGAGTATTCCCTCGAGGTCCTGCGTGAGGCGGTGATCAACGCCGTGGTGCATCGTGACTACAGCAAGCGCGGTGAGAGCGTACGGGTATTTTGTTATCCTGACCGGGTAGAGATCCACAGCCCTGGCCTGTTGTTACCGGGGATAACCGTTGAGCAAATGGAACGGGGAGAGGTGCAATCGAAGCTGCGTAACCCTGTGCTCGCGGGTTTGCTCAAAGATATTCCCGGGTATATGGAGCGGCTGGGAAGTGGGGTCAGGTTCATGTTGGATGAGACGAAGCGCATGGGACTTCCTGGTCCCCAGTTCCGGGAAATGGGTGAGTTTATTGTGACCTTTCAGAAGGCTCCGGCCCTACTCTCTCCGCCACCGCCTGTACCGTATAAGGAAGAAACGCTCTGGGGAGGTGAGGAGGCGGTTCAGGCTGAAATACCGCTCCAAAATCGTCAGTCTGAGCAGCGAGAGCAGCGGCTGACCAGCGCGATGGATTACGTCCATCACCATGGCGTTATTACGAATGGCATCTATAGGAAACTCACGGGCGTCTCCGATAGAACGGCTTCCAGGGATTTGGAAACGTTAGTAGAACGTGGCAGGTTGAAAGCCACCGGTCAAAGGGCGGCGCGGCGATACAGATTATCTTGATGGTGCGGTGTGTGCCCAGGGCACGCTAGAAGCGATGATACGAACGGCTGAAGCAGGTGCTTTCCCTCACCGTGCTTCATGCTCACTGGTGCCAAAAGTGCGCGATAGAGCCGTGTGAAGAAACTCGGCGGAGCGGCGCATCTCGTCGAGGCCATTGAGTCCGTCTTCGATGGAGACCCAGCCGTTGAAGCCCGCATCGCGCAGGATACGGAACATGGTGGGGTAATCGTTGAGGCCGGTTCCGATCTCGCCGTGATGCAAGAACTGCGCATAGCCCGTGCTGCCCTCCTGCGCTTGCAGGTCTTCTAGCGTGTAGCCCGGCAGCAAACGCCGGTCGCTGGCGTGCATACTGACCACGCGCCCCTTGACCGCTTCCAGAACGGTCAAAGGATTCTCGCCCGCCAGCAGCGCATTGGATGGGTCATAATTGACACCAAACCAGGGCGAGTCGATGGCCTGGACAATGCGCAAAAAGACTGGCAGGCGCTGCGCAAACTCCGGGTAGGTCCAGTAGTTGTCCTTGTAGTGGTTTTCTAGCGCCAGCATCACGCCACGCTCGGCGGCATAGGGCAACAACAGCTCGATGCACTCGGCCACCATTGCCACGCCATCATCTTCAGAGATTCCGGGTCGGCGTTGCCCGGAAAGCACGCGACAGGTGCGTGGTGCGGGAGCGTCGAAAAAGGCTACCAGATCAATCATGCGCTTCTGTCGCTCGACTTCTGTACGGCGCGCGGCAGAGGAGGGCTGGGTGAAATCCGGCGAGGCACACAGCATGGGCATACGCAAGGAATGCCGCTGCATAGCCGCACGCACCTCGTTGAGATAGCCATCATCGAAAGAGGCGAAAAAGCCGGGATAGAGTTCAAGCCCCTCCACGGGCAGTCTGGCAGCCATCTCAATCCATTGCAAAAGCGAGAGGCTGCGCGTCACGCACAGTTCTTCCATGTAGCACTTGGGAAAAACAGCGATGCGCGGTACTCCTGGCCTTGCCGAATGCATAGCGAGCACCTCTCCAAAACAGCTCACATGAGTTCTTCATGCTCCTATTCTCTCACGCGACGCCACTCTCTTGCCAGTTCGCGCTGTTCGTTGTTTTGGCTGAGAGTGCTTTTTGTGATATGCTTGAAGAGCTTCTGCGCTTCTGCCAAAATTGACCCGGATGCGCTCCTCCTGGCCGATCATGTGTATTCGCATCCCAACGAGATTGCTGGATAGTGAGAGGCGCTGGCCGCATTTCGACCGTGTAATGGTTGCCATCGGCAAAGGGGTGAGCATTGCGTACCGATCGGCTGAAAGCGAAGAATGGAAGGAGAGCAGTCCATGCAAGAAGATCTGGGAGGGAAAGTCGCGCTGGTGACGGGCTCGAGTCGCGGGCTGGGGCGTCATGACGCCCTGCACCTCGCGCAGGCGGGAGCCGATGTCATCATTCATGATCTGAACGCGAGCGCGGCAGCAGCATTCGGTGAGGCTGCGTCGGGACCGGCTGTGGCCGAGCAGATTCGCGCATCCGGTCGTCGATCGGCTTTTTTCGCTGCCGACCTGACCGAGGCGGCACAGGTAGAACAGCTTGTGCGCCAGGCAGTGGAAGCCTTCGGTCACATCGATATCCTGGTCAACAACGCGGGCGGCGATATGGACGCGCGCACTCCCCGGCCAGACCCGAACAATGCGCTGGACATCTCGCCAGAAGATATCCGCGCCGTGCTTGAGCGCAACCTGCTCACCACCATGTATACCTGCAAGTACACGGGCCTCCACATGCGCGCACGGCGCTCGGGCAAGATCATCAACGTGGGATCAAGCGCCGGTCACATGGCCGTGCAAACGGGCAGTATCTACGCGGCAGCAAAGGCAGGCATCGCCCACTACACGCGCTGCCTGGCGGAAGAACTGCACGCGTATGAGATCACTGTGAATTGCATCGCTCCCGCCCCGACCTATACCGGTCGCTTTCTGGCAACGCGCACCGTCGACAGCCAGGAGGGGCTCTCACGGCTGCAAAGGATAGCCCAGCCCGAAGCATGGCAAAGATTGTCCACTTCCTGGCTGGTCCACAATCGGAGTATCTGATCGGCGAAACCATCGTGTGCTGGACGGGCCATTGAGGATTATAGTGGTAAATAATCACGGGAAGGAGGGTTCTCTCGTATGCAAGAAAACAGGATCTTCTTCAACTGAGTGGTAGACCAGGCTGCTGGATTCCTCTGGTGGCAGCAGTGCCTGGGGTCCTGGTCGGCCTTGTCCTGCTGGCAATCGCCGGGTTCCAGCTGCTCCAACAACAGGGATACCGGTCGGGGCAATGCACTATTAGCGCCAAACAGTTGCGGCATGAAGTGTCTACCACGACCAGTACTACAAACAACGGTAATACAACCACGAGGACCACGACGACCCAGGATGTCTATGCGCCCTTCTTCGAGTATCGGGTGCGCACCGCTGATGGCCAGAGCTATTTGGCCAGCGGATATGATGGGTCGGATACCTATACCTCTAATCGTGCTGCCCAACAAGCGATAGTCGATCGCTACAGTATCGGGCAGAGCTACCCATGCTGGTATAATCCCGCCCATCCAACACAGGCCGTTCTTATTCGCCAACTCAATTGGGTGCTCATTGTGGTAGGAGGAATCTTTCTGCTGGTGAGCCTCTTGATTGCCAGCATTGGACTCCTGATTACCAGGAATTCGATGCAAGCAGCTGCAGAGGGCGCAACATTGCCTGGGCTGGGAGACTCCTCTAAGGAGAGTCAGAATGAAGAGGTTGCATGGCAATATAGCAGTCTGTCTTCCACAGAGGGCGAATCACAAGAAGTAGTGGCGGAGCAGCCTGAGCAAGAATGGACAGACTGGCATGAGGAAGACTGGCGTGAGGAATAGAGGATGCTTCTACTGAGAAAGATGCTGGTGCTTATTTCACATCAAGATGCTCAACAATCCAGCACAGCACGCCCGGCCTGCTGCGATCTCCGATAATACTCTCGCGCAAACTGGCGGCTACCTCTCTGGCGATAGTCCCGCCGTGGGCGAGGGCGTTGCGCTTCTCTTTGATGTGTTCGGCGGTCATGCGCTCAACCACGCGCTCGAACGCTGCCGAATCGCTTCCCGCTGCGCTTATACGCCAGAGAAAGACGTTCCAGGTAGCCTGCGCTTTGGGGTCGGTGGCGCGCCTCGTGTAGGCGTAAGGAAGCGTTCCGAGCGTGAAGCCTGCTCCACCAGGCGGGTACTTCTGCGGACAAGGAGCGTAGAAGCGGCGCTTCAGTTCGAACTCGAGCGCGCGGCAGTATTGGACAGCAGGCGCGGCCCAGTCCTGCAAGGCGACCTCTTGCGCATCCTGCCAGACGTGTTCGCCGCTTACCAATGCATTGCGCGTCGCCGCATCGAGGCTGCGGGGATGCTGCTGCCAGTAGGGACCGAAGATCCAGCGTTCGAAGTTCTCTTCGATCGTCCTGGTATTGCCATAGATTCTGACGTATTGCTCCACGGTGCGGCCAATGCCTGCGAAGGTGCGTTGGCGCAACTGTTCGGCGCGCGCGTCTTCACCGCGCTCTTCCGCGTCGGCGAGCTGCTCGTCGCTGCGGGCGCGCAGGCTGCGACTGGAGTTGGATAGTTCGTCGTGCGTGGTGACGCGTACGACGAAGGGCGGGACGATGGGCTGGTCGATGACATGGCAGAGGCGCGGATTCTTCAGGCAGTCGCTATCAGCATTGACAAGGTCAAATGCATTGGGGCCGATATGCTTTTTGGGACAGAGAACGGTGTTGGGCGCTCGCGTGGAACGGCTGTTGTTGATCGTATCACTATCAAGGTAGATGCCCTCGCAGATCGGTGTCGGTCGCACAGGGAGCACTTCGCAGGCGTGATCGAGGATGGCGCGCAATCTGCGCTGCAGGTCCGGCAGGTCCATGCCCGGTTCTATGTGATAGAGGTAGATGTCCTGGGGACCATCTCCCGCCTGTTCGTAGCGCGTTCCGGTGCGGCGCACAATGCGCGTGGATTGCGCATCTCTACGCGGCTCGGGAAGACGTGGAAAGAAGAGCGCTCCGCTCTGCGCGCCGAGCAGGGTCATGTCCCCGAGCAGCTTTTTGAGCGGGCCGTGTGTGCGCGCGGGATCGTTTCCCTCAAGATAGTACTTGGCATCCAGCACGAAGGGTGGCTCGCGCCAGATCGGTTCGCCCTGGCACTTTATCTCCAGCGGCTGGGCGCGCTCGATGGCATAGTCGGGACGCGTCGCGGGACCATGCTCCCAGTCGGGAACATAGGTCGTAGAGGTGTCCAGTTGCCGGTTATAGAGGAAGCGAAAGCCGCGTTGCTGCCAGATGAATGTGCAATGCAGCGCGTCCGTAACGATCTCGATATCCTGGGACTCGATGGCCTCTTCGCGCGCGAGCAGGTGGATGAACTCCAGCGCGATCCAGAGTTCGTAGAGCCACGCGTCCGTTTTCTCGTCAGCGCGCCTGCTCGCCAGTGCCAGCGCGCGCTGCTCATCTGCGCGGCCCACGCGGAACTGCTTGAAGCGCCGCCACCAGTCGAGCAGATCGCGATAGGGACCGGGACGCAGGTGCTGAGCGATCTGCTGAGCCAGCGCGTCGATATTTGCCTGGCTGGCCTGCTTCAGTAACGCGCGGGCATAGGGAGCCGCCAGTTCGCGCTGCACGCGGGCGTCGGCGCTGGCAAAGATCTGGCGTTCCTGCACATCAAGTTCTTCGTCGCTCAGGTTTTCTTTGAGGATGACCTGCAACTCCCGCTGATAGGCGAGCAGCACGGCGACGGTGAGCAGGTTTTCTGGCGTTTCCAGGGTGCGCTGACGTAGACGCGTGTCGAACTGGAGCGGTGGCAGGCTAGGCGCGCTACGCCAGCCATACTCGATGGTGCGCGGCCAGTCGATGTCGCCGCGCGTGGGTGCCTCCTCGTGCAGGCGAACGTGGCTGGTTTTCAGGCTCAACTGGCGTCTGATGCGCGGCAGAATGTCGTCGAGCAGCTCGTTGCTCAGCGTTTGCAGCCGCACGTAGCGATCGTATTGCTGCAAGAGTGGCAGTGGAGGCAGCGCGCTCGCCACGAAGAAATGACGAAACTGGCGGCGGAAGAGCGCCTCGTCGTGTTGGAGCAGCAGACGCAGAATGCGCCGCTGCAGGCGCTGTGACCAGAGCTGCTCCTGTGCTAATGTCGCCTGTTCCAGCGTTTCGCTTGTCATAGCTCTCTCCTTACGCTTTATAGCCCGCGCTCGGCTTTGAAGGTGCGCAGGCGGCTCGTAAACTGCGGTAGTTTATAGAAGGGCTTATCCAGATGAAAGAGGGCGCTCAGCGTCGCTTCGGGAACGGCTGGTGACTCCTGACCCGCGATCTGTTCGATTCTCTCATCGCTAAGAATAGGCTGCCCATCTTCAGCGCTTACACTTCCCAGCGCCAGCAACTGACCGTAGACGCGGTGCTGCCTGTCGGCAAGGCGGGAGAGGAGAGCATGATAGGCTGTACTGAAAGCGCCGCGCTCGCAAGTAAGAGAGAGCAACAGTGCCTCAATCTCGTCGGGCAGCAGCACCTGGAGCTGGTCGGCGAGGGTAGCGCAGAGGGCCGCGTCCACCGCCTTCGCGATCCACTCATCTCGCGTGCTGTAGCCCTGCAAGATGCCCGCGATCAGGATATGCTGCAGAAAGGTGATCGCCTGCGCGGTGCCCAGTTGCCGGTAGATGCGAATAACTTCCAGTGTGCGCCAGGCGAACGCGAAGGCGTCACGGAACGGAATCTGCTCATCGTACCATGTTATGCTGTAGCGCCCATCCTCGTCTGACTCGATGCCGATATCTCCCCAATAGATGGCGCTCTTCGATGTGTCAGAGGTGTCTATCAAGTCGCTCAGATGGCTGACGCGGCTGAGCGCTTTGAAGAGAACGATGCCCTGCTCCGCCTCTCGCTGAGCGCGTGTGGGTGGCAGAATCTCTATAAAGGAGAAGCGCCGCTTGAGCGCCTCGCTGATCTGGTTGAGATAACTACGGTCGAAGCTGTTCAATGTCCCGATGATGCGGAAATCCTGCGGTATCGGCAACTCGGCGCTACCACCCTCGATGGCGACGCGCAGCACATCATTGCCGCCCAGCGCCGTGAGGGCATCGCCAAGCGCGAGGTCGATGGGCGCGCGGTTGAATTCGTCGATGACCAGCCACTGGCCCCGGAAGGGGAGTTGTACGCCGCGCTCAATACCACTCTGGGCGGTAATGGTTGTGCGGCGCAGCGTGAGTGTGCTCCACTCCTCCGGCCTGCGGCCCTGAAACGACCAGTTTTTGAGGATGGTACCGGTCAAATAGCCGTACTGTACTGTATAGGCAACGGTACCATCCTTACTTTGCGGCGCGATGCCACTGATGAGCGTGCGCACGCTCCACTCGTCGGTAGCGGTCACAAGACGCGTTGTATAGGCTGTCTGGGTGGTGAGTTCTGGTTCCTCCGCTTCGCCTTCGGGTGAAGACGCCTGTTCCGCTCTCCTCACCTCGCTCTTCCACAGGATCTCGGGTATGAGGCGGGCCAATTCGGTTTTGCCCGTTCCCGGCGGACCGGTAAGAATGACATGCCCGGCAAGGAGCGCGTGATAGATACGTCGAATGGTCTCCTCATCTATGAGAATACGGCGCTGGACTTCTCGGATCAGGCGTATGAGCAGTGGCTTGCGGGTTGGTAGTAATGGTTCAGGAGCGATAAGTATAGCTGCCTCTTTCTCACTGACAGGCGACTGTTCAATGATGTAGGGTTCGGATGGTTCTTGAATTGTTCTTGATCCGGTAGGTGCCGCGAGGAGATCAGTATTGTCTGTTTCTTTGAATAGCGGAGTAGATATAGCCGTAAGCGATTGAAGATGCGTGGAAACCCATAAACAAAAATATTCGGCCCAGTAGGCGTTGGCTTCTAATTGAGGCTCCTTCGTCGCTATATGTCGTATCAGCGCAAGGCAGGATTGGTGGTCGGCGTCTGAGCGTACTTCAACCGCATTGGCTCCCATTTGCAGGTTTGGAGGAGCAGGCAATATGTTGGCCTTTACAAGCTGGTACAATCCTTTGCGCAAGCTATCGTAGTAGATAATTGGTTGCCCGGCAGGGTCGAGCCAGAAGGCGAACAGCGATATAATAAAGGCGCTGTTACGTGCCGCGACCATCATGTTGCTCGATTTTCCTTCTACTCGCAAGCGGTCACGCTCCTCAAGCAGAAAGTTATAGAATGTTTCGATGCGAACTCCCATATTGCTTGTGTTGAGCCCACTCAGCACATTGCGCAACATCGTTTCTGGAACAGAGCTGTTATCGCTGTGGTATTTTCCGTATTTGTTGAGCTCCATCATGAAGCCAAAGCCCGTCGCTCCCCAGTCTTCGCCAGCGCGTAACGCTCTCTCCAGTTCTGCACGGAATGCTTGCAGGTCCGTGTAGCCTGCAATGAAGCTTTGCGTGACCGCCTGTAAGCGCGGGATGCTCTCATTGCGCGACTCTACAAATCGCCGCCATTTCTTTTGAAACTCCTCGTCTGCGAGGTATGCCTGGGCTACATCGTGTAGAGTGATTGCCATGTCTACTCCTTGCTACAAGCTTTTTTTATATATCGTACCTTGTTAGCTCATCTATAAGATGACGAAATGGTAGCACTTAGAACTTAATCAATCGGCCATGTGCACTTTGAACGATATATCAGCATGTTATCGCGTGCCTTCCAAACTCGCTTACCCCATACCAATGGGTTGTTCTCCCCACCGTACTTCATTTTGTCGCTCATCGCATTGAATACATCTTCCGTAATGTATGTGGCATATTTATCACTCAGGCTGCATAGCTTTGCCGCGTAGTTGGCTGCTCGTCCAACCCAAACCAGATCGCTATCCTTCCTGACTCCTGTTCGAGTAACAAGGAGTTCACCCGTGTCTATCCCAATGACATGTTTTAGTTGATATGTATATTGTGGATAGCGCTTCTTCAAAGAAGGATTGATGATATTTTGGACAACAAAGTGTATCTTCATTGCCACGCGAACGGCAGAGGTGTCTTTTAAATCATCTCGAAAAACCGCCATCACACGATCTCCATCATAAGCGGTGATTGTCCCTTTTTCACTATTGATGATTGTGGCAGCACAGTATAGATAAGCCTTGTAGATTGTGGCAGCAAAAACAGACGGATAAAGTTTCACTAGATCAGTTGAGTCAGCCATATCTGCGTACAAAACGGTGGCATTTAGTTTTTTAGCATCATTATCAGGCGATAAATCTTTGAAAGTTGGGACAGCTTTTGCCTCTATCACAGTCCATGGGGACACGAAGATTTTTTTCACTTCACTTTCTAAATCGGTTTTAAAAGTCATTGACAACTCCTCTCAGTTTCGTGGGCCAAGGTCATTGATTATCTTTCTCATCTGGTTGCAGGCGGGATCTAATAGAGACGGAAGATCCTCCGGTTTACCGTACTGATAACCGATTGTCATCAGGCCAGAGAGATCCGTTGGCAGCTTCACTTTTTCGCCATAAGGTTCAAGGAGCAATGTACGTTTCCGCCCAAGACGCCCCATGAAAAAGCCAATCTCGAAAATAACATTGTCCCGAGGTACAGATCTGGCTTCGCCTCTTATGTTCGTGAGGTCATCTGGCTGGGCAACTACAATGCCAAAATCTGAATCACCTACCGCTCTTTCGAGGCTCTCCATTGCATAGTTTGAAGCCGTGAACACTCCATCCGCCCAAAGTGTTACTGAGAAGCTGTCATGCGCAAAATTGCTCTGGATCACACGGGCAATGTGAAGTGCTTCAGTCGATGACATAACAAAAACGCGAATTTCTTCTCGGGCAGGACTGACCCAAAGATTACGTTGGGCCAGACGCCGGGCGAGTTCCCTGGCGAAGTTGCGCCAGATGTCTCCGTAGCGCTGTCCTACCTCTGCGAACTGAAGCTCTGTTAGTTTGCAAACGATCGAGTCTTCGTCTGCTACGACCGTGGCCGTACGCACCTGGGATGGTTCAATTGCCGACGTCTCCCCTACTTGATCGCCTGCCTGGCGTTTCGCGGTGACCTGCCGTCCATTCACTACAATACGGAAACTACCCGTGAGAATGAAAAAGATGTCATTGTCGGAAGCGCCCTGGACGATGATCTTCTCGCCAGCATTGACGGCCATAACTTCGACGAGATCAGCCAATTCTTCAGCTAGAGCAGCGTTTCCCGCAACCATCTTTTGAGTCTTGAGTGCCTCAACCAATAACCGCCGACCTCCATTCCCCTCAAAGCGTTCTTTCAATGTTCTCATATCTTTCATAAACTCTCAGGCTAACCTTATTCTTCACTCTGCTACGTTTATCTTACCTATTACTGCATTTCTACCATTTCTCCTGTTTCTGTACTGGTTCAGTATCGATTTCCTCCCTTTGATGACGAGAAAAACGTGCCCAACGCGTAGGAAATGATAAATCGGACGCGCTGAAAGCTGGTCCCTACCCCCAAAATCTCTCCTTTGAAATGTGTCAGTGAGAGACCCGCCCGGTTCCCCGAGACCACTGCCCCGGCCTGATCGGGCTCCCCGAGCCGGATGGGGGCAAGCCCCATTCCTACTAAGAGTCGAAATCATCCCGTTTTTTGCACAAGTTCGTCAGGGCTTATTGGGAAAAAACGCCAGGTCATCCCTTTTCACCGTCGCGACCAGCAAAGAGCGGTCGAGGTATTTGTTGCCGCGCTCGCAGGAGGTCTCGGGGATGAACATGCAGGCGTGGCAGGCGGCCTCGTGGAGGGTGCTGTCCTCGCGGCTCTCGTGCTCGGCGCAGAGGGGGTCGGAGGCGCAGTGCTTCATTTCGGCCAGCGCGCCGTCGATGTGCCAGCCGAGGGTCTCGGGCTTGCCCAGGCTGACGAGGCCGCCGAGCGTGCCTTCGCTGTCGGCGGCGGCGGTGTAGAGCAGGATTCCGGCCATAGGTCCGTCGGCGTGCTCGGGTCCCTGGGCGTAGATGCGCTCGCGGATGCTGGCCCCGGAGTAGCCGCATTCGAGGGTGAGCTGGCGCATGAGGGCGTGGGCAAAGGTGTGCAGCAGGATGTAGCGGATGCCGGGATAGTGCGCCTCGGGATCAACGATGTGGCGCGCACGACGCCATTGTTTGTGCGCTTCGTAAAATGTCTTATCGCGGCGCTGGACCAGTATTTGCTGTATCCACTTCTGGAGCGCGTCTTCGCGAAATTGCAGGAAGATGCCCTCGCCGCGCACTTCGGCGGCTGGCACCCAGTACGGAGCCGAGCGTGACAGGCGCATGATGTGCTCGGAGGGTAGCTCCTCCTCTTCGGTGTAGTCGCTGAGCGATTCGATGCGCGTGAAGCCGGTGAGCGCGCGCACCTCGCGCAGGCGCTCGACGAGGACAACCTGCTGAAAGTAATCGCTGTAGCCGTCGGGCGCGCTGACCGCTGTGACCTCGAAGTCGTCGGCCCTGGGCGCGCTGGCGGGATTGCTTAGCACGCGCCACTCGGGTACCTTCAGATCGGCGGGCTTGAGCGTCTCTTCGGTATCGTCCGCGCTCCTCTTGTGCTCGACTCTGCGCCAGATCTCCTCGTCGCTATAGGCGCTAAGGTGCTCCAACAGGCGAATACGTCGGAACGCGGCGATGTCCTGCACGCTTTCGGCCCCTTCGAGCACGCTCCACTTCGCCTCGACGAGCTGCCCGAGCGTGTCGGGACTGGTTGGTAGCGAGAGCGAGGAGAAGACGAGCGGGAACCAGGTGTTGGAGGCGGCCAATAGCATGGTGCGCGCCTCGTTTGTGCAGGGCTTCTTCTCGAAGTCGCGCAGATGCGGTCGGCGTCCACGGCACTGGGGATGGTAGGACTTCTCCTCGTCGCTGCTGAAGGCGTCGGACATCGGGCGCGAAGCGCCGCACGTCCTGCATTTGATGTAGATATCCGATGGCTCCCCGGAGACGCCTTGCTCGAACATGCTCAACTCTGCCTTGCAGGGACGCGAGCCGTGAACGAAATGCACCCAGGGGAAGTCGTCGAGGTGCCCGGCCTCGCAGGCGATCATGAAGCGCGATGGCAGCACAGTTGGCTGCTTGGTACAGTTTTGATGCACGTAGCGCGTGCGGTCGGGCTGGTACGGGTTAGGCTTGAGTTCGAAGTAGCCCGCGTCGGTCGGCGCGAGCAGGCGGCATTTGGGACAGACCATCCAGCGCGGGAACGTGGCGACCGGGACGCCGATCCGCGCGCTTCTATCGAGCGGATTGCGCGTATTCGTCTCGGCTGCGGGCGGCGAGAGGAGGCGCTGAACCTGCCCGCCGAGCACGGATTGCACGGCCTGCAACAGGCGCTCCTCGGCAATCTCCTGTGAACTGGCGGTGTCCCAGTCGTCGAGACCCATGACCAGCGTCGAGATATGTGGCAGATCAATGATGGCTCCTACGCCGTAGTTGAGCAGGAGCTGGCTGGGCCGGACCTCGCCGACCTGGTACTTCCTGGCGCTTTTCACGAGCGTACCTCCTCTGTATCTCCTCTATTCATCGTCACATCGGCATCGCCCAGGTCGCGCTCGTCGAGGACCAGGTAGACGGTCGGTTCAACATCGCGCAGTGAGTTCAGGCAGGTGAACGGCTGCCAGTTGCCGCGCTCGGGCTCCTGTAGCAGTCCGAGCGTGCGGCTGTCGTTGTGCTGTTTGTAGCCCAGCGTGGGCGTGGTGCTGGCCTTTTTGAGCCAGTAGTCGCGCAGTTTCGCCAGATCGGCGCGCACGCGGGCCTCGGCTTCGTAGTCGTCTGTGACCTCGATTGCGCGCCGGGCGATATCGGCGATGGCGATCTCGAAGAGGTCGGCAGCAGAAGAGGCGCTGATCTCGCCCGCCTGCGCGTTGGGGCTAAATTCGGTCCCGCTCAGGCGCACGTAGCTGGTGAGCAGGGCGGCGAGGCCGCGATCCAGGGCGCGCGGCGCGAAGGGGGTGACGGAGAGCGCCTCGACCTGCTGGTAGAAGGTGGCGTGGTAGTGCTCGAACTGTTCGTAGTGCGAGAGATCGCGTGGGCGCGACCAGTTGTAGACGACGCAGACGAGGCCGGGCTGGGCACGCCCGACGCGGCTGGTGGCCTGGATATACTCGGCGGTGGTCTTGGGCTGGCCCGTGACGACCATCAGGCCCAGGCGCTTGACATCGACGCCGACGGAGATCATGTTGGTGGCGAGCAGCACGTCGATGGGGCGCGGCTTCTCGATGGCGAAGGACTGTTCGAGCTTGCTCAACACCTCGGGAATGGCGGCGGAGCTCTTGCGCGAGGTCAGTTCCTCGACGATGGGCTTGTTGCGCTTCGCCAGCCCGCGCTGGTCCATCTGCGCAGGCGCGAAGTCACGTCGTCGTCGACGAGGCGGCGCATGCCACCCAGCTCGCTCATGGAGTTGAAGTAGCCGACGAGGGTCATCCAGGGGTCCGCGACGAGTCCGTATTTGTCGTAGAGGACCTGCGCCGCCGACAGGTGCGCGACGTAGACGCGGATGAGCGCGGCTTTGAGGCGTCGACCACTGGCACAGATGCCGATGTAGCGCCGCCCCGGCGTCTGCTCGCCGGGTACGCGCTGGCGCGAGAAGAAGTTGTCCTCCACATCGAGTCCTTGCGGCGGAAAGACGTTGACATCGCGCAGGAAGAGGGCTTTGACCTGGTGTTCGGCGCGGCGGATGGTGGCGGTGGCGGCGATGACTTTGGGCCGCACCTGCTTACCATCGACCTCCCAGGTGGAGAGGTGGTCGATGGCGGTTTCGTAGAGTCCGACGAGCGATCCGAGCGGACCGGAGATCAGGTGCAGCTCGTCCTGGATGATCAGGTCGGGTGGGCGCAGTGGGGCGTGCTCGCTTGAGTGCGCGGCCTGCAGAGGGCCCACGGCTTTGTGCGTGTCGCTGTCCTGCAGGTCGGCGGCGCGGAAGCCGTGGCGGCTGCAATACTTCTCGACCTGCCCGAAGAGCATCTGCGTCTCACCCTTCCAGGGCAGTTGCGCGAATTTATCGACGGTGGCGATGAGCAGGGCGGGCAGAAGGCGATAGATCTCTTCGTCGACGACGAGGACGGGGAGACCCTCTCTATACGCCTGCTTTTTGCTGAAGGGGCATTGGCCGTAGGGATCGCTGCAATAGATGAGCGTGCGCCCTCTGCCGCGCCCGTAGGTCTCGACTTCGATGTTTTTGCCGCCCTCGATGGGGGAGCCGCACCAGGGACAGTTGGTGAGTTGGCGCGGACTGCCGCTGCCGCCGAAGAGGCTGCCACGCACTCCGTGTTCCTGCTTGTTCGCCTCCGCGCTGTCATCGGTGGTGTTTGGAGTGGAGCGCTGACCGACCCACAGGCCGAGGCGGAAGGGGGTCGGACCCCATGTGGCGCTGTCCGCGCGCCGGAGCACCTCGCAGGCGCAGATGAGCGACGAGGCGCGCTGGAACTGCTGCAAGGTGAGCAGGCGCAGGGTGTAGCGCATAATCACGGCCACCCCGTCCAGGCCCGAGCGGCCCGCGACCGTGCCCTGCAGGCGGCGAATGGCGAGGGTGTAGGCGGTGAGGCCAAGATACGCCTCGGTCTTGCCGCCGCCAGTGGGAAACCAGAGCAGGTCGGCGAGGGCGTCGGCGTCGGTGCTGCGCTCGGGATGGTGCAGGTCCGTCAGAGAAGGCAGGTTGAGCAGGATGAAGGCCAGCTGGAAGGGACGCCAGCTGCGGTTGTCGGGCTGGTCGAGGACATCCAACGTCACTTCCGCGTTGTTTTTGCGCCGCTCCTCGGCGTAGATGGTGTGCAGGCGCTGCTGCCACATGGCGCGGTTCATGAAGGCGAAGGCGCGTTGTGCGTCGGCGCTACTCGTGAGCATGTCGATGCCACCGCGTATGCGTTCCAGCGTGCGGCGGCAGTGGGCGAGCGCCTTGTGCGCGACATCGCTGTACTCCGCGAGATCGGATGAAGCATCGTTGAGGTGTTGCTCCTGCTCCTCGATCCAGGCGGCGTAGGCACCAACGAGGGGGCTGTAGCGCCGTGGGAAGTTCGGCGGGCGCGCTCTCGGCGAGAATTTTCATGTCCAGCACCAGGTCAACGAGCGTGGGCAGGTCGTTGGGCGTGGGAGCTTCGGTCAGCGGCACGTCGTAGCTGGGGACGGCGTGTGTTGAGAGGCGAACGGCGCAGGTGGAGTCGCCGGGCAGCGTCTCGGCGTGGACGCTGACGCCGTGACCCATAGCGAAGCTGACGTGATGGCGGTAGAGCATCGCCATAGCCCGCTCCTCGTCGGTCAAACGGTTCTGCCGCTCCAGGGGACGCCGCCGGAAGATGGGCGCGCCGTTGGGAGCCTCGACGACCAGTTCGGGCTGGAAGAGCCATGCCGCGTCGCGCAGGCGCTTGGGCTCTTTCTGCCCGTTGACCAGGAAGAGCGAGACCATCCAGCTGTCGCCAGCGCGCCGCACGAGGCCGCGCACGAAAACGTCGGGCTGCTCGTCCTCTTCGGGCCGCCAGGGCGCGATGTGGCCTTCCTGCAATTGGAGAGTGTGTGCCTTCCCACCGCGCTGCGTGCGCCGCCAGACCGTGCGAGGTCGTCCCGTAGTTGTTTTGATGCTCTCGCTCTCGCTTCGCTGATAGTGCCCCCAGCGCGCCGTGACCAGCAGTTGCGTCGTGTCGCCGTCTACGCTGAAGCTCATGCCCAGCGAGGCGGGATTGAAGCTGGGCTTCTGCATTGCGTCTTTCTCCGCCGCGCCTTCGTCGATGCCGCCCTCTTCGGCGTCGCCCAGCTCGTCCAGATCCTCGGGGACGGTCTGCGTCTTGTTGGGCGCGAGCATGCCAATCAGGTAGCGGTCGTGGACGCGCGCCTCGTCTACCTCTTCGTTCTCGCCGCCCGCCGGACCCAGCAGGTCGCGCAAGACCATCTCCTCCATCTCGGCGCGCATGAGCGCGGGCGCAGGCGCTGCCAATAAAGGTCTCGCGGGCGCGTTCGTCTCTACTGGCGGCGTGACCTCCTCCTGTATGCTCTCCTCTACCGCCTCCTCGCTAGCGGTGATGGCCTCGCGTTCGTTTTCTGGCAGCCACACAGCCGGAGCGACCTGTTCGTCGGGAGTGGCGATGTCGTCATTATTCTCAGCCACCACCCTCGCCTCGGCGGACTCCAGCGCGGCCTGGAGCTCCGGCAAGAGGGCTTCGGGAACCGTATCGCCTCCGATGGCATCGATGACATCGGCGAGGTGCATTCCGGTGAAGAGGCGTTCCAGGCTGGCAGCTGGAATGCCCGGTTCGACATCGCGCCAATCCAGGCGCGCGTCGCCAGCGGCGACGCTCCGGTTGAGCGCCTCCAGGTTGAGCCCGTCTAGGCGGCGGGGCAGGCGAATGATGTGCATAGTTATACCCTTCCTATCTCATTCTTAATTATAGTAATCGTTCAGAACCCCTCTAGTAGGGATAGCGCGCCCTCTCTCTCCCTAACCCTTTTCCACAGAGGCTAGGGACTACGTTTTCAGAGAGAGAAAAAATATGCCAGCCAGGGAGAGAATTGGCTGCCCTGAAAACCCTGTTTTCATGATATCCATCATAACATTATTCATTCCTAATGGTACCCCTTATCCTAGATTCCAGCGCGTCGGGTCGAAACCCTGGAGCAGCGGCGACTTGCTGGCAACGGGCAGAACGACGAGCAGGGCGCGCATGGCACGCGTCATGCCAACGAACATCGTGCGCCGTTCGCGGGCGAGTACTTCGTCTCGCTCCTCGGGCGAGGCATCGCGTGCAAGAATTGGATAGTTGCTGGCAACGAAGCCCGCCAGGGCCACGATGGGAAACTCCAGCCCCTTTGCCGCGTTGAGCGTGAGCACCTTGACGCCGGGACGCGCCAGGTTGAGGTCCTGCCCGCTCATGAAGTTGGCCTCGATGCCCTGCGCGCCCAGCGCGTCGGCGATGGCCTTGCCCGTGCGTTCGCTGGGACAGAGGACGGCGCAGGAGCCAATAGCGAGGCGCAGGGCGAGGCTGGCCTTTTTGAAGTAGCTGGCGAGCAGTTGCGCCTCGTAATCGCTGTTGAGCACGGCGCGCACGTCGGGCACGGGTCCGTTGTTGATGTAGTGGCGCTCGGCAATCTCGCAGTCCAGCGCGCCGGAGGCGAGGTAGGACTGCGCCGCCTCGCCTATCTCGTAGGTCGAGCGATAGTTGGCTTGCAGGATGCTGGTACGACCCTGAAATTTCAGATCCTGATGCACGTCGGTCCAGCTGAAGCCGCTGCCGTAGATCGACTGGTTGGCGTCGGCGGTGATGAAGAGGCGGTTGGGCGCTTTGCAGAGTTCGATGAGCACGCGCAGGGCGGCGGGATCGAGGTCCTGGGCCTCGTCGATAACGACGGCGTCGTAGTGATGGTACAGATCGCTCTGCGCGACGAGGTCGGCTGCCCGCGCGCGGCGCTGCTGCCACGTCTCCTTGCCGCTGGCCTGCACGCGCTGCTGCCATAGCTCGTAGATGCGCCACACCAGTTGACGCTGCGTGGCGTTCAGGCGCACGCGGCGGCCCGCGCGCGGCGTGGCGAGATACTCCTCCTGGCTCTGAATCTGGCGCGCGACGATGACCGATTTCAGTTCTTGTAGCAGATAGGAATCTCCCATGCGTGCCAGCGTCTGCCGCTGCGCCTGCTGTTGGAGCGCGTTGCCTTGCAGCGGCGGGGAAGATGTGATCGAGAAGAGGAGGTTGCTCTGCATCTCGTCGCTGAGAATCTCTTTGACCTGGCCGCGCTGCTGGAGAATCTCGTATGCGACCTTGTCGGCGGTGACGACGCGAACGTAGCGCGCATCGTCGCCGAGCAGTTGTTGCAGCAGTTGCTCGGACGATTTGACGAGCGCGTTGGTGTAGGTGGTGAAGAGGATGCGCGGCTCCCTGTTTGCGCGCAGCAACTGTTGCAGCAGCGAGCGGACGCGGTAGAGCGCGATGGTGCTCTTGCCCGTGCCGGGTCCGCCCTTGACGAGTGTAGGACCGCCAGCGTTGGGGGACCAGTTGACGTACTTCTCCTGCTCGGGCGAAAGCTTGAGCAGGAAGCTGAGCAGCTCGCCCTCTCGGTAGCGCAGCAGGTCGTCGGTATCGTGAAGAATGAGGTCCGGTTGCTGCTCGACCTGGACCAGGGGCAGCTCGAACATATACTGGTCGATGCGCAGTAAGATATCGTCGGGGATGCCTGGACAGGCGAGCAGCTCATCCTCGCTCTTGAGCGGCAGCAGGCGCTGATGGCATTCGGATGGTACGCGCAACGTGTTGAGCAGTTCGACGGTGATCGGCTCGGGCAGCGGCCTGCCCTGCGCTGTCTGGGGCTGGTAGGAGTGTTCCCATGCGCGCATACCTGTCGCCTGCGCATCCCCGCCCGGCTCCTCCAGATCCTCCGCGAGGTCCAGCGCCGCATCATCGTCGGCCTGCACGCCCTGTTTATACGTCGACTCGTCGCGCTTGCGCACCGTCAGCACGTTCACGCTCGCCGCGTCGAATCTATAGAGAATGCGATAGTCGCCGGAACGGATGCGGTAGGGCTTGCCCTGCAGGTGCGTCAGGTGCTTTTTCACCTTGCCATCTGGCAGCGGGTCCTGGCAGAGCATATTGATCTTCGCCATGATCTGCTGCACCTCTTTGGGAGAGAGCGTCTGCATGTCCGCGATAAATGCCGGTTTCATCGTTATGATGCGTTGTGCTGCCATGCCACAATTACCCCTCTCATGTATAAAGCGGTATCATCGTAAGGCATAAGATGCGGGCTTATAAATCTTATAAATCGCGCCCCTATCACATAAATTGCGCCTTTATCTATCCAATCGCAGCCCTACCTATCCGATCGTGCCCTATCCGATTGCACTTTAATCTCTTTCTATCTTATACAACGTAGGATGGCATCTGCTGAGAAATAGTACCGTGTTTCTAATACGTATGTACTAGAACAGCGTTCCCTGCTGCATATCGTTTTCCATTTCTATTCTCTGAGAGGCAAGGTTGAAGTGACATGCAGAGTCAAGCAGACGGGGAAAAGATCTACGTTTTAGTGAGATAGCGTAAGCATAAAGGGTGGGGTAGCCCTCTAACAAATTGTCGATGGAGCATACGCGAGGGACCATATGTTGTCTGGTTCCCATCAATTTTGATATATATAGTTCCTCCACAACAGCTATCATGCACATTTCCTTTTGCAGGAAAATTGGTAAGATGACTGAAATCCGAAGCCGGAAGTAGCGGAGAGCATTTAGCAGATAGCTGTGTGCATACGATATGAACATTTGGGAGCGTAGCTACTACGCCCTGAATGACACCTTCATTTGGATTCTCGTAACGGGTTCGATGAAGAGAGAAGACAATAAGATCAGGCTTTACCAGCTCACATAACATTTTAGCAAATTTTTGATCATCGGCATCTCCTGGATTACCTCCGTGATGAGGAAAAACCAGAATCTGTGCTTCTATGTTATTACATTTTTTTAGAAGGTTGCTTAAGCCAACTTCATCCATATCTCCAGGCAAGAGCGCAACTCTATGGGATTTATGTTGCAGCCCTATTACAACAGACATAGCATTAGAGTCCAGCGAATGGCCCTCAAGATCTGCTCCACCTGAGCCACTGGCAGCTACCGATGCAGATGGCGCTAAAATCTCTATATCCACCTCACCTGAAATAATTTTGCGTGAGTCGCTAGAAGTTAATCCCATATGTATCTTTGTCCCAGCATTCTCTGCTACATCTAGTGACAGCAAAACGTCTTTCCAGGTCTTACCCTTTTTAGTAACATCCGCATTCATATAAACGTTATGAACAGGAATTTCTTTTATTAACGGCACTAGCCCACCAATATGGTCGATATCGGCATGAGAAATAAGCACATGGTCAACTGCTTCAATACCCAGCCGGTCAAGTGTCTGAATTAAAGTTACTCCATCATAGCCACAATCAATAACAGTTACAGCCATAGTGTCCCTGAGAATAGCGCAATTCCCATGACCAACATCCAGGATCAAAAGTTCAGGCAAGTCTATCATTTATTTCAGGCTCTGGTGCTAACTCTATTTCTTCAAAAATGAGATCTTCTGCTGTCTCTGCCCCAATATTCACCCTGGCAAGTAACCGCACATCTGGAGCCAGTTTATCTTGCAAGCTCTGAGGTATAAAAGAGATAGGGAAATGAACAATCTGGTGGGGATTCCAGCTTATTACAACTGCATCTACTACTTTATCGTTACTCTCATTTCTAACACCTTCTATTCTAATTATAGATGTATAGAGTCTTTTCTCTGGAGATGGTTTTATGTGTGTTAAAGATATAGGACCGGGCCTCTTATACCCCGCAAAATAATTTATCAGTTCACGCTCAAGCTCTATTGGAAGATTATAAGCGCGTAGTAACTCCGCATCTATCTGTCGTATAATTCCACGGGCAGCACTCTCCAGGTATCTGGAATTATCTGGCTGGTGACGCCATTGCTCTCTGATCGCCATATACTCACGAACGAGTGAGACAATAAGGCGCATCTGCGATTGTGTAAAATTGGGAATAGGGACTTGCTGCAAAATGCGTATTTGATTATGGCGTGAGGTGCGGTGAACACTGAGAAAGGCATTAGTGATCGGGCTATTTAGTAATGCCGCAATAACCTCTAGAGGTACAGAACCTGTTGGCCAGATACCATGAAAATTATGGATACAGACCAGACCTTGCTCATCAATAGCGCCTGCAATTAACCAACGACCTCTACTGAGACGCGCTGCATTTGCGATAATTTTTGGTTTATCCCACGGAAGCTTATAGGCTTCACGATACATAAACTGTGGGTCCATATTCAGATATGTAGAGGCTTTCGTAACATATGGCTCAAAGTCATCTGTAACACGCCTTAAGCCTTGAGCAAATCCATTTCGTGCTATAGCCGAAAAAAGTGTATTTTCATTTTCTCTAATAGGGATATTGTACTGCATACCTGTACGAATCTCTGCGATGCTGCCTAGTTTTGATAGTGGCGTTAGCTCATTCCAGATACGTTGCAAATGGCTATACCAGAGGAGCATGCCATTTTCGCCTTGCACAAAATCCGAAGAAATTTCTGTCTGTTTAGTTGGGCGTCCAGTGTAGATAAATTGTTGATAATCCTTCTTCTCTACAATAACAGAACGCCAGACAGGATGAGCAGTGCGCTTTCCATGCGCAATGAGCAACACAGTTTCGACTTCCGCAAAATTGAAAATAGAAGGTAGCTCTACTAATGTTATGTTATTGTACAAAGTATTGATCTGGCTTTTAATTTGACGATAACTTTGCCCGTTCATAAATACACGCGGCAATACAACGCCAAGCATCGCAGGTGGCACCTGAAGAATTCTACGCAAGGCTTCAACTGCTTTATTTGCCGAGCCAATTGAATGATTTGATTGTCGATCCTTCTGGCTAAAGTCTTCATAGGGAGGGTTACAAACAACAACATTAGCTCGTGCCAGATACTTATCCAGATCATTTACTGTAAAGAATTTGCTATTCGCGATATCCCATCCATTAGGGTTAGGATAATCGGCTAAAATCAAGCTATTTCTTGCGACCTCACAGGCAAAAGAGTCGACCTCCATACCCGATAACATGCGTATAAAATTTTCATGTCTTTGCTCTACAGGCATAGTATCAAACGGAGGTAATGTACGTAAGCGGGAAAGAGCGGCAGTGAGAAATGGGGCATGACCACAAAATGGCTCGAAAATATGCACATCTTCATAACCAAGTTCTTGTAGAGGAAGATTTTGTATAATATACTCTGCAATCGCTGGTGGAGTAGCATGTGTGGCCAGATATTTGCGCGTCTCTGGAGTCACAAGCGTGTTTTCATAGACGTAGGCCAGCGCCTCGACGGAAAGATTACGAAAAGAGAAGGCAGCCCTGATCTGTCTCCATGCCGTATCCTGCACAAGCGTGTCATCTAAGATAGCTTCTGGCGTGGTACGCTGAAAGTAAAAATTCTCAACTAATTTGATGACCTCTTGTACGTTAGCGCTCAGCCATCTGCCTGGATATTGTCTGTCACCTAGCAACTTCGCAGCAATCAAGCGGAAAATGAGACGAAACAGTGCTTTATAATCAAGTCCACCTTCGTGGTGCTCTTTATAAACCGCTTCACAGGAGGCAATAACGTCGTTGAGTAAACGGTCCAGCTTCTGATACACAATACTTTCAAGCTCTGGCACTAAGCCCAGGTCAAAAAAGTCTAACTGAACAGGTTCGTTTGTAAAACGGATTGATTTCGCACGCAAAATACTTTCAGGGTTCCACTCAGTTCGATGGGCATAAATAGCATTACGCAGATGAGAAACCTCTATTTTATCGATTAACTGCGGACTACCCTGTGCAAGAATCTTCCAACAAAAAATTTCCTCTAATTCGGGATGCAAGGCAAATATCTGAGGCGCTCCCAGGGCACGATACTGCAAAATAGCCTCAGAACCCTGGTATGGTGGTACTACTACTCCAAAGCAAGCATTGCGGTAGGAGGGGGGATTTTGCGCAAATACGCCGATCTCAACAGAGCGAAATGCCTGATCCTGGGCAAACATATCCGTGAAGCCATAATTTTCTTGCAGTAGATCTTCACGATAGCCAATATCAAGTAAGCCTTCTCGCATGGTACTGAGCAATGCTCTGGTTGTATACATTTCAGCCATAACTTGTGCTTACCACCTTATCACGAGTGATTCTCTGCTCTACTATACCATAGAACATACGCTCTGTATATTACAATCGTGTCACCTTTGTTCGCATTACGAGCGATTATATGTTAAAGTCTAATGAAAACTGGGTAACCTGGACTTTATACAAATAGCACCTCTTTTCTATTTTAAAGGGCTAAAACAGCGTCCCTTGCTGCACATCCCCCTCGGCGGGCTGCTGCACATCGCTTTCGGCGGGCTTATAAATCGCGCCCCTATCATTTACAGCTGTGTTCTTTTCAGCGGGCTTATAAATCGCGCCCCTATCATCTACCGGTATGTTCCCTTCATTCAATCTAGAACCGGTAATACTCCCATTTTCCGCCACTTTGCGCGTACCTTTTGTACCACTTTTCTTGCCCTTCGCCCCCTTCTCAAACAGCCCCGCCCGCACCTCCTCCTCGTGGCGCTGGTGATTGAGCAGCAGCAGGCCGTCCAGCACCTCGCGCCGCGCAGTCTCGCTGATCGTGTAGCGCAGCCCCTGCTTCGTCTGGTGGAAGCCATGCGCCAACGCCAGATCGTCCCAGCCATACGCGCGCGCCACCGCCTCGTCCATCTCCCTGTGTAGTGCCCGCAACTCGACGATATCGGGCGCGTGCTCGTCGGGATTGTGGAAGCGGTTGTAGGTTTCTGTCAAACCCTCTTGGCGTGCGGATGTAACTAATTTGCGATGGTTATCGTAATATCGTCCGATATTATCTACATCCTCGCTCCTAGTGGGAAATGGATAAGTATCAAAGCAGTCGCTTGGAGTATAACGCATTCTGGTTTCAAGTGTTGATCCGTAATGTCTTGCCCAAGTATCATGAAACGTACTCTGAAGAACTGAATAAAAAGCATCTGCCTCCGATACAATGATTCCTAAACCATGTGAATATACGATCCCTACTGAGGCCCAAGCACACATCATATACTTTGTATGGAGTGGAATAACCAAAACACGGTTTAGTTTTACTATACTAGCATATAGTTCTGGTCTTCGTCGTTCGTACATCCACCATTTTTCACGTAGAATTTTATTTGAATGTTTTGCTCTTTCAGGTTTGACTCTCTCTTGAATTATTTGTAAGCAATCAAAATAGTTTCCAGCTTCTTCTAAAGACCAATCATGAAAATTAATTACCCAGCGACTAGGTGACTGATCTACACGAGAGGTTACATCGTCTGCGATTAAGTAAGGGAACAATACATCTTGATTGTGTGTGTTTCTAGCCAGTAATGTTTGCGCTTCCTCTATTTCCAATACAAATCCCATGCCAGACGGTGCGGAACCTCTAAAAGATTTTGTTTGGTTAGCAAGAAGAACATATGGTTTCCCTTCTATACCACTGGAAGCTACCAAAAATGGGGTAATGCCTTTAACTCGTTTTTCATCGAGTAGATATGATCCATACCAGTCTCCATATCTTAACCAGATATGAGCTACCTCTAAGGATGCAGTTCCTGGCCACTTACAGCTTGATATTGCACGTATTATTTTCCAACCCGCATCTACCAATTGGGTTAATCCTAATTCACGAGAATCACCTTGGGCGATTGTGTTTGTTGCTAATAATCCACATTGCCCTCTTTGACACAGCAATTTTGCCGCTTGTAAGAAAAAGTACACACATAAATCTGCTTGGCCAACTTTCTTGCCATGTGCAATAAACTCTACTAAATATTCTCGATAATCAGTACCAAGTGCTCCAGTGATTTTTGCACCACCTTGAAACGGTGGATTCCCCATCACTGCCGCAAACCCTGCAGCATCACCCTTCCCCACAAACACCTCCGGAAACTCCAGCGGCCAGTGGAAGGGTTTGCGGCCATTCAAGAGCGCGTCCACCTCGGCGCGCAGCTTGGCGAAGTCGGCGAGCTTTGTGGCCCAGCCGTCGCTGTTCTCGCCGTGGTGCAGGGCTTCGTCGTAGGCTTTGGCCAGCACGGCGTAGGCTATGCCCAGCACGCTTTCCAGGTTGGCGCGGCGCTTCGGCTCGCTGAGGGCGATGGCGATGATCAGGTCCGCGCCGAGCTTGAGGATCTCAAGGGCCTGGTCGGCCTCTTTGAGCAGGCGCTCCTTGGTTTCGATATCGTGAATATCGTGATCGGTGAGCGTGGCGATCTGTTTGCGCTTCTGAATGACGGTCGGTAGGGCGTAGGTCATGGCCGAGCGGATCAGCGAGCCTTGCGAGACCACGCCTGCCTTCGCGTCCAGCGAGCCGTTGTAGAGTTGCTGCTCGTCGGCACCCAGCAGGGAGTCGCCGCTGCGCAGGGCGTGATCGAGGAAGGTGAAGGGCCTGTTTTTGGCGAGGGTGATCAGCCAGAGCGAGAGCTTGGCCATCTCGACGGCCATGGGATTCTTGTCCACGCCGTAGAGGCAGCGCTCGGCGACGAGGCGGCGCGCCAGGGCGAGGCGTTCGTCGCGGTCAATGGGCAGCAGTTCTTCGCCGGGTCTGCCTTGCGAGGGCTGGCCGCTGGGGGTGATCTGTGGTTTGCGCGTGCCATTGTTGACGACCATAGCGTGTTCGGCGTTCTCCCAGGCGAGGACAAGCTTTTCGGAGAGGTAGCGGCAGCTCTGCACCAGGAACGCGCCGGAGCCCATCGCCATATCGCAGACCTTGAGGTCCAGTATCTCGGAGGCCGGGCGCAGCTTCCACTCGTGCTCGGGTAGCCCTTCAGCTGGACCGATATAGACCAGCGGATCGAGTGTGTGCTGCACGATGGGCTCGGTCAGGCTGCGCGGCGTGTAGTGCGTGCCGGTGGAGCGGCGGTCCTCGCCCCGCGTGACGTAGACGGAGCCGGGCGTGACGATGAGGAAGTTGCCGAAGGTGTCCTTGCGCAGCAGGCCCGCGAAGGGCAGCACGCGGTCGAATATGTCCTGGCGGTTGTCGCAGGCGGCCATCAAGCGGCTGCGCTCGTCGGGCTTCTCCATGCGGACCACCAATAGTTTTTGTAGGGAGACGACGGTGCGGCCCGTGGTCTCGCGCAGGAAGGCTATGAACTCGTCAGCGCCCTTGTGCGCCTGCTTTTCCAGCTCTTCCAGCGTCGCCTCCGGCTCGCGATCGCTCGTTGCAACGAGGCTGAGAATCGTCGTCGCGGCGCGGCGGGCGGTATGGTCGAGCAGACCTTCGTAGACATGGCCGATCTGCTCGATATCCAGGCCGCGAAACGAGAGGCGGCGCGGCTCGACGTTGCCGCCAGGGAGCCTGACCTGCAGGTATTGCAGCGCGCCCAGCAGGTGCAGCACCGTGCGATTGTCGATGCGCAGGGGTTCCGCCGCCACGACGCGCCACGCTGTGCCGGGCCTGCGACCCTCCAGAAAGGCGAAGCGGTCGGGATCGAAGAGGTGTCCACCATAGGCGGGCAGGTGCAGATCGTGATACTCCGCGCCGCCGAAGACGATGCGAAAGACTGCCAGCAGGCGGCTCCAGGCGTCGTAGCGCAGGCCCAGCACCTCCTCGCCCTGCTGATCGGCCTGTTCGCGCAACTGCTTATGCATCGTCGAGACCGCGTAGTTCTGGTCGTAGAGCGCGTCGCCGAGCAGCAGCATCTCGCGCCCCTCCGCCGAGAGCAGCACGACCAGGCGCATCATCACCGTCAGTGCCGCCTCGTAGAGCTCCTTCTCCGTGATGCCGTGCAGCAGTGCGCGCCGGCTATCCTTGTCCAGCCGATCGAGCGTGCGCACCAGCGTCTCCACCGCGCGCCGTACCTGGTCGCCGAGCTGGTCCGTCACCTCCTGCTGGCGCGTCGCGCTCTTCGTCAGCAGCGCCTCCAGCGTCTCGTCGGGCGGCACGTTGAAGAAGCGCTCCATGCTGAGCAGGCTGCGGAATGCGCGTAGGGTCAGCGGCTCCTCCAGCCAGAGCGTGCTGTACCAGGAATAGTAGCCCGTCGTCTCGTTGGGTGGCGCGTCGATCAGCATCCAGTGCTCGCCGTTCGTCACCAATCCCAGGCGCACATCGCTCGCGCGCAGCAGCTCCATCATGCGCGTGGCGGGCGATGCCTTCCAACGCGCCTCGGGCAGCACCTTTTCCAGCTTCTGCCCACGCGGATATTGCTGAATGAGCAGACGTACTTTTGGCTCGAACGGTGAGCGCACGACCAGTTGCGGGCGCAGCGTCTCGCCGTATTCGCGTGCCTCGTAGCACAGATCGGATGGGATCTGCTGCCCCTCCAGCAGCGCGTCGGAGCGCATGCCCAGCACCTCATCGAGCACAAAGCGTAGCCACTGTGTATGAATGGCTGGATCGGGACGGCTTCCCGCCTGGTTATCGGCCCACTCCTCGTAGGCCAGGCGCAGGCGGCGGCGCACCTCGCCCTCGTCCTCCGTCTGGTCCAGCCCCTGCGGAAAACTCTCCATGAGCACGGGCATGCTCAAAAAGGGTCCCGAGACCTCGATCAGCGAAAGCCATGTTGCGTGCTGGCGCGCAATATCCCGATCAGTAGCCATACATACTGTCCTTTCCATGCCACAATCCCTATGTGCCCAATACCTAAAAAACCGAACCCCATGTGATAGGGGCGCGATTTATAAGCCCGTCCGCGTGCCACCATCCCATCCGCGTGCCCATCCGTCATCGGTGTGCCAGCGTATCTGGCACCAGGTACGTGACCGTCACCGGGAAGAGGCGCGGCTGCGGATCGGCGAAGCGGCGCTGGATGCGCGCCGTCTCCTGCGCGATCTCGCTATCGATCTGGCGGGCGCGCTCCTCCAGGGCCGACATATTGCGCTCGAACTGTTGACGCTCATCCAGGGAGAAGCCTTCGAGCGTCAACTGTCGCGGACCTTCCGCCTGGCGTAATTCTTGCAGAATGCTCGTCTGCAGTTCGCTCAGGATGGCGCGGATATCGCGCTGCTCCTTATGCGAGCGCTCGGTCAGGATGCGCTGCAGGCTGGTCGAACGCTCGCCCATGCGCGCCTCCAACGCCAGTTGCAGCGCCTCGCGATGCTTCTCCCATTGTTCGCTCAGGCTCTTCTGCATGGCTGGCGAGACGGGCGTATCCTGGGCCGCCGCCAGCGCGCTCTTCAACTGCCCCTCGTTCATGCGCACAAAACGGCCCGCGCGCAGGTAGCCGCCAGCCGCGATCAGCTCTTCGTGCAGGCGCTGGTTGTCGCTGCCCAGGACGAGCAGGCGCGCGTGGGCGATCACGGCGGGCGTGTCCAGCGCCATCGTCGGAACCGTGCGCGCCGTGACGCGGTAGAGGTGGCGCTGTTCGCCGCTCGACCACACCTCGGCGCGCAGCAGGCGCAGCGCCATCGTTACCAGGCGCGAGTTCAGGTGCGCCAGCACCACGTCGTCGCGTCCCTGTGCCAGCACGTAGTCGAAGACCACCGGGCGGCGCTCGTGCGTGTGCGGATGCTCAAGCCCATCGGTACATTGCGCCCAGCTCCCGCTCAGCGCCGGAACAGCGAAGACCTCGATCGGCGCGAGCTTCCCGTGCGGATCGTGCAAGGTGCGCTTCTGTAGCGGCGGCTGTTGCGCCAGTTCCAGCGCCGTCTCCACCACCGCCTGAATGTTCTCCGGTGTCAGTCCCAGTTCGCGCCTGCCCTCCTGCAACTGCTCGTAGAGCTGCGCGATGCGTTCGGCGAGCAGCTTGCGCTGCTTCTGGGCGAACGCCTGCAAACGCCGCGAGGGCGCGTTCTCCTCCGCCCTGCGCGTATCGATCGTGCGGCGCGGTACCGCGCCAGTTTCAGGGGAGCGCGCCAGCATCGCCTCCTCCACCTGATTGGCGATCACCGGACCGACGCTGCCCAGGTCCTCGCGTATCTTCTCGATCTTATCGACCGCCTGCCACAGAAACTCCGTGTCGGCATCCAGTCGGCTCCCGGCGCGCCCCGATTCCGCGACTGCCCGATAGGTACTGCTCACAAAGTGGTAGATATCTACCTGCTTTGCGCGCTGCCCGTGGCGGTCGATGCGCCCATTGCGCTGCTCCAGGCGATTGGGATTCCAGGGAATCTCGTAGTGGACCAGGCGCGAACAATGGTTTTGCAGATCGATGCCCTCGGACGCCGCGTCGGTCGCCAGGAGAATGCGCACCGACGCGTCGGCGGGATCGGCCTGGAACGCCGCCTTGATCGACTCGCGCGTCTTCGTATCCATGCCGCCGTAGAGCATCAGCAGGCGCTTTTCATCGTCCGCTCCCTTCTCCGCGAAGCCCTCGCGTGCCAGCAGGCCATAGAGCCAGTTTTGCGTCGCGCGGTACTCCGTAAAGATAATCACGCGCTCCTGGTTCCAGCGCCCGTTGGGCCTGAGCGTCCGGTGCAGCCAGGAGATCAGCTCTCGCGCCTTGCTATCCGCTCTCTGGCGCGCCCGTTCCGCCCAGGAGCGCAGCGCGGCCAAGAGTTCGCGCTCGTGTTCGCCCGGTGCGCGGAAGAGGGGAGCCGTAGCCTCCAACGCCTCGTTCGTCGCATCGTCGAGCGCCTCGTCGTCATCGTGTTCCTCCTCAAGCCGCTCGACGCGGCTGCGCAGGATGCCCTCGCCCGGACGTTTCGTCACGGCGGAATGGCGGCGTGCTTCGATCAGCGACCGCTCGTGCTGTTGCAGCGTCGCGAAGAAAGCCTCCGGCGAAGAGAACAGGCGCTTCTTCAACAACTTTGCCACAAACTCGGTCGCGTAGCGCTCGATGGCGTCCCGAGATTCCGTGATGCGCGACTGAGTGTACTCCTGCAGCAACTGGTGGGCGTCGCGCTCCTGCGGCGTATACTCGACCTCCAGCGCCGCAATCTCGCGCCTGGGAAAGCGCGGCGAGCCGTCCCAGCGCGGCGGCAGCTCCGACTTCAAACGGCGCACCATCACCGCGTTCAACTGCTCGGCATCCGGCTCGACGCCGCGCGCGAAGCGCTGGTTATCCAGCAGCTCCAACAGCGCCGAGAAGCTCTCGCGATAGCCATTGTGCGGAGTCGCCGAGAGAAACAGCTTATGCTCGAAGTTGGGAACCAGGCGGCGGATCGCCAGCGTGCGCTGCGAATCCGTCGCGTACTTGCCGCGTCCCGACGGGGCCACATTGTGCGCCTCATCCAGGATCAGCAGATCGAACTTGCGCGGATAGAGCGACTCGCCCTCCGCTGGCAGCGCCTCGCTCATCAGGCGCAGGGGGCGTTCGCGTTTGAGAAAATCGATTGAGGTAATCAGGCGCGGAAAGTGCGTCCAGGGGTTCACATGGATGCCACGCTCGCGGCGCAGTTCGCTCAGCAGCTTGCTATCAACGATGCGGAACTCCAGGCCGAACTTATCGCGCATCTGATCGTGCCACTGCACCTGCAGGGCCGCCGGGCAGACGACCAGGATGCGGCGCGCGCGATGGCGGATCAGCAGTTCCTGCGCCACCAGCCCCGCCTCGATCGTCTTGCCCAGCCCAACATCGTCCGCGATCAGCAGATTGGCGCGCGGCATCTGCACAGCGCGCGCCACCGGATCGAGCTGGTAGTCCTCCAGATCCACGCCGCTGCGGAACGGAGCCTGAATCGCCTTCACATCCGCGCTGGAAGCCGCGCCCCAGCGTACCGCATTGAGGAAGGTATCCAGGCGCTGCGGCGCATCGAAACCGATGGGTTGAGGCAGGGGAGTCTTCTCAATCGTCGCCGCCCCCGGCTCGACCTCCCAGATCACCTGCAGGTCCTCGCCCAGCGCGTCGTCTTCAACCGAGGAGAGCGTCACCAGGTGCTGGCGATCGAACGTACCGGAGTGCAGAACGGGAAGTGGAAGCGTACTGGGAGACACCTCAACAACCACATAGCGGCGGTGCCGGACATCCACCAGTTGGCCCGGCTCAGGAACGAGTAGCACGCGGCTCAAGGAACACTCTCCTCGCTAGCACTAAAAGGCAAAGCAGCGTAAGCAAACGCCCGAAAATGAACGACATTCTTCAATGCTTTGTAGTAAAGCTACAAAATCACCTGTAAATAGTAGTGTTATTATACACTGACTGCTGAAAGAATGCTATACGCGGCCCCTCGTGTATCTGTTCAGACTTGACCCAAAGAAGATTTCGTAGAGAGGGCCGCCAAACATTGGTGGAAAGGGTTGAGATGTTGGGCGATCCAGGTCCCAAACAGACTGGCAAGGCTCATGCGTGTGTGACTGCCTTTGGGAGAG
>WNGD01000021.1_pt1 | contig 124971 bp, 111 predicted proteins | sample 5400671 | NCBI WGS metagenome assembly WNGD01 (sample SAMN13153369, study PRJNA577476) | soil metagenome | isolation source: 40 cm soil or saprolite under grassland replicate 2 | place: USA:California | collected 2016-06-15 | reverse complement strand
GCGCGGTAGAGAGGTGAGTGCGGGTTCATCGCCGCGAGCGTAAGCGGGAGGGGCATGGTAAACATCACCAGAACCCGATTGGGAGGCTGGAGTACCGCCAGCCTGGAATTCGGAATCTCCTCGGGCAGGCGGATGTAGAAGTCGAGCCCGAGCGGGGAGGCCAGTTCCTCCTGGAAGAACTGGCCCAGGCTGCGGTGGCGCGGGTCGACCCGGCGCAGCAACTCGCCTTCATAAAACCCCAGAGTGAGGGCGTGATAGCCCTGCCGCGTGCCCGGCTCCCAGGCCGGTTTCTCTTGTGCCATGACGGCAGCCAGCCGGTCGAGGTCGGCGACGACGCTCTTATCCACCGGAGCATTGAAGGCATACAACCCGGCCTGGTGCGAGAGCAGTTGCCGGACGGTGATCTGTTCTTTGCCCTGCTGGGCAAACTCCGGCCAGTACGTGCTGACGCGCTCGTCGTAATCAAACAGGCCCCGCGAATGCGCCAGCGCCATAGCCATGCCGGACAGGCCCTTGGTGGCGGAGTACACACACCCCATCGTATCCTCTTCCCAGGGTTCGCCGGTGGTCTTGTTGCGGATGCCGCCCCACAGGTCCACGACTTTTTCCCCCTGGTAGTAGATGCAACAGGCCGCCCCCAACTCGTGCCGCCGGGTGAAGTTCTCGACGAACGCTGCTCGCACGCCCTCAAACCCCGGCTTGACAAAACCCGATATCGTACTGCTTTGTACCTTGGACATGATAATTGCTCCTGATCATTACACCATCCACGCACCTTGCAGGATGGTTCCTTCGTCCCCTTCAAGGAGAGCGTACCACCCGTCCGTCACATCGGCATCACAGTTGTCAGCTCTGGTCTCTCAGGCTCATCACGATACGTTCCCGCATCGAGCAACGGACTACAGGACGAGAAGAGCGATGAAAGAGGCGAGTCCCTGCCTCATGCAGATCCTCACGATCGTTCCGCCAGTCGTCCGTAGAGCACGGCGTTTTCTTCGCGCAAGCGATTTGCCTCATGTTCCAGCATCCGTACCCATTCCTGCAGGCGCGCGATCTGGGCATCCTTCGCAGCTTCGCTCTTTCCTGCACCTGGTGTTGCGCGAGTATCCTTCCGATGGGAGGACGGCAGATCGCGCAAACGCCGAATTTCGGCGGCCAGGTCTGCCTGACGCGGGTCGTACAGGAAGGTTTTGGAGACCTGGGCTGCCTGACAGACGGCAGCGAACGTGACAGGTATTTCTTGTCGCTGCAGCTGCTGCCACCAATTCCCACTGCGCCAGAATGGCGGCCTCGACTTCCCTGCTGACCGGCAGGAGACGCACCTCGCGCTTCATCTTGACATTGTACCAGCGCACGCGGGGATCCCCGGCCGCATCGTATTCCAGGCAGTCCTCCGCCAGATGCAGCGCATCCACCGAGCGCAGCCCCATGACGCTCATGATCTGCACCAGGTGCTGGTCATAGGGTGGGAGGCGATCCAGGTGTGCTAGCAATTGTTCCATGACCGTCTCTTGGACGGGGCGCGGCTTGTGCCGGATGCAGAGGAAGAACTCGACGAGCTACTCGAGACCCTGCCTGTTCAGATGTGTGGGGCATTGTCCCACGCTATGCGCGCGTCTTGAAGTCCAGGGATATTCTCATCGCCAAAGACCTCAAGTATGCCGACCAACGCTGGGTCAGCAAGCGTCTCACCGTCGTGGGCGAACGCACACTGTTAGAGCTCCGAGGAGTCGCATGTATCCCCCTGGAAACCCAAACCAGGCCGAAAAAAGGCATCATGACGGCCAAATCCTTTGGCAGGACGGTCGTGGCCCTTGAGGAACTGGAAGAAGCTATTTCGACATATACCACGCGTGCAGTAGAGAAGTTGCGAAGCCGGGGTTCTGCCACTTCCTGCATCAGTATCTTTCTTCAGACCAACGCATTTCAGAAAGATGCACCGCAATATACCAACAGTCTCTCGCGGTTGCTTCGCTTTCCAACCTCCTTTACACAGGATCTCTTCAACATCGCTCTGGACTCTGGAGATGCTGAGGAGCATCTATCGCGAGGGATACGCCTATAAAAAAAGCAGGTGTGTTCCTGTCAAAGATCGTACCCCAGGAGGTGTTGCAAGCCGATCTCTTCGGGGACTACTCATCTGAGAGAGAGTATAAAAAAGCGCGGCTCATGGTAGTGGTGGATCTACTGAATCGCTGGTGGGGCAACAACACGCTCTTTTTTGGCGCCCAAGGGATTGGCAGAGCCTGGAAGATGCGACAGGAACGGCGATCGCCGCCCTACACTACACGAAAGGGGATATCCTACTCCTCGGGTCGTAAGCGGGAAAAACTGCTTGTTCAGTCGCTTGCTGGAATCATCCCCAGCGAATCAGTCCCATTTCATGCTTGCCGGCTAGTGCTGCATGGTTGGGCAACACACGCACACCGTAGGCAATGCTGCCACTCCTGGGAGGTTGCAGATGAAGCTCATAGCGGTATGAGCCATCCGACTCTTGCTTGGCGTATTCCATCGGCCTTGCATTCTGCATGACAATGTGCTCGTCACTGGCCTCACCGTAGACCAGTTCGACAGTGAGATCTTGGGGGCGAAGTTTGTCTGTGCGTACCCAGGCTCGCACGTCAATCCCCTGGCCCAGGCTAAGTTGTCCTTCGCGCTGCCCGTCCACATACAGTTCCAGGCTCGGCCAGGCTTGCTTTACTTTGTCCTTCCAGGTTGTCAGGGTGCGCGCCTCTTTGTAATTGTTCTGCTCGATTTTGATGCCTTGTTGAATCTCTGGCACGTAGAAACGCCTGGTATACTCTTTTACCATGCGACGCATGCTGAAGGCAGGTGCGCACGTTCGAATAGCCTCCTTCATGAGCGCGACCCATCGGTGCGGTATACCATCGTCCCCGTAATCGTAGTAGGTTGGTACGATCTCCTCCTCAAGCAGTGAGTACAATGAGAGGCTGTCGGCCTCGTCCTGCACATTAGGATCGTGATATTCGCGTTCCTCGCCAATCGCCCATCCATTCTTGCCGTTGTAGGCCTCGGCCCACCAGCCGTCCAGAATACTGCAGTTCGGCTGTCCATTGAGCGCCGCTTTCTGGCCACTGGTTCCACTGGCCTCGTGCGGGCGAATGGGGTTGTTCAGCCAGAGATCTGTACCGGAAACCAGGTAGCGAGCCATATCTATATCGTAGTTTTCCAGGAAAATGACCTTGCCGCGAAATGCATCACTGCGTGAGAAGCGGTAAACCTGCTCTATCAGCGCTTTACCTGGCCCATCGGCAGGATGGGCTTTGCCTGCAAACATGATCTGCACAGGACGGTCGGGATTGTTCAGAATACGTCTCAAGCGCTCAGGGTTGCGAAAGATGAGCGTGGCTCGCTTATACGTGGCAAAGCGCCGCGCGAAACCGATGATTAAGGCATCGGGATTGAGCATATGCTCAAATTCGGCCATCTGGACAGATCCTTCACCCAGGCGCAGGTGATGGCGTTTCAATTTGTTACGCGTGTAATTGATCAGGGCTTCTTTCCGCTGCACATGGGTCTTCCACAGTTCCTCGTCGGGAATCTCCGTGATTGTATTCCAAAAATCGGGTTCATCCACGTGATCTTCCCAATTCTCACCCAGGTAGCGTTTGAAGAGGGCGTTCATCTCCGGCGCTACCCAGCTAGGAGTATGTACGCCGTTGGTAATAAAGTCAATTGGCACCTCGTCGGCATCCACGCCCGACCATAAGAACTGCCACATGTTCCGTGAGACTGCTCCATGTAGGGCGCTTACACCATTATGCTGCCCTGTCAAACGCAATGCGAGTACAGTCATGCCATAGGAAGGACCCCAGCCGTGATCTTCGCGTGCTACGTCCATGAATTGATCACGTGTTAACCCCAGCTGCCCCCAGTAGGAGCTAAAATACTTGTCAACCAGGTCATAGGCGAAGGTATCGTTGCCTGCCGGTACAGGTGTATGCGTTGTGAAAAGCGAATTAGCGGCAACCGCTTCCCGCGCCTCATTAAAGCTTAGGCCAGAGGCTACCAGTTCCCGGCATCGTTCCAGGTTCAAAAAGGCAGCATGGCCCTCGTTGATGTGCCATGCCGCTGGTGAGATGCCCAGGGCGCGCAGGGCACGTACGCCACCGATGCCAAGTACAATCTCCTGGGAGATGCGTATTTCGCGGTCTCCACCATATAGACGCGCTGAAAGCTCCCGGTCATTTGGCGCGTTCGGAGCAACATCGGTATCCATCAGGTACAGGGGAATGCGTCCCACTTGCAACTTCCATACCTTGGCATGAATACGCCTGCCTGGTAACTCGACACTGATCATTACCTCGTTGCCATCTGGTCCGAGGGCGGGAACAGCAGGGGCTTCGGAAAAATGCAGCTTGTCATAGAACGCTTCTTGTACGCCGTCGCGCGTAATACTTTGCCGGAAATATCCTTGCGGGTACAAGAATCCAACACCGACAAATGGTAGGCCAAGGTCGCTCGCCTCTTTACAGTGATCTCCAGAAAGAATGCCTAGGCCGCCCGAGTAGATAGGCAGAGCCTCATGTAACCCGAACTCTGCAGAGAAGTATGTTATTATTCGATCCGCCAACTCTGGATAGGTCTGTGAGAACCACGTTTCAGTGCGAGGATGCATGTAGCGATCGAAGTCACTGAGAACACTATTGTAGCGGTCCAGGTAAACTCTATCATTAGCGGCTTCTTCGAGGCGTTGCGGTTCAACCTCGCTCAGGAAACGCACGGGATTATGTCCCACCTCTTCCCACAGATCCGGATCAAGTTTTCTATAAAGTGCGCGCGCCTCGGGGTGCCAGCTCCACCATAGATTATAGGCCAACTCATAGAGTCGGCTGATAAGGGAAGGCATGATGGGGAAGACCGTCATACGGCCAAAGACTTTCACAGGGCTTGGTTCCTTTCTATTCTTCTGTACTCAGTATATCTTGCAGCAAGAACAAGGTCAATGTTGGCACTGTACGTCTCTCTTGGCCTGAAGATTGCTTTCATACCTGGATTGTTCTATACTTGCTCAGTACAGTCAAGATCGCTATTAGACCAGCGCAGGGAGGCATAACCACAATTTTGAGCCGTAGGGAAACTGGATCTGCTGGCTCCTACAGATCCTTCTGTGGATTCCACACCCTTTCCCCAGACGCACCACGACCTCTATTTCTTTCTGGATGCCAATGCTGGTAAAGAACTGCTGGCTATATGGATGTGATCGGGTATGCTCTAACTATCATGCATCTTGATCCAGCCATGGCGTAGCGCATGCACGACAGCGGCGGTACGATCATTGACCGATAACTTTTTGAGGATAGATGTAATGTGATTCTTCACCGTCTGATCGCTAATCTTCAGCGATTTGGCAATCTCTTTGTTGCTGTTGCCTCGTGCAATATAGTCCAGGATTTCGATCTCACGGCTCGACAGCGGCGAGTAGAGGTCTTTAGTAGCGACATCTTCCTCTTCTACCGCCAGTTCACGGAAGGATTTGAGGACACGACTAGCGAGTTGCGGTTTCGAGAGCACATCATCATTGATTAGATATTCGCCGTGACTTACTCTGCGTACAGCATCCGTCAGCTCTTCAGGTGTGATATTACGCGTGTAATAGGCCGCGGCCCCCACCTTGATCGCCTGGAACAGGCGCTCCTCATCTTCCGATGGTGTCAGGATCATAATTGCCATTTGTGGAACAAGATGGCGCATTTGCCTGGCTATCTCTAATGGATCAGCAGTGGTGAGACCTGCATCGATGAGGGCCACATCAGGGTTGGTTGTACGGGACAGTTCGAGGATCTCTGTGGCATCAGTGGATTTACCGATGATAACACAATCCCCCATTTGTTCGAGCGTAGAGCATATACCCTGGCGGAACAAGGGTTGCTCATCAACGACGATCACTCTTATCGTTTCCATCAAATTCCTCGCAGCAGAGCAGCTAGAGCGGAATTGCCGCTGTACTGCCAACACTACTATCGTTCTATTCCAAAAATATAGAGAAAGCATCCACTCCTCGGGTTGATAGGGGGAGTGTGGTATAGGTGGCTGTGCTTTAAGCACCTGCCCAACTTTTGCATAATTATACACACAAAATACGCGATCAGCTAAATGCGTTCCAGGCGCCGTAATGTGGAGTTGATACCCACACGTAGGCACTCGATTACGCCTTTGCCAGTGACCGCCACAGACTCGAAGCTCGGCACATGGTAAGGATTGAGGTATTGTTCAAGCACAGAAACAGGCAGTATGTCTTGCAGGTCGCGCTTGTTCCACTGCATAACCAAGGGAAAATCGTTGATATCCTTGTTCATGCGCCGGAGCTGCTCCTGCAGTTCATTCCAGCTCTCGATATTCTCTTGCAATTTGCTAATCTGAGAGTCGGCGACAAAGATTACGCAGTCTGCGCCTTTGAGGACGGAGATACGGGTCTGTTGGTACAGAACCTGGCCTGGGACAGTATAAAGCTGGAAACGAATCTGGAAGCCGTGGACTTTGCCTAGTTCAAGTGGAAGCAGGTCGAAGTATAGAGTTCGCTCGGTCTCCGTATCGATTGAGACCATGTCTCCTACGTCTCTTGGGTTGACTGCCTGGTGGATGTAGTGCAGGTTGGTGGTCTTACCGCACAGACCAATGCCGTAGTAGACTATCTTGCAGTTGATTTCTCGTTTGGCCATGTTTATTAGAGACATACCCGGTTGTTCTCCTACCCGCTCATTCGCGCCACTTCCTGAACGCACTGCTTGATCCTGAGCATAAACCGTAAGGCGACCCAGCGGTCGCCTTTACTCTCAGTTGATCCTTGATACGGAACAGTATACAGCATTTTACCCGAATGTCAAATGAGATGTGAAGCCGCTCTATGGCTTGCGCATTTAATTAAACGACAGTATATCGCTTTTTTGCCGGTCGGTGCCTCATGTAATAGGCTGACATGGGCTAGTACTTTAGTCCTATACTAGTCGAGCCGCTAGTACCAAACGAAGGTTTTTTGTCTCCTTTCATAGGAATATTGCCAACCCAAAGAATATCTGGTCCCTTGGAGTTTCACTGAGTACACTTATGAGATTTTGATAGAGCGACTCCAAAGTTGAGCAAGAGTTGCAATATACAATGGATCAAACAATTGGCTAATAGTATTATTTACTTATTTTCTTGTTTCACGATATTATAGAAGCTATAATAGGCTTCCATCAATCATGAGAGAAGTGAAAGGTTCCATATCAGCAATCTGAGATTGCTTTCCTTGATGCCCAGGTCTGGCAAATATAGATCTCACTGCCACTATCACCTCATGCGTAGGGTAGAGCCTCGATTTCAAGCCACTTGACCCCTTGCCTTTTCAACTCCTATACTTATTAAACAAAAGATACAAGCATTCAGGAGCAACAGATGCATTGCATGCTGGATGTGGGAAGTTTCTGTGCCAATATTGCTCGCTGGCTCATCAGCTCCAAACTTTATTCTGTCCAGTCCAAAATTTCGTATAGCCTGGAATCCGTAGATTTCAGCACGAGTGCGATACTCGTGATACTAATAAAGTGTGATGAAACCTTGACCCCCAGCCATTGACGAATAGCCCGGAAAAGACTAGACTAAAATAATCGAACTCGCGATGAGTGTGAATATATCCAAAAGATCAGGTAGAAAAAAATGGCTATAGATACCAGGATTGCCACTGACTTTGAGGTTGTCATTGGCCTCGAAGTACACTCGCAACTTCTAACCAAAAGCAAAATGTTTTGCACATGTAGCACCGATTATGCCTATGCTGCACCAAATACGCATGTTTGTCCAATCTGCATGGGTATGCCTGGCGTACTGCCCGTGATCAATCAACAGGCTGTCGCTTACACCATCATGACGGCTCTTGCCCTCAACTGTACGATTCCAGAATACTCAAAGTTTGATCGCAAGAACTACCCCTATCCTGACCTGATGAAGGGCTACCAAATCTCGCAGTATGATATTCCTTTGAGCAAGAATGGATATCTCACGATTGAGCATGAAGGCCAGACAAAGCGCATCGGTATTACTCGCGTACATCTCGAAGAAGATACAGCCCGCTTGCTGCACCATGATGACTATAGCCTCGTGGATATCAATCGCTCTGGAACACCGCTGATGGAGATTGTCAGCGAGCCTGATATACGCTCCCCTGAAGAGGCACGACTCTACATGCAAAAACTGCGTGAAATCCTGGTCTACCTGGGGGTATCCTCAGGACGTATGGAAGAAGGGAGCTTGCGCTGCGACGCTAACATCTCTGTTCGTCCAAAGGGGCAACAGAAACTGGGTGTGAAGACCGAGATCAAAAATATGAACAGCTTTCGCTCAGTGGAGCGAGCGCTTGCCTATGAAGCACAACGTCAAATTGAGTTACTGCGAACCGGGCAGCCTATTCATCAGGAAACACGCGGCTGGGTCGAGACAAAGAGCATTACTGTGCCACAACGCAGTAAAGAGCAGGCGCACGATTATCGCTACTTCCCTGAACCCGATCTTCCACCGCTGTTGATCAGTCGCGCCTGGGTTGAGGAATTGCGGGCATATCTTCCAGAATTGCCCGATGCTCGCCGCATCCGTTACATAGACGAGTATGGACTTTCGGCGCAAGATGCGAATGTACTGACCGAAGATAAAGCGCTCGGTGACTACTTTGAGCAGGTTGTAGCAGTATCTCACACGAGTAACCGCAAGGCACGCGCGAAAGCTGCCGCCAACCTGATACTCAATGATGTAGTGCGATTGCTTAAAGCTAGCTCTATTCCAATACAGGAGAGCCCTCTTTCACCGGCGGCCTCGGCCAACTTGCTTGATCTGCTCGACAAAGAGCGCATTACAGGCAAGCAAGCCAAGGAAGTACTGGAGGAAGCATTTACTTCTGGCAAAATGCCCGAAATCATTGTCAAGGAAAAGGGATTTGAACCACCCATTAGCGATCAGGGTGCATTAGAGCGGATTATAGAGGAGGTGATTGCCAACAATCCCAAAGCAGCCAGTGACTATCGTGCCGGCAAAACAAATGCATTGCAGGCATTGATAGGTCGGGTAATGAAGCAGACCCGCGGCCAGGCAAAGGCCGATAGTGTACGAACAATACTCATAAGAAAACTGGACGAAACACCTTCCGCGTAGGAGGTGTTTCGTCTCCTTGAAAAGGAGAAATGCAGATATGCACGATGAGGTGAGATCTGCCGCATTGAATCCCTACCTGATGGCGGTTGAGCAATTTGAGGCAGCCGCTGACAAACTAAACCTCTCCGAGGATATGCGAGAGATTCTGCGACAACCCAAGCGCGAGCTTACCGTCAATTTCCCTGTCAGACTCGATAGTGGCCGCATCAAGACCTTTACAGGTTATCGTGTTCAGCATAACGTCAACCGTGGTCCGGCCAAAGGTGGTATCCGCTACAGCCCCGATGTCACGCTTGACGAAGTCAAAGCCCTTGCCATGTGGATGACCTGGAAGTGCGCGGTCGTAGGTATACCATTTGGTGGAGCGAAAGGTGGCGTTATTTGTGATCCTAAGCACATGAGTCCTGGCGAATTGGAACGCCTCACTCGCCGCTATGCGACGGAGATATCAATCGTCATTGGGCCACATGGTGACATTCCGGCACCCGATATCAACACGAACTCCCAGGTGATGGCATGGATTATGGATACCTATTCCATGCACGAGGGTTACTCTATCCCCGCTGTGGTTACAGGCAAGCCGCTCTCGATTGGCGGTAGTGAAGGCCGTAACGATGCGACTGCAACCGGTGTCCTATTCGTTACTCGACAGGCTGCGAAGCGTATTGGTATGCCTTTACAGGCGGCTCGTGTAAGTATCCAGGGCTACGGGAATGCAGGCGCAATTGCCGCACGCCTCTTCCATAATGAGGGATGTAAGATCGTTGCCGTGAGTGACACGAGTGGCGGTATTTATAACGAATCTGGGCTAGACCCTGCTGCCATATTGCGCTTTAAGCAGGAGCGGGGAAGTGTTATCGGCTATCCAAATACTCTGCAAGTTGGCGTACAGGATGTGCTGGAAATACCCTGCGATATCTTGATTCCCGCAGCTACCGAGGGTGTGATTACGGCTGCGAATGCTGATCGCGTGCAGGCGCGCATAATCTCCGAGGCCGCTAACGGCCCAACGACTCCTGAAGCAGATGAGATTCTCTTTAAGAAAGGGATCCTTATCGTTCCTGACATCCTGGCAAATGCTGGTGGGGTAACTGTCAGCTATTTTGAATGGGTACAGGACTTGCAGAGCTTCTTCTGGGGTGTCGAAGAGATTACCCAGAAGCTCGAGGTACTTATGAATCGTGCCTTTGCCGCCGTGGCAGACAAGGCCGACCTGTATTCCTGCGATATGCGTTTAGCCGCCAATATGCTGGCTATTGCCCGGGTTGCGGAAGCAACACAGGTACGTGGCATTTACCCCTAATTTACAATACAGATAGAAAAGGCATTTCGGCTATATAGCCAGCCATCAGCCTCTTCTATCTGCTTGCATCTCTGTAATGAATTTAGAATCCGCGACGACTATCACGCCTTGGCTTCTTCGGCTGTTTCGGCTGTTTTAACTGTCTGCCAGGTTTGGGCTTTTTGCGTCCACGAGCGCTCCAACTATCTTCATCCTCTTCCTCTTCCTCTTCTTCCTCCTCGAAGGGGAAGTCCTCTTCTTCCTCTATTTCCGGTTCCTCTTCCTCCTCGGGAGGATAATCCAGATCGGAGATGCTCGTATCCTCTAACGTATCATCTACAACAATGTTTGGGAGTTCAAGGTCATCTACCTCGTTTGTCAGTTCGATTTCTTCCTCCTCAGGCTCAGCGAACTCCTCAAGACCATACTCTGGCTCAACCACGGGTTGTGTGCGCATTTCCTTGTATCCATCCGTGATGGGAGCTACGCTGCCGCGCCCGGCTTTTCGTAGAGGTGTAGGTTCTGGTTCTTGCGTTTCGACCTCGGATAGATCCGCCCCTTCTTCGGGTTTGGGTGCACCAATTACCCTTCGTCCTGCGGCCACATCCAGCCAGAATTGGGAGTAGTAATGTGGCCGTTCTGCGTCTTTCTCGCTCTCTTTCCTTGTCATTCTCCACCTTCTTCTGCAAGGGAAGATCACACGGACTGCCCGAAGCTCTATCCGGGTTCTGAAGCATTTCCTGCTCCATTGCCATGCGAAGGATTTCCCTGCAAAAATCTCAAGTCATACCACTGCATTGATAGTGGTACTTCACCTGTCATGATATGAAGAAAGTGCAAACATGTCAAGATGTATTCTAAATATGCTACACCCCCTTCTAAAGCGACTTGTGATATTGTCAAGCACTCAAGTGCATGATTTTTCTGGTTAAGGTATTGCAGAGGCAAGCCTTCGACTTTATAATACAATGTGAATGATTCCATTGACCCTCTTCACCTCACTGAAGCGTCATGGTTAGATAAATGTTCCTATGAATGAATATTGGTGTCCACCACTTCGCGTTCTAGAAGAAATTCTTGAGGCTGACCGTTCTGATCATTGTCATCATGTAGGGCAACCACACAGGTTGCCCATGGTACCCCCTCGGGGGTACATCTACAATTGGAGGATACAATTGGCGAGGATTCTCGATAGTATTGACAGTCCAAAACAGCTACGCGCCCTCAAGCCTGTACAAATGAAGCAGTTGGCCGAAGAGATTCGGCATGAGATCATCGAAAAAGTTTCGGTGAAAGGCGGGCACCTGGCCCCTAACCTGGGTGTAGTTGAGTTAACGATGGCTCTACACTACGTTTTCAATACTCCAGAAGACCTGCTGGTCTGGGATATTGGACACCAGGCGTATGTCCATAAACTTTTAACAGGTCGGCGTGATCGTTTTCATACCATTCGTCAATTTGGCGGCCTCGCGGGATATCTCAGACGCGAGGAAAGTCCCTACGACGTGTTCGGGGCAAGTCATGCCAGTACCTCGATTTCAGCGGCGCTTGGTATGGCAGTCGCCCGGGACTTGCAGGGACAGAATTTCAAAGTGGTTGCCGTGATTGGCGACGGCGCTTTGACCGGTGGTATGGCATTGGAAGCGATCAACAATGCGGGAAGCTTGAAGAAGAACCTGATTATTGTGTTAAACGACAACGAAAAATCAATTTCTGATAATGTTGGCGCCCTTCATCATTACTTAGGTAAGGTACGCTGTATGGAGACCTCGCCCAGCTATCGTCGACTGCGCGAAATGGCAAAAGGCTCGATAGAGAAGCTGCCTATGGTGGGTGACAAAGCGCGTGAAGCTGCTGGCCGCGCTGAGATGAGCTTCAAGAACTTTGTGATGCATAGCAAAAGCGAGTTGATCTTCGAAGAACTGGGCATTAAGTTCTTTGGGCCGTTTGATGGACACAATTTGCCGCTACTTCTGGACGTCTTTGAGAATATCAAGCATATTGAAGGCCCTTTGATAGTACAGGTGCTGACGAAAAAAGGTAAAGGCTGGGAGTTTGCGGAGAACGATTCAACGAAGTGGCATGGCCCAGGTGCCTTTGATTATGCCACGGGCACCATCAAGAAAAATCCGGATGATCCACCGACCTACACAGAAGTCTTTGCTAATACGCTGGTAGAATTGGCGGAAAAAGATAAAACCATCGTTGGCATTACCGCGGCTATGGCTGAGGGTACTGGCTTGAAAAAGATGCACCAGCGCTTCCCAGAGCGCTACTTTGATGTGGGTATCGCGGAACAGCATGCTGTTACCTTTGCCGGTGGGCTTGCCGTATCCGGTATGCGACCCGTGGCCGCCATCTATTCGACATTCTTGCAGCGCGCCTATGACCAGGTAATTCACGACATCTGTTTGCAGGATTTACATGTCGTGTTTGCTATGGATCGTGCTGGAGTAGTCGGTGAAGATGGGCCAACACAGCATGGCGTCTTCGACATCGCTTTTATGCGGACTATCCCTAATATGAAGCTCATGGCCCCCAAAGACGAAAATGAGCTGCGTCACATGCTTTACACCGCTTTGTACATGGATGGCCCTGTAAGTTTACGCTATGCTCGAGGGAAGGCCGTCGGTGTTCCCCTGGATGCTGAACTGCGCACATTAGAGATTGGCAAAGCGGAACTCCTCAGCCATGCTACTCTTGAGGAAGCTGAACAGCAAGATTGTGTCATCCTCGCTTACGGGACAACAGTTGCCTTGGCGGAACAGGCGGCGAAGGAGTTAGCTGTAGAAGGCATCCGTGCTGTCGTAGTCAATGCGCGCTGGGCTAAGCCGCTCGACGTAGAGTTGATCGTGCGTCTGGCGACAGGAACACACCGTGTTGTGACGGTCGAAGATCATATGGTTGCTGGCGGTTTCGGCAGCGCGGTGCTTGAACTCTTAGAATCGCGTGCCCTCCTGCGCAATGTCGATGTGCGGCTCATTGGTTTCCCCGACAGGCCTATTGAGCATGGAGCACCTTCAATTCTCAAAGAATTGTACGGCCTGACCTCCTCGCATATCAAGGACGTGGTGCGAGAATTGGTGGAAGCTGAAAGTAAGGGGTATGAACTGGCGCATTAAGGGTACATTTATACAATGTTACCGTCCTGCATATGTATAATGTGGTTTGCACGTTGGCCAACCTCAAGAGCATGCGTCACGACCACCAGTGTCTGTCCATATTCGCGATTAAAGCGGCAGAGCAAGTCCATCACATCGTTGGCAGATTCGCTATCGAGGTTGCCCGTGGGTTCATCTGCCCAGACTATGGCCGGGTTATTCATCAGCGCACGCGCAATCGTCACCCTTTGGCGCTGTCCACCTGAAAGTTCAGCCGGGCGATGACGTGCACGGTCAGCGATGCCCACGCGTTCCAGCATCTCCAACGCCCGGCTACGTGCCTTCCTGCTTGGGACTTTGCAGACAAGCATGGGCAATTCTACGTTCTCTACTGCGCTGAGCATGGGTAAGAGGTTGAAATCCTGGAAGACAAAGCCCATGTGTTGAGCGCGGTAAGCTGTACGCTCATTGTCGCTCAAGTCACGCAGGTTGTCACCTTGAATGAAGATGTTACCCTCGTCGATGGTGTCTAGACCGGCCAGGCAGTTGAGCAGCGTTGTTTTGCCACAGCCACTAGGTCCCATGATTGCCACCATCTCACCCTTAGCCACTGTCATATCGATCCTGCGCAGAGCCTCTACACGCAGCTTTCCACTGTGGTAAATTTTCTTCACCTGTTGTGCTTGTATAACCGTTTGTGTTTGGTGTTCCTGCATCATGCTGTTCCTGGAATATGAATACGTATATAACTCTACTTCGATTTTGATGGTACATATTGTATCATTCGAGCAAACAGAATACCCCCTATCTCTGGCTGTTCACATATAAAGACATCGATAAGGTAGGTGTAATGTGATATCCAGCCTCCATATTCCGACTTAAATCAGGCTTACAACCTCAAGGCCTCCGTCGGCGGCACTCGGCCTGCCTGCCATGCAGGCAGCAACGCAGCTAGCAGTGAAGCCAGCAGTGCAATACCCACAATCAGACCTAGTTCTTCCCAAGGAATAGCAAACGTCAGACCGGTATGGAATTGCTCAAAGAAGTTCACTGCAAAGATATTGCGCGAGAGAATCAGGCCTAGAATCACGCCCAACACACTGCCCACACAACCCACGAAGAACGATTCGCACAGGAAAGCCGCTTGCAATATACGCCTCTTAGATCCAAGCGCACGTAGCATACCGATCTGCTGGCGGCGTTCAACCACCGCTCGGGTACCTGTAATGGCAAGTGCCGCAACCCCGAGTAATAGTGTCAAACCTACTACTCCCAACAGTACATTACTGAGCAGAATGCGTGGCCCGCGCAGCGTCCAGATAGCATCCTCCAACACCGTCGTCTCTAATCCATTATCCAGAAATGCCGAACCCAGCGCCAGAGCCAACGCTCGTTTATCCTGGCCAGGGGCTACCTTAAAGTAGTATGTCATTGCTTCAGGTGTTGACGAATTAGCCTGAAAATTGCTATAGGCTTTGTTGGAGATGTACAACCCAAAATGCGCGCTATCGCTGTTATCCACTACGCCGATGATGGTTAGCTTCATCGCGGAAAGCCCCTGAAAACCTGCCACCCACACTGGTGTAGGCGTGAAGCTTGTATCACCCTGGTAAACTCCTCTCATTGAGAACGTGAAGTAGGGATCAAATCCGGGCGGGTAGCCTGGTGCACCGGCATCGGTAGCTGTCGGTGCGTTAGGATCGTAAACGGGTGAATTGACCAGGCTATTAGAACGGTAAGGTAAAGCTGTATTGTCGATCAAAGCGTAGTTGGGATGCGATTGCAGTGCCTGCCATACGGCATTGTCGTTGTCGAAACCCTGAGCCCGTGCGGCCAGGTGCAGTCCATAGCCCTGCAGAAAGCCGCCGCTCACTACTTGTGCGGGGTAAATGTGCCATGCTGGAGCATCCGCATTCGGCTGAATCACACCCACTGCTGTCGAAGTTTGAGTGCCGATTGCTGCGAATGCGTTGGGATCGATACCATGGCTTACCAGCGCCGAGCGTATATCAAGTATTGGCTTGAAGTATGCCACCGCCTGAATGTCATAGCCGCCAGTCTGGAAGTTGATATCGGTGTAGTTGTTCTGCATAGCGTTCGTGATTATCGCCATGACTGTCATCACGAAAACGACCATGCTGAACATTACAACGCTTAAACCTGTGCGGAAGCGATGATGCAAAGGATACGCTGATGCTAGTCTGGTTATCAACTGCATTCCTGGCAGCCGTGAACTGAGCATCTGCAGCGGGCCTATGAGCAATTCTGCATTGGCCATTAGCGCCCACACTACTCCAAGCACCATCATCAGACCGGCCACAAAGAAGACCTCTACGCCTCCTTGGAAACGCGGCAAACCCAGGATCGCCAGTGCATCAAAGGGTAGTGCCCAGTATGCAAGAATAGTAAGACCTACAACTGCTGCAAATATTCCTTGAACTACCCTCTTCCATTTGCTCATGCCCAGCTTGAAGAGAACCCAGTCCACAACGGACTTGATTAGTAGCCCTACACCAATCACGAGTAACGAGAGGCCAAATGAGAAAGGCATAATTTGTGCCCTCTTTAACCCTAGGTGTATTAGCCAGTAACCAGCTATCAGAGGTAAAATGCCCAATCGTGTCAGCGTATGAATCAAGCCTATAAAAGTATCGGGAAGTTGTTCAAACAAAATACGCCGCACGTTTCGCATTGTCCCGGCGCTCCTCAATAAGTCGAAAAAGTGTGCAAGAATTTCGGCAAGCGAAGCGCTTGGCCGATCTGATTCTGGAAGGTTGCGCAATGCATCCACTACCGTCATGCGGCTCACTATCCACGCGGAAATACCCACGGAACAGAAGGTAAAGATCACGCCCAGGCAATAGGCAATCACCATGCTACGCGGCTGAATGACAAGCTTGAGGGGAAAGTCAAAACGCTCCAGGATGGGATTCAGTATGAAAAAAAGTATTGACCCTATACCTAAACCGATCAGCAGCCCAATGAGTGATGAAATCAGGTCGTAGACGGTTCCCTCGAAGAGGTACATCAGCACCAGGTGCCTGCGTAGTACGCCGATAGCACGGGCCATGCCCATTTCGGCGCGGCGTTCTGCTGCCAGCAACACAAATATGAGAAAGATGAGCAGAAGACCTATCGCTAAAGCGAAGAGGGCAAAGAGCGCAAAGATGCGGGAAAAGATATCGTCCGCTAGTTGTGCAGCATGCGCTCCTTGCTCTTTCACCTCGTAGACATGTAGATTGGAGGGAATCAGTTGTCGTAGTGTGTTTTGCACTTCTTCCGAAACGTCAACTCCGTTCGTATCTCCTCCACGAATGGACACGAAAATCTGGGTGATATCGTCATATCGGTGTTCGATATCACGAAATGTTTTGACCTGGCTCACAATATATGGTTTCTCCCCAACAAGCCCTCCATCTATGATGATTGCTCGCACGTGCAATGTATAGCGCTTCCCAGGCCAGCGTTTAGAGTACAAGTAGAGCGTATCGCCTGCATGGGCATTGAGCAGTATTGCTACAGTGTGGTTGAGATACACCTCGTTCGGTTGGAGATCAGCAATACGATGTTGTCCTTTTCCGCTATCATCCTGTATCCCTCCAAAACCTTGCTCGCTGCCAGGTATGACGGCGAGGCCTATAACTTTTGAACGGACTTGACGAGAAGATACATCGGCTATCAGCAGGTCGGGTTCTATCAGCGCTGCCCCAATTGCGGCGATATTGGGATCATCCCGTAACTGGTTGCGCAGTTGAAAGTAGATATTATCATCGAAGAAACCAAGCGAACCAGAACCACCTTCGATTGTCTCATCTACATTGCCTAGATTAGAGACTGCAACAGTCTGTACTGCAGCGGTAATAATGTCCCCTGTTATCAGTACGCTGGAGAGTAGCGTAGTTGAGAGCATGAGGGCGAAGACGATCAACATCATTTGTGTTCGTCTACGCGGAATGTTGCGCACACCAATCTTGAAAAAGATTGCATTGCTGATTACCAGTAACCCTACACCTCCGATGATAATCAAGGTTATCACCAGCAGAATGGTTGTGAGTGTATCAAGTGGAATGCCGAATAGCTGTGTCATGTATTCTTCGCTGATCCTGATGAGGTTGGTTTTTGCTGCAGCGCTTTATAAAATAACTCCGCAAGCTTCTCATAGCCTATATCCGTTGGATGTAGACCATCATTGCTTACGTATTCGGGATGGTCCCTCAAGTTGTAACTTTGTTGTGAGAGATCAACTAGTATGACATGGTGTCGATACACAATGCTGCTAATGGCTGTATTATAGGCCTGGATACGATTCTGCAAAACCAGCGAGTCACCTGACCTGAAATAGGGCAAAAGCGCCAGGTCTGGTACGTTTGCTACAAGAATACGCGCATGAGGAGCTTTGGATTGTAGACGGCTCAACATCAGATCCAGGTCTTTGGAATAGCTGTCAATTGGTACGTTATTTGCAAGATCATTCACTGCCAGCCAGATAGTCACCAGGTCAGGATGCGAGTCAAGCGCTATGGGAAGCTCTAAGCTGAGCGCATCATGTACGCGGATACCAGGAATGCCGAGGTTAATCAGGTGAACGTGGGGGCCAAGCTTTCCCGCCAGGTCGCTGGGCCAGTTCTGCGTATAGGGGTCTCCAGTCCCAATTCCAAAGGTATCTGAGGCTCCAATAGCCACATAGGTAATATGTGAGGTAGTTGTATGTTCTGGCCTCTTAGGATTCCCGTTATGGCTTGATTGTCCTTCAGTCGCTTGTCCGCAGCTCACGAAAAAGAGCATAAGAAGGCAGAGTGACACAATCGCAAGAAGCACTTTTACCTGCGCACTCATTGTTGGATAACGACGATAATGGCAAAGCAGAGGATAATCTGCGCTAGTTGGATTGCCAGAGTCCATGATTAAACAAGGTTACTTCCTGGCTATATTAATCAGCTAAACAATCTTGGAAGATTATAACATATTTGCCAGTTATTGAATCCTCGTACACTGCTATCTTCTCGGAAATCAGATATCTGAGAAAGTATGGTAGACTGTACGAGTAACTCTCGTATGCGTTCTCCCCGAATTTGGTATAGTGTTTGCGCTGATAGTTGTTCCTCTCAAACAAACAACACTGGCGCTTAGAAAGAGAATAATGCTTAATGGAAAGCGATAATGGATCAGTGAATCTTCACAGTAAACACTCTTCCGACACAGAGTCTGTCCAGCCTCAACCAGCGATCAATCCCGTCTTGCTAAACTCACTCGAATGGCGCTTGATTGGTCCATATCGTGGAGGACGGGTGGTGGCCGTGGCTGGCGACCCCGTGCAAGCTCAAATATTTTATTTTGGCTCGACGGGTGGTGGCGTTTGGAAGACAACCGATGGCGGGATCCTTTGGGAGAATGTGTCAGACCGCTTCTTTAAGCGTGCATCGGTTGGCGCGCTTGCCGTCTCGGCCTCCGATGCCAACGTTGTCTATACTGGCATGGGTGAGACAACCATTCGCGGCAACGTCTCTCATGGTGATGGCGTATACAGGACTACCGATGGTGGCAAGACCTGGACGCACCTTGGCCTGGCGAATACCAGAAATATCGCCAAAGTGCGCATTCATCCTCAAAATCCTGACCTGGTATATGTAGCTGCGCTAGGACACGCGCACGGGCCAAATCCTGAACGAGGAGTGTATCGTTCGCGTGATGGTGGCAAGACCTGGGAGCACATCCTTTTCCGCAGCGATAAAGCCGGGGCAATTGATCTTGCAATGGACCCACATAACCCTCGTATTCTATACGCAGCGATCTGGGAAGCTCACCGCAAGCCGTATACACTTGTGAGTGGAGGTGAGGATTGCGGTATCTTCAAATCTACCGATGGCGGTGACACCTGGAGCGAGATAACACGCAAACCAGGCCTACCAACTGGAATGCTAGGTAAGATCGGCCTGACCATCTCGCCTGCTAAAGCTGACCGTATCTGGGCCATCATCGACGCAGAAGATGGAGCGCTCTTCCGGTCGGATGATGGAGGCGAGAACTGGGAACGGCTGAGCGAAGACCGCAATCTGCGTGCGCGCCCCTGGTATTACCAGCATATCTACGCCGACCCACAGGACTCGGAGACTCTCTGGGTGTTGAATGTCCAGGCATGGAAATCGGTTGATGGAGGGCGCACCTTTTTCGAAGTGCAGATACCTCACGGAGATCACCACGACCTGTGGATCGACCCCTACAATCCTCAGCGCATGATCGAGGGAAATGATGGCGGTGCATGCGTGTCCTTTAATGGCGGCGTTAGCTGGTCCTCGATCTACAATCAGCCTACAGCGGAGTTTTACCACGTTACAACTGATAACCAGGTTCCTTACAGGATCTACGGCGCCCAGCAAGACAACACCACCATCAGCCTGCCCAGCCGGTCGAATCTCGCGGGTATTACACGGTCGGACACGTATGAGGTTGGAGGTGGCGAGAGCGGATACATCGCCGTTCGTCCTGACAACCCCAATGTCGTTTATGCCGGTAGCTTTCACGGGTATCTTACCCGCTATGACCACAGAACTCGCCAGGATCGCAACATCTCGGTCTGGCCAGAACTTGCGACGGGTTGGGGTGCGAAGGACCAGAAATACCGTTTCCAGTGGACATTTCCAACCCTGCTCTCACCTCACGATCCACACGTGCTCTATGTCACCGGCAATCATGTCTTCCGCTCAACCAACGAGGGAAGCAGTTGGGAAATCATCAGCCCGGATCTCACGCGCAACGATATCACCAAGATGGAAGCGTCTGGTGGACCGGTCACGAAAGACAACACAGGTACAGAGTTCTACTGCACGATCTTCGCCTTTGCCGAGTCACCACTCAAACGCGGGCTATTGTGGGCAGGCTCCGATGATGGCCTGATACATATCTCGCAGAACGGTGGGGAGACATGGAAGAACGTAACACCCACGGAATTACCCGCATGGGCATTGATCAGCATCATCGAGCCTTCTCCTCATGATCCTGCAACTGCTTATGTTGCCGCAACTCGCTACAAGTGGGATGACTTCCAGCCCTACCTTTACAAGACCAATGACTATGGGGCGACGTGGACGAAGATTACCACTGGTATTGCTGAGAATGACTTCACGCGAGTGTTACGTGAGGACCCGGTTCGACGGGGTCTCTTATATGCAGGGACGGAGACGGGAGTGCATGTTTCGTTTGATGACGGTGAGCATTGGCAGTCACTCCAGTTGAATCTGCCTGCTGTGCCCATTCACGACCTCGTAATCAAGGATAGCGACCTCGTTGCGGCAACGCACGGCCGGTCGATCTGGATTCTGGACGATATCACGTCGCTGCGCTCCATCAGTGAAAAGATTCAGGATGCTTCTGCCTACCTGTTCAAACCACGCCCCACTATACGCTTCATGACCAGTTGGGGATATTCTCGTGCGTCAGCACCCGGTATTTTTTTTCGCATGACGGGTGATACGATGGTTACTGCCCGTCGACAGCAGAAGCCGGGTGGAGGCACAGTTGATCGTAATTTAGATGCTGGGGAGAACCCGCCCGATGGCGTAATTGTATACTATTACCTCAAGCAGAAGACGGAAGGCGAAGTGAAACTCATCTTCCACGATGCGCAGGGCAAAGAGATCAAGTCTTTCACGAGCGAACCTATACGAAACCAGTCAGCAGAGGCAGAACATTCGTCGGAACCGGCCGATGAAGAGGAGGATAGAGAGAAAAAGGAACCCAATGTGCCCAAAGAGGCAGGTATGAACCGCTTTGTCTGGAATATGCGTTATCCCGATCCAAAGAAGGTTGATGGTTATGTGGCGTCAGAGGCCGTTATGGCCGGACCGGTCGTCTCTCCCGGGATGTACCGTGTGCAACTGACAGTTGACGGCGAGACGTATATCGAGGCGTTTGAAATCCAGAAGGATCCAAGGGTGACGGCTACCCAGGAGGATCTTGAGGCACAGTTCGAGCTGCATCTCAGGATTCGAGACAAACTCTCGGAAACCCATGATGCAATCAATACGCTCAGAAATATCCGGCAGCAAGTAGAAGATTGGGAGAGGCGCACACGAGAACGGGAGGATCGCGAAGCAGTGTCCAAAGCTGCCAGGTCACTGAAGGAGAAGCTTACTTCCATCGAGGACGAACTCATTCAGTCCAGGGCGAAGACCCGTCAGGATACCATGAACCACCCGGTCAAGCTCAATGGCAAGCTGGCATGGCTGGCAGGCGTGGTTGCGAATTCCCTGGATGCTCCTACACGGCAGGATTACGAACTCTTTGAGGACCTATCGAAGCGCATCAATGTGCAACTTCAGGGGCTGCAAGAAATCATCGATACCGATGTGGTCGCTTTTAATGCACTGATGCGTGAGTCGGAGGTACCAGCGATTATCCCAATAGCGACGCTTCCCGGCAAGCGCTGAAGATCTTAGCAATTCAGCACGATACCAGGTGTGTTCGCTCTGGGTGTCATGCTGAATTGCCTCTCGATATTTCTTGCGTCTTCCCCTGCTCTGTGGTATACTCTCATGCTAGCGGGAGGCGATTCTCGCACGCAGACAATCATGCATCAAGCATAAAATACGCACGCTCTTAGATCGACGACAGCCCTGGTGTACCTCGATCTAACTAATTGAAGATACGGTGGTATGTAGGTAGGGGTTATGTGAAGATTCGCTTCCACCACTGGCCTATATATGGGAACCCTTGCGCCGATAAGAAAAGAGCGGAGGATCAAAAAGGGAGGATCCATTTTTGGCAAACATTATCTCAATGAAGCAGCTTCTCGAAGCGGGCGTACACTTTGGGCACCAGACCCGCCGCTGGAATCCCAAAATGGCGCCGTTCATCTATATGGATCGCAACGGCATCCATATCATTGACCTGCAGCAAACGGTGACGCGCCTGAACGAGGCCTACAAGTTTGTAGAACGACTTGCCGCTGAAGGTGGCACCTTGTTATTTGTTGGCACCAAGAAGCAGGCCCAGGAAGCTGTAGCTGAAGAGGCCAAGCGGTGTGGCATGTACTACGTCAATCAGCGCTGGCTTGGTGGTATGTTGACCAACTTCCAGACCATTCAATTGCGCATTCGTTACCTGCGCGATCTGGAAGCTCGCCGTGACCGAGGCGATTTCGAGCGTCTGCCTAAAAAAGAAGTGCAGCGTTTGCAAGACGACATCGCGCGTCTTGAGCGTACTCTGGGTGGTATCAAAGATATGCGACGCCTGCCGAACGCAATCTTCATCATCGATACACGCAAGGAACGTACCGCGGTGCTAGAGGCTCGTCGCCTGGAAATTCCCATCATCGCTCTTGCTGATACAAACTGCGACCCCGATGAGATGGATTATCCAATACCTGCTAATGATGACGCCATTCGCGCTGTTCGCTTGCTGAGTTCCAAAATTGCCGATGCTGTCATTGAGGGCCGCCGTGAGCTGGAAGCTCAACAGAAGGATAGAGAGCTGGAAGAGGTTGAAGCTGGCGTGCCAGGTGAGTCTTCTCCAGCTGCCAGCGAAGCAGAGAGTGTTTCTTCCTCTGTTCCTGTAGAAGAAGTTGTGGAAGAGACCCCGGAAACACCTGCTGAACCTGAACTGGTTACAAAAGAGGCAAAGTAGGGACGGTGGCTCTCACCTGCAAGGCCATCCCGCCCTATCAAAGATCAGATACCTGATGCCTGTATCGTTCCTGGACGCAACTAGGCCAGGATATATCTACAACTCAGAGGCGGGAGATAGGACCGTGTTCCATCTCCCGCTTTCTATTGCATTGTAAAGCGACTATATACTATATCATTTTTGTCAAGCACTCGGGACCAAAAAAGATGGACAGAAGCGATTGTACTTTCATCAAGAGCCTGAGTATCATACAACAACGAGATTGAGGAGTAAACAGTTATGGACTACACCGCTGCAGACGTCAAGAGGTTGCGTGATGAGACGGGTGCAACATTTGCAGATTGTAAGAATGCATTAGCCGAGGCGAGAAGCTGGGGCGATGCTATCAAGTGGCTTGAAGCCAGGAGTGGACACAAGGCTGAGAAAATGATGGCTGCTGGTCGTGAAACCAAGCAAGGAGGTATCTTCTCCTATGTTCATCATAATCATAACTTAGGTGTGTTACTGGAACTCAATTGCAGCACCGACTTTGTTGCTCGCAGCGAGACTTTCCACCAACTGGCCAATGATCTTGCCTTGCAAATCGCTGGTGTTGCCCCTAAGTACATCAACTTTGAAGACGTGCCAATCGATGTTGTTGAAGAAATCCGTTACAAGATTCTGGAAGAACCATCGATGGAGCGTGTTCCAGATGCGAAGCGTGAGGAGGTTGTAAACAACAAGCTCAAGAAGGTATTGGGTGAGCAGGTATTAATGATGCAGCCCTGGATCAAGGATGAGACAATTATTGTGGGCGACCTTGTGAAAAAGGTAATTGCCGAAACCGGTGAGAATATTGTATTGCGGCGCTTCAGTCGCTTTGCACTGGGCGAATAAGAGAGAAATGTAGGGGCGGGGCTTGCCCCCGCCCTCGATGGAGGCAAGCCCCGCCTTGAGTGAGGCTTGCCTCCGTCTAAAGGGGAACAAGCCCCTACATTTAGTAGTCACGCATGGGAGTATCACAGAATATGTCTCAAGAGACTTCATCCCTGGCGTATCAGCGTATACTGCTTAAGTTGAGTGGTGAGGCGCTATGTCCCAACAGGGGCTATGGCATTGATGCGGAAACAGTGCGGCGTATCGCTGGTGAGATACAGCGTGTGCATGCTCTTGGTGTAGAAGTAGCTGTGGTGATCGGCGGTGGAAATATCTGGCGTGGCGCAGATGCCGCTGCAACGGGTATCGACCGCGCAACTGCCGATTACATGGGTATGCTGGCGACGGTCATGAATTCACTTGCACTGCAGGATGCCATGGAAAAACTGGGTATGGTCACACGGGTGCAGACCGCTATCGAGATGCCACCCGTGGCCGAACCGTTTATTCGCCGTAGAGCTGTGCGCCACCTGGAAAAGGGGCGTGTAGTGATCCTTGCGGCAGGAAGCGGAAATCCATTTTTCACAACCGATACCGCGGCAGCCCTTCGTGCTGTTGAACTCAACGCTCAAGTTTTGCTCAAGGCAACCAAAGTGGATGGTGTCTATGACGATGATCCCGTGCGTAATCCGAAAGCCCAAAAGTTTGAAGAGTTGAGCTATATGCGGGCGCTCAATATGGGACTGAAGGTTATGGACAGTACCGCACTTTCGCTGTGTAAGGATAATCACCTGCCCATTGTGGTCTTCAACCTGAATGAGACTGGTGCACTCGAAGCTATCATTCGCGGCAAGAAGTGCGGAACGCTGGTTCATGATATGAATGATATTGAGGTTCAATACATTGCGCCGGTATAGCATAAACGACAACGCAAGGGGCTCGATAAACACTTCGGCCCCTACAAAGGGAGCATTGCTATGGTAGACGATATTTTCGGGGATGCTGAAAGACGTATGCAAAAGGCGGTCGAGGTATTGAAACAGGACCTATCGGCGATTCGCACTGGTCGTGCCAGTTCAGCGCTTGTAGAACGTATTACAGTCGATTACTATGGAGCACCGACGCCCATCAATCAGGTTGCTTCAATTTCTATTCCTGAAGCGCGTTTATTGGTAATTCAACCCTGGGATCGCAAGCTTCTGACTGACATAGAAAAAGCCATTCAGAAATCTGACCTGGGTATCAATCCAAACAACGATGGTCAGGTGATTCGCCTTGCTATTCCTCCGCTCAACGAGGAGCGTCGTCGTGAAATGGTCAAGACCCTCCACAAGAAATTGGATGAGCATAAGGTTGCTATTCGCAATATTCGTCGTGACGCACATGATAAATTGCGCGATCGTGAGAAAAAGAAGGAAATTTCCGAGGATGAGCTGAAACGTAGCACAGATCGCCTACAGAAGCTCACCGACCGCTTCATTGACGAAATGGAGAAGGTTGGAAAAACTAAGGAACTGGAAATTTTGGAGGTCTAACCTTGACCAGGATACAAAATCTCTTTCCCTCTTCGAAAGGGAAAGAGACTGTGCAGTCGCAATCCAATGCAGTGAATCAGCAGGCATCCCAACAAAGGCCATATGTGGTGCGCCACCTTGCTATCATTATGGATGGGAATGGACGCTGGGCAAATAAACGCCATCTTCCACGTCTTGCTGGGCATAAGGCAGGCGTGAATGCGCTTCGGCGGGTGCTTGAGTGCGCTGTCGATGAACATATTGAAATGCTTAGCGTGTACGCTTTTTCAACCGAAAACTGGAGCCGACCACACAGCGAGGTGGAAGGGCTGATGCGCCTGTTCTGGGAAACTATCCGCTCAGATATAGAGAAACTGCACCGCGAAGGGGTGCGACTGCGTCATCTTGGTCGTTTGCAAGACCTCTCTCCTGATATTCAACAGGCCGTGCGGGACTCGGTAGAACTTACGCGCAATAATACCCGCATTGGCCTCAATGTATGCTTCAATTACGGAGGGCGCGCTGAACTGGTGGATGCTGTTCGCCAGATTATCGCCGACGGTCGTGATCCCGACGCTATTACAGAAGAGTTGATAAGTTCCTACTTGTATACCCGCGACCTGCCAGATCCTGATATGGTTATTCGCACAGCAGGTGAAATGCGCGTCAGTAACTTCCTCCTCTGGCAATCAGCTTACAGTGAGTATTATGCGACACCGACCCTCTGGCCCGATTTTGGGCGAGAAGATTTACGCGCTGCATTGGAGAGCTACCATCGGCGGCAGCGGCGTTTTGGACGACTCTCTGCTTCATAGCATATAATAGATGAGACAGTAGCTCCATCAATGGTAACTGTTTGTTTATTGTGGTATGGAACTGCTACAAGGAGCCGCGTGCAACCCGTAAGTGAGCAACAGGTACAAACAAATGTGTCGGAAAAGGCCAGTAGGCAATGGACTCGCTCTGTTGGTCAACGTGTTATCACGTCCGTTATTGCCATACCGATTGTGCTGGCTTTTGTATGGCTAGGTGGCTGGTGGGGGTTCGCTGCAGTCACAATTGTGGTGATTCTGGGAATCTATGAACTCCATTCTATGATGCTCCATGAGGGGTATCATCCACTGATGTTGATCAGTCTTGCACTGAGCATACTCTTTCTTGTGGCTGCTATGTTGCCTCAACAACGTCTTTTACTGCTTGAACTGGGATTGAGCATAGCTCTGCTCATTACATTTCCATTGCTCTTTTTCCGTAAGAAACTCGAAGGGGCAATGGTGGATTGGTCGCTCACGCTGGCAATCGCGATTTATTTGGGGTGGCCCCTGAGTCTCTTACCATTATTGCGTGGGTTCCAGGTGGGTGTTAGCAATGGCTTTTGGTGGATATTGACAGTCTTACTCGGCGTCTGGGGATTCGATACAGGAGCATTCTTCGCCGGGCATTTCTTCGGTCGACACAAACTCGCTCCTAACATCAGTCCTGGCAAGACATGGGAAGGGGTAGTTGGTGGCTTGATAATTTCAATCGCTGCTGCTCTTCTATTCACCACTTGGCCTCTTGGTGTTCCCTGGTATCTGTCAATTGTGTTGGGTATCTTAATCGGAGTAGCCGCCACGCTCGGTGACCTCGCTGAATCTCTAATTAAACGTCAAACACACGTCAAAGAGAGTGGACAGTTTATGCCCGGTCATGGCGGTATCCTTGATCGCATTGATAGTTTGCTCTTTGCCATAATCGTAGTCTTTGTCTTTGTACAGCTCATCGGGAAACTCCCAATTTAGCCAATTTCCTTACTTTCGTGCTATAATCTAGTGGTAGGGCGAACGAAATGTTCGCCCATCTATGTGAAGTGTATAGAAGCTTCAACTGCGATTGATATCAGGTATAGGTATATTCGGTACATGACCAGTTTTCCCAGGCGTATTGCCCTTCTCGGGAGTACCGGTTCAATAGGCCGGCAGACACTCGACGTGGTGCGATGTTTTCCAGATCATTTCCATATAGTGGCCTTAGCAGCGCGTAGCAACATCTCGCTTCTTGCGCAACAAGCGCAAGAATTTGCGCCGCAAATAACGGCATGTTTTGCAGAAACGCCGGAGATAGAACGAGCGGCAAAAGAAGCCTTGCCAGGAGTTGTGTTTGGTGAACAAGGACTGCTCGAAGTGGCTACGCATAGCGATGTAGATATCGTCGTTGCCGCCACTTCAGGTCTGATGGGCCTCGCTCCTACATTAGCAGCCATCAATGTTGGTAAAACCATTGCGCTGGCGAATAAAGAAACACTGGTTATGGCAGGACACTTAGTAATGCAAGCAGCGCAAGATGCCGGAGTTTCGATCCTGCCGGTAGACAGCGAACATAGCGCCATCTGGCAGTGCCTGCGAGGTGAAAATACTGCTGAGGTAAATCGTCTTATACTGACAGCCTCGGGCGGACCGTTCCGTAGGGCTACACTTGATCAACTGCCCCTGGTGACGGTAGAGCAGGCGCTGGCTCATCCTACCTGGCACATGGGACCAAAAATTACTATTGACTCTGCAACTTTGATGAATAAAGGCTTAGAGGTGCTCGAAGCTCACTGGCTTTTCGGTGTTCCCTATGAACGGATTGATGTTGTTATCCACCCGGAAAGCATTATCCACTCGATGGTCGAGTTTGTTGATGGCTCGTTGAAAATGCAGGCCAGCCTGCCCAGCATGCATTTGCCGATACAGGATGCATTGAGCTATCCGGTTCGTTTGAATGCCAGTGGTTCTGGGCTTGTGCGTGAACTGCGCTGGGCTGAGGTGGCGCGACTCAATTTTGAAACGCTCGACATAAGCCGCTTCCCTTGCTTCAGACTGGCCCTCGAAGCAGCAAAGCGAGGGGGCACCTATCCATGCGTACTTGTAGGCGCCGACGAAGAGGCCGTTGCCCTCTTCCTTGCGGGAAAGATTGGTCTTCTGGAAATCGCAGAACTGATCGAGGCGGTGTTGGAGCGTCATCAATCCTCCACCGAGCCAGATGTCCCTACAATTCTAGCGGCATGTACCTGGGCGCGTAAGACAGCCCGAGAAATATATATGAGGGTCTATCAAAGGAATTTGTTATGAATAACTGGTTTTTGTTGGCAGCTATACCGGTCTTTGGCATATGTGTGCTCGTACATGAATTTGGTCACTTTATTACTGCAAAATGGGCAGGTATACGTGTGGAGGAGTTTGGGTTTGGCTTCCCACCTCGCCTGGTAGGTTTTCGTAGACGTGATGAAGGTGGTTGGGAAGTTATCTGGTTCAGCGGCAAGCGTAATCCGGAGGATACGTATGGAAGTCGGAAGCAGTCACCTTTTAGTGGCACCAGTGATGGCCCTGTAGGGGCGCAATTTATTGCGCCCGCTTCTTCAGAGCCTGATAAATCACGCCAATATGATTCCACTTCCTCCAATCACACCATCTATTCGATCAATTTACTCCCCATCGGGGGTTTCGTACGTATGCCAGGAGAGAACGGAGATGTCAACAACCTCGACGGCAATTACGACCCACAAAGCTTTGCCGCAAAATCCGCGGGTAAACGTATCTTCGTCCTGGTTGCCGGCGTTACCATGAATGTTATCCTGGCGATGGTGCTCTTTACTGTTGCCTATGGCCTCGGTGAACCAACCTTCCCTGCTGTGATTGGCAAAGTTGTTCCAGCCTCGCCTGCTGCTGTGGCCGGCCTGCGTCCTGGTGATACCGTTATCTCAGTAAACGGGCGTCCCGTCCAAGTGTTTTCTGATGTACAGCAGGTTGTTGGTCAGGCCATAGCTGCTGACAATAATAAGCATGCGGCGGTACCGATCAACCTGGTTGTCCGGCATGCCGGAGAAACGCAAACCGTCTCCACCACGGTCAATGTACGCCTACATCCACCGCAGGGTCAGGGACCGATGGGCGTCGAAGAGAAGATCGTCTTCGTCAGTTCCCCTCTCTGGGAGGCTCCATTCAAGGGTATCCAGCACACCTTTAGCATCACAGGAGATTTTATTAATCAGATAGCGCAAATGATTGCTGGTGTGGTCAAGCCGCAGCTAGCCGGACCGGTGGGCATAGTCAAGATTACCGGCGAAGTGGCTGCGAGTGTACCCGACCTTGGTTGGTGGCCCATACTGAGTTTGACGGCAATCCTCAGCTTAAACCTGGCGATCATCAACATTTTGCCATTCCCCGCTTTGGACGGTGGACGCGTCCTCTTAATACTGATCGAGATTCTGCGAGGTGGAAAACGCCTGAAACCCGAACGGGAGGGCCTGATCAATTTTATTGGTATGGCAATACTGCTTACCTTGATGGTAATTATTACCGTGAGCGATGTTATGCATTGGGGTAGTTAACAATACGATAATGGAGTAAGAACAAAACAATGCGACGGAAAACCCGGCAGATTCATGTTGGCAACCTGGCAATTGGTGGCGATGCGTCCATCGTGGTACAGTCAATGACTACCACGTACACCCGCGACGTTGAAAGTACGGTCGCACAGATTTATCGTTTAGAGGAAGTCGGCTGTGAAATGGTACGCGTAGCTGTACCAGAAGAAGAGGACGCGCGCTCCATCGGTGAAATCAAAAAGCGGATCCATATACCATTGGTTGCTGATATTCACTATAAACATTCCCTGGCACTTGAAGCAATTCGGCAGGGCATCGATTGCGTCCGTATCAATCCAGGTAACCTCATCAATGGACGTAAATCGCTCGAACAGATTGTGGCAGCATGTAAAGAGCGCGGCATTGCCATGCGTATTGGCGTCAACTCCGGCTCAATTGACGCACTCGATCAGCGTGGGCAAATGCAGCGCATCCAGGTCAGGCTTCGTGACGATGGCGTGTTGGAGCGCACTGATCCGGCCGAGGCACGCCGCAAAGAGCGTGAGCAACTTGCTGAGCGTATGGTCACAAAGGCCCTGGAGTATATCGGCTGGTGTGAAGAGGTGGATTTCCACGAAATCAAAGTTTCGTTGAAATCTTCCACGCCTCTGACCGCAGTCGAGGCCTATCGGCGCTTCTCACAGCGCTCAGACTACCCACTCCATCTCGGCATCACCGAAGCGGGAACGCTGGTAACTGGTGCGGTCAAATCCTCTGTAGGCCTTGGCCTGTTGCTTGCCGACGGCATCGGCAACACCATCCGGGTGAGCCTCAGCGCTGAGCCTGAAGAAGAGATTCCAGTCGCATACGAGATTTTACGCTCACTCGAGCTACGTAACCGTGGCGTCACCTTTGTCTCCTGTCCCTCGTGTGGCCGTGTCGAGATCGATGTGATTAGCGTAGCCAACGAAGTAGAGAAGCGACTCTCCAAAGTGCAGACTCCTATCCACGTCGCCGTCATGGGCTGTGTGGTCAATGGCCCTGGCGAGTCACGCGACGCCGATGTTGGACTTGCCGGCGGCAAGGGCCGGGGGGTGATCTTCCGCAAAGGCGAAGTGGTCAAGACGGTACTCGAAGACCAATTCCTGGACGCGGTGTTGAAGGAGGTGGCAAGCCTGCTGCCAGAGCACGAGGCGAAACTGATTTATCCAGAGGGTGGTATTAAGGACACCGCTGGTGTTCACCGCACCCGAGATGAGGGTATTGGCCTGCGCGTGTTGAAATCATGATAGCTAATCGATTGGATTTGGGGAAAAGCAGACAGGAAAAAGCGACTTCATTACGAAGTCGCTTTTTTAGTGGGCGATACAGAACGTCAGATACCCCGTATCTTTCGCACGAGGCTTGCATCAGGACTCCCATCGCAATTCTGCATATCGCTCCAACCTGGAACGCTTTGCAGCTTTGAGTTCACTATCCGACGCATCCGGGCCACATTCGGACCCTGGGACAACTGACAACTGCCCCGTCTGTCTCCAGTCCTGCCGGATACAGAACGTTCGCATCGCAATATTACGCGCACCGACCAGATCAGCATGTAAAGTGTAGGCTCGACCACTACGAAGCCTGTAGGTACACGCCTCGTTCTGGCAGATGAAAAGCAGTCCCCTATCTGGGCGGTTCTTCTCGTCTCTGTAGCCACATATCGGACATGCTTTGCTGGTATAGTCCGCATCGACTTTGATCGCTATTGACCCTGCAAGCGTCGCTTGGTACATGATTAAATCATGTAACTCAGCAAATGCCCATTTAGAGACATGCCGATTGGCTCGACGCTGTTTCGGTGTTAGCGGAAGGATTTTTTGGCCCTTACGCCTGCGTTTGCGTCGTTTCGTGCGTTCTCGAATGCCTGTCAAGTCTTCTAAGCCGATGAATGCCTGTGGGTGCTGCTCAACAATAGTTTTTGCGATGACATGGTTGACATCCAGCTTGAACCGTCTCTCTCGTCCACTCAGCGACTGTAAACGTCGAGTGGCAGAACGAGTGCCTTTATGCTGAAGTCGTTTCTGCAGCCGGGCGTAGTGGTCTGCTTTTGCCCGCACTGCTTTACCTGAAAAGAAGTGTTGCTCTTCCGTCATGGTGGCGGTGGTTGCAAGACAGCGTTGCCCAACATCGACGCCTACAATGGTCTGTTGTACGTCAGGTGCTGGATCCACAATGTCGAGTTCAAGCGCAACCAGTAAATAGAATTGTTTACATCGTTTATCATACCAGAGTCGTGCTACTTTAAAAGTTGCTCCCTGTCGAATGAGTGCAATATGCTTCTCATAACCCTGGTAGGGAATGATCACACGTCTCTCCAGCGTCCTGATGCTCACCTGCTGTTCAGATTTGAAACCGTAGTCGTAACCAAAGTTGTACGTAACTGTGGGTGACACATACTTAGGTGGCTTGTCCAGACCCTTAAAACGCTTCCTGGTGATTTTGTTCCTTCGGTGTTCTACATTCTTTCTGATTTTCGTCCACAAGCCCTTGTATGTTACCCCAACTTGACGTATGACATTATTGGTCATCTCAGAGGGCAACTTGAACCGTGCGCGAATTTCGTAGTACGTCCCCTCGTGCAGCCGCTTTTCATTCGACGTTTTGCCATGCTCAAAAGCATACTGACTCACATAATTGAGCGCATCACGGTACGCCAGTTGGATCTGACGTAACGCGTGATGTTGATCTGGTGTCACTAAAAGCTTCAGTTTGGCGGTGATTATCTGTTTCATTGACCTGGACGTTTCCCATTTGATTACACGACTATCATGCTTCCTGAATCACCGACGGTGGGACTACAAGCGGTTCGACGTTGCACGTCTTGGTTCGCCGTCCGTATTCTTCTTTCCATTTACGGCGATCCTCCTCCCATGCTGCCGTTCCGCTTGCGTGGACGGGAAAAGGCACCTACTCAGTTTCCCGAGCAGATCCCCAATGCAGTAATTCTAAACGCGCTTCTTCTTCCAGCTGGAAGGTTCCCCAATGACCAGCTCGCGGATTTGTTCAATAATGTCACTATCGGTAAATCCGAGTTCGTCGGGTTCCGCGTCAATAATAAAGAATTCATGCCCAACGCAGTAACCGCTTCCGAAATGGTGGTTGCGTCCTGTCGGAGTGTATCATCCTCTGAGAGAACGGCACCGTGAACCACGCCCAGGCATAACACGATCCAACTGAGTTCCTGCTCGTGCTGTCCGTAGAACCAGCCAACTAAAGAACTTACTGTAAGACAGATTTTTAGCTACTACTCTAGCTTTAATTCCAAGTCTGCCAATGAAACCATAGGCTGTCCCTTCTCAGTGAGCAGATTATTAATGGCACGGAGAATTTCTACCGCTGTACTATACTTCACTGGCTTGCCACTTTCCGCTCTACGGTATGTTCCCATTGTCAAACTTGTTCGACGTGCTACACCCTCTTGCGTCGCGCCGATGCTTTCACGTATACGACGCAGCCCTGTACCTTTCGTCATACCTGCCTACCCTACTGAGCTAACTCAGTGATACTAATGTAACATAACTTTTATGTTGATGTCAACTTGACGCCTATAATACAAGTACGTCATCAAAGATGTGCCACCATAAGAAGTGAGGTATGCATACACCAACATAGCAACAGTGGTGCATTGCACGCATTCTAGCAGTAATTTTTGATTTCATCTATCAGACAGAGAAGAAGGGTCGTTATCCCACATTCCGCAGTTTCATTGACAGAGTTTGAGGAATTTGTTTGCATAGAGCCCACCGCAAAGGAAGTATTTGCCCTCTTTCTTTCACTTGCGGCATTCCCCTCTTACTTGTATACTACTCTAGTAGAAGAGAAGAATGTATCGTGTTCTTTTTCAGACTGACGGTGCTGTACATAATCTTCACGCGTGAGCGGGTGAAGGAGCAAACGCTATGGTCTCCCAGCAATCCTTTTTTCCTGGAGAGCTCCTTCTCCAGACGCTCTTCAGGAATCGGTACTTCATCGTGAGCAAGGTTGGTGCAGGTGGCTTCGGTTCGGTCTACAAGGCCAGGGACATCCAGAGCAGAGATCGCCTCGTTGCTATCAAGGAAGTGAGTCTACAGGGATTGCATTCACAGGCGATGCTTGAAGCCACCGCCACCTTTCAGCGTGAAGTCAGCGTGTTAGCGCAACTGGATCATCCCAATCTGCCAGGCGTCTATGAGCACTTTCAGACCCCTGGACAGTGGTATCTGGTCATGGACTTCATCGCAGGCGAAACCCTTGAGCAATACCAGTGCAAAACACCCAATGGACGCCTTCTCCTCAGTGAAGTCCTCGATATGGGGATTCAACTCTGTATCGTCCTGGATTACCTGCATTCACACCACCCGCCCATCGTCTTTCGCGATCTCAAACCTGCCAACATCATGCGCACTCCCACCGGACAGCTCTACTTGATCGATTTTGGGATCGCACGGTACTTCAAGCCGGGACAGGCCAAAGACACCGTGGCCCTTGGTTCACTTGGATATGCCCCACCAGAGCAGTATGGCAAAGCACAAACCACTCCGCGTGCCGATATCTACAGCTTAGGGGCCGTTTTGCATCAATTACTGACTGCGAGAGATCCCTCAGAAGCGCCGTTTCGCTTTCGCCCACTTCGCCCCAAAAGCCACTCCGACCCCGGATCGCTCACCACGAGTATGGTGGATATGCTGGTGAACAAACTTGAAACACTTATCGCCAGCATGCTCGATATGGATGTGAACAAACGGCCCCCTGATATAGCTTGTGTGAAACAGAAGCTACAGGAAATGAGCACGCTCTGGTCCGACATCTGCAAGAGCTTCTGGCGACCAAAACTGGGCTATACCCAACAGTTGCGAAACTAAGGACTTTCTTCATGAACAAATTCCGCCATTCCTGTCAATCAAAGTGCGGAATGTGGGTTTATCTTATGGGGTGTGGTAAAAATCTAGGGTGGGGACCTTCATCCCTATATCTGAAGCCAGGAGACTCCAAGCCGCCGTTAGAGTTGAAGAAGTAATCAAGATACACAACTAGAAAAGCGGCTTCGTAAGAAGCCGCTGCTTTTATAGTGGGCAATACAGGACTTGAACCTGTGACCTCAGCGATGTCAACGCTGCGCTCTAGCCGCCTGAGCTAATTGCCCGTATCCAAAGAGTAAGTATCAGAGTGACCGCACTTCGCGGCTTGGGAAGGTACGCGTCGTCAGGGCGCACATGTCAACGTAGCGCTCTAACCAACTGAGCTAATCGCCCCTGAACACCGATAATAATAGCATTGCCTCAAATAGTTGTCAAGCGAATTTCGCCAAAAAGTGCTGGCCAAAGGGTACCCATCAAATTTTAAGTCGATCGGTACGTCGATCATAAGGAATCGTTCAGCTGCGTACTTCATGGCCTGCTGTGCGCAACCTGGAGTAACTGTACAGATATCTCGATATTTAGCTTAGTGTCAACGCTCGATACGCGTATCAACAATGAAGAACTGTACTGAGAAGCCTGCTCCTGGGATAATTCACGAGCCTTGATATGGGCAGATGCCACAATCTATGGTATCATACAGCATACTGAATGTTCGTCCCGCCCTCCTGGCTATAGTGTGAGTGCTGGGTTACGTAACAAAATCGGCAAAAAAGCCTGAAGAAGGAAATACATGAGTCAAGATACAATCAGTCAACTTCGTAAATGGGTAAGTGAACAGGGACTGAATGCCTTTCTCGTTACACAACCCCAGAACCGTTCGTATCTGAGTGGGTGGCTCAATGATGATACTGAGGGCGCTGGCATGCTACTGGTTGGGCCTCAACAACTTTACTTGCTTACCAACCCGCTTTATAAAGAAGTAGCCGAGAATGAAGCTGCTGACTGGCAAGTGATTGTCCCTGAAGGGCGTGAGTATGCCCCTCTTGTTGCTGAGTTAGCAAGGGAGCATGGTTGGAAAAAGATCGGCTTCGAATCTACGGCTCTCAGTTATGCAGATTTTGAGAAGATTGCCAATGCTGGCAAAGAAATTTACACCCTCCAGCCTTTCGAGCACAGTTTTGTAGACCACATACGCCTGGTCAAGCAGCCACATGAAATAGAGCTACTCAAGCGAGCAATTGCCATTACTGATGAGACTTTTGCGCATATCTGTGATTGGATACAACCCGGTATGACAGAAAAAGAAGTGCAGTGGGAAAGTACGCGCTACATGGTTGAGTTGGGCGCAGAAGGTCCATCTTTTGAAACAATTGTCGCTTCCGGTCCAAATGGCTCCATGCCTCATGCTCATGCGGGCAAGCACCGTATTCAGCGAGGCGAGCTGATCACCATTGATATGGGCGCTCGTTATAAAGGTTACTGTGCGGATATGACCCGCACCATCTGCCTGGGCGAGCCTGCTGATCCGCGTATGCTCGAAGTCTACTTTGCGGTACTCAACGCTATGAAAACATGCGAAACAGGTATTCATGGAGGTATCACAGGCAAAGACGCTGATGCTTTAGCGCGTGATACTCTGGAAGACTTGGCAAAGTACTACGTCCACGGTACAGGTCATGGCGTAGGCTTACAGGTCCATGAGGAGCCTTTTCTTTCACCACGTGCTCCTGAAGATATGTTGCTACCTGCTGGTTCTGTTGTCACCGTTGAACCAGGCGTCTACATCCCTGGCTGGGGTGGCGTACGTATTGAAGATTGTGTCCTGGTAACCGAAAATGGCGCTGAGGTGTTAACACAATCACCGACCAAACTGGTGATTCCGCGATAGATAAAGGAGACATTGATATGATATCTACTGGCGAGCTGAAAAAGGGTGTAACCATAGAATTTGAAGGTCAGCCGTGCAGTATCCTTGATTGGCAACACGTTAAAATGGGACGCGGCGGCGCCATTGTACGTATGAAGTTGCGTAATTTGCGTACCGGCGCGACATTTGATCGCACCTGTGATGCCGGTGATAAATTCAAGCGTATTTACCTTGATCGCAGTACAGTCCTCTATCAGTATCAAGAAGGTGACCAGTACCATTTCATGGATACCAACACTTATGATGACATTGTCTTAACTGCTGATCAACTTGGGGATACCAGGAATTACCTAATCGACAACCTGGAGCTTGACTTGATCCTGCTGGATGGAGAACCTATCTCTGTCGAGGCGCCCGAAAAGTTGGTCATGCGTGTTGACTATACTGAGCCAGGCTTCAAGGGCGATACCGCTACAGGTGGCACCAAACCCGCCACCACCGAGACTGGACTGGTTGTACAGGTGCCTCTCTTCATCTCCACAGGAGATATGATTCGTGTCAACACCACGACTGGCGCATATGTAGAACGAGCGTAGGAAAGGCCACTTGTACTTGGTTGGAGAGTCAGCGATATGGACGGAAACAGATACAATCCCTCTATAGAGGTCACAAGTAGTCTATCACAAGGCGATAATGGCACAAGCCTCATTAGTATTGAGCAGTTGCAACAGCTTGTACGCCTACTCGACAGCAGCGACGTTTCCGAACTGGAGTTGAGACGTGCTGCGGAGGGCATGCATCTCTTACTACGTAAGATACAAGCATTCGAGAGCAATGATCACCCGGCTGGGGCACAATTTGTGCATTCCGCTGCTAATGCTGCCTCTTCCGCTGACCCTAAAGAAACAGAGCACAAGGTTGTCGCGCCCTTAGTGGGCACTTTCCATGTATGGGCGAAACCCAGGGGCGGAGCTTTAGTTGCAGTAGGCGATCATGTTAAAGAGGGCCAGCTCGTTGGGACCATCGAATCACTCAATGTATTGACCGAGGTAGAGTCAGCGGTAACCGGTCGCGTAGCCGAAATATTCGTGCATGATGGGCAGCCTGTAGAATATGGCCAGCTGCTTATGTCTATCGAGAGCTTCGAGGGGTTTGAAGGATAGAATGCTATTTTTAGATGCGCCATCAGTCTTAAGCGTCACGCAGGTGTCTCGTTATTTAAAGGAACTCCTGGAGACTGACGAGGTTTTACAAGATGTATGGGTCCGTGGCGAAATCTCCGGGTGCAGAATGTATCCCTCAGGTCACTGTTACTTTACACTCAAAGATGCTGAGGCACAGCTGCCCTGTGTCTTCTTCAAAAATGCTCGCCTGCGTTCGTCTGCTCCTGAGCTGCGCGATGGCATGGCAATTGCCGCTAATGGCCGCATCTCACTGTATGAACGAGATGGGAAATTGCAATTGTATGTCGAAAATGTAGAACTAATCGGCGAAGGCGCTCTATTTCTACGTTTTGAACAACTCAAGGCGCGATTAGATGCCGAGGGCCTTTTCGAATCCTCGCGAAAATATCCTCTCCCTGCCTGTCCCAAGGTAATCGGCATTGTAACTTCTCCACAAGCTGCAGCTCTGCGTGATATGCTGCGTGTACTCCGCACACGCTATCCCCTGGCGCGTGTTATCCTCTCTCCGACGCTGGTACAGGGGGCAGAGGCTCCAGCAGCCATTGCAAATGCCCTTGATTTACTTAATGAGCATGGTGAAGCCGAAGTCGTGATTCTTGGACGCGGTGGAGGCTCGATAGAAGAGTTATGGGCTTTTAATGATGAGGTAGTTGCACGTGCGATTGCGCGTTCGCGCATACCCGTCATCAGTGGTGTCGGTCACGAAACAGATTTCACCATCGCTGATTTCGTTGCGGATTATCGTGCCTCGACACCAACTGCGGCAGCCGCGGCTGCCGTCCCTGATATTGCCGAATGGCGTGCTCAGGTGTTGGAACTCCAGCAGGCTTTGACAGAGTTCGTGGAAGCATTTCTAAGTGACCATCGCGAGCAACTGGTACGGACGAAGCGAGATTTACTGCGCTTGGATCCACAATTTCAACTTGAGAGACTTCAACAGCGGCTTGATGATACCTCTGCATTGCTGCAAGCACGCATGCATCACATCCTTTCGTTACAAGGCGAACGTCTGAGAGGCGCGGCTTTGCGCTTGCACTCGCTCAGCCCCCTGTTAACGATTGCTCGCGGTTATGCAGTTGTGCGCCGGGATGCTGATCAGGCTGTTGTTGTCAGCACAAAGCAGGTGCAGCCGGGAGATGAGCTGACCATTCAAGTAACAGACGGGCATATACATGCTCAGGTACATCATTAGTTTATTATTCTCCCATTATTTGGGAAAGTAAGGCCGGTTTTGCTAGGTCGGCCAAAAGTGGGGTTCTTAGGGGTGACAAGTCCCTAAGCGGGGGGTTTGGGGATGTTCCCCAAGCTTTTTACCCTGCCGCCGCAGGCGGCAATGCGGCTTTCAGTAACCCTGGGAAGCAAGGGCTAAATCTTGCTGAAAGGTGAAAAATGGAAACACTATCCTTTGAAGAGGCCTTTGCGCAGCTTGAGGCCGCTGTAGCAGCGTTACAAGATGGGCAAATGCCTCTTGAACGCGCACTACATTATTATGAAGAAGGCATGAAAATAGCTCAGTACTGTGGTGATCTGCTTGAAAAGGCCGAACTACGTGTGCAGCAGCTTCGTGTGGCAGGCGATGGTTCGCTGCTGACAGAGTCTTTCGAATAAAATTGAGTAAGAACAAACTGAACATGCAATGAAAACTATCCTTGATAATCGCATCCTGGTAGCTTCGTTTATTGCCTGGGCAATTGCGCAGCTATCTAAAACAATTTACGATGTGTTCCGCTCTCGCAAGCTCAGACTGAGCCGCCTGGTCTCTGCAGGCGGTATGCCCAGTTCGCACTCAGCATTGGTGATGAGCCTTGCCACCGCGACTGGGCGTGTTGCTGGCGTTGATTCCGCTGCCTTCGCTATCAGCCTGGTCTTGGCTGCCATCGTGATGTATGACGCTGCTGGCGTACGCCGCGCAGTCAGTATCCAGGCGCGTTTACTCAACCAGATGATTGATGAAGCGTTCCAGGGAAAGCCTTTTGCCGAACAGCGCCTGCGCGAACTCATCGGGCATACACCAACTCAGGTAATCGTTGGTGCCCTCCTGGGGGTCGGTGTTGGGTTTATTCTAACAGGGTGATTCCAGGTCTCATATCCTTAGGACATTCTACCATTCGCAAAGAGGTTTCGCGTTCTCAATTGCAAGTTCCTGAGATTATGGTATACTATCGCAAAAGGTAGAGTTGCCAACTCTCCTTCCTCTTTATTTCGTCCTTATATGTCATTCGCTAGTAAAACTCACAGCAAGGAGGTATCATTCTACACCAAAACAAGCGATCGTAGATGCGCGACTTCATACTCACCGCATGTATTTGCTGGCTTTTATCGCAATCAGCGAATGCGGCATTCAACTCATCGATGTGTTGAACAAAATGTCACATGACATAAAGGAGGATACCTATTATGGCTTCAACAAGTATCCGTGAAGTCTCGACCGAGGCGACTCTTGAGGAGAAAAAGAAGCTCCGTAAAGAGTTCAAGATCTTCGACATGATCTTCATCACTATTGCCGCAGTTATAGGAATTGACACGCTCGGTGCCGCTTCTTCAAGCGGAGCGCAATTTCTCACCTGGCTGCTTATTTCGGCGGTAACGTTCCTCCTCCCTTATGGTTTACTTACCGCGGAACTCGGCACCACCTTTACCCAGGAAGGTGGCGTTTATGAGTGGTGTAAAATGGCGGGCGGACGCTATTTTGCTGCCCTGGCCTCCTTGCTCTACTGGATCTCCAACCCGCTATGGATCGGTGGGACGCTATCGGTCACGGCCATCGTCGCCATCGCCACGTTCTTCTATGGTGACCCGAATGCCCAGGTTGGTGGCAGCGTCCTGACAAACACCATTTTCAGAATCGTGGTTGCCCTCATCTTCATCTGGGGGATAACCTGGTCCGCTATCCTGGCCCTGCGTGTCGGCAAATGGCTCTCCGTCATTGGTTCCTATGCCAAATTCGCGCTTTTCGCGGTGTTCACTTTGCTGGCACTGGCCTTCTTCTTTGGTGGTCATTCTACAGGACAGCATATAGCTGCTGTTGATTTGATCCCCCATAACTCGGGTCTAATTGTGAGCGTCATCCTTCCCGTGTTGATTTTTAACTGGGTTGGCTTTGAACTACAGAACGGCGCGGGCGAAGAAATGGTCAATCCGCAGCGCGATGTGCCTCGTTCGTTGATCCGTGCGGGGATCATTGCAGTGATTGCCTATATCATTCCGATCACTGCTATTCTCTTTACTCTCACGAAGAGCCAGCTCTCCAATGCGAGCGGCTTCATCAAAGCGTATCAAGTTGTTAATAGTATTTTGCCTTCAGGCATAGCCGCCGTCCTTGGCTGGCTTGTTGCTCTAGCTTTTGTGGTTGGCCTGGCTTCCAGCGCTAATTCCTGGATCATTGGCGCCGACCGCACCTACGCTATTGCCGCGCTCGATCGTACTGCTCCCTCCTACTTAGGCCGGTTCAGCGGTAAATATGGCACGCCGATTGTCGTGAATACCATGTCTGGAATAGCAGCAACGATAACAATGATCGCAGCAGTTATGATCACCGCATTTGGCTCTGGTAGTATTACGACGCTCTTTGCGCTGGTGCTTGGTTTTGTCATCTCGACAACCGTCCTGTCGTACCTGTTTATCTTTCCATCATTCCTGTTGCTACGCTACAAGTATCCTGATGTGCATCGTCCATATAAAGTACCTGGTGGCATGGTCGGTGCGTGGATCGTCACGCTGTTTCCGTTGGCCTATGCTGCCATCGCCGGCTTCTTCATCCTTATCCCGACCCCTGCCACCGTTGCCGGCTATGGCCTTGATCGGGTCACCTACGAGCTAACCCAGTTCATACCGCTGGTTATCATCTTGTTGCTTACAACGGTGTTCTACATCTGGGGTCATGCGGAGAAACGCAACCGGGATGTGGTCGTCGAGTACAACCTCGAGAACGCGTCTGAAGTGGAAGTTAGTGGTGGCGGCGAATAGGTAAATTATGGAGTGAATAACTCCGAGTAGCCCCGCCCAATACGCATCAATCTAAGCTGCGACGCCAGGCTTACGTGGGGGCGAGAGCGGTTGGATGGAGGTGGGGAGGGCCTTGAGACTCTGTTGGCGCATGCGAGAAATACGCGCGTGTGCTGCTCTCAAGGTGACCGTTGCCAGGGCAAGGCCAGCGCTGCCCCTACTATACACAGCCTGGCAAGCCGTTGCAGTCGTGTAGAGTAGGGGCGATCCCTTACGGTCGCCCTGTCGCATGACACTCCGTGTGTCTTTCGCCAGCAAAGTCTCAAGGCCCACTCCTCACCGCACTCACCCTTACAGAAATGGATGGGCTTTTCAATGGATGGATGCTATTAGCGGCCCTTGTCACCCTGGCGCTGGTCGCTCAATACACAAGGAATCTTTTATGCCTTCAGCAACAAAAGAAAAATCGTTTTCGTTTCCTGTTATTCGAACGCTGCTAGCCCTCGCCGCTGTTGGAGCCTTAACGGCACTGGCAGTGCGTATCTATCGTCGTCCACGAGAAACCATGATCGATGTCGTTCGCGCAGGTATGCTGCTCAGTGGTATGCGTCAAGAAATGTGTAATCTAGACGGCGTAGCCTTGCACTACTACTGCGCAGGACGACGAGGCACACCCATTGTACTAATTCATGGCCTTGGCAGTTCCGCCGAGACCTGGGCGGCTCTCATACCGCTGCTGAGCAAGGAATACCTGGTTTACGCGCCTGATATGCCTGGGTTCGGCAAAACACCTCTGGCTCCGGAGGGAACCAATATCAGCACCCAAGTTCTTTACCTGGAACGTTTTCTAAATGCGCTCGGCTATCCGCGTGTGACGCTTGTAGGTAATTCGATGGGTGGATGGATTGCCACGCGCTTTGCTGTGGAACACCCTGATCGTGTTGAGCGGCTCTATCTACTCAATAGCGCAGGGTTAAGACGTGAGGGCATGCACTTTCCCCATGCCGATAGTCGTGTTGCTGCGCAGCGTTCTCTTGAGCATATGTGGGGATCTTCATTGCCAGTTCCTAAATTTTTGCTGGATGCCGTTGTTCGTAACTCACAAACACCGGCCTATGTTGGTTTCTTTCGCGGCTATGATTCGCGTGAAGAGCTGGATTCCGTGTTAGCCGATGTGCGGGTTTCAACAACCATCATCTGGGGAGAAAGGGATGGGTTGCTCCCAATCACCTGTGCACAAGAATTGCATACTGGCATTGCCGGCTCTGAACTGGTCCTGTTGCCACATGTAGGACATATGCCCCAAATACAGGCGCCTGCAAAAGTGGCAAGTATCATTATGGAAAACTCCCTGTAACCATGTATCACCCCTTACTAAATACGGCATCTATTGATGCAAATGATGCAAGTGATACAAGCGATACAAATGATACAAATGATACAAGTGATACAAACCTATATCTGATTGAGCTATGGTGTAGCTGGGTTATAACAGCAAAACATCAATGAAGCAAGCAGGCAAAAACGAGATCCGCTATAGGAGATTCGTCTCATATCATATTAAAGTGTTTCAGATAGTTTCTAATTCCCCAACGACCGTCGATGCTTGTCGCTGTAAGTACTTTCAGGTGATATCTGATACTACTACCTCCTTTAATCGTGCGATAATATAGAAAAGCTGTAAGATGCTCTTCAATCAAGCCTTGTGCGCCTGAGTTTCTCATGATATACTTCTTGGGCGTCGAGAATTACTTAGTTATCTGGAAGCAGGAAGCTATTGTCGATGGAGTCTCAAAAGCCTTCCCAGTCACTCGGTACCAATCCGGGTCTGGGAGGAAAGGCTGATAGCGCGCCACAATTGGAGCTGCTCTCAATTAATGACTTGGCTCGTTGCTGCTCCGAAGAAACCAATAAATTTCTCAAGCAGAGCGTATCGAATGATCGCTACTGCCTGGAACTATTTCGCCGTGCCATCACCAGGCGTGACGACGATGCCTGGGCCTGCATCTACCAGCAGTATGCGCCTTTAGTACTTACTTGGGTCAACCAACACCAGAGCGCAGCTTCATTACTTGGTCAAGATGGCAGCGCCCCGCTGGTCAATGCGGCCTTTGCGAAATTCTCCCAGGCACTTACACCCGCCAAAATGGGAAATTTTGATTCGCTGGCTGCTATATTGAAGTATCTGAAAATGTGTGTCCATAGTGTCATAGCTGACGAAGTTCGCTCGCGCCAGGCACGTCAGTATGAGGAAACATTGGAATTAATAGAACATGAACCTGCTTCAGATGATCCCGCAGATGATGTCGTGTCGAACATCTCAGCACAGGGCTTGTGGCAGGTCATTCAAGAAGAACTTAACGGCGAAGATGAGCGCGTTTTGATCTACCTTGCATACATTCATGGAATGAAGCCGAGCGAGATTAGCAGCCAGCATAGCCGGCTCTTTCCCTCGGTAGAAGATGTATATCGAATCAAGCGTAACGTCTTAGAAAGACTAAGACGCAATCGTCGCTTACAAACCTTGTTCAAACATCAGCATCCGTAATGTTTGGAGTTATTTGCATACCTGCACCATTTGCCTTGCTTACGATGGCAATGCTAAAATACTAGCGCTGTTCGTTTATTCAGGTGAAAAGGACAAAAGAAGCCTGTGGAGGAGTATAGAGTCTACTGACGATAAGGGGAGAGTCGTCCGTATCCTGACATTTATACTACCTAGCAGGGGCGGCCTTTGCATAAGATGCAAGTGGGAAATCTAACTATGGCCGTCTGACCAATATCCTATGTTTAAAGGAAACGCTCATGGAGTGTAGTGAACCAGGGACTATTCGCGATGAAGAACTGCTCGCTTATCTTGCGGGGGAAAAGGTACGGCCAGTCGTTCAGCAGCATCTTTTGCGATGCCAGCGCTGTTCGTCTCTGTTAGCAGATTATCGTCGAATGGACCTCTCGCTTACCAGTAAACTCTATCGGTGGGATTGCCCACCTAATCAAGTACTCGGCGAATACCAGCTAGGGTTGCTTAGTAATGACTTCGCAGCTGGCGTCAAATTCCACCTTAGTACGTGCGTACTCTGCAGTGCAGAGGTGGCAACGCTCACGCAATTTCTGGCTAATGATCCTATGCTCGTTGAACGTGTATCCGTTCGGCCCTCCCGCCTGAATAATCATAATCACGTGCCTCAAGAAGCGAAACGGCTTATAAATCACCTGCGTGATCGGTCAGGAATACAAGTTCGGCGCATTGTTGCCACCTTGTTACCTCCGCAGCCACGTTTTGCTTATCAACGTAATGCTGCAGGCTCTGAAATCTGGCCTCGCCGTTATACTGCTGAGGGCTTAAGTATCTCGATCCAGATCGAGCGGGGGACCAGTCGCCGAGGCTTATTGCAATTGATTGGTTTTGTCACCCGCAGAGGTGCAACCCTGGAATCGCTTCAGGGAATTCCAGTTGTGCTTTCAGCGCAGCCAAGCACCGTGTATACACAAAATATCGATGAACTCGGTAATTTCGTCTTTTCGTCGGTATCACCGGCAACCTATACGCTGGAATTACAATTCCCTGAAAGTACAATTGTGATCGAACAACTACCGATTGCTCTACAAGATTAATGCCAAAGCATATGGCTCTATCCTGTAGAACGTACATCATGTGTCAGAGTAACTCTTTGTGTTCAAAGATGCTCCGGAATCGCACGGAATGGAAGAGACCTGGCGAAGCATATCCTTGCCAGGTCTCTTCCATTCCGTGCGATTCTGCGCTACAATCATTGTGATCTATTCGGCTTTCAAAGCGTTTAAATTACAGTGTTCAGAACGTCTAAAATTGTAGAGATGTAAGGTTACTCCTTGTAGGCACTGGATGCCCCTTTGATCACTCAGTATCCTGTGTGTTCGAAATTTTTCGGAAAACATTATTCGCATGGCACCTCAAGAACTCGTAGCAGCGCTTCTGCAAATAGATGAGAAACAGGGGCAGCATTTACTACAGATGTACCTTCCCGCATTCGATGACCCCTCCATTAACTCGTTGGTCGAGCTGATTAAGCGCGAAGCTGACCGCCAATGGGCCAAAGAGTCGGGACTATCATTCGTTCTTGCTGGTTATTTGTTATTTATCGGTGAGGCGATTCACAGCAAATATGTACATGCGCTTGGCTTGATGGCCCGCGGAGATGCGTTGCGACGCATGGATCGTGATCAGGAAGCACTGCCGTTTTTAGATGCAGCAGGAGCAGAGTTTCTGGAGATCCCTGATGAGGTTGGCTGGGCGCGCACACGTATTGGGCGGATCAGTGCTTGCTTGCAACTGAACCGTACTAGTGAGGCCCTGCGCGATGCTGCTGCCGCTCGTGAAGTTTTCATGCGCTATGGGAAGCTCCTGCGTGCAGGGATGATTGACGTCAATGCTGCCATTACCAACTACGAATTGGGACAGTATGACCAGGCACTGCGGCTCTTCGATCGCGCCATTGAAACCTACGCTTTACAAGGCGAAGGGGTCGACCTTTATATCGCTCGTGCGAAAGGTAACAAAGCTATCACCCTCGCTGCCATGGGCAGGTTCCGCGAAGCGGTAGCTTTACACGAACAGGCCCGTGCCACCTTTGCCAGTCATAAAGAGCAGGAGGTTGCGGTAGCGCGAGAGGAGTTAAATATCGCCCAGATTTACGCGGCGCAAGGACACTACAGCCAGGCGCTGCTGCTCTTCAATCGCAGCCGTTCTATCTTTCAAAATCATGCTATGCAGTTTCAGGCTGCTGAAGTTGCCCAACAGACGTGTCTTTGTCTACTGCGTCTAAATCGTACGCAGGAAGCGTATGAGCTTGTGGGCGAAACGGTTGCCTATTTCCGTAAATCGCCAGGGCACCGGCATAATCTGGCACACTCGCTTATGTACCAGGCTGAGGCCGCCATGCTCGAAGGAGACTATCGCGACGCCGATGAGAAATTGCAGGAGGCCAGCATTATCCTGGAAGAGATCGGTTTTATGGGTCTTGCTACCATTGTGCGGCTACAACAAGCTGAGTTATATTTTGCTGATGGGAACTTAGAAGCTAGCCTGCGTGAAGCTCGTCATGTCGCTGATGCCTTTGCAGAACAGGAGGCGCTACCACAATTGGCGCGTGCGGCCTTGTTGCAGGCGCGTATAGCTGCAAATCTCGGAGATACAGCGAGCGCCGAGTACCTCTGTCACCAGGCCCTCGATATCGCGCAAGGTCAAGACTTGCTCGATCTCAAGTATAGATGTGATTATCTGCTTGGACAGATTGCCGAGCATCACGGAGAACTTGAAGCGGCAGCACGCTACTATGATCGTGCCATAGATGGTATCGATCTCGTACAGAGCCACCTTGTAATGGACGAACGCAGCAGTTTTCTGGAAGATAAAGGTAGCGTCTATAAGCGAGCGGTGATTCTGGCGTTGAAACGCGGAAGCAACGACCGGGCGCTCGTCTATGTTGAAAAAGCCAAGTCGCGAGTATTGGGTGATTACCTGCGCAACAACATAGATATTCGCCTGCGCGCCGGTGACCAGGCAGGTGAGGCTATCCTCGAGGACTTGGCGCGACTACGCGAGGAGCAGGCGTGGTTCAGTAATATCGTTTACGAAGCGGAAAACGAAGCCAATCTGAGCGATACAGCTATAATGCGCATTCACGCTATGCAACCCGGTCAGGCACGACAGGAGATGCAGAAGAGAGAGCGTCATATCGAGCAAATGCTGGAGCAATTGCAGCTTCGCCTGGCTGGCGATCTGGTGTCACGCTCTCGCCCACAGTGGACTGATAGTATCGTTACTTCGCTTTGGCCAAAAATTGAGCGTACGGCGTTGATGTTGGAATACTATCTCACGGAGCAAGACCTGTACATTTTCCAACTTACCTGTGATGGTGTGGATGTACATGTCGTGAATGGAGCCGTTCCCAGGTTGGAACGCCTCCATTCCCTCTGGCGCGTGAACCTGGATCTGGCAGCACAAGCGAGTGGAGCGAGGGATCGCTCCCAGGCCTTTACCAGTTTACAGGAGAATAGTCTTGGCCTGCTACAACATCTCTATGATCTGCTGTTGAGACCAGTATCCAGTGCATTGGATAACTGTGAGCACCTGACGATTGTTCCCTATGGTATGCTGCATTACCTGCCGTTCCATTGTCTTTTTGATGGAGTGCAGTTTGTCGTTGAGCGCCTGGATGTATCCTATCTGCCAGCTGCCGCACTCATGGACATCTGTTATCAACGTGGACAGCGTATCGAAGCAAATAGGATTCCGCTAAAGAATTCTTTAGTGATGGGACTTTCTGACGCTGGTCGCCTTGCCTTTGCCGTGCAGGAGGCCGAGGCGGTTGCAAGACAACTTGGCGCACGATGCGTAATTAACCAGAATGCCATCACTACACTCTTGCAAGAAGCGGGATCGAAAAGCCCAATTGTACATATCGCCGCGCATGGGCTTTTCCGACTCGACGCACCTAACTTCTCGCATATCAAGCTTGCTGATCGCCAGTTAAGCACTATCGAGGTCTTTAATCTCGACCTCTCCTCGTGTTCTCTGGTAACCTTAAGTGCCTGTGAAACAGGTCGTGCGATCGTTGGTGGAGTAGATGAGGTTATCGGTCTGGGGCGCGGTTTTCTCTATGCTGGTGCAGCTTCGTTACTACCAACCTTATGGAAAGTTGATGACGCCAGTAGCGCGGAGCTGATGGAAATGTTTTACCAGGCGTTGTTAAGCGATTATGGCAAAGCTGCTGCTCTTGCAGGCGCGCAAAGAGCATTTCTGGCGCGTGCCCGTACTTCAATCCGCCCCTATCGAGTACATCCGTACTTCTGGGGGGGCTTTCATTTGATTGGTGATCCGGGTCACTTATAAAAGCAGATTAGGAGCAACCCCTATGAAGCATCTCGCCCCAGACTATATCTATACTCCGCAAGGTTTACAAGCCAATATGATCATCTCCATCTCAGATGAGGGGCGTATTATCTCCATCACGCCTCGAGGGAAATCCAATGCAGAGGCCCAATTCAATGTACCCTCGGAAATCTCCGCTCTACCAGGCATAGCCCTCCTACCCGGCTTTGTCAACACCCATAGCCATGTCTTTCAGCGTGCCTTGCGTGGACATACTCATCGTCCATTCTCCAAACTAGACACGTTCTGGACATGGAGAAATGCCATGTATACCGAGGCGCAGCATCTGAATCCTGATCTCTTGTATGCAAGGGCCTTAATTACATATCGTGAGATGCTGGCCGCTGGCTATACAAGCGTGGGAGAGTTCCACTATGTACATCATCAACCAGGCGGGCAACCTTATGCTGATGCCAATGCGATGTCTGAAGCAGTAATTCAGGCTGGTCGCGTGGTAGGTATACGCATCGTATTGTTGATGACAGCTTACGCACAGAGCGGTTTCAATCAGCCGCCAGAGGAATGTCAACGCCGCTTCTGCGACGCCACGGTCGATGACTATCTTGGTCGTGTCGATGCGCTACGCATCACTGGTGTACCCCTAGGAGTTGCTCCTCATTCTGTGCGAGCAGTACCAGAGAATTGGTTTCGTGCTATTGCCGATTTTAGTCGTGAACATCAGCTCCCACTGCATGTCCACGCTGACGAACAAATGGCAGAGATCGAGCAATGCCAGGCGGTGTATGGCTGTATGCCCATTGAACTGCTCAATCGTTTCGGTGCATTGGGAGCAATAACAACAATTGTGCATGCTACCCATGCCAATGCTAATGAAATTGCATTATTACAACAGCATAGCTGTACTGTCTGTGTCTGCCCCACTACTGAGGGAGATCTCGGAGATGGTATTGCTCCTTACAGAGAACTCCTGACCGCACATATTCCTCTGGCGATAGGTTCAGACAGCAACACCCGTCTCGATCCGATTGAAGAACTACGCTGGGCGGAATATTCCGCTCGCATGCGCTATCAACAACGGCGCGTGCTGGTCGCCAAGGAATTGTCATCCCCTGGCCCTCTATTATTAGAATATGGAACACGTCGTGGCGCTGCCGCTCTCGGCTTAGAGACGGGTTCAATTGCCCCTGGTATGCTTGCCGATTTTATTGCGGTGGAGATGAATCATCCATCTCTAGCAGGATGGAACGCTGAAGACTTTCTTGATGTATTGTTTTTTGGAGCATCCTCGGAAGTTGTAGTGGCGGCATGGGTGCAAGGGAAGAAGGTTTGGCCATAATTTATGTTTTACCTCCCCCTTCGGGGCCTCTCCCCTGGCTTAGGCTCAAGCGCAGGAAACACTTCGATCAAATGTAATGCCTCGACGATCGCCCGATCCAGTTGCGGATCAACGTTGTTCACATAATCCTGTGGAGCGATATCAACCTCGATGTCGGGATCAGTGCCATAGTTCTCGACGTTCCAACCTACGTCTTTGAACCAGAAGGCGAACTCAGGTTGTGTCGTTCTTGTGCCGTCGACAAGCGCATGTTGCGGGTTGATACCGATTACACCACCCCAGGTACGTTTACCAATCAATGGTCCCAGTCCCATCAGCTTGAAGCTATGGCTAAAGATATCTCCATCCGATCCCGAGAATTCATCGGTCAAAGCTACCATGGGACCACGAGGTGATTCCTCAGGATAAGGCATTGGCTGACTCCAACGCGGAAAATCATAACCGATACGCCGTCTTGCCAGCTTCTCCAATAGCAGTGCAGAGACATGCCCTCCACCATTATGACGCACATCGATGAGTAAGGCTGGGTAGTCATACTCGGTCAGGTAGCTGCGGTGGAATTCCGCAAAACCTTCTCCCATCATATTTGGAATATGGATGTAACCCACGCGCCCCTCCGATTTCTCGTGGACGATACGCCGATTGTTCTCGACCCACTCTCTATAGCGAGCCGGGTGCTCATCCGAAAGGGCCTTGACGGTGACGACGCGTGTCTGCTTGGTGGTTGCATCCTCAATCGTGAGTTGCACCTCGTTACCTGCCTGGTTGACCAGCAATTCTTGCGGGCTGCGCTCAGGTCCAATGCGTTGCCCATTGATAGCCAGCACAGCGTTACCTACGTTAATATTCAGTCCAGGGCTTGTGAGCGGCGAGGTTGCATTACTAGCAGATGGGTCTCCTTTCACGATGCGAGCTATGCGGTATCGATCATTCTCAGCATCGTAGCTCCAGTCCACTCCCAGAAATCCTTGTTGATAATGTGGCCTCTGGCGATATTCGCCGCCTCCTTCGTAGGCGTGAGAAGTTCCGAGTTCTCCTTGCATTTCCCAGAAGAGGTCGGAGAGTTCCGAACGTGAACTGACGCGTTCGACCAGGGGAGCATATTGCGCATAGATGGCATCCCAATCGATACCCAGCATATCTTCAGTCCAGAAGTGTTCGCGCTGCAGACGCCAAGCTTCGGCAAACATTTGCTTCCATTCAGCAGCTGGCTGCACCGACACTTTCACACGACTCAAGTCAAGCCAGCCCGACTCGCGGCTTGCTCGATCACCATTCTCACCCTTTGGTGCCTTGTCTCCCGCTTTCAGCACGCGCAGACGATTGTGTGTGTGGTAGATCAGCGTCTTGTTGTCACGCGAGAGGTCGAAGCTATTCACTCCATCAATGAGATGCTCATGTTTGTACACCTCGAAGTCGTAGCTGTCAATATGCCCTCTTGGCTCATGATTCTCTCCAGGCTGGTGAATGCTTCCTTCAATTGGAAATGATAGGTACAGTGCTTTTCCCTTTATGCCTCGTATCGCTGTAAATTTTCCCTCTGCCACGGGGAACGGTAATGCTCGAGTTGTAATCCCCTCCAGATCAATGACAATTGGCATTGTTTTCTTCGTCTCTTCTTTTTTATCCCCATCTTCTTGTTGAGACGAATCCTCAGTATCCTTTCCTTCTTGCTTCTCGGCGCTAGCTTCTTCCTTCTCCTTTTCCTTCTCTTTTTCCCCAGGAGCTTTAGGCTCTGGAATGAAAGGAGAACGCAAATCGCGCTGCAGTGTAATGAGGTAGGGTTTCACGCCACGAGGGAAACTCATGTCGAATTGCAGATTGTCGTACACAGGATTGAGGATGCGATAACCTAAAAAGTATAGGTATTTCCCCTCGGGATCAAATGCAGGTGAGACATCGTGTAGCACAGGTTCCGTAACGAAATAGGTTTCCCCGTTCTCCAAATTACACATTTTGATCGCGGTTTTCTGTGAAGACGATGGGAAACCATATGCCAACCAGCGGCCATCCGGTGACCATGCCATTCCGCGCATTCGCCCGTAGTCACTTCGATCAATGACGCGTGAAGAACTTGTCTCCAAGTCGACCATGATCAGTTCATTGCGATGGTTCGAAATTGCAATATCATTATCTGTGGGTGAGACTGCCAGGTCGATGACCCTACCAAATTCAATGTCTGTAAGCGTCTTAGGTTCACTGGCGTCTTCGGGGTTGAAGACAACCAGGCTCTCCCGCCCGGTTGCATCATTGACGGCCACCAAACGTTTGCCATCGTTTAACCATTCCAGGAAACGATAGCGCACCCCGTCAGGCTCACCATGTTGCAGAACGGGACCTTCCCAGTTGCCCATTGTAAAAGCCTTACCGCGCGTAGTGAGCCCTACAGCATACCCTTGGGGGTGCAAGGCATAGCTGTCGAGGTAGCTTCCGGCTGAAACGAATTTGCGATTACGCTGTGTGCGCAGACTTGGCAACACCACATCCAGTTGGCGTACTTTTTCAGTCGAGGGATCAAACAGGTACAGGTCAGCGCCGGCATGATAGACCAGGCGCTGTCCATCACTTGACAGGTTGCGTGCATAAAAGTCATTGTGGTCTGTATGGCGATGAATATCCTCACCGAGAGGAGTGCAGGAATAAACATTTCCGACCCCGTCGTGGTCGGAGAGAAAGTAAATGCGCTCGCCCACCCAGCAAGGGCTGGCAATGTTCCCATTGAGTTGAAGTAAGCGTTGGAAAATACCACTGCCGGTTGGGTCGCACCATAAGTGTCCTGCTGTGCCACCTCGATAGCGTTTCCAACGTGCAGGTTCATTCCAGTAAAGTCGGCCAATCACGACACCGCCATTAGGACCATAGGAGATGGCATTCGCCATACCCACAGGAACTTGTCGAGGCTGACCACCTTGTGGACTGATGGCATAAATAGCATTTTGGTTATAATGTGCCTGGCTTGTGTTACTTGCATACAGAATAGTTTCCCCTAATGGAGACCAGCCAGCTACACGGCAGGAGGCAGACTGGAATGTAAGGCGTTGAGCAATGCCACCTAGTGCAGGCATCACGTAGATTTCGCTGGGCCCCTCTTCACGACCCACAAACGCCAGCAATTCGCCATCTGGCGAAAAGTGAGGGTACGATACTTCTCCTACCCCCGCGGTCAATCGTTCTGCTCGCCCACCCTCGCTCGATACAAGCCAGAGATCATCCTCAGCCACGAAAATTATGCTATCCTGATGGATGGTTGGAAAGCGCACATATCCCTGAGATGACATATATATTCTCCTATCATTGCCTCAATGAAGTATTCATGCACAAAGCCAGTATACATTATCTATGTAGTATCAGAAATTCTGGTACCGGTTTGTATAATAACGGAACGATCAGTATTATATCACAGGTGTTGCTGAGTTTTCTAGCATGTATTTGGCGGTAGTCCCTACTCTCTTGCCAGAAAGCTTCAGTAATGGTACTCTCTGCATGCAATTCTATATCCTTAGAAGGAGAGATTATTCCCATGGCGCAAACGGTGAATGGACAGAATAAGGGAACACCACAACCGCAGAAACAATTTCGACCGGGACAACGTCAACAGGAACGCATGCAGCGCCAGGCGCGTCGTCGGCGCAGGCAACGTATTTGGACAGCTTCCATAGCCGCAGGTGTGCTGATCGTCTTATCTGTGGCAGGTTTCATTGAATATCAGCATTACGCTTCCGACCGCGCTGCAGCCCAACTGGCGAGCGCGAATGCGAATGCTACCAAAGTAGCCAGAGTAAATGCGACAGCAACTGCGGTACAGGTTGCTTCTTGCCTCGCTGGATTGAAAACTACTCCCACCCCGTCGGCTGGCCCTGCGAAGCCGCCTGCTTTGCCTGGTACTCCCGTCACAATGCCTGATGGCCTTCAGTATATTGATGTTCAGGTTGGCTGCGGCCCTGCCGTAAAGACAAGCAGCAATGTATCGGTACAATATACTGGCTGGCTCCAGAGTACTGGCAAGAAATTTGATAGTTCCTGGGATCGAGGTGGACAACCGATCACCTTAGCGCTTGGCCAGGGACAGGTAATCAAAGGATGGGAGGAAGGTTTGGTTGGTATGAAGCGAGGTGGATCACGCCGCCTTATCATTCCGGCAGCGCTAGCCTATGGGCCAAATGGTCACCCACCTGTTATTCCACCCAACTCGGTACTGATATTTGATGTGACGATGGTCAGCGTCGGGTAGTTAGTTTTTTCACCATTGCCTGTGCGGTCACCGGGCAGGTACTGGTCCACTCGACGGAAGCTTGTACTGCTGGCGCCACTTCTGAGCGCGATATTGAATGGAAACCAAAACGAGGAAAGAAAGCGCCAGCAGTTTCAGTGAGCAGGTAGACTTCTCTAACGCGATATTTTTTAGCGAGATTCAATGCTGCATGAGTTAGTTGCTGACCCAATCCATGTCTTCTTTTGTCATGTTCTACTGCGACCGAACGCAGCAGAGCCTCCGTCCCATAGAGTTCCAGCGACGCGCTTCCCACAACGCGTTGACCCTCCCGAGCAACAAGAGTGGTTGTCACGTGCTCACTTAACCCATCTGTAGGTAAGCCACTTCTTTCGAGCAATGCAAAGATGGCCGGAAGATCTTCCAATTTCGCTGGCTCAATTATTTGTGACATCGTATGCTCCTCTCATAGCTCATCATAGTATCATACTTCCCCTCGGAGTTGCCTGCTTGATTCCACGAGACCTCTACTTGTCCATTAGTCGTTCCTCTGGCGTGCGCTCTAGCCATGTACGAAGCTGTGCCTCAAGCGCATCTCGCACCTGGCGGAAAGCCTTAAGTCGTTCCGCCTCTGTTCCTTTGGCGGCAGCGGGGTCGGGAAAACTCCAATGTATGCGCTGTGTAGGGCCTGGAAAGACGGGGCATTGTTCTGCCGCGGCATCGCAAACTGTGATGACTACATCGAAAGGTTGTTGAAGAAATTCGTTGAGATGTTTCGAACGGTGATGACTTATGTCTATTCCACGTTCACGCATTGCCTGAATAGCCAGAGGATTGACCTGGGATGGCGCTGTGCCTGCACTCATGACATCGATTCTTCCACCTGTGAGTTCACGTAATAAACCTTCGGCCATCTGTGAACGGGCAGAGTTACCTGTACACAGGATTAAAACGCGACGGTTCATAATGCCCCTCCTTTCTCTCGCTCAAGCAAAGTGAGAAGGAAGCGAATGCGGTTCGTCAGTTGAAGCGCGGTCTGCTCAAAAGCATGATACCTGGCTTCATCTGGCCCATCCACTACTGCCGGATCGGGAAAGCTCCAATGGATGCGTTCGGGGTCTCCTGGAAAGTTGGGACAGGATTCTCTAACGCGATCACATACTGTCACTATGCGATCAAAGGGCTGACCAAGAAACTCATCGAAATGTTTTGATCTCTGCTGACTGATATCAATGCCCATAGCAGCCATGACCTGCACAGCAAAGGGGTGAAGTTTTGAGGGATGACTGCCAGCACTAAAGGCTTCGACCTGCCCTTTGCTCAGGTGTCGAAGAAGGGCCTCAGCCATTTGAGAGCGAGCACTATTCTCGGTGCAGAGGAAAAGAACACGTATTGGCTTGCGAGGAAGTGGTGGTATATCCTCTTCTAACGTAGCTTCTGTATTGCTCAAGGCAGGATGTAATGCTTCAGCAGTAGAGACGTAGAGCCTGTGTAGTGTATCAAGGTCAAGGCTGTAATAGATATCACGCCCATCAGCAGAGCTTCGCCGTTCGGTGATGATATCCTGCTCACGTAATCTCCGTAAGTGGTAGGAAACGAGATTCTGCGGGTAATCAAGGAGGCGCACTAGTTCCTGTACACAAAAGTCGCTACGAGCAAGCACTGATAGTATTTTCCAACGTACATCGTGAGCCAGGAGCTTGAGGAAATCTGGCGATTGAACTGAAGCAAGGTCGACTCCCATAAATTCCTCCAATCTTATTTGCATCAATATATTTTGATGTTAATATTAACATATAGGTTACCAGGATAGCAAGTATAATATTGAGTTGTCACGTTGCGTCCTTTTGGCCGAATCTTCGTCTATGAGAACAAGAGAAACTATATGCACGTTATTATCGTCTTGCCTCGCATAGTGTACAATTGAGATACCCTAAACGCGAGCGCAAAATCAAAGAAGGATGAATTCGTATGATCCCGACGACCGAAAAAGTATGGGAAGAATTCAATACTGGACTCAAACACTTTATCCTCAAGCGCGTTCCCGACGAACCGAGCGCGGAGGATATCCTGCAAGATGTCTTTCTCAAGATACATGCGCATATTAATACCTTGAGAGATGAAGATAAACTTCAAAGCTGGATCTATCAAATAGCGCGGAATGCTATTACTGATTACTATCGTACACAGAAGGCCATGCCAAGCCTGCCAGAAATGCCTTATATACCGGAAGATCGGTTTGATGACGTGGTCAATGAACTTATTCCATATGTCAAAGAACTGGTTGACAGCCTGCCCTCTGATTACCGCCAGGCGCTTATTCTGACAGAATACCAGGGGCTTACCCAAAAAGAACTTGCAGAAAGACTCGGCATCTCTCTTTCTGGAGCCAAATCGAGAGTCCAGCGAGCAAGAGAAAAAATCAGGCATATGATGTTGAGTTGCTGCCATTTTCAGTTTGACCGCCTGGGCAGAATCATCGATTACGAACCAAACTGTGACTGCTGTGCGAATCAGGAAAATTGTGCTGAATGTAAGTAATTCTGCGAATGAATAGCTCTGCATCCTTTTTAGAAAAACTTCGTCTATCAAATACAACAGGAAAATCCCGTAGGGGCGAGGGAGGTTTTACACGGCTAGGTTTTTTGGAAGCAGGGTCCAGGGGCGCAGCCTCTGGCGGAGGTTTGGGGGTATCCCCCAAGCTTCTCTCTTCTTCGACGCCGCCTGCGGCGTGGTGAAAAACCTACCCCTGCAAACAGGGAGGTGCGGCATGAGGTTGGGCCCCTTGCGGTCGCCCGTGATGGGGTTACTAATAAAGCAGAAAGGACAAACCATCATGAACACAACACAAAATAACGATGAGCAATTACGTGAAGCAGTGCGTGAGCGCTACGGTCGTACAGCGTTGCAGGTCTTAGGCTCAGGTGAAACCGCCGTTGACGGTTGCTGTGGAGGTAGCAGTTGCTGCAGTTCTGCAGATGCCAGCTCTATGACCAGCGAACTCTACAGCGGTGCAGAGCTGGGCGAGTTGCCCATTACCGCAGCACTCGCTTCGCTTGGTTGTGGGAATCCCACAGCCTTGGCCGAATTGAAACCCGGTGAGAAAGTACTCGATCTGGGAAGCGGTGGGGGTATAGATGTGCTGCTCTCGGCGCGGCGGGTTGGCCCCACAGGTTTCGTTTATGGCCTTGATATGACCGATGTCATGCTCGCACTGGCCGAGCGCAATCGTATTGAGGCGAACATTGAGAATGCGCGCTTCCTGAAGGGTGAAATAGAAGCAATTCCGCTGCCAAATAACGCGGTCGATGTGGTGATCTCGAATTGTGTGATTAACCTGTCTGCTGATAAGGGACAGGTATTGCGCGAAGCTTATCGGGTACTCTCCCCCGGAGGTCGCTTTGCAGTCTCGGATATAGTCTTCCTGGGCCAATTTCCACAGGCCATGCGCAGCGATCTCGAAGCCTGGGCTGGTTGTATTGCGGGCGCTCTAGAAGAGGATACCTATCGGCAACTACTCGCTGAAGCTGGCTTCACCAATATTGAAATAGAGGTCACCCGGCGTTATTCAATTCAGGATGTAGCCGAAAGTGGCGCAACCGTCTCAATCGCATCGCTCTCGGAAATCGCCCGAAGCGAAATCGATGGGAAGTTTGTAAGTGCATTCATCCGCGCTCGGAAGCCACTTTAGCCTGACAAGCCTGGCAGGGATAAGCCCTTGCCAGGCTTATTCTGCTCTTTAACCTTTCTTCGTAATCTCTCGCCATCTTCCATAGCCGTTTGATATCTTAGAACTACAGTGGTGAAACCCTTCAGCCACGAGATTTGAACCTGCCATAGAAAGATTTCTAATCCTCAAAAAAATCATGTGCACAGCGTCTATTAGTTATAGCAAGGTTCTCCCACGAAGATATTAGATTTGTTGTGCATACTGTTGTTGGTTCATCAGAAAATGTGCCCCTATGGAGAGGTTCTAAAATGGTCGTCGCTTTAGGCCAGCAGCTTGGTAACTATCAGTTGACCCGATTGTTAGGACGAGGTGGCTTCGCGGATGTCTACCTTGGCAAACATATTCACCTGGATACCTTTGCTGCTGTAAAAGTTTTGCATACGCATTTATCAGAGGCTGAAGTAGAAAGTTTCCGTAATGAAGCGCGAACTATCGCGCGTTTAACGCATCCCAATATTGTGCGTGTCCTGGATTACGGTGTACAAGGCACAACGCCATTTTTGGTGATGGATTATGCGCCTAATGGCAGCTTGCGTCAGCATCATCCTAAGGGTCTGTCTGTTCCCCTGGCTACTATTGTGCACTATGTAAATCAGGTTGCAGCAGCCTTGCAGTACGCTCATAATGAAAATCTGGTGCATCGCGACGTAAAGCCAGAGAACATACTGGTGGGCCGGCGTAACGAAGTCTTGCTCAGTGATTTTGGTATTGCCCTGGTCAACCAGAGTTCACGCTATCGCAGCGTACAGGAGATGGCCGGTACGATAGCTTACATGCCACCTGAACAAATCCATGCCAAGCCACAACCAGCAAGTATCAATATGCGTTGGGAGTCATTGTCTACGAGTGGTTGAGCGGTGAACATCCATTTCACGGGTCTTTCTTCGAACTAGCAAGCCAGCACATGATAGCTCCGCCTCCGCCTTTGTATGGAAGAGTGCATGGAGTCTCACCTGCTATTGAGCGGGTGGTGCTGACAGCACTTGCAAAAGACCCAGAGCAGCGCTTTGTGAATGTACAGGCTTTTGCCAACGCCTTCAAACAGGCCTGTCACTACCTGTTGCAGCAAAATCCAGATGCTGTGCCTCACCTGGTTACAATGCCATATCAATCACCTTTGCCAGAGGATCTAAATACTTCTTACAGGCTTGGATCGTTAAAAAAGGGCATTTCACGACGCAAGATTTTAGTCGGAGGTCTGGCAGGATTGGCAACCCTAGCTGGTGGGACCGTCCTCTTGGGGCTCACTGGAAAAATTCCTTTCCCAATTGAAGTTGCCTTTGGTTCGGGGTCTACACAAACGCCTACCCCCACAGCAGTTCAACCTCCAGGAACCACTCTCTTCACCTATCGCGGCCATTCTGGTCAAGTATCGGCTGTGAAATGGTCACCTGAAGGCACTCAGATTGCATCCGGCTCTTTCGACACGTCGGTACAGGTCTGGAATGCGATGACCGGAAATAATGTCTTGAGCTATCACGGTCACAAGGACAAGGTGAGTACAGTGGCATGGTCACTTGATGGAACACGTATTGCCTCTGGGGGTTTTGATGCCACCGTGCAGTTGTGGGACTCTAGCACGGGTACTCAACTTTACACATATAACGGTCATGCTCACGCAGTACGAGCCGTAGTATGGTCTTCCAAGCCTATCGGGAAGTATATTGCCTCCGGCAGCGCCGATGCCACGGTACAGGTCTGGGATGCAGGCACAGGAGCGCTGGTCTATACCTTTCACGGCCATACAAATGCCGTGAATACGCTGGCGTGGTCACCCGATGGAACCCGTATCGCCTCGGCGGGAGCTGACAACATCGTGCAGGTTTGAAAATCTACTACCGGTGAGCGACTTATCACGTATTCTGGCCATTCAAAAGAAATACAGACGGTATCCTGGTCACCCGATGGAACGCGTATTGCTTCTGCAGGCTACGACAACATGGTGCAGGTGTGGGATGCTAACTCAGGAAGCAAAATCACCACTTTCACCGGCCATTCCGATTACGTAAATGCTGTCGTATGGTCACCGGATGGCAGGCAGGTTGCCTCAGCAAGCAATGATGGAACGGTAAAGGTATGGGATCCCGCTACAGGTGATGTAAAAATCATCTATAATAAACACTCTAATCACGTGTCAGCTGTCCATTGGTCGCCCGATGGAACCCGTATCGCTTCGGGCGGATTTGACGATACAGTGCAGGTCTGGCAAGCAGTGTAGTTGTATCTGCTCCTTCAACTTCACCCATGTCCGTAGTGTCCCTTAGTAGCGTTGACTTCGTTGTGCATCAATATGTAAGTTCATCTGACAATACACTCCTAGCAGGGAGGTTGATGATGGCCGTTATCGTAGGTCAGCAGTTTGGCAATTATCGTCTACTCCATTTATTGGGACGAGGAGGCTTCGCCGAAGTTTACTTAGGCAGGCATATTCACCTGGATACGCTAGCTGCGGTGAAAATACTGCATACCCAATTGTCACAGGCAGATGTAGATAGATTTCGCAATGAGGCCCGTACCCTGGTTCAACTAGCGCATCCACATATTGTGCGTGTCCTGGACTATGGCGTCGAGGGCACAACACCATTCTTGGTCATGGATTATGCGTCTAATGGCAGCTTACGCCAGCGTCATCCCAGGAGTCTCGTGCTTCCATTAGCCACAGTCGTGCCGTACGTTAAACAGATTGCAGAGGCTTTACAATATGCGCACAATGGAAAGCTGGTGCATTGTGACATTAAGCCTGAAAATATGCTGATAGGACAACAAAACGAACTACTGCTCAGCGATTTTGGCATTGCCCTGGTCGCTCAAACAACTAATTTCATGGATAAGCCGGGCATGGCCGGCACAATTGCTTACATGGCTCCTGAGCAAATTCAAGGTCAGCCACAGCCAGCCAGCGATCAATATGCCCTAGGGGCTATTGTCTACGAATGGTTATGTGGAGAACAGCCATTTTGTGGAACCTTTGCCGAGGTTGTTGCCAAACATGTATTTGTGCCTCCACCGCCGTTACGTGAGAAGAACCCATCAATCCCTCAAGAAGTTGAGCAAGTAGTAGCTATAGCGCTGGCGAAGAATCCGTATAATCGTTTTGCCAGTGTCCACGCGTTTGCAAGAGCGCTGGAACAGGCCAGTGGGGCTTTGCCATCTTCCATGCCTGACCTTGCTGAGATGTCTACAGTCAAGACTACAGCCATTGAAATACAGGGGCTAAAAAGCCAGTTTATCAAGCCAATGCACCAGGTTAAGCTACCACCTGAGGCAGGGCAACCAACTGAGGTGCCTATCAAAGCAAGTGAACAGGTGCATGCACGTGCAGTACCTGTTCCGCTTCGGGAACTTGAAGATTCTCATGCTTATTCGACGGTAGATGTATCATACCTATTCTCAACATCAGATGTGTCTCATCGCTACTCAACGGTAGCAGTTGCGACGGAGCAGCCTCAACAGTTGCAGCACAGGACTGGGCCATCCAAACGAGGAGGCATAGGGCGTAGAGTTGCAGCGGGATTAGTATTGCTAGTTCTAGTTGGCTTTGTGATAACGTGGCTCGTTTTTTCGCAGAAAATGACCATTGTCTTTACAGGAACCACTACGCAAACCACCTATCCGGATATCGCAGGTGTTTATAGCGGCCCTCTTCACAATACTAGGGCAAATATCTTTGCCACAATGGGCCTCACCATCCATCAGAATCAAGGGTCGATCAGCGGCACATTCTCTGTAGGTCTCCCCCTCAAAGGCAATGGTTCGTTCACAGGAACCATTGATCCTGGAAAGCATATCCGCTTCCTGGTCCGCAGCGACCAAAATGGTCAAACTGCTGCGCCTATCCTCTTTTGGGGCGATTTGCAACCAGATCGCAGCCTGAGCGGGAACTATTGCAGTGTGGACAAATATAATCGCTGCGGGGTTGGTGGGTATGGTGTGTGGTCAGTGGTACGTATACATTCCACGGCGAACCTTTATCAACGGGATGTGAGCGAGTTTGACGTACTAGAAGTTCGCAACGGGATTGATAGCCCGAGCAAATCTGAAATTGTTCGAAATGCGCTCATAAGTATATGATCCGCAGACAAACGTCTCACATGAGCTGGTAGCGTTTCCAAAAATTTGCATCGTATTTTGCTTGACTTTTTGGAAATCACTGGGTATACTTCTAACAATTTGAGATTGGTATCCAATTGTTCCACTCTGTGGAAAAGGTGAAGTATTCTCATGTCTCTCTGGCACAGGACGCAGCTACTACAAATGCTAAAGCGACGGAAATGCCGTCTGCTCCATCCTATTGATGGACCCGGTGCCGTTTTACCGAAGATTCTTTCTTCCTCATCTCGTTGATTCAGAGATGAGGATTTTTTTTGACCTGTTTGGTCTCAAACTGTGCACGACAATGGCGTCGGACGCAGAGTCTCTCTAGAAACTCAGCATACAGGCCTTATTGTTGAGCGGAACGGGGAGAAAAGGACGACATGTTGACATGTTGTCATAATGAAAATGGGACGATAAACTGCGTCCCTAAAGAAATGTGAAAAGGAAGGGAGTAAATTACTCATGAGCGCAATGAAACTCACTACCTCGACGGAGAACACAAATGAATTGCTGGATATGGATCAGCTACGCAATCGACATATGCTAGTGCGTTCTCCACGTATGGCGGCCTTGATCCGTCTGCGTGGCACCCTACTAAAGGCAATTCGCATTTTTATGGAGTCGGAGGATTTTGTAGAAGTAACGACACCTACTATCACGAGTCTGACGGGCGCTTGCGAGGATTTTTCTACGCTGTTCCCGCTTGACTACTTCGGCAACAAAGCTTTCTTAACACAGACAGCACAGTTGCACTTGGAGCCATTGGTCCACAGCCAGGCTCTGCGCCGTGTCTACTCAATCAATCATAGCTACCGCGCCGAGCCACGCGCTGACCACCGTCATCTCACCGAGTTTGTGCTAGTTGAGCCGGAAATAGGTTTTGGGAACCTGAGAATACTTCTCGATTTTGAAGAGCGCCTGGTGAGCCACATCGTCAAGACAGCCCTGGAAACGCGTCGTAAAGAGCTAGAGCTGTTAGGCGCTGACATCTCGGTACTGGAGACGATCAAGCCGCCGTTTCGCCGCTTCACCTACACCCAGGCGGTAGAGCAACTCAATAGGATGGGCATTGCAACCGAGTGGGGTGACGATCTCGACCGCAGGCGCGAAATTGCTATCCTGGAATGGACCCAGTTCCCCACCTTTATCACGCACTATCCTATTGAACTGAAGTTCTTCAACATGCGCCAGAACCGCGAAGACGGGCGTGTAGTCAATGCCGCTGACCTTCTGCTGCCTGGAGTCGGTGAAGTTTGTGGCGGAGCTGAGCGTGAAGAAGACCCCGTTCGCCTGCGTGAGCGTCTTATGAATTCAGTGGCGATGAAGCATCTACTGGCAGCCGGTGGCAGTGCTGAGGATTATGAATGGTATCTGCAACTGCGCGAGCATGACTCGATCCCCTATGCTGGCTTCGGCATGGGTTTTGAGCGATTGGTACAATTTATCACTGGTAGCGAGAGTTGCCTGAACTGTGTAGAATACCCGCGCAACAGCGTCCACTACATGCCGTAGTATGCAAGATACTGAGTTGCTGTACCTTTTTCAACAACTAGGTGTTGTCTCGAATGGGCATTTCGTGCTTAGTTCGGGACGGCACAGCGACGAATACTGGGAAAAGTTCCGCCTGCTGGAATGGCCCCGTGTCACGGAGCAACTTTGCCGGGAGATCGCCTTGCGATATGAGGAGCTTGCAATCTCAGCAGTTATTGGCCCGACGACAGGCGGAGCATTGTTGGCGCAGGAGGTAGCGCGTCAACTCGACACACGCTGCCTCCTTGCCGAGCCAGCATCAAAGGGCGGGCGAGAACTACGGCGGGGTTTTGTGCTTGGGCCAGCGGAACGTGTGCTCGTTGTCGATGACGTGCTGACCACCGGCCTTTCGCTACAGGAGACACTTGGTGCAATAAAGCCGTATCAACCCGATATCGTGGGGATTGAAGTGCTGATTGACAGAAGCGGCGGTGAAGCAATCGATCAGTTCGGTGTACCCTGCCATGCTTTAATAACTGTCTCCGCGCGTACATATAGTCCAGACGCATGCCCAATGTGTACAGAGGGTATTCCTCTAGTCAAACCTGGTACACGGGGCATCGCTTAATCAGCGTGTGGTGTTCAGCTCATACCATCCAGATAAGATGTTTCAGGTAGTTACCTATGAACTTTCTCGAAAAATTATTAATGGCCTCGCGCCAGCAAAACAGCTTGCTTTGTGTGGGATTAGATCCAGAACCGGTTCGTTTTCCCATCGAGTTACAGAAGCAATCAACGGCGAAAGCGGTTGTGCATTTCTGCCAGGAAATCATTGGGGCAACTGCCCAGTATGTCTGCGCATATAAACCTAACCTGGCTTTTTTTGAAGTACTGGGACCCGAAGGGATGCATGTCTTTCAGGAAGTGCTTCGTGCCATTCCGGCGCATATCCCAATCATCGTTGATGCTAAGCGCGGAGACTTGGGCAATACTGCCCGCAACTATGCCGCGACGGTATTTGATGTCTACGACTGTGATGCCGTAACTGTTAACCCATACCTTGGCTACGATAGCGTTGCCCCATTTCTTGCTTACAATCAAAAGGGCGTGATCCTTTTGTGTCGCACATCCAATCCCAGTGCTCGCGATTTTCAAGACTTGTTGGTACATAGCGAAAAAGGACAGGTGAGACCACTTTATGAAGTAGTTGCCCAACGCGTGCAATCGTGGAATAAGGCAGGCAATTGTGGCCTGGTAGTCGGTGCGACCTATCCACAGGAACTCCGCACCATACGCTCTATATGTCACGATATGCCCATTCTTATCCCCGGTGTGGGAGCGCAGGGTGGTGACCTGGAAGCTTCGGTAATAGCAGGAGTAGATGCATTCGGGGAAAGGGCAATTATTGCAGTTTCTCGTTCTGTACTGTATGCTGATAGCGGCACTGATTATGCCACCGCTGCCACAGACCAGGCGCGTTTATTACGTGACCGCATTAACGAGGTTCGAACCCGTAAATGAATCTACAGACAGAACTGGCACCGCACCACAAAAGTGGTTTGCTCCTGCGCAATCCTGTTATGACAGCGGCTGGTACATTCGGCTATGGTCTTGAGTACGCAAAAATAGCCGAGATACACCGGCTGGGAGCAATCACCTGCAAAGGTACAACACTTCACCCTCGCAGTGGCAATCAGCAACCGCGTACCCTGGAAACTGCCTCAGGCATGTTAAATGCTATAGGCTTGCAAAATCCGGGGATACACGAGGTCATCAAAAAATATGCGCCACGTTGGGCAACATGGCAGACACCAGTTATCGTCAACATCGCGGGCGAGACGATCGAAGAATTTGTCGAACTTGCGGAGCTTCTAGATAGCGTGGAAGGCATTGCGGGTATGGAGGTAAACGTCTCCTGTCCAAACGTGCATGCAGGTGGGGCAGTTTTTGGCGCGGACGCACAGTCAGTTGCTGATGTCACTGCTGCGGTACGCCGCGTGACAACTCTTCCCCTTATCGTCAAACTCTCGCCCAATAGCGGTGATGCTCGCCCAACAGCGCTGGCCGCTGCCTCAGCTGGCGCAGACGCCATCTCTCTCATCAATACCATTGCAGGGATAAGCATAGATACGCGCAAACGCCATCCAACGTTGGCGCATGGCACTGGTGGATTATCTGGCCCAGCGGTAAAGCCCATTGCTTTACGCATGGTGTATGAGGTAGCGTGTGAATTGCGTACGTCTCATCCCAAAGTCCCCATCATCGGCATAGGTGGTATCTGCAACGCCAACGATGCGCTCGAATTTCTCATGGCAGGTGCCTCAGCCATTCAGATAGGCACGATCAATTTCGTCAATCCGCGTGCTGGAGTTGAAATCCTCGAGGGAATAGAAGATTTTCTGCGCAAGGAGAAGATAGAGGATATTGCTGATATTATTGGAGCGGCTCTGTAGACGTGTGGCTTAAAATGCTGTCTGAGGTTCATATCGGGTGCAATTATTGATGCGTGATGAGAGGTATACCGATGCACATTTGTATTATTGGTCCGGGATCCGTCGGTTTATTTCTGGCAGCACATCTTGCTCAACATGAGCAAGTTACTATCGTCGGGCGGAATATTACGGCAACAATAAAGCAAGAGGTACGTGTAGTAGGTTTGTTAGAATGTCAGGCTGAAGTTACTATAAGTCCTCAACTGGTTGAAGCTGATCTGATCATGGTCACAACAAAGGCGATACACCTTGAGCCTGTGATACTATTACTTAAAAACTCTAAGGCTCCGGTTGTCTTCTGGCAAAATGGACTTGGTATCAATCATTTAGTGAAAACGCAATTACCTGGAATTCCGCTCATCCGTGCTCTAAGTTGGATGGGTGTAGTCCATGATGCTGCATATATAGTACGTTGTAATGGTTATTCCCACATTACTCTAGGCTCCTTACAAGGTGATACCAACTTACGAGCATTGATGTCAAGCCTGCTCATGGTCGATCTCGCAACCGATACAACTGATAATATCGACTATGTTGAGTGGGAGAAGGGCCTGTTGAATGTAGCAGTCAATGGATTATGTGCTATTACAGGTGAACGTAATGGCGTTGTTATTGATAGCCCGCACCTGCACGAGGTTTTTGTTCAACTTATTCGTGAAACGCAAACAGTAGCAAGTGCCACTGGATACAATTTGGATTTAGAAGAGTCTATCGTCCGCTTAACACGTACTACAGCTACAAACATCAATAGTATGCTGCAAGATATTCAGGCAAGACGTTTGACCGAGATTGATTATCTAAATGGCTATGTGATGCACCTGGGAAACCAGCTTGGCATTAGTACCCCGTACAATACTACCGTTTATCATTTGGTTAAACATATCGAAGCAAAGCGTTTGCATAAGATTAGTTGATCTGCATTAGCTTTGGAGATACGAGATGTCACCATATCCGTGACATTCAGGGCAATTTCTCTCCCTTTACACGTGCCTCCGCTTGAGCCAATGTGCTTTCAAGTGCTTCCGCCCGCATCTGCTCCAAACGCTCTAACCCCTTGGCCTGAACATCCGACCATTCTCGAGCAAAGTGACCCGACAAAATATCGTCTTCCAGCACACGTCTAAATCTTTCGTATAGCCATGATCCATCGTCAGCAAGCAGAGCACGTAACTGTCCATACTGGCTCGTATGTGAGTGCAGCGAGAGTTGTTCAAAGAGTCCTTGTTCTGCGATGCGCTCGAAGACTTCGGCAGGTTCCTTCGATAAGTACATTTCGTAAAGGATGGCTTCGTCACTAAATCCTGCGTGGTGCAGTACCTCGTATGCTGTCCGAAAGGCAACTAAGACAACAGGCCAGATAGCTTGTTCGCTAAAGAGGTCAAGCGCAGCCTCTTCTTTAGCAGAAGAGAGTATCGCGCCGCCGTGAGTTGCGCCAATGCCACGTGCGATTGATAGAGCGAGCTTGAAGGCGTTACCGCTAATGTCACGTTCAACAGAGATAAAGCAAGGGTAGGGTTCTTTACGCAGGTAGCGCTGGCGAACTCCCGCGCCAATCATGCGTGGTGCAACCATTACCAGGTCGATAGAGTCCGGTAGATCAAAGAGTTGGAATGCTACATTATAGCCAGAAGCGACAACTAGTGTTGCACCCGTACGTAGGCAAGGCGCAATTTGCTCGCGAAACACCACGGGCTGCACTTCATCTGGAATTAGCAGGAACACTACGTCTCCACGAGCTGCAGCGTCAGGAATAGTTACGACCTGAAAGCCATCTGCTATAGCAGCGTCTTTGTAAGAGTCATCACGATTGCCGATCAGAATTTCTGAAAAACCGCTGTCGCGCAAGTTTTGCGCCTGCGCTGCTCCTTGATTACCGTATCCGATGAACGCCAGTCGCTTTCCCAGTATAATGGAAAGGTCGGCATCTTTATCGTAGTATATAGGTGCACTCATTGTGACATCTCTCCCTTGGCTTAAGACACTAGGAGTACCTGATCTGCTCAAGAATATAACCATGAGCATTAAAAAAGCTACATATTATATTCTGTCGTATTCGACTCGCAGCGGTTCCGCTACTTCTTCTGCCAGCCGATGTACAATCCCCTCCGGGTACGGTGCTCGTAAGTTCAAGATTAAATGCGTTGCGCCCGCTTCGATGAAGTTGCGCACTATATCTCGAGATGCATTCAAATCGTTGGGGTTGATAAAGAATTGTCCAGAACGCTCAATTCTGGCTGGGTCACGTCCGATAGCAACACAATGACCATCAAGTACTTCACTCTTATGTCGGAACTCCTCGACGGTGCCGCCAGCAAAATTCCAGATATCGGCATATTGAGCCACTACACGCAATGTTAGCTTCTCACCACCACCACCAATGACGAATGGTGGATATGGCTTCTGTATTGGCTTCGGTTCGCAGTAGGCGTTTTTAAGCTGGTAGTAGCGGCCATCGAAGTCAGGTGCGGTTTCCGTCCACATGAGACGTATTACCTCGCAGGCTTCTGCTAGCCGCCCGATACGCTCTCCAGGAGAATAGAGGGGAATGCCATAAGCATTGTGCTCAATCTCATTCCATCCCGCGCCAATGCCGAAGTCCATTCGTCCATGCGAAATAATATCTACCGTAGCACCCATATTTGCCAACACTGCAGGGTGGCGGTATGTATTGCCTGTGACCATCATGCCTACACGTAGGCGTCTGGTCTGTGCTGCAAACGCAGCCAACAACGTCCAGCCCTCCAGGCAGGGCCCTGTAAAATCAGCACCTAAAGACATGAAATGATCAAAAAGCCAGGCGTGTTCGATAATTGGAACTGTGTCCGCTTCTAACCAGACACGAAGCATCTCCTCGTAGGTTGTGTTCTGTGGTGCAGTCTTGATGCCAAAACGCAGTTTCATTTCATTAAATGCTCCTTAAATCCGTTCAAGTGGTACGAAACCAAGAATGCGCAGCGCATTATCCATGGTCTGTACTGTAGCACGTACTAACATGGTGCGAAACGACTTCACACGTTCATCTGTCTCTCTGACAATAGGCGGCGTATGCTCGTAAAAGTCGCTGAAGTGAGCAGCAAGATCATATGTATAGGAGGCGAGCATGTTTGGGGCGAGCTGCTCGCTTGCCTCAGCCAGCCTGCGTGGAAAGGCATCGATGTGACGGAGCAGCTCCCACTCGCTCTGTTCAAGCTGCTCAGGTAGGATATCTAGCTGCTCGGGTTCCTCATAGTTGGCAACATGTAAGCGACGCAAAATGCTGTTAGCGCGTGCATAGGCGTATTGCAAGTAGACACCAGTGTCACCATTAGGACGTAGCACTTCATCGATATCCAGAGCAATGATTTGCTGGAGATTATAGCGAATCATAAAGTATCGAATAGCAGAAGCTGCCAGGACCGCTGCTGTTTCATACGATAGTTCGCGCTTGGTCTCTACCTCTTGCATTCTCGCAACCGCTGCATTAATCAGGTCGTCCGCTTTAATCTCGATTCCTTTGCGCCCCGACATGGCGTAAAACTCGCGACCATCAGAGGTCTCGACTCCCAGGCGAGCTGCTGTAGCAGCTGATAGCGTGACGACTTCATATGCAAGATGTATTGAATTATCTGCTTGCTCCTTGTATCCCAGTCGCCGCAAGCTCTCGTACACGACTTGTTGTGGATATGATTGGCGCACATCGATGACATTGATTGCTCTTTGGCCATGGCCAAAGCGAAGTGGATCTGCTTCTTTATTTACTGAGGTATCATCCTGTGGAGTACGCATCGTCCAGAGCATCCGCCCGTCTTGCTGGCGACCCCATGGGACAAAGTGGAGTTGTACTCCTATCTTCGGGTCATCAGTCAGGCCGAATTTCCAGAGTTGATAGGCGATATCCTTAGCTGTGTAGGTGGCTGTGCCATCTTTCTTAACAAGAACTTTGTCACTTATGCGCTCGCCTTCTTCGGTCTGTGCTTCTCCATCACCAAACGGTAGTATCCAGCATCCCGCTAGCGGGCCCGTTTCAGGCTTCTCCAGTACGCCGCGGTCGCGCAGCATTTCAAAGGTATGTCTCCATAGCCCCGCATGCAGAATAGCGGATTCCCATATCAACAGATCGTATGAGATATTCAAGCGAGCCATTGTTGCCAGGTGAGCCTGTACAATGCGATGAGAGAGTTCAGCTGCAAGTAGTGTGTAATCCGGGCCCACCTCAGGTTCACTGCCATGTTCGATAGCTCGCAGCACGTCTTTGCGCAGTTGCAATAATTCCGGCTGGTCCTCGTAGGCTTTCCCTACCGAGACGTAGATTCGTGAACAGTAATAGTCAAAAGGCTCACCTGGCAGTTGCTCGTTGCCCTCTGGCAGCCGTAAAATGCCTTTATTGAGCAAAATAAAACCTACCACGACATCTGCGACCTGTACGCCCGTGTCGTCGATGTAGTTCTCGGCCTCTACATGATAGCCCTGTGAACGCAACATACGCACCACTGTATCACCAAGGCATGAGTTACGCAGATGACCTACATGCGCGGCTTTGTTGCTATTAATAGCAGTATGCTCTACAACCACCTTCGTACCTTTGCCCACGTCGTTGTGACCGAAATCGGCTCCGTCTTCCAGCACACGCTCTATGATAGCCTTACCCATGGCAGGGCGGTTCAGGCGGAAATTGAGAAAACCGGGCTTTGTGACGGTGATCTCTTCAATGGCGGGATTGCGCATCTCACGCAGCAATTCAGCAATTGGTTCTGCTATTATCAATGGTGGGCGTCCCAATTTGTTTTTGCCTGCCCATGGCATGACTGGCATCGAATAGTCACCAAAACTGCTTTGAACTGAGAAACGCAGGTCAATCGGCAACTCGTCAACGTCGAAGCTTATCTGCTCTTGTGCCAAATAGTTCCTAGTAGCTTGTTTGATAAGGGTAGTAAGATATTCATGTATATCTTTTGCTAGAGTTTTCGTCATTTGCTGTGCCTTGCTACTTTTTGTCATCATTCATCGCTTCAAACCAATAAAGGCTTGCAAAATTCCTGATCAGAGTATAACCACTATAGCGTAGCTTTGCTATACGGTCAAGTTTTTGATCCATGAGCGTTATATTCAAATTCAGGAGCCAGAATCGTCATACATCTTCAATATGAAGAAAAAGCGAAGCCGTATCATAGTAGGGCAACTCTTACAGTTCCGCTGGAAGCCAGGTCTTGCAATTTGGTGGATGTAAATACGCCTGGTACCTACTTACGGCTACCAGGCGTATTTTATAGCTATCTGGAAAACAAATCACTTACCCCTGTTGAGCGGCGGCGGCTTCGCGTTTGCTCTTGCGGCCCAGGTAAATGCGGCTGGGATCAACGAGCATGCGCAGAGCCTTCAGTTCTTCTTCAGTCGGAGGCTGCAGTTCTTCGGCTTTACTTGTATCAAGCGACCAGCCGGTATTATTCACTACTTCCTCCACGCTGATACCAGGGAAGACCGTATCGAGTTCCAATAGACCTGTCTCAGGATTGCTGCGCATAATGCATATGTCACTGATCATGACCAGCTCACCGCCGCGCCCAAGCCCGTAGTCCCAGCGGGATTCTTTCTTATCGCGCGGGCCACGTGCTCCAGCCACGCTGGTCAGGTACTCGACCCGCTCAGGGAAGCGGCGCTCCTCCTGTACCATGACAACGAGTACCTTGTCAGCAAACGAAGCGATGTTATTTGCCCCACCGCTGCCAGCAAAGCGCACATGAGGTCCATGACCGGTATCTGAGACTCCCCCAGGCCAGTAGCCACCTATGATAGTTGAGTTCAGATTGCCGTACATATCGCATTCGGCGCCACCCAGCATGCCAACTGTACAGTAGCCGCGTAAGGCAGTAGTGCCGAAGGTATCGGCCATGTTAGAGACCATACTTCCCTTCAGGCATCCGCGTGGATCTGAGACCGAGATCGGTAGGTGCTCCACCTTTGGCCCCACAATACCAGCTTCCATAATCAACGTCATGTTTGGTGCAACTGTGTACTGCGCTAACATGGAGGCCAGTAGCGGGAGACCCGTTCCAGCGAAAACAAATGCACCATCAGGAACTTCGCGAGCCGCGGCTACTGCCAGCAACTCCATTGTCGTGTACTGTGTACGTGAAAGACCCCGTTCCTTGAGATAGGAGTCATAGGTTTCATCCAAAATTTGTTGCATAGTGTGCTCCTGTTGTACTTGCTGGTATTACATGGGCCGTTTGAGATCGGCGCGATACCCATATCCGGGTGTTGCGCGTAGTTCAAACAGGCGATTCATTCCTACAATCCGTTGCAAATAATCCCAGTCGTCCTCAGTATCATATACATGCTGGGTCCACCAGTCCTTGACTTCCTCTTTGCTCTTGCGATTGAGCCGGCCGTAACTGACGAACCAGTCCCAGTCGTAGTCGTAGTAGTTCGGCACTGCCGAGGGGTAGCCACCAAAGGGCTGTTCCACAATAGCGGTAGTGATATGAGCAGGCAGGTGGTTGAGTTCAGGAGCTGCGCGTAACTCATCAGTTGGCACAATCTGCTCGCACTCCACGATCAACACTTTTGCGCACATGGCTTGTTCTGCGTCCGGGCCGAGGATACCCTCCATGCGTACTGTACCGTCAAGTGCCACGCGCTGTGCTCGAATGACTGTTACCTCCGGCATCACTGGTGGCACGAGCATCACTTTAACGCCCTTGTTCCCAGTATATTTGTCGGACTCGCGCGTCAAATCGAGCCTGTTCGTTTTGTTAGCAGTGCTATCCCCGCCTTCGAATGCATGGGGGCGCAATCCCCAACCATCGAAGGGATCGTCTATCACCGCGAATTTCTTGGGTGGTATGCGCGAGTCGATCCAGCTACCATCGGCATTTCTACCACGTAGCCCGGCTTTGCCGAAGACGTCGTATTCTGGTATATCGCTGCCTAGCTCGGCCATCAGGGGAGCGAAAGGCCAGCCATAGCGACCAGCAATGGTGCGCGTGGCGTAGCCATAGTTGCTGTAGTCTTCAAATAGGGGAATGGAGCCATCCTGGATGCGGCGGCGAATGCTGTAGGCTACTGGCTGAATGCCCTCCAGGCCAACATAGGTTGTCTCCAACCTCGAGACCAGGTCATTGGCTGCCAGGACTTCTTCAATTGAGGCTCCGCCGTTCATCGTACAGAAGTGGTGCTGAATGCGGTCGCGCTGGCGGATTACCTCACGCGTAATAGTGAAAGGGCGACGGGTGTAGCTAAATCCACCCCAGCATACCTGCGTGCCCGTCTTGATGTACCGTTCTACCGCCTCGCGAGCGGTCATGATTTCTGCCATACTACACTCCTTGTGCTCTCCGCTACGTCTTCCGTGGTCAATGCCTGAGGTTGTTCACGAAGTAGAGACTCGATTTCGGCCATGCCAGCCTGGAGTTCTCCTACGACTTGCGCGAGTGAAGCATGGGCACGAGTGAGTTCATCCTCGATGAGTTGCCGGTCTTGCTCGCTCATGGTGCCTCGAGCGAATATTTCGCCAAGATCACGCAGGGTAAGAGGAACACGCATCAAAGGGATGCCAAGATGGCTCAACTCTACTTCGATCGTGTTGAGGAGCCAGATAGCACGCATTGCCCGGCTCCATTCTTGATTTGACATAATACGTACCTCTTTGAAATATGTGTAAACGAACAATTGAAATCACCGATCCATCGGTGTGGAAACCCTTGCCTTCCGGCATTGAGAAAAAACGCTACTCTGAAGAACGCCACTCTCGCTATGGAGAGTGGCCTCTACGCATGTGACAATTATAGCACATCTTGTGCTGTTAATAAGCCATTAACAGCCTATCTATCCTCCACAGACCGTGTGTAAAACAACCCTGAAAGCCTTCGCCTATTTAGGGTGGGGAAGTGGATCTTCAAAAGCTTCTTCTAAACGTGTATCGGCTTGGTCACTTCGTTCTTACCCACTTCTGTTAGCCGAAGGCCTTCAAGGACAACTCATATTACCGGCGAGTTTAACCCCTCGGCATTGTTGGCAGAAAACCCCATTTAAGGGAGGCGAGTATACCGGCCAGCGCGGTGTACCAGGCAGCGAGTGCTGTGACAATGCCGAGCCAGCCACCGATCCCGACCCATGTGGTAAATGTACCTGTACCTACTCCTGCCAGCCATCCAATGGTCAGTGCAAGGAAGGTCAAGAACAGGAGTCCGAATACGGCAATCAGGGCTCCACTGATCCTCAGCGCGCCAATAAACATCAAACCGGTGAAGATCGTCCACCCCAGGAGGAAGGTACCAACCCCCTGGCCGAGAGTATTTGTTTTGACAAGCGAGGCAGCAATGCCTGTTGGAGGCAGAAGGACGAAACCAAGGGCCAACCAGAAGCCGGCATAGGAGCAGAAGGCGGTCGCGCCAAAGGTGTTACCTGCCCTGAATTCCTGGATACCAGCGATGAGCTGGACAAGACCACCATAGAATAAAGCTAGACCAATAACGACATCTCCACCTGCTCCTACAGCCGGGAAGATGAAACCAGCATTGGAACTGCTGAGGACGAATGTAGTAAGTGCGAAGGCGCTCAGTCCAAGAGGTGCGGGGTTTGCGAGTGCGGGCGCTGCAGGTTCAGCGCGTTCTGCTGCATATTGGGCCATTAAGGTTCCCACCTTTCATTAAAAGACTAGCAATACATGTACAGACGTTAGTACACTTTAGGATAACGTAGGAGATACTTCCTACGCGACTGCTTGTCATGAACACCCATGTCCGTTGATAGGTAGGATCTGTCATCCACAACCTCTGTGGATGGCTTCACGATCGCCTGAGGAAGGCGATAGACGCTCTACAAAGCCTTTTAGGAGAAATAAGTACGAACTATAAAGAACGAGTTTGCTATCCCCCTTTCTGCTTATGGATGTAATCTTGTCACTTACCATATTCTGTTTGTTAGGTAAGCTTACGTGTATAACATTATAGCATATAAACAGTGATTTGTAACGGGGCATGCTGCAGTGTTACATATTTGTGATTGAGCACTGTTGAGTTCAAATGGATCGCGCTCTGCATATCATTGTTTCTATTCGCCAGGATAGGCTGCTGATCCATTTAAACCTTGTATTGCGCTTTTAAAAGCACTCGAATGCTTGCGATATCTTCGCTCCAGATGCTAGACTAAAATGTATCAATGCGTTGATTCACAGTACAGGAGAATACAAACCATCCAAGTTGTATATATTATTGCTGAAGCCAGAACGCCCATAGGCGTCTTTCAAGGCTCACTTTCTGACTTACGAGTTACAGCGTCGCCGCCTGAAATATAGAGCCGCACCGGTGTGGGAGAGGATATCACTGCAATCAGTGATAACGTTGAGTAGAGAAAAGAAAAGAGGAATATCATGCCAAGGGATACACGTGAACCACGGGAGATTCTGGGACATGTCATCGCATCACGGGTCGCACTCACTTCTGCTATCTACGGGCTCAGCGAGGCCGATTTAACCACTCAAGATGTAGTTGGAGATTGGTCGGTCAAAGACGTGATGGCTCATTTAGGGCGTTGGGAAGAAATCTGTTTTAATGAACTACAAAAGCACCTGCATGGAGAGCAGTCTACGGAAGACTATAGAGATCCTCTCCCCTACAATGATAAATGGGAGGCGGAATTGCAGGCCCTCCTATTGCACCAGGCTGTCGAACTCTTCGAGACAGCGCACTATCAGGTTTTTGGCCTGTTGTCCTCGTTAACCCCAGCGCAATGGGATGGCTATGTGCGAGCCTGGGTACGTGGCTCGACCTGGCATCATTTCGAAGAGCACAGCGAACAAATTCGTGCCTGGCGGGCCGGGCGATAGCTGTTCATGATGAGTTGACTCTGAGTGAAAGCTACTCTCAATGTGCTGTCCAACCGCAATCAATGGTAAGCGCACTGCCGGTAATACCGCTGGCGTCCTCAGAACAGAGATAGGCAACAAGCTTGGCCACTTCGTCTGGTTCCAGCAAACGGCGGATAGGAGCCTCAGACAGCATGATTTTCTCCACAACTTCAGATTCTGGAATGCCGTGGACCTCAGCCTGTGCGGCTATCTGCTTCTCGACGAGCGCTGTTCGTACATACGATGGGCAAAGAGCATTACATGTGACGCCATGCTCTGCTCCCTCCAGCGCCGTTACACGAGTGAGCCCTAACAGCCCATGCTTGGCTGCCACATATGCTGATTTGAAAGCAGAAGCCCGCAGCGCATGTACGGATGCGATATTGATTACACGTCCCCATTTACGTGCGTACATCCCCGGCAGTACAGCCTTGGTCAGAAGGAAAGGTGCAGTGAGCATTATATCGATAATCTGTCGCCATTTTGACTCCGGAAAATCCGTGATCGGCGCAACATGTTGGATACCGGCATTATTTACTAAAATGTCTACCTGCCCCTCGGTTGCGATGGTACCGGCTACTAAGCTCTGGCAATCTTTCTCGCTTGTCATGTCAGCCAATTGGAAACGGGCTCCAGGCAATTCAGCCGCTTCCTCGCTCCCCCTTTTCTCGTCAATATCAGACAGCGTCACACGGACGCCGCGTATTGCCAGGTCTTGTGCAATCGCCAATCCAATGCCGCTGGCCGCACCAGTGACAATGGCAACTTTCCCTTCCATTGTACTCATAAATTAACCTCCTATTTTATGTTACCTTAAGACATCATTTGAGAGCTAAACATGTGTAAAGCCGCTCACGAGCAGGGCTACCAGGATTAACAGCGCCGCTAAAAGATTCCCGTTCAGGTTCGATGCCATCAGTTTAAAGTAATACTTTAGGTCACCCGTTGCCTGTCCCAATGCAAACTCCACAGGGATGATGGTTAGTACGGCAATAATAGCGTACCAGGGAAAGACTTTCAGGTAAACGTCTAATAGTACCGTTACTGCGATCAGCAGAAGCAGCACAGCTCCCACAATACGCGCCCCACGCTCACCTAGTGCCACAACTGGCGTAATTTTGCCTACCTCTTTATCGGCACGCCAATGTAAAAAGTGATGAAAGTAGAGCACTGCCATTGTATACAGGCCAACTGGTAGGGAGGCTAGCAAGGCTACATATGTGACCGTACCTGTCTGGACGTAGAAGGAGCCAACGAGCGGTAAGATGCCAAATGAGATCAGGATATCCACTTCACCAAGTCCACGCCCAATGTACGCCAGTCGGATGGGGGGTGCGACATAGAAAAAAGCCAGGAGAAAGCCCACTATACCAAAGACAATGGCCCAGGGACGAAAGAAACTTAGCACAACGCCGCATAGTAGAGCTACTGCGAAGCAGGCAATTGCTAATCCCCGATAGGATCTGATTGAAAGTTTCCCATTCAACAGAAATTGAGAGCCAGTAGCAACTGTATTACCCTGCGGCGTAATTGCCTGGGCGGCCTGATCTGCTCCCGCGTCAAAGTCAAATACGTCGTTGATGACGTTTGCTCCCAGGTGGGCAGCCAACGCACCCACCAAAGCCAGGGCAAATAGGCCCCAGTGGAATGGTGTGCCCTGCTGCCAGGCCAGTACGGAACCTATGATAACAGGCGCAGCCATTACAGGCAAGGTGCGTGCGCGTGTCACCGCTAGAAAAAGTTGAACCCTGTTCATACCTTCTGTTCCTCTTCACTGGCTAGCGTATCAAAGATCACCTCAGTATACAACGGACTGGCCGTCAAATTGGTGATGCGTAACCACTTCACTTGCAGTTCCACGGCGGCAATAGGCACACGGGCAATAAACGTAGCAGCCACGGGCGACTTCTTCCCCAGGTTTTCTATCACAGCAGCCCTTGCGTTCTCGTCGGTCAAAATTCGCGCCTCGGCCGTGGCTTCTAGCCATACTGAGGGTTGGTCGGGACCTATAAATAAACCTACGCGGGGATTTTGTCTCAGGTTAGCAAGCTTACGTGATGTAGTGATGAATGTACCATAGAGCTTTAGACCAGTATCGCTCATTGGCTCTTCAACAAAGAAAGCACGTGTCACGTAGGGTTGTCCCTCGTGTTCTGTTGCAATAGCCAGTGTTTCATATTGCGCGAGGAATTTGTTGATCGTCTCGTGCGTAGTATCGTCCATACCGCGTTTCCTTCTAAAGTATGTGCCAGGTCTGTTTTTTCGTAGTTTTCTACTAAACGGCCATCAATCTGTATAAAGCTTATCTATACATATCATAGTGCCTGTTTTCCAACTTTTCCAAACACTACTATACTGTTTACCTGATGTATTAGGTATTGGACCTGGCATCCTGGTAAAGGCAATCGAGCCTGACAGTTTGTTGCTCCTGGTTGGCTATGAATAGAACTAAAACCCATGAAGAAAGTGCAGCGCGACCGGGGACCATAGTGGGTCTGTTCACCTTGCACTATGATCCCCGGTCGCGCTGCCGACCGCTTGCTTTCGAGCTTAGATCGATTCTGACGTACCTCATTAGCAGAGAGCGTTACGTTACGCTCTCTGTAATCCCCAGCGCTCGCGTACGCGCCGTTCAAATGGGGCAAAAATCAAGCTATCGATAGCAACTCCAATCACGATAATCACGAGCATCACTGCCATTATTTGTGATGCATCATTGAGGTCGCGTCCGGTTTGCAGGAGATTGCCAAGGCTCAGCGAATAAAACAACAGCTCGCCTGCCATCAAGGAGCGCCAGGCAAACGTCCAACCCTGCTTCAGTCCATTCAAGATTGCTGGTAATGCGGCTGGCAGGATTACCTGCGTAGGAAGCGCAACCCCACGAGCACCCAGGTTAAGCGCTGCCTTCAGGTAGATTGGCGGCGTATTCTTAACACCCGCGTCTACCCCAAGAGTGATCGAGAAGAGTGCGCCCATCACCACTACGAAAATGACTGCCTGATCGGTAAGACCCAGCCAGAGAATGGCGAGCGGTAACCAGCATACACTCGGCAAGGCCTGCAGTCCAAGTATCAATGAGCCAAGCGTCTGTTCGATTAGGCGACTACGACCGATAAGCAACCCCAGCGTCACTCCAATTACAAGTGAAATGCCGTATCCTATCGCGAGCCTCTGCAGACTCAAAAGCGAGGCTTGAATGAATTGGCCATTTTGGAAGCCGTTCACCAGCGCATTTAATACCGCGAGAGGACCTGGAAACAAATAGTCAGGCCAGATACCTGTGTTAGCAATCAGCTGCCACACTATCAAAAGCAATGCATAGAATACGATACGTCTTACCCACGCAGCTTGCACTATACTGCTCACACTCTGAGGTTTAGTGAACCCGCTAATCGCTTTTGCCATTGGTATCCTCCTGCTCTTGGGCACCCATCGCGTCTCGCAGCACAACCATGATCTCTGCAGCATAGTCCACCAATAAGTGGTTCTCCAATGAACGCGGTCTGGGCAAATCGATGCGAAATTCGTGCACAATACGGCCTGGTCGTGGTGAAAAAACCATCACACGGTCGCCGAGCGCCACTGCCTCGCGTACATTGTGAGTCACAAACAACACCGTTTTGCGAGTGGACGCCCAGATCGATTCGAGTTCGGTATGGAGACGGTCGCGGGTCAGCGCATCTAGAGCACCGAACGGCTCGTCCATGAGCAATATCGCCGGATCAATTGCCAGTGCTCGCGCAATTGCGACGCGCTGGCGCATACCTCCGGAAAGCTGATGCACATAGCTGCGCTCAAAGCCTTTCAAATGCACCAACTCAATAAAACGCCGTGCAATAGATGCTCGCTCATTGGCTGTCCGGCCTGCCTGGCGCAGACCGAACTCGACATTATGTTGAACATCTAACCAGGGAAACAGTGCAGCTTCCTGAAACAGCAGTACGCGATCGGTGCCAGGGCCTTGCACTTTTCGCCCATCGGCTAAAACTGTGCCACCACTCGGTGGCTCCAGGCCTGCAATAATACTTAGCAGCGTCGATTTGCCACAGCCGCTCGGGCCAAGCAAGCACACGAACTCGCCTGCTGCCACATCCATATCTACCGGGCGCAGTGCCTCGACAACGCCAGCCCGTCCGGAGAAGATCTTGCTCACCCCCTCAATCTTCATGGGAATGCCACCCGGTATTGACTGGCCATTGCCGCTGGTACGATCAATATGTGATACACCGCCCAACGTTAGCTGGTTAAGAAACATCTGCATTTTCCTCTCTTGTAATCACGTCATTAAATGCTACGGTCCCGTAACTGCTCCTAACCCCTTGGAAGAGAGTACCTGGTTTAGGGGTCCTAGATTATAGATTCCTGCTAGGTCAGGGTTGGTGCTGCCCAGGAAGCCGAGTGCATAAGCTCTATCAGCTGACTGCCGGAGTGTACTGGTGAGCGGATCATAGGTGATATCGAGGTTGCTATAAGCCAGGTTAATCTCCTTACTCGGCAGTGCTTTGCCAGTGATAAGCTTAATTTCACTGTTCACTATACTCTTAGCGCTGTCTGGATTGCTCAAGATGTACTGAACAGTATCGACATGTGCCTGCAGGAATTTGTTCACCAGGTTCGCATGTGCATCCAGGAACGCTTTGCGCACAATCACGTTGGTGGTGACAAACTTGCCATTTGGCCATAGTGTGCGCTCATCGACGAAGACTTTGCCACTCCCCTCTACGATCAGGCGCGTTGCCCACGGTTCAGGTACCCAAGCGCCGTCGATCTTTCCTTGCTTGAACAAGGTTAAAATGTTGGGATTATCGGTCGGGGTAATCTGTACATTTCCGCCCTTGTCGGCTGCCTTGAGGCCATTCTGCTGGAGATAGAAGCGCAGCGCAACATCCTGGGTACCCCCAAGCTGCGGGTCAGCAAACTTTTTGTTGGCCAGGTCTTTAGCAGTCTGAATGTTTGCACCAGGCCGCACTATGAACAATGCGCCACCACTTGCAGCGCCAGCTATGATGCGCAGAGCCTCACCATGGCTTTTCACATAGCCATTGATCGCCGGGCTGGGGCCAACATAACCAATGTCAATTTCACCGGCAAAGAGTGCTTCAATCAGCGCCGGACCAGCGTTGAAGGTCTTCGTCTCCAGTTTGACGTTCGATCCAAGCGCGTTCTGGAATGTGCCGCGTTCCACCCCTACTAAAGCTACAGCATGTGTCAGGTTTGGAAAATAACCCAGGTGCACGGTAATTGGCCCGCTATTGCTACTACTGGAAGTTTGGGAACCGCAGCCCACCAGTGCAAGAGTGAGCAATACTACGAATGCGAAGATGCGTGAACAGTGAGCAAACAATGTTTTCATCGGGTACTTCTCCTTTTGTTGATAATCGACAAGACTGACGAAAGATCAATGCCAGATTGGCCTCAATCACTCTACCTGCGCCGGAGTTTCGCCATAAGCTGGCTCTACCTGGGCCAGTAGTGCTTGAACAAGTGCTTCGTCCTGCCTACTGACTGCTAGACGGGCTTCCCACAACAAAGAATCCCCACCAAGCTCGGCTACTTCTGCTGCCAGCCGCTGGAATTGTTTCAGGTTAAGAGGTGTCATTGGTAAAGCCCATGCCGCATCATGCAGCAATAAGGCTCCCAGCCGCTTCAATTTCCTCCAGACGTAGACTCGATGAGAACTTGGTTCGTGCGGTACCTTATAGAGAAAAAGCAACCAGGATTGCAATGAACTCACCTCCGTAGTATCCCGCTACTTCAGCCCTTCCGTTACTTCTTGAAGCAGGAATCGGTCTGTCGTTAATGACTAGCAACGCCAGCCATAAAGCTAAATGTAACAATTGTTACATTTATACACGCAAAGTATAACTGAGGAGCAATGAAAAGTCAAGAGCAAATCAAAAAACGAGCTTAAAACTTAAATTTACCGGCGGACGCTCGAAGAAAACGCGTTACAGTATTACAAAATACGTAACTAAAGTTACATAGATTTAATCACGCTTTGTCGTTTTGAGGTTCCCCAATATTCGTAATTCAAATAATTGATAGGCAAGCCAATAACATATCTTTGAAACCTCGGCTTCATTAGGAAAACAATAACATATTTCAATCATTCTCACAAGTTATTTGTTACATTCCTGTCAGTTATAATGAAATTGATATGGTTAGCCATAAAAACATTCCTATAGGTTATTTATAGCATTCCAATCAGTTATAATTAAGAAGAGGGTGGTGTTCTTGAAGTTCAATGCTCATATAGAATGTTACGCCGATCCTTTCTATCCAATTCTATCGAGGAGGTAGGCCCACAGGTTAATAGTTGCTTATATAGGTATCTATATGCGTATATATGCGTAGTGAAGGTGCGAAGCTTAGCACCATTGGGAGAGTGGTATGAATCTATATCATTTGCGTGTTTTTCAAACGGTAGCTGAACACGAACACATCACACGAGCATCTGAGGAGCTTATTCTCAGTCAACCTGCTGTCACAAAAATCATTCAGAGCCTGGAACACGAGATAGGGCTTGAACTCATCGAACGACACGGCAGGCGTATTGTCCTCACCTATGCAGGGCATGTACTGCAAAACTATGCCCGACGTATGTTTGCCCTGGAACGTGAAATGGAGGAAGCCCTGGCGGTTCTGCGGGATGTTGAAGCGGGCGATGTCACACTCGCAGCCAATACTACGACTGGTGTATACCTGCTTCCACCAATCGTGGCTCGATTTCAAGCACTTTACCCTCAAGTGAGCTTGCACATTACCATTCTCAATTCACATGAGATCATAGAGCAGACCTTAAACTGGACATTGGATTTTGGATTGGTCGAAGGTGATCCCTCGACACTTCCGCCTGGATTGCATGTGGAGGTGTTCGCCAAAGACGAACTCGTGCTGGTAGTTGGACCAAGCCATCGTTGGAGTGGTTTGCGGGAGTTGAGTCCGGAGGCATTGCGAGAGGGAGAACTGCTATTGCGCGAGCAGGGTAGCGGCATTCGCGAAGTAATCGAGCACGCTTTACTGCTCCATCATGTACAGGTACTCCCACTGTTTACGCTCCCAGATAATGAAGCCATTAAGCAGATGGTGATAAGTGGTGTGGGAGCAGCCATCGTATCAGCTCTTGCAGTTCAACGTGAGTTGGAAAGCGGCGACCTGATACGGATTCCGATCACTGGAGTCGACTTACGCCCTCAGCTCAGTCTGGTTAGGCGTACCGATAAGCAGCTTTCGCGGGCGGCACAGGCTTTTTGTGCCCTATTACGACCTCCCAAAGAGGAGGCTCACCACCACTATGGTGAAGACGAGGTAGGTCTCCGTCAGGGAAATTCTGCACCCTCGTAAGATATAATGTGTAGTACGTTGACAAAAGTCACCACCACTTGAAAGGCGGGAAGTCAATGACGACGACTACCAAACCATCCTCAATGCAACAGATAGTATATCCACGTCCACGTATTGTTGGCGCCAGAACAAAGGTGCCATTATTTAATGGTGAACTTGTACGCTATGTCAATCTTGATAATGCTGCCAGCACCCCAGCAATGATCAAAGTACGTCGGGCGGTCGAGGCCTTTCTGCCCTGGTATTCCAGCGTTCACCGGGGAGCGGGCTACAAATCACGTCTCTCAACGCACCTTTATGAACATGCTCGTGATGTAGTCATGCGTTTTACCGGTGCTCATCAGTCAACCCACGTGGTTGTTTTTGTGCGCAATACCACCGAGGCATTGAATCTGTTAGCCCATCGTATCGTCCTTGAACCCGGTGAACTCGTCTTAACTACGCGGATGGAGCATCACTCCAACCTGTTGCCATGGTATCGCTGCCCCCATGAATTTGTCGAACTAACGCCTGACGGATCTATCGATATCAATGACCTCGAACGTCGACTCAGGCAGCACAAGGGAAAGGTAAGACTGGTGACAGTCACCGCTGCCTCTAATGTGACAGGAGTATTGCCGGATATTCGACGCATTGCCCGGCTTGCGCACTCTCATGGTGCCCTTGTGGCTGCTGATGCCGCTCAGTTAGCTCCCCATCGTGCTCTTTCGATGGGTGCATTAGATGACCCTGAACGCATTGATATCCTGGCTTTTTCGGGGCATAAGTTATACGCACCATATGGGGCCGGCGCCTTGGTTGCGCCTGCTACACTGTTTGCAGATGGCGAGCCAATGCTGGTGGGTGGTGGCACTGTCTGTTTGGTCACGCGTGCAGGAATCGCCTGGGCCAGCGGAGCTGATTTGGAGGAGGCTGGGTCCCCAAATGTGGTCGGTGTCGTTGCTATGACAGCTGCATTGGAAGAATTGATGCGCTTTGGCATGGAGCGAGTAGCAGAACATGAACGGGGACTGACATGCTATGCCGCCCAACGTTTACAGGATGTTCCAGGTCTGTCTTTCTATGGTCCCTCCTGGGAAAACATGCTATCTGGCGCTGAGGATCGTTTGGGCGTGTTCAGTTTTAATCTTGAGGGGCATTCCTATGTCGAGGTTGCCTCTGTACTGGCAAATGAATGGGGAATCGGTGTGCGAAGCGGGTGTTTCTGTGCGCATCAATACGTCGCATATCTACTAGGCATCTCAGATGAGGATTCTGCCGAGGCGCGAGACCGCTTGATTTCAGGACTGCCTGTTGACCTGCCTGGCATGGTAAGAGCCAGCGTCGGCCTGGCGAACACGAAAGATGACATTGACAGGTTGATTGCTGGTTTAAAGGCGATTGCCGGTGATAATATCCGCGCCACCTATATCAAAATGGAGAGCGGTGACCTGGAACCTGCTGGCTCTACATATGAGTTTGTTGTCCACGGGGAGTCATTTCTATAATATGCGCTGCAGTCGGCTTTCTACCCGTCAGTAAGATGCCTGTCAGAACGAGCGACAAACCTCCTATAGCGTTGATACCTACTTCTTCATGAAGAAGGAAGGACTGATTGCTGCACCAGAACAATTTCTCATCTTCCTATCGATGGGCTTTCTTAGATGCAGAAAAACGTGTCTTGTGAGAAGGAGTATTGCATGAACCAGTGGCAACAGTATCGATCTGTCTCAAAGAGATTTCAGAGCAGCATGAGAGGCAGTGTTCTTCTGCTACTCTTGCTACTTGCTTCATGTGCTGGTGCAACAAACTCACCAACAAGACAGATCACTCCAACGTCACCTGCTACTTCTACGGTAGGCAGCATCACTCTCCACCATTACGAATACGTCTTCCCAGATGGGGAGATGTATGTGTACGACATGGATCATGGACACACACTAGTTCAGAGGATCAATTTGCCAACAACCGCAGGTGTGAGAGGCGTTGTCGCAAGCCCAGCAACTCATATGCTCTATGTGAGCTATGGCAGTGATAGTGGCGCGGGAGGCTCGCTGCTCAAATACGACTTACTTGCTCAAAGCATCATCTGGCAAAAAACGTATGCGCATGGCATTGATAGCATGGCCATCACTCCAGACGGCAAGACAATTTACATGCCTGATGGTGAGTTATCTGGCGATGGGAAGTGGTATATCGTTGATGCGAACACCGGCAATGAGACAGGGTTTATAAATGCAGGCAAAGGGCCCCACAATACTCTGGTCAGCCTAAATGGGAAGCATTTTTATCTGGGTAGCAGATTTTCTCCGTATCTAACAGTTGCTGATACAGCCACCAACCAGGTCATTCAGAAAATTGGTCCTCTTCAGGGCAATGGGGTCAGACCATTTACGATTAATGGCCAAGAAACACTGGCATATATGAGTACGACGGGTTTCTTAGGGTTTCAAGTTGGGGACATTAAGACAGGTAAGATTCTATATTCTGTATCTCTTCGAGGATTTTCCTGGAATGGGAGTGGACCTACTGATCCGAGTCATGGCATTTCGCTTTCTCCAGATGAGAAGGAACTCTATGTCATAGACTGGGCCAATAGTTATGTGCATGTTTTTGACGTCTCCCATGTACCTGTCTCAGCACCCAAACAGGTTGCCGATATCCAGTTGACACGGACAATGCACCATGATGAAAATCCTTGTGCGTATGATTGTTTGGCAGATGGCTGGCTTCAGCATAGCAGAGATGGACGATTTGTCTATGTAGGTGATGAAGGGGATGTGATCGACACAGCAACCCGTAAGGCTGTCACCAACCTTGGACCTCTTTACAACACACGTAAGATGCTTGAAATTGACTGGCAGAATGGAGTCCCGATCTTCACCACTTCCAGACAGGGTATGGGTTATATAACTAACTCAGCAAATACTCTCCTTCAATTGCTTCTCCGGTGAGTTCTATCAAATCCTCTAGCGTAAATACGTAAGCTTGACTTTGCAAAGCTCTTGGAGTACCATAGCTACGCTTAGTAACGATAGTTACTGCTATTTTCCTCATTTTGGGGGTATCTATTCATGCATGAGCGGGAAGCTATGCGTTGGTTGCAACTGACGTATAGAGTGCCTAGTGAGCCTTCTCAGAAGCGCGTGTGGGTTTGGCGGCGTTTACAAAACCTTGGTGCATTTGCGCTCCAAAACTCAGTCTATTTGCTTCCTTTTTCAGAAGAAGTGGAGAAACATTTTCGCCAGCTGGCCCATGAGATTCGTGAGATGGGTGGGGAGGCTAGCATCTTTTCAGTTACAGCACTTGATGCCGCCGATGAGCGCCGTATCCTACAGGTTATTACAGAAGCTCGTGAGAATGAGTACAACACAGTGATCAAAGTCTGTGCACGTTTCCTGGCGAAGTCACAGGTAGTAGTTCAGACACAAAGCTGGAATGACCAGGTGCACGCCGAATTTGCCGAGGTGCTGGAAAAGGTTCATGTGCTCTTTCGCACTGCCAAGCGCCACGATATGCTGGGTGTTTTGACCGCAGCGAAACGGGCCACGGCCGCTGAGGCCCTTATGGTAAGTGAGCAAGTCTTCCGCACGCTGCTCGATCAAGAATACACTCGGGCCAGCCGATTATTAGAAATGCATAGTGATCTACTCCCCAGTTCCAATGAGATTGATCCTTCAGCTGCTGTTAGTCAGCCGCTAGTAGGGCAAACTGAACAGAAACACCAACATGTTGGTGGTGAAGAATCGGGGAATGCAGATTTACCACTTTAGGGTCGTTTCGAATTTATGATCTACTTCATAGCCTAGCTAATCAACTGACTTTATACTTACTCATGTGCAACCAAATACAGCATGTAAACGTATATTATTACAAAGGTAGCTGATCAATGCTACCCCTTAAGGTATCAAAAGGAAAAAGATTATGCAGAAACAAAACTACGTACAGCAGAAAAGCGGCGCTAAGGCTATAGCACTTGATAACCGTCTACTTCTTACAAAAATTCGTCTCTTACAGCTTCTGGCATTGATGCTCTCTGCCGCGTTTGCTGTTGGCCTTCACCTGATCTTTGCCCATTAGCGCGAGAGCGGCTGTTTCAATAGACGGGCACTCCTAGGGGTGCTCTGTCGTTCCTCTTCTTCTCTTCCTCACCTCTTCTCACTCGGTTGTGATCTCAAAGACACATCATGCCCACACCCATCAGATAATCATCAGGCCGAACGTCAAAGAATTGAATCCTTGACAATTTGATCTTTTCCATGTTATATCTTGACTAACAAACGAATAGAACAAAAGCCTTGAAGGGACGAGTAACAGTTTCTGTTGCGTACAGAGAGTGGACGATTGGTGGAAAGTCCGCATGTCAACGAGCCGCGAAAAAGATCCTGGAGCTGCGAGAAGAAATCGCCTAGTGCGAAAGTAGACCTCTGCCGGAGGCCCCCGTAAGCGGGCTAGAGTATGTTAGTACTCGACGAGGTCGATGTCGTGAGGCATCGACGAATGAAGGTGGTACCACGAGAGCCTATTGATCGCTCTTCGTCCTTGAATGGATGAAGGGCATTTTTATTTGTCCTTCATTTCACTCAGGCAAAACAAGAATAGAACGAACAACCGGATACAGTAAAAGCCCTGAAAGGACGAGTAGCGGTTACTGGTTGCATCCAGAGAGTGGACGATTGGTGAAAAGTCCGCATGTCAACGAGCCGCGAAAAAGACCCTGGAGCTGCGAGAAGAAATCGCCTAGTGCGAAAGTAGACCTCTGCCGGAGGCCCCCGTGATCAGGCCAGAGTGCATTTGTACTTGACGAGGCTAGTGCTGCGAGGCATTAGCGAATGAAGGTGGTACCACGAAATCCGCGTAAAACGCTCTTCGTCCTTCCCTTGAATGGAGGATGAAGAGCGTTTTTAGTTGTTTCCGTATTTATGTGAAATGAAGGAGGAACACAACAAATGGCAAACTGTCCAGAATGTGATGCTGAAATTACTGTACAAGGTCTCATGGTTGGAGAGATCATTTACTGCCCTGATTGTAGTGCAGAACTGGAAGTGCTACGCCTGGAACCACTCGCGGTGGCCCTGGCACCACAGGTTGAAGAGGATTGGGGAGAGTAACACGATGCGCCTGGCTATTCTAACATCACGAATCCGTGTGGAAGAGAAACTGTTGGTTGACGCTCTTAGACAGCGTGCTATTGCATTTGACATCATTGATGATAGAGAACTGCTGCTCGATCTATCACGGCCAGATGAGCGGTGGCAAGAATATGTCGCCGTCCTATGTCGCAGCCTGAGCCAGTCACGGGGGCTGGCAATACTCCGGATACTGGAGCATTGGGGTATCCCTGTATATAACTCGGCAGCGGTGACTGCATTGTGCAATGACAAGCTTCTAACAACGCTAGCGCTGCTCCGTGCTGGTATCCCGACACCCCGCACATTGCTCGCCTTTGATTCCCAGGAGACCATTCGAGGTATTGAGACACTGGGCTATCCAGTTGTGCTCAAGCCGATAACTGGTTCATGGGGGCGCTTATTGGCACGTATTAATGACCGTGATGCGGCTGAAGCGGTAATTGAACACCAGGAGACACTCGGCTCCTATCCACATCATATTCACTACGTACAGGAGTATATCCCAAAGCCGCAGCGTGATATTCGTGCCTTTGTTGTTGGTGAACAGACCATTTGTGCGATCTATCGCAACAGCGAACATTGGGTCACAAACACCGCTCGAGGCGCGGTTGCCAGCAACTGTCCCGTCACTCCTGAACTTAATAGCCTGTGTGTGCGCGCAGCGCAAGCGGTTGGTGGGGGCATCCTGGCGATTGACCTTCTGGAAGACCTACAACGTGGCCTGCTGGTCAATGAAATCAATGCCACAATGGAGTTCCGCAACAGTATTGCTCCGACAAGCGTCGATATTCCCAAGGCGATGCTTGATTATGTACTCAGTGGAGTGCAAGAGGAGGTTGTACGATGAGTCGGCTTCGAGTTTCTATTTTCGGTGGGTCAGGCTATACTGGTGGAGAATTGTTACGGCTCCTGCTCTTCCACCCTTTGGTTGAATTGATACAGGTTGCATCTAGCAGCCACACAGGACACTACTTGCATAATGTCCATCCAAATTTGCGCAAGCTGACCACTTTGCGTTTCTGTCATCCCAATGACTTGACGTCGTGTAATCTTTTGTTCCTATGCCTCCCACACGGCGTGTCGTCCAGGGAAATTGAACGCTACCGGGCACTTGCACCACGAGTCATCGACCTTTCAGCGGATTTCAGGCTGCGTTCTCTTGATCTCTATGAGCAGTGGTATGGCAGCGCTCATTGCGCATCGTATCTACTGGAGGAAGCTGTCTATGGTCTGCCTGAATTGCATCGCTCGGAACTGCCTGATGCAGCCCTTGTAAGTGGCACTGGGTGCATGGCAACCGCCACCATCCTTGGATTAGTTCCTCTCTACAGGGCAGGTCTCGTGAATAGCGCGATCCCTCTCGTGATAGAAGCCAAAGTTGGCTCGTCAGCGGCGGGAGCAACTCCAGGTATCGGTAGCCATCATCCCGATAGAAGCGGTGCCGTGCGCTCATTTCAACCAACCGGTCACCGTCACACTGCTGAGCTCATGCAAGAGCTTGGACAGCTCTCTGGTGGTCAGCTTCAACAGCATATCGCCTTTTCTGCTACAGCGGTTGAAATAGTGCGAGGGGTACTCATTACTGCTCATGTCTTTGTGAATGAAGTGGTAGACGAGCGTACCTTGTGGCAGCTCTATCGAGAAGCGTATCAGCGCGAACCTTTTATTCGCCTTGTCAAAGAGCGAAATCGTAACTATCGCTATCCTGATCCGAAGATTTTGGCCGGAAGCAACTATTGTGATATTGGCTTTGAACTAGATTCTCATCAAGGACGGGTCGTGGTCTTGGCTGCCCTGGATAACCTGATGAAGGGTGCTGCCGGGAATGCAGTGCAAGCACTCAACTGCATGTATGGTTGGGATGAATCGCTGGGCTTAACCTTTCCTGGACTGCATCCGGTCTAGACATAGAAAGAACGGAGCTTTGTTATGACGCTCGTCGTAAAGATTGGTGGTGGCTCTGGTATCGCCACATCGAACATAGTAAACGAGATAGCCTTATGTATCAAGGTGGAGCAGCGCATTGTCCTCATTCACGGTGGGTCTGATCTCACGAACACACTCTCCCAGCGTTTGGGTCACCCGGTACGCATGATCACTTCACCGGGTGGCATGGTCAGCCGCTACACAGATGGTGAGACCTTACGAATCTATGCAATGGCTGTGGCTGGTCAGATCAATACAGAGTTAGTAGCGCTCTTGCAGCAGCAAGGCGTCAATGCCCTTGGCCTGACAGGAGTTGATGGGCAATTGCTGTTGGCGAGACGCAAATCCGTCGTTCGTTCAATGACATCAGATGGCCGAGTACAAATACTACGTGATGACAACACCGGACAGGTCGAACAAGTGAATGATAGACTACTCCGGCATCTGCTTGACGATGGTTATACGCCTGTAATCGCGCCATTGGCATTGAGCAATGAAGGAGAGCGCTTAAATGTTGACGGTGATCGCGCCGCTGCTGCCGTTGCCGTGGCACTACAGGCAGATGCGCTGGTCATAATGACGAATGTTCCTGGATTGCTTTCCGATCCACAGAACAATGCAACTCTCATCCAAACCATCCCTTCTGATCACTTCGCCGATTACATGGGATATGCCCAGGGACGCATGCGCAAGAAGCTACTTGGAGCCCAGGAGGCTCTTCAAGGCGGCGTCCCAAAGATCTACATTGGTAGTACGTCGTTGCTGGAAGTGCTAAACGGATCAGGAACGACGATCGAATCATCACGAATCCCAGTGGAAAGGGGCCACCGATGATAGCAACCATCGACCTTGAAAATACCTACACTAGCGGCGTGTACAATAAGCGCCCAGTTGTTATCATACGCGGATGTGGCGCTTTAGTATGGGATGCCGATGGACGCGAATACATAGACTGCACCTCAGGCTATGGCGTAGCAAATATCGGACATGCACGACCTGAGATTGCTGCTGCCCTTGCATCACAAGCTCAACGCCTCATCACCTGTTCTGAACTCGTCTATAACGATGTGCGTGCTCGTCTCCTTCAACGTCTTGCGGAACTCACGCCGGAAGGGCTAACACATTTCTTTCTCTGCAACAGTGGCACCGAAGCTGTTGAGGGTGCCCTCAAATTTGCTCGTCTCGCTACTGGACACAGCGGCATAGTCGCTACACTACGTGGCTTTCATGGCCGCACAATCGGTGCGCTAACGGCTACATGGGAGCCGCACTATCGAGAACCCTTTGCGCCGCTCGTCCCCGGCATCAGCCACATCCGTTACAACGATCTGGCAGCTGCGGAGGCAGCGATTAGTGAAGAGACCGCAGCGGTGATAATTGAACTGGTGCAGGGAGAAGGAGGTGTGCATATCGCTTCCGAGGAGTATGTACATGATCTTGCAACCCTCTGTCGAGAACGTGGAGCCTTGCTAATTGTTGATGAGGTGCAGACAGGTTTTGGGCGTACAGGACGTTTCTTCGCGTGCAACCACTATGACCTGCAACCAGATATCCTCTGTCTTGCAAAATCCCTGGCTGGCGGTGTCCCAATGGGAGCAGTCTGTCTCGGTCAGCGTGTGATGGAGGGTGGACGAATCACTAGAGGTGTCCATGGCAGTACCTTTGGTGGCAATCCACTAGCCTGCGCCGCAGCACTGGCTACGCTCGAAATCCTGGAACGAGAAGCTCTACCCGATCGTGCCGCTGCTCTTGGTACACGAGCCTTAGAGAGGCTCAGGGCAATCCATACTCCTCTAATTCGCGAAGTGCGTGGAAGAGGACTGTTACTTGGCATCGAACTCAGCCGGCGTGCTCAACCGTACCTTGAAAAGCTCTTTGAACGAGGTGTCCTCGCGCTACAGGCAGGCCCCAACGTCATTCGTCTTTTACCCCCCCTTGTGATTACCGAGGAGCAGCTAGATCGAGCGCTGAACGTCGTGGATGAAATATTAGTGGGACAGCCAACTGCAAACCCTGCATCAGTAAAGGCTTCCACGACACATCCAGAGCACAACCAAAACAGAAATGTAGTGGCACCCCTTGCGGGTGCCAGGTCAACAGCCACTGCCACCTCAGCAATCGATGCCCGCTCAGCAACGGCTGCCAGCTCAACAACTGATGCCGTGCCAAACGAGGTATCACTTCTCCGCAACATGTTGATGATCCCAAGTTACTCTCGCGAGGAGAGTGCGCTAGCTCACTACCTGCTTGAGCAAACACAGCAGATGGGTCTTCATGCCTGCATCGATAGTGTAGGAAACTTCATTGCTAGTACTCATCCGCATTTCTTAGATGCAGGAGCAGAGAGGTTGGGGGAAGGGAGTCTCGTTGCTGCCAGCAATTCCGATCAGCAACCCATTATCTTACTTGGGCATATGGATACAGTACGTGGCAATTTTCCAGTGACACTACAAAACGGGATGCTCTATGGTCGGGGCGCGGTAGATGCAAAAGGGCCGCTAGCAGCTTTTCTAAGTGCAACTGCCCGGCTTGCAGGCAACGAGCACCCAGGCTCCTTCAGATGTCCCATTGTTGTGGTTGGCGCCGTTGAGGAGGAATCTGCCACCTCGCGTGGTGCGCGTGCCGTCGTGGAACGCTACCAACCTTTTGCCTGCATCATAGGTGAACCGAGTGGTAGCCAGGCCGTGACGCTTGGTTACAAGGGCAGGTTGCTGGTGGAGTACTGCGTAACACGTCCGCTAAGTCATAGCGCAGGCCCTCAGCAAAACAGCAGTGAAGTGGCAGTGGCATTCTGGAATAGGGTATGTCACCATGCCGCTGACTGGAATCAGCAGCATGCTGTGAATTCCATGTTTGCTGCGCTCATGCCTTCACTACGTAGTATTAACAGCAAGCAAGAGGGGTTGGAGGAACAGACACGTCTCTTCGTTGGCTATCGTTTGCCGCCCAACTATGATATAGCAGGTTTGCGTGCTCATTTAGAGCTCTGGGCCGCTGAAAATGAAGCACAACTCCGCTTTTCTGGCGAAGAGGTCGCATTTCAGACGGTACGCACAACGCCACTGTCACGAGCCTTCATCGCTGCGATTCGTGCTACTGGGCGGCAACCTTCTTTCAAACACAAAACAGGTACATCGGACATGAATGTTGTTGGACCGGTCTGGGGACAGAACATCGTTGCGTATGGACCAGGTGACTCACGCCTCGATCATACACCACAGGAGCATATACATACTTCAGAGTATGCCCACGCCATCAATGTCCTTGAATTAGTTCTGAGAGAACTTGTTTTACAAGGGGGCATAACACAATGAGAGCACTTGCTATTCTGGACTCAACCCTACGCGAGGGTGAACAGTTCACCGGAGCCTTCTTTAATTTTGAGCAGCGGTTGACGATAGCGCGCTTGCTGGGTGCCGTCGGCGTGACGTATATAGAGGTTCCCTCACCTATCGTCTCTCCAGAGACGCAACGCACAGTAAATGCGCTATGTGAACTCAATCTCTATGCGCGTTTCTTGGCACACGTACGTTGCGTCGAAGCTGATGTACAAGCCGCACTAGATACCCCCGTTTTTGGGCTGAATCTCTTCTACGGGACTTCAAAAGAATTACGTACCTTTAGTCACGGTCACCGTATCGATCAGATACTTGCCGAGGCAGTACCATTGATTCGACGCATTCGATCTGCTGGCCGCTACGTGCGTTTCTCCGCTGAAGATGCATTTCGCAGTGACCTGGTAGACATGCTGACCATTTTTGATGCTATCGTTGATGCGGGGATTCAACGTATTGGCTTACCAGACACTGTTGGTATTGCATCACCTTCCCAGGTTGAACAGCTTGTGCGTCTCTGTACTGAACGTTATCCACATGTAGGCATGGAGTTTCATGGGCACAATGACACTGGATGTGCCATTGCTAATACCGTTGCAGCGCTAGAGGCTGGTGCTGACTGTCTTGATGTCACAGTGATGGGCATTGGTGAGCGTAATGGAATCGCCTCACTGAGCGGTCTAATCGCGCAACTTTACGTTCATCACCCGGAACTACTGGCAGGGTACGATCTCACACAACTGGCACCTCTTGATCACTTTGTAGCAGAGTGCCTCAACCTTCCCATTCCCTTTAATCTACCGATCACTGCCCCGAGTGCATTTACACACAGGGCGGGTGTACATACAAAAGCAGTGCTGCGGAACCCTCGTTCTTATGAAATACTCAACCCAGGCGATTTTGGACTGATGCGTCATGTCGATGTTGGTTCACGCTTCACTGGAAGGTATGCTGTCGGGCACCGCGCTGTGACATTGGGACTGCATCTTAGTGAAAACGAGGTCTGTTATCTTACTCAAGCACTTAAAGAGCGAGCCGAACAGGGTCCGCTCGACCAGGAACAAGTCGATGCATTTATTCATACATGGTACGGAGAGAAAGGAAGCATAGCATGGGAACGTTAACCGAAGAAATCTTTACCTACAAGCTGAGGCGAACTGTTGAGCAAGGCGAGACGGTTGTAGTGGATGTAGATCGCGTGATGAGCCACGATACTACGACGCCACTGGCAATCCAGGCATTTCGCAAGTTGACCCAACAAAGTGATGGACGTGTCTTCAATTCGCGACGATCGCATATTGTGTTCGACCACATCATACCTGCAGCTACTATTGCAGCAGCTACATTGCAACGCGATATTCGTGCTTTCGCAAAGGAGCAGGATATTAGCATTTTGCAAGAGGGCATCTGCCACCAGGTAATGCCAGAGCGGGGCTACGTTACCCCTGGTGACATTATCGTGGGAGCTGATAGTCATACATGTACTTATGGAGCGCTCGGTGCTTTTGCAACAGGTATGGGCTCCACTGATATCGGGGTAGCCTATGCTACAGGGCGTACCTGGTTTCGCGTCCCACACACGATCAATATTCGCCTGAGAGGAACACTTCCTTTCGGTGTGTTTACCAAGGATGTGACTTTTGAGATTGTGCGCAAAGTAGGCGTTGATGGTGCCAACTATCGGGCCATCGAATACACCGGAGAGCTGGTTGAGCAGATGTCGATCAGCGAGCGCTTCACGCTCTGTAACATGGCGATAGAAATGGGTGGTAAAGCCGGTCTCGTTGCCCCTGATGCAACTACCCGTGAGTGGTTACGTGGACGTACCGACCGCGACTATCCTAAGCTGGCATCATGCAACCCCTGCTACGAACAAGTTGCAGAGATCAATGCATCGAGACTGCAACCAATGATCGCCTGCCCGCCTGATGTCAACAACGTGGTTCCGGTAGAGGAGGTCAAACATGTGAAAATCGACCAGATGTTTCTCGGCACCTGTACGAACGGGCGTCTCGATGACCTTGCTATCGCTGCCAGTATCATGCATGGGAAGACTATTCATCCCCAGACACGTATGGTAGTTGTACCTGCCTCTCGCGAGATTTACCTCGAGGCAATGCACCTGGGCTACCTGGAGGCTTTTGTGCAGGCAGGTGCGTCGGTAGGAACTCCTGGCTGTGGCCCCTGTATTGGGCGGCACTATGGTGTACTAGCTCCCGGTGAACGTGCATTGACAACGATGAACCGCAATTTTACGGGTCGCATGGGCGATCCCACTGCTGAAATTTATCTTGGTAGCCCGGCTACTGTCGCCGCAAGTGCACTCACCGGATATATCACTGATCCAAGGGATTTCCTATAGTCAAAATAAGCCTTCAGAATATAGTGGCGGCAGCCGCCAAAAGAAAAGAAAGGAACTAAAACAATGGGCCGTATCTGGATGCTTGGTGATAATTTGAACACCGATGTGATCATTCCGGGACGCTATAATGTGACCACCGATCGCGCACAGTTGGCACGTTATTGTCTCTGCGAAGTGTTGCCAGAATTTTCGCAGCAGGTGCAGAGGGGCGATGTGGTGATAGCTGGACATAACTTTGGGTGTGGTTCATCTCGTGAACATGCTCCCACGGCTTTACTGGCATGCGGTATTCAAGTTGTCATTGCACGCAGTTTCGCACGTATCTTCTACCGCAACGCCGTCAATATCGGTCTTCCCGCACTTGTTTGTGAAGATGCAGTATTAGCCAGTGCTGATGGGCAGCATATAGAGGCAGATCTGGTGACAGGTATCATCCGCAATATAACCACAGGGCAAACATTTCAATCCGAACCCTTGGATCCCTTTGTGGCACGTATCGTAGCAGCAGGTGGTATCATCGAATACATTCGCCAGATAGGAACATTGCGGTGAGCCTGGCATACTTTAACCCATCATTCCGCCTTGACAATACCCTTGTAACCTGACACAATCTACCAAACAACTTAACTGATGTCAGGAGAAATCATACTTTGGTACAGTCAGCTGATCAGCAGCAGGAAGAACACGAAGCGCCTACATTTCGATCTATCCGTGCCGCCTTTCAAGGCGAACGAGGAGCTTTTGGCGATGAAGCAATAAGAGAATATTTTGGTGCGCAGGCTCAGCCACTTCCATATCGTAGCTTTGCCGATGTTTTCCGGGCAGTTGCGGCAGGTGAGGTTGAATATGGCCTAGTGCCTGTAGAAAATTCACAAGCTGGAAGCATCAACGAAGTTTACGATCTGCTGCGCCAGCATGACCTTTTCGTCACAGGCGAAATCGGTCATCCCGTCAATCACTGTCTTTTATGCTTGCCGGGTCAGCAACTAGGCGACATCAAACGAGTTATATCACATCCACAGGCATTGGCGCAGTGTGATGTTTATCTTCGCGAACTCAATGTAGAGGTTGTCGCAACTTATGATACGGCAGGCAGCGCAAAGATGGTGCGCGAGGAGAATCTTGTAAATGTAGCGGCAATAGCAGGAGCGGGAGCGGCAGAACTATATGAGTTAGAGATTTTGGCTCAAAGTATCCAAACCGTTAAAGATAATTATACACGCTTTATTGTGCTGGGTAGAGAACCTGCACCTCGTCGTGCCGGTGAGGCTAAGACCATGTTGGTGATGACTACAACGCATCAACCCGGCTCTCTCCATAAATGCCTCGGTGTGCTGGCAGCAAAGCAAATCAACCTGCTCAAGCTCGAGTCACGTCCCTCACGCCAGCGTGCGTGGGAATACGTCTTCTATCTCGACTTTGAAGGACATCGCGATGACCCAGCGGTGAGTAGTGCCCTAGCTGATTTAGCTGGTTACACCACATTTTGCAAGGTATTGGGATCGTTCGCCAGGAATACATAATACGTCAGCTTTCCTTCGTCTCTGCTACAAATGCAAACTCCGGACGCAAATTGACTGCCCTATAAAGGTAGACGTGCTGTAGTTCAGAGGAGCTGCGTGTCGTATTGACGTGAAGCAACACACGGATACATTTGTCCAGGCTATTAGGAACTGGAATTTCGCGCATGCACATATAGGCAACCTCTTCCCAGCCCAATTGACGAGCGGCTTGTGCTGGAAATGCTGCGTCTAGATCCTCTGTGACTGTGAAGATAGCGCTCGCAATATCTTCGACCTGTAGGTCGTTCTGATCTATCATCAGTTGTAGTAGCTCCGAGGTCGCTGCTAGTATTTCCTCTTGATTATTATGTTCGACAGTGGTCGCTCCTCGTATACCTCGACAATACATCGGCTTCTCTCCTCAGCCCTTTTCTTTCCAGCCAGAATGATTTAACTTGTTTGATCTACTCATTCTGTTGTGAACAAACACATTCACCATATATGATTAAAGCTATGCTACCCATGCGCGATTTGTTGTTCCTTCGAATACCTGGTTCATGACCTGTGTCTCGTAGACTATGGACTGCAATTGCTCAGGTGTAATCGATTGACGCCCGTCGCAGAGTGCATTATTGGGATCAGGATGAACCTCTAAGATCAATCCATCTGCTCCGGCCGCGATTCCTGCGCGAGACATGGTAGGTACTAACTCACGACGACCAGTTCCATGGCTGGGATCGACGATGACAGGCAAGTGCGTCAATTCATGTAAGATAGGTACGCAGGCAAGGTCAAGAAGGTTACGTGTTTGCGGATCAAAGCTACGTATACCGCGCTCACAAAGGATTACCTTTGGATTGCCTGCCGCTACAATGTACTCTGCCGCCAATAGCCATTCTTCAATCGTTGCTGATAAGCCGCGCTTCAGCATGACCGGGTGATGAAACCTATTGCGTCCCACAGCGAACAAGAGCGGGAAATTTTGCATGTTGCGGCTGCCAATCTGCAAGATATCTGCGTACTCGGCAACTGTCTCGACCATGTCAGGTTCCATCACTTCAGTAATCACTGGAAGACCGGTGAGTTGCCGTGCTTCCCTCAGCAGTTGGAGACCTTCGATGCCAAGCCCCTGGAACTGGTAGGGTGATGTGCGCGGCTTAAACGCCCCACCTCGCAATATCTGTGCACCAGCGGCTTTCACGGCTTGGGCAGTTGTGAGTAGTTGTTCCCTATTCTCTACCGCACATGGTCCAGCGATTACAACTGGTGCAACAGCTGAGCCGCCAATGGTCACCGGCTGACTACCGGTTGTATCACCCACCATGATGCTGCTTCTCTCAGCTTTGAAAACTTTACTTACCAGCTTGTACTGAGTTTTCACTTGCACGACGCGTTCCACTGCGTTCTGTTGTTTAATAGCGGTGCTGGCCTGTGCATCAATTTGACTATCATCCAGCACGATCACCTCGCGTTCATCTATTACCGTCGTGATAGTCCGCCTTTGGCGACCGGTTACCTGGCTTAGGAGTTCCATCAATTGATCTCGTTCTTCGCTACTAACCTGGCTGCGAATGGTGATAATCATAATAGTTCCTTTCTGTAAATGACTGATAATTGATAAAAGAGATTCCCTCCTTACTAGATAAGTTGACCAGTTACCGCTTGACGTATTTGCTTCGCCTGGGCTAAGTAAGGCTCTAACTCATCATCTCCCTGGGTGATGAGCGACCGTACACTATCAAGTTGCTGTGTCAGCGCGTCAAGCCAGCTCAGTATGGCCTCCTTGTTGGTCAAGCAAATGTCTCGATACATTCTTGGGTTTCCTGCCGCTAGTCGCGACATATCACGGAAACCACCGGCTGCCAGCCTGGTCATCTCCGACCAGTCTTCCCCTTTGCCCAGTGCCTGCACAAGCGTGCTGGAAAGCACAAACGGTAGATGGCTGATACCTGCTACCAGGTAATCATGCTGCTCAACATCGAGCGTCAACGGATGTGCTCCTAGCCGGATAACTATCTCACTCAACTGTGCTAGGGCGTCTGGAGGAGTCTGGGCTGTGGGGGTCAAGCAGTAGGTGCAGCCCTCAAATAGATCCGCCTCAGCTGCTTCAATGCCTGAATACTCTTTACCTGCCATTGGGTGTCCTCCTACAAACACTACATCGGCCGGTAGCAATGTTTTGGCCCAGGTGAGTACTTTTGCCTTCGTGCTAGCTGTATCAGTTACAAGAGCGCCTGGCTTTAGCACGGGTGCGAGACGTCCAAATAACTCGGGCATCGCAAGAATGGGAGTTGCCAGCACTACCATATCTGCCTGCTGAACTGCCTCCTCCACCGTAGTGCATATCTGAGTGATCGCCTCTCTTGCAAACGCTCGACGTGTAGCGTTTGGATCTGCATCATAGCCTGATATTTGCTTTGCTATACCAGCCTGTTGTAGAGCCAGCGCGAGCGAACCACCTATCAATCCTAAACCCAACACTCCAATATTCTCCATTGCATCACCTCCATCTCTACAGGATGAAAAAGCAAACAAAAAAGCAGAGGTTCAATTCCTCTGCTTCCTCCGGCCTATCTTCGGGCCTGGAGTTATTTTCACAACCCAACAGGCCCTCCGTCAGGCCGGAGGGCTAAAATAAAAGTACCATGCAAAAGCGCGATTCAGTTGAGTTTGCGGTTCAATATTCATGTTAGGTGGATTGTACACGCAATTAGCTCTAGCTGTCAAGGGTTTTTTAACGAATATCCAAAATCTGTTCCCGGTGGAGGCAAGCTTGACATGCTAGTTATGTTCCTCTACACTCATCTCACCAATGTTAATAAATCTATAGTTTTTTATCGAGTGGCTAATGAATATGAAAATCTTACCTCAAAGTGTACGCGTATTCTCATCAGGGCCGTTAAAAGGTAATATTTTACTTCCATCTTCTAAATATCATACTCTGCGCTGTATCCTTGCGGGCTTCTTAGCATCGGGTGTTAGTACAATTTACTATCCGGCTATCAGTGATGACACCGATGTTTTACTACAGGCATGCACTCAATTAGGAGCACATACTCAGATCCAGCAGCAAGCTGATGGGCGCCAGACGCTCTCCATCCGAGGAACGGGAGGACTTCTGAGACCTCCAGCAAATGCAACGCTCGATGTTGGTAATGCCGGTGCTGTGCTACGTCTCCTCCTTGGAATTTGTGCTGTTTCGCCCGAAACCATCACCTTTACCACTCCCTATCCAGAGTCACTTGGTCGGCGTCCAAATGCTGACCTCTTAAACGTACTTATCCAACTCGGTGCAACCGTACAAAGCCAGTCTGCCGGGGGAACGCTGCCAATCGAGATTCGAGGTGGCCAGGTGCATGGAGGGAAAGTGCGCATCTCTGGTCAAAAGAGTTCGCAGTACATCAGCGCTCTCCTTTTTCTTGCACCACTACTCAGAGAAGGGCTAGATATAGAGATAGTTGACGGATTGACCTCTGCCTCCTTCCTCGATCTGACGATACAGGTACTCACGGAGGCGGGGATTTCCGTTCTCACTCAGATGCTCCATCAGCATTATGTTGTAGCAGGCATGCAACAATACCAGCCCAGAAAGTACATTATTCCTGGCGATTATCCATCTGCCGCCGCGCTACTTGCAGCGGTTGCGATTGCCAAAGGCGAGATTACTCTTTCCAACTTGCAGCCAGGTGACGCAAATGGAGAGGCCATACTAGAAGTATTTGCTGAAATGGGATTACATATTACAAGGACAGAGAATACTATTACAGCTCGATCGAGTGAACAACTTCACGGTATTGCTATCGATGGTAATAAAACTATCGATAGTGTACCTGTTATCGTTGCTGCTGCTTGCTTTGTCAGCACCCCCAGCCGGATTTATAACGTGGCAAATCTGCATTTGAAAGAAAGTGATCGTATCAATGATCTGGCAGTAGAACTAAATAAAGCTGGTTGTCATGTAATACCGTCCGCAGATTCAATTGAAATATATCCTATCGGGTCGAATACCATAGAAGGCTGTGTGAACCTTGATGCACGCGCCGATCATCGGCTGATCGAGGCGTTTGTTGCTATTGGACTGGGGAGCAAACATCCTGTAACAGTTTCCAATGCCCATCATATCACGAAAAGCTACCCTCATTTCTTTGAGGATCTTATAAATCTGGGAGCAAAAATTGAGCGAGTTTTCTAAGAACGCATTTTAGAGGTAGCTTACACTTGATGCAGCGAATTTTTTTAACAGGTCTTTCTGGCTCTGGGAAATCTACGGTTGCTCGGCAGCTAGCCAAATTTTTGGGATGGGAATATGTCGACACGGATGCTCTTCTCTCCAAGCGTTGTGGGCTGCCTGTTGGACAGGTATTGGTTGAATATGGTGAACAACACTTTCGTCAAATGGAATCCGAAGTGCTCATCTCTGCATCTAGCCAGGAGCGGGTTGTAATTGCCACAGGCGGGGGTGTTGTTATTTCTGAAGCCAATCGCATCTTCATGGAAGAGCAGGGTCTGACTGTGTATCTACAGGTTTCAGTGGAGACTGCCTGGCAACGTGTGCAAGAGCATGCGCGCCAAGCTGGCATACCAGCGATGCGTCCTCTGGTGGTCGGAACAGACGGGCAGCAACGTTTACAGAACCTGTATACTGTGCGCAAGCAGTGGTATGAACAGGCAGCAGTACACATCAACACTGATTTGGACTCGCCCGATGGTGTAGCTGGTCGAGTTGTCGCTTTTGCACTTGCCCAAGGTTATCTGAGTTCTTCATCACTGCCACAAGAAGTAGTTACGCTAAAACTTGGTACCCTTTCCTCCCAGGCCATCGTTGAATGGGGTGGACTGCACCACTTGCCGCAGGCTTTACAGTTACTAGGATCATCAAAACGGATTTTCATTGTCACGGATGCGGAGGTTGGCCGACTCTACATCGAACCAATCCAGAGTCTGCTCGTGGGAGCGGGTTTCGTTCTGCAGGTTTTTACCATTCCGGCAGGCGAGTCCAGTAAATCTTTACTGTGCTGGCAGCAGATTCTCGATTGGCTTGTCGAACATAAAGCCGAGCACCAGGAGCCAATTGTTGCATTGGGAGGTGGTGTAGTCGGTGATCTTGCAGGCTTTGTGGCAGCTACCTATCACCGGGGTGTTCCGCTCGTCCAGGTTCCAACATCCTTGCTGGCGCAGGTAGATTCTGCGATAGGTGGCAAAACAGGCATCAATCATCCTCTAGGCAAGAACTTGGTAGGGGCTTTTTATCAACCGAAACTGATACTCGTGGATCCCGCATTTCTTTTGACGCTCCCGGAACGTGTGTACTGCGAGGGCTGGGCGGAAATTGTGAAGTACAGTATGATCCTTGATGCTGACCTTTTTGAGCAACTCGAAGCACACGTCTTTTCCTTACATGAGCGGGACGCAGCATTACTAACTGCGATCATCACCCGTTGTATTCAATTGAAGATGGACGTAGTTGAGCTTGACGAGCGTGATGGAGGGCTGCGTAACATCTTGAACTACGGCCATACATTTGGCCATGCATTAGAAGCCATCACAGACTATGGGATCTGGCTGCATGGTGAGGCGGTCTCTATTGGGATGGAAGTAGCTGCCCAGATTGCTGTAGCGAGGGGTTCGCTTGCAATTGAGTTTGCGCTGCGACAACATAAGCTAATGTGCGCTCTAAATTTGCCTGTCCACTGTCCCGGTGTAAATATCGAATCTCTATTGACAGCCATGCAGCGAGACAAAAAAGTTCGAGCTGGACATATGCGATGGGTGTTACCAACACGTGTAGGGCATGCTGAGGTCTATGATGATATACCTTTAACAATTGTTCATGATGTGCTAACAACAGTATGTAGTTAACCTGTATGCATGTTTTTTCAGAAGCAGGGATCCAAAGGGCAGCGAGCCCTTTGGCGGTGGAGGTAGTAGCCATAGCGTGTGATGCCGATAGTAGAGCGGAGATCCAAGGGTCGGCGAGCCTGTAGAAAGCAGTTGGCACTTCGGGTTAGTTAGTTTGCCAGAAAGAGGAGATATGCTAAAGATACTTGTACTTCATGGCCCTAATCTCAATATGCTGGGAACAAGACAGCCGGAGATTTACGGTGCGGTCACACTGGAACAGATCAATGATAAGTTGCAACATGCAGCGGAAAGCCTTGGAAGCAAAGTTGAAGTATTTCAATCAAACTCAGAGGGCGAACTGATCGACACTATACAGAAAACGGGGGCGGGATGCGATGGTCTCATTATTAACCCTGGTGGATTAACCCATTACAGCATAGCGCTGCGGGATGCCATTGCGGGGCTGGCAAAGCCTGCCATTGAAGTTCATCTCTCCAATATTTACGCACGCGAACCTTTTCGCCACCAGTCATTGATTGCTCCAGTGTGTCGCGGGCAGATTTGCGGTTTGGGTTGGCGGAGTTATCTTCTGGCCATGGAAGCGGTTGTCGGTTTGCTACAAGAGGGCGAGGATATCGTGTGAAACAGGTGGGTCTTATTGGGTATCCAGTAGCTCATTCGCTCTCGCCACGCATGCAGCAGGCTGCATTTGACGCGTTCGGCATAGAGGCCCGTTATGCTCTCTGGGAAACGCCGCCAGATAGACTGGCAGAAAGAATAGCATCACTTCGAACTCCAGATAAATTGGGTGCTAACGTCACCATCCCCTACAAAGAGGACATAGTGCAGCTGGTTGATGAGTCTGATTCACTGGCTGCTCGAATTGGGGCCATCAATACTATCGTAAATCGTGGTGGTCGTTTAGTGGGCTACAATACAGATGCACCAGGCTTCATACGCGCATTGACTGAGTTTACGGCCGATCCGTTTAATTGCCGTGGGAAAAAAGTGGTGATTCTGGGTACGGGTGGAGCGGCACGTGCCGCTGCTGTAGCCCTCTTGGTAAATGGGGTAGAGCAACTAACACTGCTTGGACGTACAGAAGAGCATATTGATGGCTTAGTTCATCACCTATGTACATTGCCCGCGGTGGTGGATAGATCTATTCCTGTGTACGGCGCTTCCCTGAGAAGTCTTGCAGCTAATAGGTTTCTGTTAGCAGCAGACCTTGTCGTCAATGCGACATCGGTGGGTTTAAAGCCGGATGATACAACATTGTTAATTGATATAAACATGCTACCCACCACGTCGCTTGTAATGGATATGATATTTAATCCACCGCTGACTCCGCTCTTACATGCCGCTCAGTCACATGGCTGCCAAATCTTAAACGGATTATCGATGTTGCTGTATCAGGGCGCATTAGCATTTGAGTTATGGGTAGATCGTCCTGCACCACTTCAAGTCATGCGCAGGGCGCTTGGGTCTGTATAAGGGAGAGTGAAAAATGTTTAGGTTTCTCACATCAGGTGAATCACATGGGCTGGGACTCACAGCCATTCTTGAAGGCATACCTGCTGGTTTGAAGCTATCTACCGAGGATATTAACTACCATTTGCAGCGCAGGCAAGGAGGATACGGGCGCGGTGGAAGAATGAAGATAGAGAAGGACCAGGTAATATTCCGATCTGGTATACGTCATGGCTTGACGCTCGGCTCGCCTATCACCCTTCAGATCGAAAACAGGGACTGGGAAAACTGGCAGATCAAGATGAGTGCCACACCGGTGGATGAGCCTGTTGAAGCGGTTACTCTCGTACGTCCTGGGCATGCGGACTTTGCAGGCGTAATAAAGTATGGGCATGAAGATATCCGCAATGTCATCGAGCGTTCAAGCGCACGCGAAACAGCGGCACGAGTTGCAGTAGGTGCTGTGTGTCTAACGTTACTGAAAGAGTTTGGTGTTGAGATACATAGCCATGTACTCTCTGTAGGATCGGTGGGTGATAGGGGTGCACAGCGGAGTGCCATTGCAAACAATTTTGCAGCATCGTACTGGGAGCGGGTTGAACAGTCCCCCATGCGTTGTGGGGACAGCGAGCTCGAAAAGCAGATGATCAACTACATACATGAGTGTAAATCACGAGAGGAGACGTGTGGAGGGGTATTTGAAGTTGTAGCAACAAGAGTTCCTATTGGTTTGGGTAGCTATAGCCAGTGGGACCGGCGTCTCAGTGCAAAAGTAGCGATGGCCCTCATGAGCATCCCATCAATCAAGGGTGTTGAGATTGGAGGAGGCTTTGAAGTCAGCAAGCTGCCAGGTTCGCAAGTGCACGATATCGTTCAATGGAGCGATGAGCAAGGCTGGCAGCATCTCACAAATAATGCTGGTGGTGTGGAAGGTGGAATAAGCAATGGAGCGCCAATTGTTGTCAGAGCCGCTGTAAAGCCAATTTCCACACTCGCTCACCCTTTGCCAACTGTAGATATACGAACGCATGAAAATGTTGACAAGGGTCGCTACGAACGCAGTGATGTATGTGTTGTTCCCGCCGCGGGAGTAGTCGGCGAAGCTATGATGGCTATAGTGCTGACCGAGGTATGGGTGGAGAAATTCGGAGGGGACGGTATGGCAGAGATGTTGGCAAATTATGAGGCATACACGGCAAGTATCAATGGGTAATAGTGTATCCCCAAACAAACATGTGCTTCACCGTTACAAAACAATCACAGTTTTTTAGTTTTCTGACTAAGGCTCTCGACTTCCCCGCCCAATAGCTTCTCTGGTGAGATATAATTATGTATGAGAAGCTGATCACAAGTATTTCAAACAAACTATCGTAGCGACCTGAAAGACCTTTAGGGCTAATGAGTTATGCTCTTACTATGTATAGCGGAGAACAAGAGCGAGTAGCATAGCAAAAGGAGCTACAAAATGCAAGATACTTCATCATCCGAAAAGACTCCTTTCGATGCTTGGATGAAGCTCATTGAAAGCACTATGAAAGGAAATCCTGATCCTCAAACTTATCAGCATGAATGGGTGGATAAGAAAGACCCTTGGATCACCCTTATTGACCAGCTTTGGCAGGCCAATCCTTACAGCAAATTATTGCCTGTAAATCCAGTCGAGACGATCCATGCCTTCCAGCACATTTGGATCGATGCCATAACTAACCCTAACCACGCCTGGGCTAACTATAGCGATTTCGTTCGAGAGTATACACAGTTGATGGCTGCAACTACCCTCAAGTTCTGGGGACGTGGCCAGGATGTCAAGCCAATCATCGAGCCTGAAAAAGGCGATAAGCGCTTCAGCGCACCTGACTGGCAGCAAAATGCCATCTTTGATGCTCTCAAACAAAGCTATCTACTTGCTGCTACCACCATGCTCAAGACAGCTTCCGAGGTTGAAGGTCTGGATGAAAAACAGCAACATAAGCTGGTCTTCTACATACGCCAGTTCCTCGATGCCATCAGCCCGACCAATTATACCTTTACGAATCCACAGGTTATCCATGAGATAATGCAGACCGGTGGGCAAAACCTGGTTACCGGTATGGAACATCTCTTACACGATCTCAGGGCAGGCAAGATGAAGATGACCGATACCGATGCTTTTGCCCCCGGGCGGAATCTGGCAATAACACCAGGCCAGGTGATCTACCGCAACAAGCTGATCGAATTGCTCCAGTACACGCCTGCAACTGAAACGGTTTACGAGACCCCTTTGCTCTTTATCCCTCCCTGGATTAACAAATACTACATTCTGGATATGCAGCCAAGGAATAGCCTGGTCAAGTTCCTGGTGGATCATGGTTTCACGGTCTTTGTTATCAGTTGGAAGAACCCCGATGAATCCATGGCAGATACGAGCTTTGAGGATTATATGACATTGGGGCCGCTATGTGCGCTCGATGTCATCAAAGAGATAACTGGCTCGCCGAAGATCAACACCATTGGCTACTGCATCGGCGGCACACTGCTCGCGATGGTCCTGCCCTACCTTGCAGTTAAAGGAGACGAGACAGTGCATTCTGCCGCGTTCTTTGTCTCCTTAGTTGATTTCACAGAAGTAGGTGATATAGAGGTGTTCGTTGATGCACCTCACTTGAGCTATATCGAGGGGCAGATGAATGAGCGCGGCTACTTGGATAGCAATTGGATGGCTGCGATGTTCAATATGCTGCGTGCTAACGATTTGATCTGGAGCAACGTTGTGAACAACTATCTGTTAGGTAAAGAGCCTCCAGCTTTCGACTTGCTCTACTGGAATGCCGATGGCACACGCATGGCCGCGGCTGCACATTCGTTCTACCTGCGCAATACCTATTTTGAAAACAATCTGGTAAAGCCCAACAAGATTGTCCTGAAAGGAGTGCCTATTGATCTCGGTCGGATTCGCCAGGACATTTACGCCGTTGGCACGCAGCAGGATCATATCGTTCCCTGGAAGTCGGCCTGGCCTATCTCTCAGCTCGTCAGCGGTTCTGTGCGTTTTGCCCTGGGTGGCAGCGGGCATATTGCCGGCATCATCAATCCACCCGGCAAGGGTAGGGGTTACTGGATAAACGATAAGCCCGTGGAGAGCGCCGACCAGTGGTTTGAGAGAGCCGAGTTCCACGATGGCAGTTGGTGGACTGATTGGCTCGAGTGGTTAAAACTTCGCTCCGGTGAGCAGATCACACCTCCATCAATGGGCAGCAAAGCATATCCGCCGCTCACACCAGCACCCGGCACCTATGTTCTGGAGAAAGGATAGCTATCTATACCAGCATGCTTTCCGCCAAATCGTGTACCGCTGCGACAAAGCACCCCATTGGCGGACGCACAATGCCTGCGCCAACCTGGCCTACGCCCGGCAGGCGATGGGCAATACCTGTGTTGATGATCGGCAGCAAGTTTTGACGTACAACCTGGCGGATGTCAATCCCCACAGGTGTACCACGAAAGTTCAGCGGCGGTAGTTGATACTGGGTGTCTTCGGCTACCGTGATATCATACATCTCTAATGTGTACTGCAGCGCATCGACAGGCGTCCCACCAATAAACTGGACAATAGCAGGAGCCGTCGCCATGGCAAATGCACCTATGCCGGCTGTCTCCGAGATAGTGCTATCACCAATATCCGGGTTAGCATCTTCCTCTGAGTAGCCGCTAAAATACAATCCTTTAACTGACTGCGATGGACCCACGTACCAGCGATCGCCCAGCCCACTGACGCGAATGCCAAAATCTGTGCCGTTGCGAGCCATGGTAGTTACGACACTGCTGAACGCTATGCCATGGGCCGCCAGGGTTATTGCCTTACAAGCTGCCATCGAGGTGTTCAGGAAGAAGAAGTCATTGCCGTGAATATAGCGAAGTACACTCGTCGTTTCTTCAATGGAGTTTCCCGTTTCCACCAGGTACGGTGTAATCTCGCGAAAGAACAGAGATGTCGCCGCCTTGTTGCGATTGTGTAACTCATCGCCCATTTGCAGCGCCTGAGCCGTGATAGACTTTATCTCTATACCTCCCATTGCACGCACCGCGCGGGCCAGGGCTGGTCCCAGCACCTGCTCTATCCAGCGTAGCTTTGCTATGACCTCAGGACTGTTGGCACCGTAACGCAGCACCTTGCCTAGCCCCTCGTTCAGGGTACTGAACGTCTGGTGTCCGTAAATCGGTTCCTCTATTACCTGGACTGGCATGGATGCCGAAGTGACACCAGCCATCGGCCCAACTGCATAATAGTGGTGGCAAGGCGCAAAAGCGATCTCACCACTAGCCGCTAGCTGCTCCGCTGCGGCAGTGTCTGGAGCCAACCCCTCGTAGAGCAGCGCGCCGATGATCGCGCCACGTAAGGGACCCGACATGCGCTCCCATGTGATTGGCGGTCCAGCATGTAGCAATAGGTGCTTATGCATGCCGGGAATGACCTCGCCTGCTGATCGCACATCTGCCAGGCGTGGCCTCGCAGCCAACATGCGCTGCGCCGCCTCCTGGTTGGCATTGTCCACTCGCGAATCGCTCAGTAGCACGCTCAGTGCCGCGTCGCTATTGCCAACTGCGGGCTGCCAGGCGACACGCGTTACCCATGCGTCCTGGGAAGCCAGTGCATCGGCGAAGAGGTCGGCGCCGACATTTATGATATGCAAGGTAGAGGCAAAAAGGCCCGGTTCAGCAGTATCAGTCATTGTCACCCTCCTGAAGGTGCGCGATTTATGGCGCCTCGCTGGTATCGCTTTCTGCATCACTCACGAGTAACGCGGCTGCGAGCGCAGCCGCCACGTTGCTTTCAAAGACGAAAGCACCTGCAGCCTCAAGTGCCGTGCGCTGCATCGACAGGCGCTGCGGGTCACCCTCAGTCCCACAGAGGGAGATAATCACTGGCAGCGATCGTCCTGCCTTAGTCGCCCTGTTACGAGCCTGCGTTATAACTGGTGCATACGCCGCCGCAGGATTCTGCTGCGCGCAGAATCCCAACACGATATCCAGCAGGATCACCGCTGTCTCAGGGTCTTCCGCAGCGCGAGCCAGGTACTGTAGGCGCAAGGTTGGGTCGATCATCGGGTGTGGTCTGCCACGCGTGAACTCGTCGGAACCCAGGTCCAGTGCCGTGTGACCGCGAAATATCTCACCAGCCTCTAACGCCCACTCTGGCTGCAAAGGAATATTGGATGCGACTGCGCCCAGCCGTTCGCTAAGCAACAGCATCGCCTCATCACACAACGTGCCCCCTGAATAGAGCGCACGAATGAAGCGCTGCGAAGAAGCGAAGCTGTAGGGGCGACCCTGGCGATCGCCCACCTCTTGCTGCGAAGCTGTATGGGTGGCCCTTGTGGTTGCCAGCTTCTCGCGCTCTGTAGCTAGGCGTGACTCGTACTTGAAGAGGTTATTCTCGCCTGGTACACGTGAACGATCACCGCCCGCTAACGATACCGCTAATTCTGCACCCTCGGTCAGCGTCCGCGCAAAGTGTACTTTCCCTGCGACTGCAGCAAAACGCTCCGGAGCAGCGCCCAGGAAGACAACCACCACAGGTTTAGCGATCTGTGCCTCTGCCAGGATCTCGTGTGCCACTCGTTCAGCCGGTGGTTTGGAAACCAGGATGATCACTTCTGTTTGCTCATCTTTGGCCAGCAGTTCCAGCCCGCTGCGCATCATGACCCCTCCTATGGCCTCCGATAGGTCTCGCCCGCCGGTGCCGATGGCCTGGGAGATACCCATACCCGCTGCTGCAATCAGGCAGATAAGTTGCTGCATACCGGTTCCTGATGCCCCGGCGATGCCTATGGGACCACGGGGCGCCACGTTACTAAAGCCCAGTCCGACGCCGTTGATAATCGCTGTTCCACAGTCAGGCCCCATCAGTAGCAGTCCTTTGCTGACTGCCAGAGCTTTGAGTCGCTGTTCCTGCTCAATGGTTACGTTATCGCTGAAGAGAAAGACATGCAGTCTGTGGTGGAGCGCTTGCTCCGCCTCGAGCCAGGCATGTTCGCCTGCCACCGAAATCACCACCAGGTTCGCGGCCTCATCGCGCCGGAGTGCCATCTCCAGTGAACGTACTGGTAGTGTTGTCGCACTGTTGGGAGCACTCTGATCACTGCGTGAAGTCAGCCGTTCCTCCGCTAGGGCTAGTGCTGCCTCTGCATGTGCTTCATCGATTGCACGCACCACTATCAGCAGATCCTCTGGGCCGGGTGGTGGCTGCTGCTCAGCGAGGAATGCTACAGGCAGCAAATCGGCGTTGTGCAGCAGCTCACAGTTCAATTGTGTCGCCATGACCGCGCCAACATCTTCCACACCGGATAGGTCCTTGGCGGCCTGTGCTACGGACATAAGGGTGATCGAATCATAGTACGTGTTACGCTTGAGCAGCGCCTGTATGGCCATAGGTAACCTCCTTAGTCATTTTATCTATACCGTTCTCTCACCGCATTGGCATGGGCTGGGAACCCCTCAAATTCTGCCAGGCGCCTCGTCGTCTCGCTCAATGTAGCATAGCCTTCTTGCGTCAGGTAAGCAATACCTGTACGTTTCAAGAAATCATATACAGACGTGCAGGAGAACGTATGGGCAAACCCACCGGTAGGCAGTATGGCATTTGTCCCTACGCAGTAATTCCCTGTACTGAACGGCGTGTAATGTCCAAGCAGTATCTCACCCGCATTCTTCAACCTTGACAGGATCGCAAATGGCTCGCGCACCTGCACTTCAAGATGCTCTGGCGCATACTCATTGACAAAATCAATAGCTTCATCCATATTTGCAGCCAGGACAATGCCACCGGTACCCTCTGGCGCCTCGAAAACTGTACGAACGAAGGCCTGCCTCCATTCAGGAAGTGCCGCCATTTTCTCTGGCAGTAAGCTCATCACTGCCTCAACTAAGGGACGGCTAACGGTCACCAACAAACTGGAGGAATCAGGTCCATGTTCACCCTCAATCAGCAGGTCGCGTGCCAGTAGTTCAGGATCAGTGCTCGCATCAGCCAAAATAATCGATTCACTGGGTCCAGCAGGCAAGCCCACGTCTACTGTACCATACAGCAATCTTTTAGCAGCAGCTACATAGCCACTCCCCGGACCGGTAATTTTATGTACTTGCCCGATAGTTTGTGTACCATAGGCAAGTGCTGCGATAGCCTGGGCACCCCCAATTCGATAGATTTCATGCACGCCGCACAAATCAGCAGCTACCAGTGATGCGGGATCAACCGTTCCATCCGGCCCAGGAGGTGTACAGGCAACGATACGCGGGACACCTGCGATGCTTGCAGGTGTGGCAAGCATATACATCACGGAAGGAAATGCTCCCTTTCCTCGCGGCACATATAGCCCTACAGAAGTAATGGGCGAGATCTTTTCTCCCGCCATCACGCCCGGCTCTACCTCTGTGAACCATAGTGCATTCGGCATCTGCTTTTCATGAAACGTACGAACATTGTGTATAGCATGTTCGATGGCATTGCGTACAGAGGGATCGAGGGATCGGTACGCCTCTTCTACTTCATCACGGCTCACACGCAGCCTATCAGACGAAAGTTGTACGCTGTCAAAGCGTGCTGTAAACTCAACAAGAGCTTCATCACCCCGTTCACGTACCGCCTGTACAATAGGGCGCACTCGCTCAATCAGCTCATTGATCTGCAATTCTGCGCGGCGCACTAAACGTACTCGCTGCGTAGCATCCATCGAGGATAATTCGTAAAAGTGGATCATACTTTTATTGTCCTATCAAACCTTTCCTCCGCATCTGTGCCAGATCGAATTCGGCTGGAGCCAGGGGACTCACCCCAGCCTCCGCGCATGCCCAGCCGATCAATGCAAAACCTAGCTGCAAACCCTGCATGATCCTGGTCGGTTCGTGGGCAGCCAGTAGATTCAAGCAGCTCTGCTGCTGCTCTACCGACCATGCTGAATTATGCTGCTCATCGTAACCCTGTAAAACCGATACATGCGGCATAAAATCATCGTACCTTATTTTCTTGACAGCCGCCAGCAGCAGTAGCCAGTATCCAATCTGGCTACACTCAAGTATCGTGTCGGGCTGCCGACCTCTATGCACATGCTCACCGCTTTGCACTTCGGCCAATTCTTGCAATTCATCTCCCAGCCGTGACAACAGATAACTCTGACTATGTTCTTGCAGCAGGAGCGATGTGTTCGATTCCTCACCCAAATCATGATCGCGCAAATAGAGATAAACGCCGTACAACTGGCGCAACTTCTCCTCTAAAGCGACGCTTAATGATGATGCCATTGGCGAAGTCCTTTCGTGTCTTTATAAGGGCGGGAGTAGAGTGGTGTGGAGTGGGGACCCTTGTGGCGCCCTCGCGGTTCCTCAACAGTATCAAATTCTGCCCCTGTCTGTGTAGTATGGGAGTGCCTATAGACAATCTCAGGATTAAAGAGGCGTTCAGCCACAGTCTCGTAAGTATCATCCGGCAGTAGGCGACGATAGTAGCAACTGCGATAACCCTCATGGCATGCTGCATCACCATGCTGTACCACGCGGATCAGCAGGCTATTCTCTTCACAATTCACGAAGATATTCCGCACTTCCTGCATATTGCCCGACTGTTCACCCTTACGCCAGGTTGCATTGCGCGAGCGGCTGAAGAAATGGGTATAACCCGTCTCACGTGTCATTCTTAGGGCCTCTTCGTTCATGAAAGCTACCATCAGCACTTCGCCCGTGGCATCATCTTGGATGACAACGGGAATCAGGCCCTGGCGATCAAATTTCAGCATGGTTATCTCCTTATCTCCTTGCTCTTTATATCCCTATTAAATGCCTTTAAAGGCAAATTTTCCTGGTTACAAACAGGGCAAGGCATCTCCAAGATCTGCCCACTTTGGTAGTTTCAATTTAGTCAGCTTGTAGAGCCGACTGACAGGAACAGCTTTTTGACAGTCAATGCAAGGGCCATAAGCTTGTCAAGCGACTTGAGTGAAATCCGCTTCCGAGAAACTACCAAAGTAGTATTAACCCCGTGTGCAAGTTTTTTTGGCGGGAGGTGCAGGAGGGCGGCTAGCCCTCCTGCTGGGTGCGGGTGCCCCGCAAACCCCCCTCGCGAGAGGAGCCGCCACAGGCGGCGTGAGAAAAACTTACACGTCGGGTATGTTATAATCGAATAGAGGTATGGTCCTGCGCCGAGCCGCATGGCAGTATGGCAGTATGCTTTTCTGTTGATGTAGATACATTTACCGCATTCCGATGCAGATCATCTACTCTTTGCAATTCCGGGTCTTTAACGCTTATGATCTATCATTGTAGGCTGTTTTTTTATATATCTACATGCACCGTTTGCATGTTGAATTGATGAGAAGGAGCGATCCTCATGAAAAGATCACCGCTGTTAGATCGGTATAGACGCTATGTCGGGGAAGTGTTGCTTTCTCTCATCTATCAAGTCGCTGAATCTTTGGCTGGATTACATGTCCTTCACGTCAACACAACAGCTCAAGGTGGAGGTGTTGCTGAACTTCTTAATGCCTTTCTTCCTATTATGGAGGAGCTTGGTATTAAACATACCTGGAAAGTAATACCATTGGATGAAGCCTCAAACCTGTTTACGGCACATCTCGTCGATCTCCTGCAGGGAATCGAACATGGGGATATATCAGAGGAAGATCAGCGTGTGTTCCTTGATAAATTACGTCTGGCACCGGCCATGCGGCATGCCGAAGAAAATCAGGCCGATCTCTATTTCATCCATGACTTTCAGCTCCCTCCCCTGGCAACATTATTTCCCTGGATGAGACCAGCCCTCTGGATGTGCCATGTAGACACAGCGAATCCAGACCCGTATGCAAAGGCATACATCGAACGGTTTCTCGACGCCTATACCGTCTGTGTGTTTAACACGCCACTATCGGTCTTCAAGGATCTGCCACCGGAGAAAGCCCATGTGATCACGCCAACAATAGATCCTTTCAGTGAAAAAAATAGATTCCTCACACTTGATAAGGGGATGAAGATATTGACTCGTTGTGGTATAGACACGTCGCGGCCGCTCATCACGCAGGTTTCACGATTCGGCAACTGGAAAAATCCCTGGCAGGTGATTGATGTGTATCGCCTGGTGAAGCAGCAGCTTCCTTCTGTTCAGGTGGCGCTGGTAGGTGCTATGGAAGCGTCTGATGACATCAAAGCAGTAGAGGTGCTCAAAGACGTACAGCGTAAGGCGGGTGCAGACCCTGACGTCCACTTGTTGTATGATCCTGCTGTGATCAAACATGCGGAAGTGAATGCCTTCCAACGCTATTCGAGCGTCATCCTCCAGCGCTCAATCCGTGAGGGTTTTGGACTGACCGTGACGGAAGCCATGTGGAAATACCAGCCTGTCGTCGGGACCTCTGCTACAGGCTTACGCACCCAGATCATCGACGGGCGCATTGGCTTCATTGCTGATGACACAGAAACATGCGCAAAGCGGACACTCAGGCTCATAGAGGATCGGGATCTCTGGCGTAAACTCGGCAAACAGGCACATCTGCGCGTCAAGAACAATTACCTCTTACCGACGATGATATTGCAATATCTGAGTGCCCTCACCAAAGCTTGTGGAATGTCCCATATTGCTGAACAGGTACAGGTAACTCTCGAAAGTGCATCATCATCTTAACTCCAATGGAGGACCTATTACGCGCCGTCAAGCCTTGGTTATGCTGGTGGTTACGCCACCTATCCTGCTTGGCCTCGCTGCAGATATTCCCCAAACTCAATCGGACTTAAGGAGAGCTGGCATGATTCGATTCGCTATGCTTAGTTTTTGGCATGTCCACGCGGGTGACTACCTGCGTCAGGCCCTCGCAAATCGCGCGACAGGAATAACAGCTGTATGGGACGAAACACCAGAGCGTGGGCGTATCCAGGCAAATTCGTTAGGAGTCCCTTTCTACGATAACCTGAACGACCTATTAGCACAAGCTGATGTAGATGGCGTCATAGTAGACACTCCAACAACCATGCACCGGGATGTGATGGTCGCCGCCGCACACGCTGGCAAACATATCTTTACCGAAAAAGTGCTTGCGCCTACCTTTCATGAATGCAACGAGATCGTGGCAGCGGTAGACAAAGCCGGAGTCAAGTTAATGGTCTCTTTGCCAAGGCTCTATGCTGGCTCTACACTCGCCATCAAAGCTATCCTTGACCGCAAGTTGCTTGGTGATCTGACACAGGTCAGAACGCGTCTCGCTCATGATGGCGCTCTCAGGACGGAGCGCCATCCCCAGGGATGGTTGCCTCCTTACTTTTTCAATCCTCAGCAGACCGCTGGTGGTGCAATGATCGATCTGGGATCTCATCCAATGTATTTGACTAGGTTGTTCCTAGGACTGCCTGAGAGTGTTAGCGCTAACTATGGGTATATAACCGGGCGTGCCGTGGAGGACAATGCGATGGCGATTTTACGTTATCCCCAAGGAGCTGTAGGTATCGTTGAAACCGGGTTTGTCAACCCTTTCTCACCTTTCACTATTGAGGCTCATGGCACTGAGGGCAGCCTCCTCTACGGGACGCCAGAAGGTAAGTTGCAGATTCGCAGCTCGATTTCAGGCAAACCCAACAGTAGCAATTGGAGTGTATGGACAGACATACCACCAGATCAGCCGACCGCTTTCCAGCAATGGATCTCACACATTCAGCATGGAACCAGCGCTAGCGAGAATATACAAGCCGCCATCGATCTGAGCATGCTTATGGAGGCGGCAAACAGTTCTGCTAAAAGTAATCAGCCTATTCGCCTGGACACGTTACCACGCTGAGTTGGTTCATTATAGTCAAGTATTTCTCTTCTCATCTGGGGCGTCAGGCTCCGCAGGTGCTACGTTTAAATGCTGGTTGCCTGCCCATATACGTCAGAATATACGAATAACCAGTACATTCACCAGTGCACTCGTTATCCAGAAGTATTGTGCGAGACGTATATTCACAAAAGCCAGGCCTATTGATACTAGAAATATGAACGGCTCAATCAGGTAAGTGGTCGTAGTGTAAGTAATAAAACGTGAGTCCAGGTCTCGAGCGATTAGCCGGTTACCACGCGATGCGTACAACCAGAGGGCGGCCTCCAACGCCTGGCCAATCGTCAGGCAGCCAGCGTAAAAGACGACAGAGACGATATTATCATTTCGAGCCAGGACAGAAGTGGGAAAGGGGAGAAAGGCGACAGTGAGCAATAACAGCAGGTTGAGCCAGAAGAAAGCCTTATCGTAGCGCTTCACATAGCGAAAGATGAAGTTATGTGAGGCCCAGTAGATACCAATGATCAGAAAGCTGATGATGTAGGCGATAATATGCGGTACCAATTGAAGGAGTTCTCTCAGGAGCCGGTCCGGTGGTGCATGAATAATAGTATCAGGCAAGCCGATATCCAGCACCAGAAGGGTGAGAGCGATGGCAAAAACACCATCGCTCAAAGCAAGAAGGCGATTTGTACTGTCGTTCTTCTGGTGCAACAAGTCCTCTAATGAAGCAGCAATGTAACATTCCTTTCATTGCCTTACAGTTCGGCACGCGTACGGCTCAACTCTTCCCTTTCTGAATAATAGAGAATATAATTTTTTTAGGCTGAGTTTCATACTGCTGAGGAGTGAAGCGGCCAGATACAAAACCCTCTCATCTAATGAAAAAGGTAGGTGCAACATGTTAGAAGGTTCTTTTACAACATCAGACCAGGGAAATATATCACAACCCCTAGCAGAAACATATCCTATAAAAGACGAGATAGACGAAAGCGAAGTAACTATCGCTATGCTCTATGCCGAAATACGGAGAGCAGAGCGGAGAGTAGGATTCTATTTGTATGGAATACTTGCCATAATTGGTGTAGCGGTTTTTGTCGTTTATTGGAGTTCTTTTCACCGGAAAGAGTTGCTCGATGCACTCGATGTAAATCCGAACAACCTTTACATCTATCTTTTTTTCGGTTTTATCTTTGCGGGTATTATTGGGCTAGCAACTCTCATTTTCTTTGGTCAACGAATAATATCTGAACAAATTTCTATAACCTCTCTCAAAGCAGACAGAGATTTTTGGACCATTAAAAAGAGAATTACCAGGCAGTTTGCAGCGAATTTTGAAAGGCCATCGTATTTCGATAGCCTTGTTCGAATAAACGTTGAAAATCTGGCCGCATTCTATGCGTTAGTCAAAGGGCATACTGATAGGAGCTATAAGGTCGCGATAAGGGTATGCGTCTTTGGTTTCTGCCTCATGGTAATAGGTTTAGCTGTAGGTATCACCAATATTTCAAGCTCACCTCTGGGCTCTTACATCACTACAGCTTCAGGAGTGATTACAGTGATCATAGCAGGCGTTTTTTTCTCTGTCTATAACCGAACTACCCGGCAGATAAAAGGGTATTACGACAGCCTACTTACTGTACAAAATACACTCTTGTCATTTAAGCTCATAGAAGAGGCACAAGATGAAAATGAGAAAGCCAAAATAGGGGGTCAGATTCTAGCTAATCTTATTCACAAGCAAAGTTCATCTTCCCTCACAGGTAACGAGCAAGCTAGTCAATACCCAGCTACTGTCAACCGTATAAAGTAATTGACAGTCTAGAGCCGCTACAACAGTCGACGCTCTGGCCTTTTGCTCGCTTAAGCGTCATATTGTAGTTCCTTCATAGCTGGATGCAGGGACCTGTATGGCGCCCTTGTGATAGCACCTGGTTAAAGATCGAGAGCCGTTAACCCGTGCATCCCGAGTGTGAGAGAGAGCTCGCCCCCGTGGTGGAGATCGTGTTCAATGAGATGCCAGATAATCCACCGGCGTGTGAAGGAAGCCGGCTCTCCAGGCTCTCCCTCATAGGTCTGCTCCCAGTCGGCAGGCGTCCAGCGTGCGATGGCCTGCTGCATCACTTGCCAGGTGGTTTCAAGCGCGCTCACTAACTCAGCAGCATCGCGGGTCGGCATCCTCTTTCGATCCCAGGCTCCCAGTGCAGTAAACTCCTGATCTCCCTCGCCCACCAGGTCATGAAACCAGCGCGCGCGTGCACCAATCATGTGCGTCGCTATCTCACCAATTGAGCGAAGATGTGGTGCGGCTCGTAAGGCCAATTGATCCGGAGAAAGCGGAGCAAGCGCCTTGATCAGAAGGGCCTGGTAGTCATTCCAACCGTTGTAAAAGGTTAACAGAGTAGATTGCTGTTCAGTCATCCATCTCCTCCAATCAGCTATATAAACGCCTTTCTGGTTCTACTCTTCTATTCTAAATCAGCTTTGCAAACAGCTCTAGCAGTTGCAGTAGGTTTGATTTGCAAGGGACATCTTTCAGACGTGTGAGATTCATCAAATTCACCAAGGTCTCACGACCACTCCTCTCCCCCATAAATACTCCTTCACCTCGCAAATCCGAAACTGCCCAAAATGAAAGATCGACGCCGCCAAAACCGCATCCGCCCGCCCGACTGTCAAGCCCTCATAGAAATGCTCTAACGTACCAACTCCTCCAGACGCTATGACAGGCACTGATACAGCAGCGGAAACCAGCGCATTAAGCACTAGATCATATCCTTGCTGCGTCCCATCTCGATCCATACTAGTGAGGAGAATCTCTCCAGCACCTAAAGATACACCGAACTGTGCCCATTCAAGAACATCCTTACCCGTAGGTGTGCGACCCCCATGAATGAACACCTCGTACCCGCCAGGCATTGTTGAGTTTGTGCGGGCATCGATAGCCAGCACAATACACTGCGCCCCAAACTGCTCAGCTCCGGCTCGCAACAAATCAGGCGTTTGTACCGCTGCCGTATTTAGAGAAATTTTATCTGCGCCTGCTCCTAGTGTAGCCCGTATATCCTCAACACTGCGAATGCCGCCCCCGACGGTCACCGGGATAAATACCCGTTCAGCGGTATGCCTGACGACATCCAGCATAGTGGCACGCTGTTCAAACGAAGCAGTAATATCCAGGAAGATCAGTTCATCCGCGCCTTCCGAATTATAGAACTCGGCGAGTTCTACAGGGTCACCAGCATCGCGCAGGTTAACGAAATTGACACCCTTGACGACACGCCCCGCTGCAACATCGAGGCAAGGGATGATACGTTTAGCCAGCATAATTCTACCTCTCAAACACTTGAATTGCCGCGGCAAGATCTACATCACCCGTATACAGAGCTCTCCCAACTACTGCCCCTTCGATACCAAGCGCTGCCAGGGAACGCAAATCATCAATCGAACTGACACCGCCAGAGGCAATCAATGAACCTGAAATTACCTGTTGCATCTCCCTTAACGCGTCCAGATTCGGTCCTTTCAACGCTCCATCACGAGCAATATCGGTATAAATAATTCTCTGTACCCCGTTCGCACCTAGCTCTATTGCGAGCGAGGTCGCTTGTACTTGTGAAGTGTCACGCCACCCTGCGGTAGCTATCCAACCATTACGTGCATCCAGTCCCACAGCAATACGTTCCCCCCAGCACGACAGCGCTTCTTCAAGCAATGCTCGATTAGTCAATGCTACTGTCCCGAGTATGACTCGGTCAATTCCCAGGTCGAACACTTGTCGAATATGATCGAACATACGCATACCCCCACCCAGTTCTATAAGCAGAGAAGTAGTTGCACGCATTCTCCTGATCAGTTCGACGTTAACAGGCTGACCTGCTGCTGCCCCATCCAGGTCGACAACATGCAACCAGCTCGCTCCCGCCGACTGCCAGCGTTGTGCAACGCGCACAGGGTTGGCATCGTAGGTTGTAGCTTGATCATAGTTTCCCTCGTATAGCCGAACGCACCGACCATCTTTGATATCAATAGCTGGCAGAATGATCATTCTCTCACCCACTTCACAAAGTTATTGAGCAACTGCAAACCTACCGATCCACTTTTCTCCGGATGGAACTGCGTTCCCCAGACGCGCTCAGTAACGATAACGCTGCAATAAGGCGAACCGTAATCGGTAACTGCCGCTACCCCCTGCTGATCCTGCGGCTCGACATAATATGAGTGTGCGAAATAGAAATAAGCATTCTGCGGAATGCCCTCAAAAATGGCTAATCCGCTGTGCAGAGGGTTGACCTGGTTCCAGCCCATGTGAGGAATCTTCGGTCCATGGGGGATACGTCGCACCTCGCCACGAAAGAGGCCCAATCCATCGACTTCACCTTCGGCATGATGGTCTGCAAGCAGCTGCATGCCTAGACAGATGCCTAGAAAGGGTTTACTCTGCCATGTCGCCTGTCGAATAGCGTCATCTAATCCGCGTTCCGTCATCCTCGCCATCGCTGCTCCACCCGAGCCAACACCCGGCAGTACCACCGCCTGTGCTTTGTTGATCACTGCGGGATCGTCAGTAACCTGTACCACAGCCCCAACATGTTCCAGCGCCTTCTCAATACTACGAATATTGCCCGCTCCATAATCGATGATCGCAATCATATGTTGCTTCCCCAGGGTTGTATACCCCTATTACCTGTTTGCACCGCCAGCAAGAGCCCCAGCCAACTGATGGAAGCAGGCATCCGCTCCCCATCAAGCAGATTGATCGTCAGCAGTGCACAACACATCAATGCCAACCGTATAATCTCTTCCCAATCAATGGGTAGCGCATTTCGTGCACGCAATTCCGCGATGAGAGGCCCGAGCAAGTGCTCTACCTTTGTTCGCAATATCGCCTGGCGCACAGGAGTCAAAGTATAGTTATGATCAACGCTGATAGTCAAATCATGCCTGGCAACAGTCAACTGCAAGCTTTCAGCAATATCATGCGGAAAATACATCCACGTCGCAAACACATTATGAAAAAGCGGCTTAATCACATCCAGCAACGGCGAATGCCGCCCCGCAAACGCCGGATCAAAATAAAGGTACCGCGGCCCAGTATCCACTATCCCCTCCTGATTGAAATGTAGGGGCGACCCTTGCGGTCGCCCGGCAAGCGGTCGTCCAATAAATGGTCGCTCAGTAAATGATCGCTCGATAAATGGTTGCCCAGCTTGCCCCTGCCCTGCAAACTCCAAAAAAACATTTCCAAAATGAGCATCACCGTGCCCAATAACGGTTAAAGCAGCCCATGCTGGATTAAGTACAACTTTTGCACGCTCCACCAACTCACCCAATGTTCTCTGCTGCGAAACCCCGTTGATAACCCAAAAGTATCTCAGCAATTCATCGAAAGGAATATCGTCCTCTTGTGTTTTCTTGTCATTGAAAATTGGAACCAACTTCCCCTCATAGAAACTCTTAAAGCGACCCCCCGTCAGGCGATGCCAGAAGAGTTGATGAATGGGCGCACGAGCATGCTCCTCTGCCGAACTTTCAGTAAATGTTGATCTGTAGATATCCAGCAAGCGATCACATTCCTGCTTCTCTGCCGATACAAGTACCTCAAAATTACCTTCATTAGCATTGCCTAACTCTACTTCTCGTACAAGGTCGAACATGACAGGCCACCGCACAACAGGATAGATAACCATTTGTTGCCCTTCTTCGTGGATTGTCCGTAACGGCTTGACAATGTTATAACCTGCCTTGTGCAATTGTTCAGCATGGTAGTATTCTTCCAATATCCCAAGTTCCTCAATATGCGTTTTGAAAAAATATACTTCGCCATCACTACGGTAAAAGCCATTGAATGAATTCAATGATACCGCCTTGGGAGCCAGACTGACACTTTCTGTTGTAAGATTCATGTGGCATGCAAACCAGCATTGAAGTAGTCGCTCTGCCTTCTCCCGTTCAGTTAATTGCAGGCGTTGTATAGTAGCAAGGCTATCGAGATGTGCCAAAAGTGCTGGCACCATCGTCATATCTTCAACGGTAAAGTCTGGATTGCTTTGTGCAAGCAGCTCACGTGCTTCAGGCGTACGTGCTCCTGTCATCACAGCTGTTGTAAGTGCTCCTGCGGAACGTCCACTCAGGATGTCGCTCGTAGAGTCTCCAACAACTACAAAACATCCAGGACTGTTCCTCGTGTTGGTATCAATGTTATCTCTATCTGCTGCCACCAAAAATTGAAATGGATGTGGTTTGCTCAAGAGTGTAGAGTCACCTTGCATGCGTAATTCAGCTTCAGCATGCTCAACGTCATCGTAGGTCGAAATGTGCTGGTCATCAAAGCACTCAAGCAATCCGCACATTTTGAGTGGGTAGACAGCCTCCTGCCGTACCCGCCCGGTAGCAAAGCCCAGTATATATCCTTGCTGGCGTAGCGTCTCAAGCGTGGTACGTATTTGTTCTAAAGGTAACAGCGGCTGCTCGAAATATATGCAACCGGGCTTGCCCGACTGTGCTGGAGCATGCCCATAGGTCTCCATGTAAAGGAGATCACCAAGATACCACTCCTGAAAGATATCCCGGCAAAATGGCCAGAACAGACTATGGCGCGAGAAAACGCCCTCGATAGGATAGCCTAACACCTCGCTGGCGTAGGTATCAAACCGGTTAATAAGTTCAAGACCAATAAAACCATGAAAAATAGGATCATCAAAAACTGCCAACAGATCCGCGTAGGGGCGGGTGAGGCGTTGGGTTGAGAGGTGACGCTTGCTTCGCCCTTGTTGGACCTTTACTTCTCTTCCATATTCCCTTTCTCCTCGGTTATTCTCAATCTCCTTCTCATGTCCCCCCAGGTCTTCTTCTTCCCGTATAGTCGCAATCTCACTTCTGAAAAGAGCAATCCAACTAGCATCCCAGGGTCGTAGAGGCAGTAAAGAAGAACAATCCGGCAATTGTGCAAGTAGGCCAATCAAATGTAAGCAAACTGTAGTATAGCATGTATCCCAGTTTGAGTTGATGGCCATGGCCTTGAGTGCCAGGATTTCAGACTCGGGAAAGGCTGCGCGGCTAATGCTACGGCTCTCTTGAGCGGTTTTCGCTGGATGATAGGCTCCATCTGCTCCCAACTCTCTCTTATCCAGATTCCAGTAGCGCGGACTATAGAGCAGTTCGTGCAGCGTCAAACCTGCTGCGTCCCAGTAGGCTTCTTCGCTGGTGATAACACCATCAAGATCAAAAATAATCAGGTTTCTCAATATTTCCTCTTTAAACGTTTGTTTAATGTATGCACGCTCACGGACTCTTGTGCGAAGTGGTAGGTGAGTGGCATGACGTTGATATGTACCGCACCTGCGCTGCGCAGTGTCGCAACAACCTCTAAGAACCCAGCAGTAGAGCCTGCTACATTCAACACTCCCGAAATAGTATACCTGTATGAATTCGATGTAACGTCCCCTTCGGAATTCGAAGCCTGAAATTCTAAACCCGACACGAGCGATTGTAGGCGCTGGGTGAGAGTAGTAAAGATACGCTGCATCTCCTCTGGAGTTTCAGCTTGCATGTGAGCTGTGAGCATAGACCGGTTGCGCGCCTGCATGCGAGCCTCGATAAGCTCAAGCATCATTGAAGCCAGGTGCAGAGCTTGCTCATTCTCGCGTAGGAGACGCGCGTTGGCAATCAAGCAAGCCTGTGAACGTAACACAACACCATCATCTAACAATTTCAAGTGGTTTTCGCGCAGCGTAGTCCCCGTCTCGGTGAGATCAACAATCAGATCTGCTGTATCGGTCAATGGCGCAGCCTCTAGCGCGCCATGTGGAGAAATAATCTTACAATGTGTAATACCATGTCGACGAAGAAATTGCCCCGTGAGTGTTGGATACTTGGTAGCGATACGCAGTCCCCGCTTCTTATGCGCGAAATAATAGCCTGCCAGGTGCCACAGATCAGCGCAGGTGCTTACATCAATCCAGGTTTCCGGGACTGCCACCACAAGGCGGCAGCTTCCAAATCCCAGGTCGCGCTCCAGTACGATGATATCGTCGTCATATTCGTCTTCGTCATCCTCTTCATCCGCAGTACCACGATGCTCGGCCAGGATATCGTGACCGGTAATGCCGAGTGCAGCATCGCCGTCTTGCACCAACAATGGGATATCAGCGGCACGCTGAAAGACCACTTCCAGATCTGGCATACTACCCACACGTGCCAGGTACTGGCGTGGATTGTTGCGGCTTACTTTCATTCCGCATTCAGTGAGAAAAGTCAGTGTTGCTGACTCCAATGCCCCTTTCCCCGGAAGTGCCAGGCGAATCGTGGGTGCTGAATTCACAAATACTGCTCCTCATCTAAAATGCAATTGACAAGCGATTCAATCTCTAAAACTCGTTCTTCTCCCGTTACTAGATCACGCAGAGTCACAACTTTGGCGTTCTGCTCATTATCACCAACAATAAGTGCTAAGCGGATCTGTTTCTTCGTTGCTAGCTTCAGTCCTGCGCCAACGCCATGTCCGGTTACATCAACCTCTGTACGTAATCCAGCCATGCGAGCTGCACTTGCCAC